>Ga0182038_10000077_pt1 | contig 46744 bp, 47 predicted proteins | sample sta12Can44000108_FD_125976 | JGI IMG/M metagenome (GOLD analysis project Ga0182038, IMG submission 125976) | Lab enrichment of tropical soil microbial communities from Luquillo Experimental Forest, Puerto Rico - statanox.12C.anox.44.000.108 | ecosystem: Environmental > Terrestrial > Soil >...
CAACCAGTGATGTTTTGAAGTCAGCGCGGCGGCAATCTTGGGCCAGAACCAAACATAGCCTTTAGCAGAAAGCGTTGCGTTGAACCGCCGCACGGTTGCTAACGCACCGCGTTGCGCTTCCCATTCGCGCCGCATCCGCGTGATGTTGTCGCGGATTTCATCGTTGCGTGCGTTGTAGCCCATCGGCCAATAATAGGCCGCACAGCGACCGGCGTATGCAATTTGTTCGGTTACTCGCGTTATAGATGGGACGTTTTGAGCATGGGGGCGAACGCCATTTAGTTGATAGAGTTCCACCCGCCGTTTACAGTAAAGCTCCGGCCACACGGGGCGCTAAGGAATGTGGGACGCTGTCGGACATGTGACCACCGGTCTCACGTTGGTAGCCTTTATAGCGGCGCAAACTTGGACCCAATTTTGATGACATTGCCCCAAGGTCCAACTTAAAAGCCTCGGCGTGACGTGAGAATTTCTTCCATACCGAGGAGACCACGAGCGGTTATTGTGGCAAGCAACGCCGCTCTCCACATGGCGATGTGACGGGCATTTCAAATGACACAGGTAGGATGGGCACCGGAGCGCCAGCTCATTAATCCAAATGAAGATTACGAACTGCGGTACTGGTCCGAACGCTTCGATGTGCCAACTGATGAAATTGTAGCGGCGATAAAAAGGGTCGGCACTCACGTTGAAGACGTTGCCCGCGACCTCAACCGTAATGGGTACGGCGCGGCGACCCTTGTGCCAATTTAGGTCCGGCAGTCGCTTGCAAGCGGTGAAGTTTTTCCAGTCGCTGCGCCAGGGACATTCGCCTGATTACCGAGCGACGACGAGTTTTAGCAGGGGGAGGTGTGCCTGCATCTAACGTCACATTTTTGAGCCAAACACGCCGACAAGCAATTTTGTTACGCACGGCAGAACTCCGCAGACCGCTACCAAATCGAGAGACATAAAGGTTCCTAGAGGTACTAGGAACGCCGAGTTGTAGTCGTGGTTAATTTCGCGGCCATCGGCGCTAAGCATTGCAAAAGAAATGGCCCGCGACGTTAGGGGACATCACGGGCCCGTATCAGGGGGTAGCAAATCAACGAAGAGGCCGCCGCCATAGGGGACAAAGCGGCGACCTCAGCCACCGGACGTTCTTCGGGGACGGGGGACGGGTTCGGTAGCTGTTGAATCAACAAAGCTCACGCGTTGATATTCCTGGCGGGCGGAAAACTTGGACCCAATTTTGGACCCAAACTCTCCGAAACTAGCCGAAACAGAGCGACACGAGACGCACTCGCAGTTCTCGGAAACGCCCGAAAAACCTGACTGAGCGACACTCAGCGACACTACGAGGGACCGCTGAGGGCGAAGCCAAGTTTCAGCGGTCCCTACGCGTTTGCCGAAACAGGGGACACCCGGGTTGGGGTATTGTTCGGCATTCCGCGAACTACATCCTTCTCCTGAAATTTCACTCCGGTCTGTGAACTAAATCACAGTCGTGGCGAAATTTCACAAAACAAGTTGGCGCTGGGTAACTGAATAGTCGGGGGACGGAATGCGCGCCTTGAGGCGGCGTTACTCCGATTCAGTCCTCTTGGTGGAAGGCCTCGACCAACTTCGCTTCGCGCGGCAGCCAGAAATGTTGTGTTTTGCAATAGGGACAACGGGTATGGGTAAACTCCTGCGGCACCCGCGCCAATGTTTCAGCATCGACATGAATACCGGTGGAAAAATCGCGACCAGTCTTGGGACATCTTATGAGTAACAGGCCCACGACTCGTCTCCCTCACGCGTCAGATTTTCCGCACCTCGACCTTGGCGGTTTCGAGCAGCCAACCGAACTGTGTCGCCGTGAAAAAGATCGCTACTAGGTTCAACGTCACGATTTCTAGGGCAAACATGTTGTTCTCCCGTACGCATTCGTGTGTTTGATTTTCACGGTAGTGGGCGCGTCGGCGAACGACTGTGTTCGCGATCACAAAAATGCGGATTTGCCACCATCCGTTCGCGTCATAGGTCGCCAGACCCGCAAAATCGAGAACTCCTCAAGGGAAAATCAAGGGTTACTCAAGGACTGGCCGCGCTGCAGCCACTATAGCCCGTCCTACATGAGAGCAACCCTTAACGCCGCTATTTGGGAAATCGACGATGTCCACACAATCGCACCACGCTGAAACGATGCTCCTTCATGCCGGCTGGCGGGCCGATCCCGCGACCGGCGCCGTCGCCGTACCGATCTATCAGACCACGTCCTTTCAATTCCGCGACACGGAACACGCGACGAATCTTTTCGCCCTGAAGGAGCTCGGCAACATCTATTCGCGCATCATGAACCCCACCAACGACGTGCTGGAGAAGCGGATGGCGGCTCTCGAGGGCGGCGTTGCCGCGCTGGCACTAGCGTCCGGCCAGGCAGCCTCGGCATTTGCGATCCAGAACCTGGCACGGGCCGGCGATAACGTTGTGAGCTCGACAGACCTTTACGGGGGAACATGGAATCTGTTTGCCCACACCCTCAAGGATCAGGGAATCGAAGTTCGCTTTGTCGATCCGCTCGATCCGGAAAATTTCCGACGCGCAACCGACGAGAAGACCAGAGCCTATTACGCGGAGACCCTGCCAAATCCAAAACTGACGGTGTTCCCGATTTCCGAGGTTGCGGCGATCGGCCGTCCACTCGGAATTCCGCTGATCATGGACAATACAGCGGCGCCGTTCCTGACCAAGCCGATCGAGCACGGTGCTGCCGTTGTCGTGTACTCAATGACCAAATACCTGGGCGGGCATGGAAACTCGATCGGCGGTCTTATAGTCGATGGCGGCAACCTCGATTGGGCCGCTCACCCGCAACGTCAGCCGGCTTTGAATACGCCTGATCCCAGTTATCACGGGGCCGTCTGGACTGAAGCGGTTAAGCCGATCGGCCCGATCGCCTATGCGATCAAGGCGCGCGTTACATTGCAGCGGGATATCGGCGCTGCCTTATCACCGTTCAACGCCTTCCTCACAATACAGGGCCTCGAGACTCTTGCCTTGCGCATGAGAGAGCACTGCAAAAACGCGCAGGCGGTCGTTGAGTTCTTGCGCACCCGCAAAGAAGTGAAGCGTATTATCCACCCGTCGCAGCAACAGGGCGTTCATCGCGAACGGGCAGACCGCTACCTGGGCGGCCAATATGGCGGGCTCGTCGGCTTCGAGCTGGCCGGTGGAAAGGAAGCGGGAAGGAAGTTCATTGATGCCTTGCAGCTGCACTACCACGTGGCCAACATCGGCGATGCGCGAAGCCTTGCGATCCACCCCGCAACGACGACGCATTCGCAGCTGACCGCCGAAGAGCAGCTCGCGACCGGTGTTTCCGACGGCTATGTGCGGCTATCAGTCGATATCGAGCATATCAACGACATCGTCTCCGATATCAAGCATGGTCTGGAAGCGGCTTCGCGGGCGTCCATTCGCGCGGCCTGATGGAACGCGGGAGCAAGACATGAGCATCACCAGCATCGAGGTCGGGGGCATCAGTTGCCAGTACTTCGCCGTCGGTGCTGGCGAGCCGATCGTGCTTCTACATTGTACGGGTCACTCGGGTCGCCAATGGGCCGAGCTCGCCGCGGCTCTTCGGACGGACTTCGAAGTGATTGCGCCCGATCTCTGTGGCTATGGTGGCACCGCGCACTGGCCGGGCTCGGGCGCGTTTAACCTGGGCGTCGAGGCCGACCTCGTCGATGCACTGGTGGACAAACTCAACCGCCCCGCGCATCTCGTTGGTCATTCATTTGGCGGCGCGGTCGCATTGCAACTGGCATTGCGCCATCCGGATCATCTCAAGAGCGTGACGCTTATCGAGCCGGCTGCGTTTCACTTGTTGTGCGACGGCGACGACGAGGACAAGCGTGCCCTCAGGCAGATCTCCGAAATCGCGACGACTGTGGCAAGCGCCGTCAATTGCGGCGACTACGTCGGAGCGATGCGGCGCTTTGTCGACTACTGGACCAGAGACGGGGCATGGGACGCCCTGCCAAATCCGCAACGGATCGCGCTGGCAAGCAGGATCAACAAGGTGACGCTTGATTTCTGGGCAACGCTCAATGATCCGACGCGTCTCGTCGATCTCGTCGATCTCGACGTGCCCACGTTGATCATATCGGGAGGCCGCTCGCCATTTCCGACGCGGCGTATCTGTTACCACCTCGCGCGCACGCTACCCGATGTGAAGTTGCGGACGTTCGATGACGCGGGCCACATGCTCCCTCTGAGTCACTTCAGGGAAATACACCCGCTTATCAAGGCACATTGCGATGCGCAGCCGCACCGCAGACGGCGCCTACAAAGCGACTCGAGCGCGCGTGCGTACGCCTGACAAAGTAAGCTATACGAATTTACCACAATTGCCGTTACGATTTTGGCGTAGTGGATGTGACTGACGTCACATTCAGAAATGGCAGTCGGCCCCAATATTCGTTGCGAAAAGAAATGCAATTGGGAGGCAGTCATGACCACCCGATCGTTTTGCATATCCGCGGCGGTGTTGCTTTTGGCAATGACTTTGACGTGGCCGGCGTTTCCCAGTCGAAGCAACACGAACCGCCTCGCCAGCCAAAGCTCAGGAGCTGGCGCAGGAAAAGTCACCTTCAATCCGTTCTCAGTGGCGAAGAAAACAGGCAGGTCCTCGCCTGCCGTTGTGCACGGCGGTGACGAGAAATTGCATGGCGCTGACGTAAAGGGCCAGCCGACAGACAACTGACCGTAGCGGTGTACGCAGGCCGAGAAGCGTTCAGCTAGGCGAGTGACGCGGTGGCGTCGGCCGCCTGTTCGGGCACGATACCGATCCGTGCGCACGGCTGCGCCTTGCGGGTCGACAACGGAATCTTGCGCCCGTTGGGCAATTCGACGAAACGGCGGACAAACTGGCCGGCGCTCTCGACGACGTATTTGGTGCCCCCGGGCAGGCGTTTTGGCATGCGGTACGTATTACGCACTTTTGGTCCCTACTTCAGTTTAGCCGGGTACCACCAAGCGACACTCTTTGTCCGCATAGCGACAAAATTGTAACTATCCCCAGGTGAGGCCCCCCGGAGCCTCTATTTGCCGGTGTCCCGGTGCCATTTAACGACGGCCACGCTATTTTTGCGGTCGAGGGGGTGGGGTGGTCCTCCCTTGAGTCCATGGGCGGCAAGCACATCCTCCGGGGTCTGCTCGGGCACGCCGGGAAAAACCGGCCGACCGCCAGGCAGCCGTACACCGGGTGCGCGCGTCAGGTAGAAAAAATCATAACGATCAAGAAACATTCCGAAGACCTCAGTGCCGCCAATGACACCAAGGCTCGCATCGGGAACGCCGAGCACGGCCAGGGCCTGGTCAAGGGAAGCGCCGGCGGGATTCCAGAAAAGCGCGTTGTTGTTGTTGGGGTCGCTTGCAATTGTCGCGACTCTCCGGGTCAGAATCAGTCGTTTGCGCAAATCAGATCGCTGTTGGTTTTCATGCGAGTGACGTCCGTGCAGGATTACATCGACGCCATCGAGTCCGCGCTCGAAAAAGATCTGATCGGCTTCGAACTTGAGCGAGTCCGGCATGAAGCCAGCCGCGTTGGCAAGCATGCCGTCTTCGGAGACGATGGCATATCCTTCGATACGGTGAGGTGTTTTCACGGCGGCCGTAACTTTCAGATGCACCCAAGGCAGGACTTTGGCACGGCCGACTATAACTTTCTCACGGATTAGTCGACTTTAATTTTCCGACCGCCGCAAGGCCTTCATCGTGGCGCGGACCGGCGCGAGTAATAAAGATTCGCATCCGCGGCCGGTACAATCATCTTGCCGATCGGCCAAAGCGCGATGCCGGCTAGCTTGAGATGCGCCCATGCAAACGGAATACCGATAATGGTGACGGCAAGGAGGATCGCCGTGAGGACGTGCCCGAGTGCCAGCCACCATCCCGCGAGGACGAGCCAGATCAGATTGCCGATGAATCCCAACAGCCCGGTGCCAACGTCTTCAGCGCCGGAATACTCCGCGCGCGACACGGCCTTCTGGCCGAACGGGAGCAGCGTATAGAGACCGATATTGATTGCCGCCCGTGCCCAGGGCAGGCCGATAATCGTGATCGCCATGATCACCGCAGCGACAATCCAGGCGACCGCCATCCAGAGTCCGCCGAACGCGATCCAGAGGATGTTCAGCAACAACGAGAATAATGACATAGCCCCCTCATAGAAATGCGAATGCCCGCAAAGCTATGTGGGTATTCCTGGCAGCTTTGCCAGCGGGGTGGTGGGGGATTTTCGGGCAATGGACCGCCCGTTCGGGAACAGAATCGTATTTGCGTGGTTCTCCGGGTGGTTAGGACACGGAGCGCAAGATGATCATTCTGTGGCTTATTATTATCGGCTTTATCGCCGGTATCATTGCCAAGTTCCTCCACCCGGGATCATCGAACGAGCCGTCAGGATTCATCCTGACGACGTTGCTCGGGATCGCGGGATCGTTCGTTGCCACATATCTCGGCCAAGCGCTCGGCTGGTACCAGGCCGGTGAGGGCGCCGGCCTGGTCGGAGCGGTCGTGGGTGCCATCATCGTCCTGGTCATCTGGGGAATCTTTGCCCCGCGGCAACCGACAACCGTCGCGTGACTTTGCGAGACCACAAATGACGTCGACCTTTCTTCATGAGGACAAGAACGTTCCGCCGGACGAGGCTGAGGAGCGTGACGCGCCAAAGTGCCCTGTGTGCGGGCACCAGATGTGGATGACCCGCGTCGACACTCAGCTTTCGGACGGCGGAACGCAGTCGAGGCGTGAATATGAGTGCAGCCAATGCGGGGCGAAGCGATCTGTGGAAACGAGCTCTGACCGGATTACTCCGCTGGCATCCGTAGCGGTCGATACCGAGACTTAACCGCCAGATAGAATTGAAGTTGCCCACGAAGGGCGGCTTCAATTTCCATGCGGGTCGCTTGACGCGACTATTCGATGATCTTGAATCACCCGACGGTCTGACGGCTCGACCAGGTACACGTGGTCATCAGAATACTCAGACCCCAAGCGCTGGGAGCGGTTCGCAGTTCCACGTCCGCCGGCAACGTTGCACCGACCGAAAGCCTTTCTTTGACGGTCACGGGTGCAACACGCTCCTTCACCACATATTCCCTGATCACGGTGCGTTGCTCAGGTTCGATAACGACCGTTTCGCCGGACCAACACCGACAGTTTGCGCAAACGATTGCACCCCGGCGAGAATAGCTAATGCACTCGCTGCGACAAGTGCGCGTTTCATGAGTAGCCTCCAGTCTTTTTGACAACCGCAAGGGCCAATGTCCGAAATCTATCGGCGGTTCCGAATGAATTGCCCGCGACCTGAACGGAACTCCGCACGAAGCGCTGAACGTTGGCGCGAACTCGTGCTCTCCACGCTACCTGAGCACCTGTTGCAGGTCGTTTTAACCCTGTCGCCCAATAGGTGCTGTGGTGTTGTTTTCATTGGCGGCTGAGCCGCCTATGGGATCGTCTCCTCATTGAGAACCCCTAAAACTTATTCCCCGCATCGCACCACGGCGCGGGGATTTTTTTGGGTGCCCTAGGTTGCAAGATCGTCGAAGCGCTCGCGTGTCGTCTAAATGCTAGAGTGCGGGGTGGGCGCGGTTCGACGGTTGAGGAAATATCATATGAAAGATAGTCAGTTCGTTCCTCCGAAGGGCGCTTTTACGCGCACGGTACCCATTCGGTTCTCTCACTGCGATCCGGCAGGCATCGTCTATTTCCCGCACTACTTTGACATGTTCAACGGCTTGATCGAGGACTGGTACACCGAGCAACTCGGCGTGAACTATGCGAAGCTCATACTGGGCGACCGGCACGGTTTTCCTTTCGTTCACATCGAAACCGATTTCAAATTGCCGAGCCGGATGGGGGAGCAGCTGGATCTTACTCTGTTGCTCGAACGCGTCGGGCGTTCTTCGCTGAGCGTCGTCATCGTCGGTCATTTGGCTGGTGTCGAGAGATTGCGCGCGCGATTGACGACCGCGATGACGTCCTTGGAGACACAGCGCTCAGTCGAGTTGCCCAATACATTGCGTGACAGATTTGAGGAATACCAGAAGCTGACCGGTGGGGTAGGGTCTGGACAATCCGGTCTAAAGGGCAACGCTTAGCAATGTTACTCGGCCTTAATGTGGGCCGCGCGGACAACTCTGCTCCATTTGTCGGTTTCGTCAGAGACGAGTTTTGCGAATTCATCAGGCGAGCCGCCCACCACACTCCCGCCCAGATCGGTAAAGCGCGACCTCAGGCCGGGGTCTGCGAGGGCCATGTTGATTTCTCTATTAAGCTTGCCGATGATCTCAGCGGGAGTGCTCTTGGGAGCACCGAGTCCGATCCAGTAATTTGTCTCGAAGCCCGGCACAAACTCACTTACGGTTGGTATTTCTGGCAGTGCATCCGAGCGCGCCGCGCCCGTCGTCGCCAGCGCGCGTAGTTTGCCGGCGCGAATGTGCGCGACGGCTATAGCCATCGGCGAAAAGAAAACGTCGACCTGGCCGCCGAGCAGGTTGACGATCGCTGGGCCGCCGCCGCGATAGGGAATATGCGTCATATCGATGCCAGCCATCTCCTTGAAGAGTTCACCGGCTAGCTGAGACGAGCTGCCGATCCCGGCTGACGCCATGTTGATTCTGCCCGGATTGGCTTTGGCAGAGGCGATGAATTCAGGAAGCGTTTTGGCGGCAAGCGACGGATTGACCACGATGACCAGCGGCGTGCGGAAGATGCAGACGATAGGAGCGATGTCGCGAATAAAATTGAAATTCAGCCTTTCATAGAGTGTGGCATTGATTGTAGCAGACGGATCGAACAAGAGGAGCGTATTTCCGTCAGGCGCTGCATGCGCGACCGCGTCGGTTCCGACATTCGTCCCGGCGCCGGGCCGGCTTTCGATGACGAAGGCTTGCGCGAGCCGCTCTGACAACCACGGTCCGATCTGCCGCGCCACGGTATCAGTCGTTCCACCGGGCGCGTATGGTACGATCAGGCGCACCGACTGCGACGGATAGTCGAGCGCTGATGCGACACGCGACAAGACCGGGACGACAGCAACGCCCGCTAAGAGACGCAGGAGTTGTCGACGGACAGGTTTCATGACGATCTCCCCGGCAGGAAGGGCGAACGGATCACGTTAGCTGTGAAAATGTAATGGTCGTCGGACAACTAGAAGGCGCAGTAGCCTCGCTGACTATCGCGTAGATTGAGCGGAGTTGTCCAGCAAGCGCATGGGTGCCCCCGAGGGTGGTTGGGCGGCCGATGACTGACCTGTCGATTGCGACGTCTTGCGCGTGCCGGCTGGGCGGGTCTGAGCTAAGGCGGACGCCTTTTCTTTGAGGTCCTGCCCGGTTGCCTGCAACGTAGCAATTTCCTGGGCCATCTCGTCTTGCTTGGCTGCGAGCTGCTTTATCGTCGTGGCAAGTTGGTCAACGCCGTGCCGCACGATCGCGAGATCAAGCGCAACAGGCTTGATCTGTTGCGCGAGATCAGCCGACGTCACCGCTGTGGCGGCGGAAGCCTGACTGTCGAGGGGTGAGGCCGTTGACACCGGCAACAACCAGCCAAGAGATGGGGCCCAGGTCCTGATCGAGGCTTTCGCTTGCTCGCCATGAGATTGCCAGGCCAAAGTACCGGCGACACCAAGCAGAATTGCGAAGGCCAAGCGGAAGAACCCACGCAGCATTCGGCGACTGAGCGATCGTTTCTTCGGTGTGGCTTGTTCGTCCCTCTGGGCGGGAGGACGAGACCTGCGAGGCCACTCAGGGACGACATCGCGTTCGTTGTAATGCGGCGAATTCTGAGACGAATACGAAGCTGTCATTTTGTCCCCCCTAGTCCCACTCACTGTACAGAGGCGTAGCGGGCCATCACCATGTGACAGAAGCAAGGCAAGAGAGCTCGCTGACGCCCCGACGATGACGTTTAAGGCATTCTGCTACCAGCGTAGTATCGGATCGGATCTGAAGCTAGAGGCTGGAATGAAGCGACGCAATTTCATTTCGATTGTTGGAGTGGCGGTCGCATGGCCATTCACTGCTCGTGCGCGACAACAGGAGCGCTCGCAGAGTGTCGGCGGCCTCGAAGAGGCCAAGCGCCATTTCGATAAAATCTCTCAACCCAGTGAGACGGCCCGGTCGGACTACATCACCCGTGAAGACTGACAAATGGAAAGCCATCGATAACGAAATAAAACTGTATCCCGCGTCAAAAGACTCCGTCAGGTCGTCTGGTCGGCAAATGGTCATCGCCGCGGCACGAGTATCTTTACAAAGGCGATGGCAGCTGGCCGATGTCGTCGGTCGACGAGGGCACGACCCACGGCACGTGGCGCATCGAAGGAAATCAGTTCTTCACAAGCGCCAGCATAGGTCCGTCTGACCCGGCCGAGTACACCATCATTCTGATCACGAAAAAGGATTTCGTAATCGCCGACCAATCGAGCGTCTTCTATGAGAGGCGTCTTAATTAGAGCTGGCGATTTGAGCGCATAAAGGAAGAGCCCAGTGCCAACTTCTGCGGCTCTTCCCGCGCATCCGCCTGATCCAGGATGGTGACGTGGGTCAAAGCCCCGAGAAGCTTAGCGTCTCGCCCGGTCTCAGTCGGCACAAGGATCAGTTCCGCGCCTGAATGAAAAATTTGTCTTAACAGCCGATATCAAAAGTGGCAGTCAGGCCGATGCTGTGATGATCGCGATACCCAAACAAAAGTTAGGTTTGGGAATTGGTTTGTCCATTGAATTGACGCGACAGATGGTCGTACGCTTGCACGCAAGGGCGCCATTCAATGAGGCCGCCATGCGAAACGCAACCATTTCCGCCATTCTCGCTGTTATCTTTAGCTTTAGCGTCGGCTCGTCTATGGCGAGCGAGACAACCATGCGCAAATCGTCGGCAGAAGAGCTCAAAAGCGTTTGCGACAAGGCCGGCGGGTCGTTTTCGCAGGACGCAGGTGGCTACGGTTGCGGAACAAACTGCCAGGGAAAGCCTGGGACCGATTGCGTGCTCGCGTGCAAGAATGACCAGAAGGCCTGCTTCGCGCAGGTTCCTGGGCGCGCGCGCCCAACAAGCACTTTGAATGCACTCGTCCGATCGCCGCGAGGATAGAGCACTACGGATCTCGTGGTGCCTTGAGCTGAGTCCGGCCCGTTAGCCCTGGGTTGTAGAATTGGTTGGGCACGCAAAATCCGCCGATGCCACTTACGGTCGCCCTGCATTGCTCAATAGTGAGGAAGCCACAATTTGAGCCGCCGCCATTTCCCGCCGAATAGTCGGCGCACCATGGATAGGCATCGTAAGGCTGTGCATTCGCGGGCGCGTTTGACAGTGTTACTGGCAGTGCGACGGCAAGCGCCGCCAAAATCCTGATCGAGAAAGGCATTTGCATCTCCTATGTGATGCCCTCAGATCCCCGCGGCTCGCCACACGGTCATCAGGCAAGTCACGAACAGGCTCGCGGTCAGCGCGTGTACGATTTTGGTGATCGTTGAGCAGTCGGTCATGGCTGCCTCCCATGTTGTAAACAGCAACATAGGACGCCATCGCCATTTCCGGCCGTGATGCAGTTCACAGAAATGCTGAAAAGTGGCGCGTTTGAATTGGCAAGGTCGTACCAGGCTCGGCTGACGGATGACTCTATTTGCCGTCGTTCCAAATATCGGCGGCGAGTTTCCAATCGCCCTGTACTCTCTGCCAAAGGACGAGATATTTTCCGGAAATCTCCTTCGGCGACGATCCCTTGGTCGTCAAGCTGAAGGTGCCGATTTCGCGCGCTGCCGATGGGCTCAGCCGTTTCACTTCGAGGGTAGTCAACTTTGGGCTGGTGACCTGCTCCGCCATCCCTTTCCACATCGCACCGATCGCGGTGCGGCCTCTCACTATCGCCGAGCCGGGCGGAAATGCGACGGCATCGATCGTATATAGTTGAGCTATGCCGTCAAAATCACCCTTGTTGAACATTTCAATCCATTTCGCATTCGCTGCTTCGATCTTGGCTTTTTGAGCGAAGGCCGGCGAAACAAGCGCGAGCGCAAACGCGACCACCAGTACAATCCGATGCATAACAACCCCCCAATTCAAGTCTGCCTTAGAGCAGTCCCCATTTCCAAGCCAAGATTCGGATGACAATCATTTTTCCAATCGCAATGCCGAGCATTTTCAGTTTCCAGACGTGAGGTCGGCGTCCATGCGAGGCATGTTCCTAAAGTAAAATCGTTCTGCAAACACCGGTGTGGTGAGCCGGGATGGGATCGAACCATCGACCACTTGATTAACGTACCGCCACGACTTTCGTCGCCTCTTGCGAGTTTGCAGTCTGGACTTTCCCTTCACCGTAGCAAGTTTGCTTTAGGTGGGTGCCGTCAAGTCTCTACACCTTCCCATCGCTGGGCTTGGCTCGGGATTGTCGTCGCCATCACGCGGACGAGTTCCCCGAATTTGACACCATCCCATCGGCGGTTTCCCTCTCCGATGGCTCCGTTAGAAGTCAAGTGCTCTACCACTGAGCTACCGGCCCTTAGTTCTCCTGATCAGTTGCGATCAATGCACTTCACGAAGCGTCACTTTCAATCCTTTTATCACGCTTACGTCCATCGTTTTTTTGCGACCAGCGTGGGACCAGCGCAACGGCAAGATTTCTGTCGGAACAATAGCCGATTTCCGATCGAACTGGCGGAAGGACCATGCGCGGGGGCGGGTGTAGGGGTGCTTGTCGATCTGGTCAATAGGCGCCTGCGGTCTTCTTGAGCACCTGGGATTTGCTAGACTGATGGAACGGCCCGTGCCGCCCGGAGTGAATGCCATGCCTGTTATCAACCGCGTCGCCGACCTGCACAGTGACATCACCGCCTGGCGGCGCGACCTGCATGCTCATCCGGAGTTGCTGTTTGACGTCCAGAGGACAGCCGGCACGGTGGCCGAGAAACTCAAGGCGTTTGGATGTGACGAGGTCGTGACAGGCCTTGGGCGTACTGGTGTTGTCGGGGTCATCCACGGTCGCAAGGGCTCCGCCGGCAAGACAATCGGGTTGCGGGCCGATATGGACGCCCTGCCAATCGAGGAGGCGAACAGCCTGCCGTACAAGTCGACGGTGCCCGGAAAAATGCACGCCTGTGGTCATGACGGCCACACAGCCATGCTGTTGGGTGCGGCGCGCTACCTCACCGAAACGCGCAACTTTGCCGGCACCGCCGTGGTGATTTTTCAGCCGGCCGAAGAGGGCGGCGGTGGCGGCAGAGAGATGGTCGATGATGGACTGATGGATCGATTTGGTATCCGTGAGGTCTACGGCATGCACAATTATCCCGGCATGCCGGTCGGCTCGTTTGGCATCCGGCCCGGCCCTATGATGGCTGCAGCCGATGCGCTGACCATCGATATTGAAGGTGTCGGGGCGCACGCGGCGCGGCCGCACCTCGGCATCGATACTGTCCTGGTCGGCGCCCAGATCATCAACGCCATTCAGTCGGTTGTCGCGCGCAATGTCGATCCCTTGAAGTCTGCAGTGGTGTCGATCTGCATGTTCCGCGCCGGAAACGCCGACAATGTGATCCCGCAGACGGTTCAGTTGCGCGGTACGGCACGCAGCCTTGTGCCCGACGTGCGCGACCTGCTCGAAAAACGGCTCCATGTCGTTGTGGAGAGCACCGCCGCCGCGCACGGCGCCAGGGCCAAGCTCACTTACAAACGCGGCTATCCGGTGCTGGTGAACCACGAACATCAGACGGAATTCGCGGCCTCGGTCGCAGGCCAGATTGCCGGCGAGGACAAAGTCGATAAGTCATTGCCTCCAATGATGGGTGCCGAAGATTTCTCCTACATGCTGAACGCGCGGCCGGGCGCGTTCATCTGGATCGGCAATGGTGACAGCGCGGGACTACACCACCCGTCATATAACTTCAACGACGATACGATCCCGTTCGGGACGTCATATTGGGTGAAATTAGTCGAGACGGCCTTGGCCGTCTGATTGGTTCTTACTTACTGAACCAGCTCGCCGGGTTTCTGCGCAGGCGCGGTGCGCGTCGCTTCGGCGGGTGCATTTCGCCGCACGATCGGCAGCAATTCGACAATGCGCGCTTCGAGGCCGCGCCAATATTCGAACTCGTTGAGCCGCGTGCGCTCGATAACGGCCAGCCCGACTGCGGCGACGAACGGGACGCTCTGGATCAAGAGCACGACCGCAAAGATATTGATCTCGCGAATTTCCTTGTAGTTCGTCGAAACCAGAATGAATGAGCCGAGGATTAGAAGTCCCGCCAGCACCGCTTCCCAGAAGGCATGGAAATCGGTCGAATGCCGCATGCCGCCTTTTGACGTCCGTACGAAGGGCAGGTGATCCTTCACGATGCCGAAGCCTACGGCGCGTGCCACCGTCCATTGAACTGACATCGCGGCCAGGACCGAGCCCAGCATCTGACCCGCGCGCGGACGCACGCGCAGCCGGTAAAGAGTCACAAAGTGGACAACCGATACAATGAAGCTGACGATGATCGGCGCGGTCAGGATGCGATCAGGGACGGCGATATCGAGGAAAGCCACCACAGGCACCCAAACGATATTCAGGATGGCCACCGCGACGCCAATGCTTTCAGCGCCGAGCCAATTGAGCCAGCCGAGAGCGAATTCACGCTTCTGTTCACGCGTCAGTCGGCTGCCGTCGGACAGAAAGCGACGCCAGTGCTTTTTCAGGATCTGGAAGCCACCGTATGCCCAGCGATGCCTTTGCTTCTTGTAAGCATCGAAACTGTCCGGCAACAGGCCGTGGCCATAGCGTGTATTGGTGTAATGCGCTTGCCAGCCGAGTTCGAGCATAGTCAGGCCGAGATCGGTGTCCTCGCAAATCGTATCGCTGGACCATCCACCGGCGGCCTCGATTGCAGTGCGCCGGATCAGACACATTGTGCCGTGGACGATGATTGCGTTGGCCTCGTTCCGTTGCACCATGCCGATATCGAAGAAGCCGGCATATTCGCCGTTCATAGCGTGATGCATGACGCTGCGTTCGCCGTCGCGATGATCCTGGGGCGCCTGCACGAGGCCGACCGTGGGATCGCGGAACAGCGGCACAAGATCTTTCAGCCAGTTCTCATGCACGACATAGTCGGCATCGAGAACCCCGATCACCTCTGCATCGGCTGCCGTGTGGACTAGCGCTAGGCGCAGCGCGCCCGCTTTGAAACCGGCGAGGTTATCGGCACGCACGAACCTGAAGCGTTCACCAAGCGTACGGCAATGCTCCTCGATCGGCAGCCAGAGAGCCGGATCGGGAGTGTTGTTGATCACGACGATGCATTCGTAATTCTGATAGTCGAGCCGCGCGATCGCATCGAGCGTCTGCTTGAGCATCTCCGGCGGCTCGTTATAGGCCGGAATGTGGATGGAGACTTTCGGCGTTGTTACCTCAGGCACAAGTGGCGGGCCGGCGATCAGCCTGAGCGGCTTGCGTCCGAAGGCAATGGCGGCGATTTCTTCCACGCGCCCCAGCGCGATCACGATCAACGGCACAAGCAGTGTGATTCCGAGTCCGAGCGCGAAGGCTGCGCCCGGGACAAAGTAGTGTCCGTTCCAGTAACCGAAGACGGCGGCAAACCAGGCGCCGACGAAATTTGCGGATGCAGCAAGCATCACGGCTTGCCAGACCGTTACCGCGCTCATCGCCAGCAACGGCAGTGACAGCAGCACGCTGACGAGGATTGCGATCGCGGCCAGACGCCAATGGTCAGGATCCGTGATCGGTCCTGTCCATTCGAACTTTGGATGACGCGCGGCGTCAAAAATTCCCCAATATGGGCCAACGCCACCTTCAAATATCTTCCACGGCTGATCGATCGCTTCGACAATATTGTACTCGATGCCGTAGGCCTCGGCGCGCGAAGCGAAGTCGCGCAACACGACGGCCTGATCAATGCGACCCGGATTCGCATTCTTGTAGTTGTAGCCAGCGCTCGGCCAGCCGAACTCGGCGATCACAATGCGTTTGCCCGGATAAGCTTTGCGGAGCTTGTCGTAAATCACGATGGCCTGGTCGACAGCCTGTGAGTCCGGGAAGCCCTCCCAATAGGGAAGTATGTGCGCGGCGATGTAGTCGACCGCGGAAACGAGTTCAGGATGTTCGATCCATACGTGCCAGATTTCACCTGTCGTCACCGGAACGTTGGTCGAGCGCTTCACGCGCTGAATCATCTGGATGAGGTCGCCCACCTTCTGCTCGTCACGGAAGATGGTCTCGTTGCCGACGATGATGCTGTTGATGTTGCTGTGGCGCTTCGACAGGTCGATCACCGAGCGAATTTCGCGCTCGTTACGGTCCTTGTTTTTGTCGATCCACGCGCCGGCGGTGACCCGCAGTCCGAATTCCGTTGCGATGCCGGGCACGAGCTCCACACCGCCAGTCGCGGAATAGGTGCGGATCGCGCGTGTCAGCGGAGCCAGCAGCTTGAGGTCGGTACGAATCTGTGCGGCGCGCGCAAAAGTGCCGGAGTCCGGATGCGCTGAACCTTCGAAGGGTGCGTAGGAAACGCTGGCCAGCTGACCGCCAAAGTCCGGCGCGCGCGCATCATCGCGAAGCAATGCCCAGAACCCGGCATGCACGCAGGCCACAAGGGCGACCACGGCAGCGACGGTGCGCATAGTACTCAAAACCAAGTGGGGCAGGATGGCAGACCCTTGAACCCGTCCCCTGGGTTCAGCCGAAACTTCGTCTGCGAGGATGCAGCGTAGCGCGGCGTAAGGTAGACATTAAAGTAACTAGGCGACATGGCAAATCCTTGGCACGCGCATGGCGCCCTAATGAATTTCCTTAACGGAAACGCAAATTAACGTTGAGTTGTTCCGCCCGAAGTTGAAGCCGGAGGCTGAACGGCCGCTTCCGCGGGGGCCGGCTCCAGTCCCGGATTAAGCCAGCAGGCGTGCACCCGTCCGTTAAGCGTTTCTTGGGCCTTCGGATCGATATTTCCCTGCCTGACCAGGCAGCGGAAAGTGGCCTGGATGTGGGCGCTGGGGCAACCAAACCGGTCATACAGATCGAGGTGACGGAAGGCCGTATCGAGGTCGTCGCGCCACAGTAGGTTAACCACGCGGCGGCCAAGCCAGACGCACTCCGGATTGCCAGCCGGGCCGTTCAGGACCCGCGTTGCCTCGGCAATCTCATCGATCTTTTTCTGGGTTTCCTTAACGGCGTCAGCAGCCGGTTTTTGCGATTCGGGCGGTTTGCCGTTTCCGCTCTGGGCGTAGGCAGCCGGAACGGTGAGGCCTAGGCCGGCTACAAAACACAGCACGGCAGAAAACTGACGCAACTTGACAGAAAACCGCATTGTCCCCGTCGGATGTTTGCTCTTGGAGCGTGCGCTCGTCCTAAGGTGTGCGACGGGATTGGGACGCTAATACGGCGGTGTCTTGCCCGTCCGTCCTGTCGCTTAACTGTATTTCTTGAACGTAAGACTTGGCCTCAACCTGCGAATTTTGTCCAGTCTAACCGCGATCCTTGCTTAAGGCCGGCAACTTGGCAGGGGCCTCGGCGCACGATAAGTCGGACGCTGGCCTATTGACGCGTCAAACCGGGTTTCCATGCGCCATGCCATAGCCTGTCTGGTCGTAACGGCGGCTGCCATTGCCGGCGCCTGGATTTGGCTCGGTAGCCCGGCGCTGCTAATGCCGTCCCAGATCGGCCGGGGCGAAAAGCTCTATTGCGTGTCCTATACGCCTTTCCGCGACAGCCAGACGCCTTTGGACGCTTCCACCATGATTCCGGCGGCCCAGATCGAGGACGATTTGACGCGCCTGGCCGCAGTCACGGATTGCATCAGGACCTATTCCGTCGATTTCGGCCTCGACCAGATAGCGGGGATAGCGGCCAAACACGGTCTCAAGGTCATGCAAGGATTGTGGCTGTCCAGCAGCCCGGAAAAGAGCCACTACCAGATCGAGACGGCGGTCGCGCTGGCCAACAAATACCCGGGCACCATCCAGTCGCTCGTCGTTGGTAACGAGGTCCTGCTGCGCGGCGACATGACGGCAACCGACCTCACCAACACCGTCCGGGCGATCAAGGCCCGGGTGAAGGTGCCGGTGACCTATGCCGATGTCTGGGAATTCTGGCTGCGCAATCGAGACGTGGCGAACGCCGTAGATTTCATCACCATTCATATCCTCCCTTATTGGGAGGATTTCCCGATCTCCGCCAGTGCATCTGTGGCGCACGTCGAATCCATTCGTCGTTCGGTCGTTGCCGCCTTTCCTGGCAAAGAGGTGTTGATTGGCGAAGTCGGCTGGCCCAGCGCAGGTCGCATGCGCGAAGGTGCGCTCCCGTCGCCGGCTAACCAGGCCCGTGTCGTCCAGGACGTGCTTGCGCTGAGCAAGCGCGAGAAGTTCAACGTGAATATCATCGAGGCATTCGACCAGCCCTGGAAGCGTGCACTCGAAGGGACGGTGGGGGGACATTGGGGGCTCTTCGCCGCCGCTACACGCGCGCCGAAATTCGCGGGCGCGCAGGCCGTTTCCAATCACCCGTTCTGGATTTGGCAGGGCGCCGGCGGAATCATTTTTGCAGTTATTGTTTTCGCCGCAGCCATGAGCGTTCGGACCAAGGATACGCCGCCGTCGCTGTGGCTCGCGGTAAGCGCAAATGCATTTGTCGGAGGCGTCCTGATCGGCTGGACAGTCGAGAACATTCCGACCGAGAGTCTCGGGGTGGGGGGTTGGTCGCGGTCGCTTGCGCTTGCCGCAGTAGCGATAGCCGCGCCAATCGTCCTCAGCGTTGCAACGATGTGTGGCACACCTGTGCCAGCGTATTTCCGAGTTCTGGGTCCGAAAAAAGAGCGGATGCGAAACCAGCTTGCGATGTCCGCCGGGGGCATTCTGATAGTCACCATGCTGCTCGCCTTCGTGGTAGCGCTCGGTTTGGTATTCGACCCGCGCTATCGAGATTTTCCGTTTGCGCCGCTCACCGCTGCGGTCGTGCCATTTCTTGTGCATCGCCTCGCGGTTGCGTTGCCGAAAGGAGCGCGTCCGGCAGCGGAAACAGCCGGAGCCAGCGTGCTGGCGCTTTCGGTGATTTACATCCTGTTCAACGAAGGTTTCGCCAATTGGCAATCGCTTTGGGTGTGCGCGACGCTGGCCGCGCTTTCCTTCAGCCTGGCTCGGGTGCGCGACGTGCCAGGCTAAGGACCAACAGCCCAACCGCCAGTGAAGACAGGCCTACATTGTAGAGTACGACCCCACAGCCTGCTGCGGCGAGAGCAAGCCCAAATAGCACAAGCGACGGCCGCAACAAGTTTAGCGCGGCAACGATCACCGCAATCCATCCGAAAACCGAATACGTGAACAGTACGATGGTGATCTGGCGTGTGAAACATAACCACGTGTTCAGTCCAGTCTGACAAGCAAGACCGACTGTCGATTGCTCAACCGCAAGGTAGCGCATGTAAAGCGCATAGCCGATCGAGCAAAAGCCGATGACCAACAGCCAATTGGTCGCGCGCGCGTTTGGCAGAAACAATTTCATCCAATCAGTATGCCGTCGCGCTGCCGCATCGACAATCATTGCTGCGCAATCTGCCCGCCCTCGAATCTGACCACGCGACAGGGGTGCGCGTGCCGCGACAAAATGCGCGCAAAGGCCGGTTGCGGCGGCGCTGTTGGGCAAGGGGCCAACGATCAGCCGATATCCGGTCGCGCCTGCGCCTGCGGGCGTCGCGTGAAGCGAGTTCCGGCGGCGTCTGCTCGGTCGCCATAGTTCCCTCGGTAACCGAGTCATTGAAAACATTAGCAGAATCCGACAACCAGCGCCCTTCACCTTGCTTTGGGAGGGGCGTGTCCGCGGCCTTTTGCCTATGGTCCGGCTGGGCTATGGGATGCGCCGGACCTCAGCACATCGAGCAGCCGCCGAATGCCATCTCGAACATGCCTTGCGATCATCCTCGCGGCCGGCGAAGGCATCCGTATGCGCTCGCATATGCCGAAGGTGCTGCACGCTCTTGGCGGGCGTTCGCTGCTCGCCCATGTGATCCTCGCGGCGCGCGCGGCGGGCAGCGAGGCTATGGCGATCGTCGTGGGGCCTGACCATGAGGTGGTCACGGCCGATGCGCACAAGTACGCGCCAACAGCGCAAATTTTTGAGCAGCGCGAACGGCGCGGGACTGGTCACGCCGTCCTGTCTGCGCGAGAAGCCATCGCCCGCGGTGTCGACGACGTCGTAGTGATGTTCGGTGACACCCCCATGGTGCAGGCGGAGACCTTGTCGAGGTTACGCGATGCGCTAGCCGGTGGTGCGGCCGTGGCGGTTCTCGGCTTCAGGCCCGCTGATTCAACGGGCTACGGGCGACTCTTGATGCGCGGACAAGAACTTCTCGCCATTCGTGAAGAGCGCGACGCAACGGCCGAAGAGCGCAAGATCGCTCTTTGCAATGGCGGCCTGATGGCGCTGGACGGCAAGCAAGCGCTCGCCATCCTCGATCGTATCGGCGATGCAAATGCCAAAAGCGAATATTATCTCAGCGATGCCGTGGCCGTTGCCCGCGATATGGGCCTGACGGTTGTGGCGATCGAAACCTCGGAGGATGACGTGCGCGGCATCAACACGAAGGTACAACTCGCCGAAGCTGAAGCCGTTCTGCAGCACCGCCTGCGCATGGCGGCGCTTGAAGGCGGCGTAACGATGGTCGCGCCGGAAACGGTGTATTTGTCGGCTGACACCAAGTTCGGAAAAGACGTCACCATTGAACCGCACGTCGTGTTCGGCCCGGGCGTCTCGGTCGACGATGGCGCGACGATTCGTTCGTTTTCGCATCTCGAGGGCGCGCATGTTGGCAAAGGTGCGCGTGTCGGTCCGTTCGCTCGGCTGCGAAGCGGTGCCGACCTCGGCAAGGATGTCCACATCGGTAACTTCGTCGAAGTGAAAGAGGCGACGATCGAGGCCGGCGCGAAAGCCAATCATCTCACTTACATCGGCGATGCACGGATCGGCGAAGGCGCCAATATCGGCGCCGGCACCATCACATGCAATTATGACGGCGTCGCCAAACACCGAACCGATATCGGCAAGGGTGCATTCATCGGTTCAAATTCCGCTCTGGTTGCGCCGATCAAGGTGGGTGATGGCGCCTATGTCGGCACCGGGACGGTGTTGACACGAGATGTTCCCGCCGGCGCCCTGGCGATTGCCCGCGCCAAACAGGCGGTTAAGGAAGGCTGGGCAAAGCGCTTGCGACAAGTCAAAGCCTTGGGCAAGAACCTGGCCGGAAAGAAACGCAAAAAATCCTGAGTTTGCAGGATAACGTCACACGCCGAAATGCGTTGTGATTTCCGTTAACCTGCCATGGGCCGCTAAACGATAGGTAACGGGAAAAGGGGCCAATCCGGACGGATGTGCGGAATAGTCGGAATCCTGGGAACGAAACCGGTTGCAGAGCAACTGGTCGACGCCCTCAAGCGCCTTGAGTACCGAGGCTATGACTCGGCCGGCGTAGCCACGCTCGACCACGGCGTGCTCGGCCGGCGTCGCGCAGAAGGCAAGTTGCGCGCGCTCGAAATGCGGCTCAATCGCGAGCCGCTTGGAGGAAATATCGGTATCGGTCATACCCGTTGGGCAACGCATGGCCGGCCGACCGAAGACAATGCCCATCCGCACGCCACCGATGTCGTTGCGGTCGTTCATAATGGCATCATCGAGAATTTTCGCGAACTGCGTGAGTGGCTGACAAAAAAGGGATGCAAATTCGTCAGCGAAACCGACACGGAGGCCGTCGCGCATCTGGTCTCGCAAGAAATGAAGGACGGCAAATCGCCTGCTGACGCGGTTGCCTCCGCGCTCAAACAGTTACGCGGCGCTTTCGCATTGGCTTTCCTGTTCACCGGCAAGGACGATCTGCTGATCGGGGCGCGCAAAGGGTCGCCTCTTGCCGTCGGTTATGGAAAGGGCGAGATGTATCTTGGGTCGGATGCCATTGCGCTCGCTCCGTTTACGGACACAATCGCCTATCTCGACGACGGCGATTGGGCGGTGCTTACCCGCAAGGGCGCGGAGATCCACGACGAGAGCGGAGCCAAAGTCGAACGGACGATCGTCAAATCGACAGCCTCAGCGCAACTCGTCGATAAGGGCAACCACAAGCACTTTATGGCCAAGGAAATCCATGAACAGCCTGAGGTCGTTGGCCATACGCTTGCCCACTACATCGACATGGTGAACGAGCGTGTCGTGCTGCCCCGCAAGCTTCCATTCGACTGGGCAAAGCTTAAGCGACTGTCGATTTCTGCGTGCGGCACGGCGTTCTACGCCGGTCTCGTCGCGAAATATTGGTTCGAACGCTTTGCAAAACTGCCGGTGGAGATAGATATCGCCTCGGAATTCCGCTATCGCGGCGCGCCGCTCGAGGCGGGTGATCTCGCGCTTTTCATCTCACAGTCGGGCGAGACCGCGGACACGCTGGCGACATTGCGTTATGCGCGGGAAAACAAGCAGCACATTCTGTCCGTGGTCAACGTGCCGACCTCGACAATTGCGAGAGAAAGCGACGTGGTGATGCCGACGCTCGCCGGTCCCGAGATCGGTGTCGCATCGACGAAAGCTTTCACGTGCCAATTGAGCGCGCTAGCCTGTCTTGCCATTGCCGCGGGACGCGCGCGCGGACACATGTCAGAGGCCGATGAGCAGAATCTTGTGCGCGCGCTGATCGAGGTGCCGCGCTTGATGGCCGCTGCGCTCACTCTCGAACCACAAATCGAAAAGCTTGCACAGAATTTGGCCAAAGCACGCGACGTTCTTTACCTTGGTCGCGGCACGAGCTTTCCGATCGCGCTTGAGGGCGCACTCAAGCTCAAGGAAATTTCCTACATTCACGCCGAAGGCTACGCTGCCGGCGAACTCAAGCATGGACCGATCGCGCTGATTGACGAAACTATGCCGGTGATCGTGATCGCGCCACACGACCGCGTTTTCGAGAAGACCGTCTCGAACATGCAGGAGGTTGCCGCTCGGGGCGGAAAGATTATTCTGGTCACCGATCCGCAAGGGGCGAGGGAGGCAACGGTTGATTCGCTCGAGACATTGTCGCTGCCAGACATGGCGTCGACGGTAACGCCGCTGGTTTACGCCATTCCCGTGCAGTTGATTGCCTATCATACCGCAACCGCTATCGGCACGGACGTCGACCAGCCCCGCAATCTCGCGAAATCGGTCACGGTGGAATAAACTCGGCCTATGAGTGAGATCGAAAAGCCGGGCGATGCAATGGCTGCCGATGTGGCGAGAGTGGCCGCCTCGCAAACAAGCTTTGCCGCTCGCATTCGCAATTACTTCCTCACGGGTCTTGTGGTTGCCGGGCCTTTGGCAATCACCGTCTGGCTGGTCTGGTCGATCATCACCTGGGTCGACGATTTCGTTCGGCCAATGATCCCGCCCGCCTATCGCCCGGAAAGCTATACGCCGTGGCCAATTCCAGGAACGGGACTGATCATTGCGTTTGTCGTCCTCACGCTTCTTGGATTCCTGACCGCCAACCTGGTCGGGCGTACGCTGGTCGAGTTGGGCGAAAGCCTGCTCAGTCGCATGCCGATAGTGCGACCGATCTACAAGACGATGAAGCAGATCTTCGAGTCGCTTTTCTCAAAGACTGGTTCGAGCTTTCGCAAGGTGGCGCTCGTCGAATTCCCGGCACCGGGAATGTGGTCGCTGGTGTTTCTCTCCCAGCCACCCGGCGGGGATGTGGTGAAGAAATTGCCGCAAGGCGAGCACGTGTCGGCGTTCATGCCTTGCACGCCCAACCCGACCACCGGATTCTTCTTCTACGTAAAGCGAAGTGACCTTATCGAACTCGATATTACTGTCGAAAATGCGATGACGTTGCTGATTTCGGCCGGCATGGTTCAGCCGGACAGTGAGGCGCAAAAAAAGCTCGCTTCGCTGGCTTCGACTGCAAGGGCGGCCCAGGCGACTCGCAAGACTGAGACGGTCCAATGACTAGCCGGCGCGGATCAACTTGATCGCCTCGTCTTTCCCGAAAAGATAAAGCAGGTGTCGCAAGGCTTCGCCGCGCGGAGTTGAGAGGGTCGGATCGCGCCGCAGAACGAGCGCCGCATCGTCGCGCGCCGCCCCCAGATATTTTCCATGCAGCTCAGGTCGCGCAACCCGGAAGCCGGGCAGCCCGCTTTGTCGCGTTCCCAGTACGTCGCCTTCGCCGCGCAATCGCAGATCCTCTTCCGCGATTCGAAAGCCATCTTCCGTTTCGCGCAGAATGGCGAGACGCGCCTTCGCTATTTCTCCGAGCGGCGTCTTGTAAAGGAGCAGGCAGGTCGACGCGCCGGGTCCGCGGCCGATGCGCCCGCGCAGTTGGTGAAGCTGGGCAAGCCCAAAGCGTTCAGCGTGCTCGATGACCATGATGGTGGCTTCCGGCACGTCAACACCGACCTCGATGACCGTCGTTGCAACAAGCAATCTGGTCTCGCCCGCGGCAAAGCGGGCCATCGCGACATCCTTGTCCGCGCCTTTCATGCGCCCATGAACAAGATCGACCTCGCGGCCGAATTTCTTGCGTAAGGCCTCAAAGCGCGCCTGGACCGCGGCTAGGTCGGTCTTTTCCGAGTCTTCAATCAAAGGGCAGACCCAATAGGCGCGTTTGTCCTCCGCAATCACGCGCCCGACAGCGTCCTCAACCTCGCCAAGGCGCGACAGGGGGATCGTCCGCGTATCGATCGGCTGTCGGCCCGGGGGTTTTTCATGCAGTTCGGAAATGTCCATGTCACCGAAAAAGGTCAGGACGAGTGTGCGCGGAATCGGCGTTGCAGTCAGAACGAGCACGTCCACTGCTTCGCCCTTCTGGGTCAGCGCCAGCCGCTGGTGCACGCCAAAACGATGCTGTTCATCGACCACGGCGAGCGCGAGGTCATGGAAGGCAACGTCTTCCTGAAAAAGGGCGTGAGTGCCTATCAGGAGGTCGATATCGCCAAGCACAAGACGGTCCAGGATCTCCTTGCGGGCAGTTCCGCGTTCGCGCCCAGTCAAAATGGCCACGCGAAGGCCTGCAGCATCGGCCAGGGGAGCGATCGTTGCGAGATGCTGCCGCGCGAGGATCTCGGTTGGCGCCATAATGGCCGCCTGCCGACCGGCCTCGATGACGGCGGCCGCGGCCGTAAGCGCCACGACCGTCTTTCCCGATCCGACGTCGCCCTGCAAAAGGCGCAGCATGCGTTGCGGGCGGGCTAGGTCTGTAATGATGTCGTCCACGGCCTTTTGCTGCGCATGGGTGAGGGCATAAGGCAGCGCCTTCATGATGCGCGCACGCAGGCGCCCTTCGCTCGAGGAACCGCGGCCCGCCTGGCGCCGCATGTGCGCGCGCACAAGCGCAAGCGCCAGCTGGCCGGCAAACAGTTCGTCGTAGGCAAGTCTGGTCCAGGCCAGGTTCTCCGGCGCGATGTCCGTTGGCGCGGTCGGGCGGTGCAGACTGCGCAATGCCTGGGCGAAGGCAGGAAACTGCTCGCGCGCGACCCAGGTCTCGTCCTGCCATTCCGGCAAGTCCGGAAGGCGTGCCAGTGCACCGTCCATCGCGCGACGCACATTGCCCAGCGCGAGACCCTCAGTCAGCGGATAGGTCGGTTCGACAAGCGGCAACGTGGCGAAGCCGGCCTCGTCTACGACGCGGTCGGGATGCACCATCTGTAACGTCCCGTCATAGAATTCGACTTTGCCGGAGACGTAGCGTGTTTCTCCGATCGGCAGGAGCTTCTCCAGATAGTCCCGGCGCGCGTTGAAATAGGTGAGGGTGAGATCGCCGGTGTCGTCGTGCGTATAAATTCGATAGGGCGCGCGCGAGCGGTGCGGCGGTGATGGCCTGTGCTTATCGACCGTTACAACGACCGTCACGATCTGGTCCGGCAGTGCGTCGCGCAATTTTGGCCGTGCCCGCCGGTCGATGACCCCCGACGGCAGGTGGAACAGCAGATCAACGACGTGTGGCGCCTCACGATCGAGCAGGTAGGCGTAAAGCTTCTCAAGCTTCGGCCCCACGCCAGGCAGGCTGGTAAGCGAAGCAAACAGCGGATTGAGGATTAGCGGCCGCATTAGGGCATGCTGGCGTGCGCGCAATTCCGACGCAATGCAGGCCTGTGCAAACCGGCGGCTGACATGGCTCGGTCAAGCCTCTATATAAGCCGCCCCGGCCCCGTCCGGGTTTTTGGCGTTGGAGACCTCGGTGAGTACCGGAACGAACCTTTCGAGCGAAGGACTGGATGCACGGCGGCGGCGGTTGCTGTTCCGCTGCTGGCATCGCGGCATTCGGGAAATGGATCTAGTGCTCGGCAGCTTTGCCGACGCGCACATAGCCTCATTGAGCAAGATTGAGCTCGATGAAATCGAGCGCTTGCTTGAGGTGCCGGATCAGCAAATCTTCGCCTGGGTGAACGGGATGGAGCCTGTCCCCTCGGAGTACGACACGCCCTTGTTCCTTCGGTTGCGCAACTCCAACGCCAAGGGTGCTGTGTGAGCGCAGCCGGAAAATCACCAGCCGGCCTATTGAAGCTCGGCAAACCGCTGACCGTGTCGCGGGTCGCCGATGGCGCTGAAGGGCTGGTGCTCGCCGATCTCGCGCGCGCGATAGCCGCAAAAAAGGACGCGCCGACCGTTTCTTTGGCCGTCATTTGCCGCGATGGCCAGAGAATGGCGACGCTATCGCGGGCGCTGTCATTTTTTGCTCCGGAGGTCCAAGTGCTGGAGTTTCCGGCCTGGGACTGCCTGCCGTTCGATCGAGTGTCCCCGAACGCGGCGGTGGTGGCGCAACGAATGACGGCGCTGTCGCGACTTGCGCGCGTACGCGGCCGCGACAAACCCTCCGTACTGATAACGACGGTGAATGCCGCGCTACAGCGCGTGCCGGCTCGGGATTTTTTGACATCTCACGCGCTGTCAGTCGCGCCCGGCAATGTCATCGGCATGCAGGGAATTGTCGATTGGCTGGAGCTCAATGGCTTTGTCCGCGCATCCACCGTGCGCGAGCCCGGTGAATACGCGGTGCGCGGCGGCATTCTTGATCTTTATCCACCTGGCATTGATATGCCGGTGCGCCTCGACTTCTTTGGAGATGCACTGGAAACGATCCGCGCTTTCGATGCCCAAACGCAAATCAGCGATGATCAATTGCGCGGGCTTGATCTGGTGCCGGTCGCGGAATTCCAGCTCGTGACCGAAACCATTCGCCGGTTTCGGACCGGCTATATCGCGCAGTTCGGGGCGACCACCCCCGACGACCTCCTGTACGAAGCAGTAAGCGAGGGGCGCCGCTATCCAGGGATGGAGCATTGGCTGCCGCTTTTCCACGACAAGCTTGAAACGATTTTCGACTATCTGCCGGATACGCCAATTGCGCTCGAGCATCTCGCCGAAGACGCAGCGCACGAGCGGTTTGCGCAGATCACCGACTATTATGACGCCCGCCGCGACGCGCTGAAGCAGGGAGCGACGCCGCCGTACAAGCCACTGCATACTGAGCGGCTCTATCTCGGCGAAGCGGAATGGAACGAGCGACTGCAAACTTCGTCACTCGCCCGGCTAACGCCGTTCGCCATTCCTGAGACGGACGCCCTCGATGTCGGCGCACGCAGTGGCCGGAATTTTGCTGCTGAACGAGCCGAGCCTGGGGCCAACGTTTTCGAAGCACTGGGTGCACATGTGCTCGCACTGCAGGCAGGCGGCAAACGCGTCGCGATAGCGCTATGGAGCGAGGGCGCACGCGACCGCATGAGCCACGTTCTGGCCGATCACAAGCTCCACAATCTTCGTTCCATCGACAACTGGCCACAGGCGCTAGCTCTTCCGAAACCCACGGTGGCGCTCGCCGTCCTGGGGATCGAATCCGGCTTCGAGACCGAAGACGCCGCGATCATCAGCGAGCAGGATATCCTTGGCGATCGGCTCGTGCGCCCACGCCGCGCGACGCGCAGGGCGGAGAATTTCATCGCCGAAGCCACCAGCCTCGCACCGGGCGACCTGGTCGTGCATGTCGATCACGGCATCGGTCGCTTCGCGGGGCTGCAGGCCATCGAGGCTGCTGGCGCGCCGCACGACTGCCTCGAAATCCATTACGCCGGCGGCGACAAGCTGTTCTTGCCCGTCGAGAACGTGGATCTGCTGTCGCGCTATGGATCGGAGGAAACCGCGGTCGATCTTGATCGCCTCGGTGGCGGCAACTGGCAGGCGCGCAAGGCGCGGATGAAAAGCCGCATCCGCGAGATTGCGGGTGAACTGATCAAAATCGCCGCCGAACGGCAATTGCGCGAAGCCCCCCGCTTGACGGTTGGCCCGGGCGCATATGACGAGTTCTGCGCCGGCTTCCCGTACGAGGAAACCGACGACCAACTGGCAGCCATCGATGCGGCGCTCAAGGATCTCGGCTCGGGACGTCCAATGGACCGGCTCGTCTGTGGTGACGTCGGCTTCGGCAAGACTGAAGTCGCGCTGCGGGCCGCCTTCATTGCGGCCATCAGCGGCAAGCAGGCTGCCGTCGTCGTGCCAACAACCTTGCTCGCTCGTCAGCATTTCAAAACGTTTTCAGAGCGCTTTCGTGGGTTCCCTGTAAATGTGGCGCAGGCGTCCCGTCTGGTGCCAGCTGCGGAGTTGAGCAAGGTCAGGGCGGGCCTGACGGACGGCAGCGTGGATATCGTGATCGGCACCCATGCGCTGCTCGGCAAGAACATCAAGTTCAAGGATCTCGCGCTACTGATCGTCGATGAGGAACAGCATTTCGGTGTCGCGCACAAGGAAAAGCTCAAAACATTGCGGTCGGAAGTGCACGTCCTCACGCTGACCGCAACGCCGATCCCTCGCACCTTGCAACTCGCGCTCACCGGAGTGCGGGACCTTTCAATCATAGCGTCGCCGCCGGTCGATCGCTTGGCCGTGCGGACCTTCGTATCGCCGTTTGATCCAATCACGGTGCGTGAAGCGCTGCTGCGCGAGAAATATCGCGGCGGACAGGCGTTCTATGTCTGTCCGCGCATTGAGGATCTCGCCGGCGCCAACGATTTCCTCGACAAGAACGTTGCCGAGGTGCGCACCGCGGTTGCCCACGGACAGATGCCAGCCACCGTGCTCGACGACATCATGTCGGCATTCTACGACGGCAAATACGACGTGCTGCTGTCGACAACGATCATCGAGTCTGGTCTCGATATTCCGACTGCCAATACGCTCATTGTTCATCGGGCCGACCGTTTCGGTCTTGCCCAGCTCTACCAACTCCGTGGCCGCGTGGGCCGCGCCAAGTTACGCGCCTATGCACTGTTCACGTTGCCGGCACAGAAGCCGATTACGGTCCAGGCCGAACGGCGTCTCAAGGTCCTGCAGTCGCTCGACACGCTGGGCGCGGGATTCCAGTTGGCGTCGCATGATCTCGACATTCGCGGGGCGGGCAATCTGCTTGGCGAGGAGCAGTCAGGTCACATCAAGGAAGTCGGCTTCGAGCTCTACCAGCAGATGCTGGAGGAGGCGGTATTGAGCCTGAAAGCTGGGATTACGGCGCCGGTCGCCGACCGCTGGTCACCGCAGATCACCATTGGCACCGCTTTGCTTATTCCCGAGGAGTATGTCGCTGACCTGTCAGTCCGCCTCGCCCTCTATCGGCGGCTGGCCGAGATCGAGGACGAACATGCCATCGACGCGTTTGCCGCCGAGCTGGTCGACCGTTTCGGGAAACTGCCGCAGGAGGTCGAACACCTGTTGCAGGTGGTTGCGATCAAGACGCTCAGCCGACGGGCCAATGTCGAGAAGGTCGAAGCGGGACCCAAAGGAATCGTGCTGTCATTCCGCGACAACGTCTTTGCCAATCCGGAGGGGCTGATCGCTTTCATCCGCGAGCAGGGATCCGCGGTGCGAATGCGAAACGATCCGAAGACGGCCAAGGGCCAACAATTGGTGTTCTTCGAGGATTGGCCGCGCCCACAGGATCGCCTGAAAGGTACCGCCGCTGTATTGCGCAAACTTGTGTCGATCGCCGAGCAGGCGAAGGCCGCCTGACGGTCGCCTAGTGAGGCATCCGTAGTACGGGCTTTATGGTTTTGCCCTCGCTCGATTCCGTTGCAGCCCGATTGATGTCGGCCAAGGGATAGAAAGTGATCATGCGCTCGACCGGGAAACGCCCGGCGACGATGTGGTCCACCAGCAAGGGTATAAACTCCTTCGGCACGCTGTCGCCCTGGATCACGCCGCGGACGGTCCGGCCGTTTTGCAAAAACGGTGTCTCGAACGAAACCTCGGTGCCTTTGCGCGCGCTGCCGAGAAGCACGCAGGTGCCGGCGGGCATCAGGCAATCGACCGCTTCACGGAATACCGAGGGAAGCGCCGATGTCTCAAGCGTAAAGCGCGCCCCGAGCCCAGTTATCTTCCTGATTTCCGCAACAACATCTTTGCATTCGTTGTGATCGATTGTGTGTGTCGCGCCGAGATTCCGCGCCAGGGCCAATCGGTGCGGATGGACGTCGACGGCGATGATTGGATCACACCGAACAATCTTCGCGGCCATCAGGCCCGAGAGGCCAACTGCGCCGACGCCAAACACAACGAAGCTGTCGCCGGCGCACGGCTTCATGACATTGAGCACGGCGCCCGCGCCCGTCTGGCCTCCGCAGGCAAGTGCGGCGACGCTCTCGATCGGCGCCTCCTTGCGAACCTTCACTGCAAAGCGTTCGTTGGCGATGGTGAAATTGCCAAAGGAGGATTGTTGGAAAAAAGCGCTGTAGACCGGTTTTCCGTCTTTCGAATGAAGTGTGGAGCCGTCAGCGCGCGTGCCGTTCATCTTAAGATCGAATGCATGCACGCAATAGCTTTGTCGTTGCGTCCGGCAATTCGGGCATTCGCCGCACCACGGATAGGCCATCACCACGTGGTCGCCCGGCTTGAAGGTCGTGACCTTGTTGCCGACGACACGTACGATACCGGCGCCTTCGTGGCCGAACACCTTCGGGAACTTTGTCGGGTAATAGGCATCTCGCCCATGCAGATCGGTCGCACACATGCCGCTGGCGGCGACTTCGACGAGCAACTCATCGTCGCGCGGATCGCACAGGTCGAGTTGCTCGATAGTGAACGGGCCCGAGCACTCGTGCACCACGGCAGCGGTGATTTTCATGACGATGCGCCCGGACTTATTCGGCTGCGTCCATTCCCTGCGCGACACGCGCGATCGCTTCAGCGAGATATTCCGGGGCCTGCGCGCCCGACACGGCGAATTTACCGTCGAAAATGAAGCAGGGTACGCCTTCAATGCCGGCTTCCTTGGCGGAAAGTGCTTCACGTTCGACTTCGGCAACGTCCTTCTCTCCGGCCAAGGCCTTTTCAATCTCCTCGGCATTCAGGCCGATATCGGCAGCGGCCTGCACCAGGACCTTGCGGTCTGTCAGGTCGGCGCCTTCGGTGAAGTAAAGATCCATCAGCTTCTGCTTCATCTCCGCTGCCTTGCCGACGCCCCCGGCCCAGCGGATCAACCGATGCGCATCGAGCGTGTTGGGCTGTCGGCTGATTTTGTCGATAGCGTAGATGAGGCCCTCGGCCGATGCAGCCGCGGCAACGCGTTGGGCGATGCCTTTATAACGTTCGGAGGAGCCGAATTTCGTCGTTAGATACTGCTCGCGCGAGATGCCTTCGCGCGGAATCCAATCGTTGAGAAAATAGGGACGCCAACGCACCTCGACGGGAATGTCCGGGGTCAGTTCGATCGCCTTTTCCAGTCGATGCTTGCCGATAAAGCACCACGGACAAACCACATCGGAGACGACGTCGATATGAACAGGCCGTCGATTGGGCATGGCTGGTTCCCTTCGGCAGGCAGCCTAGGCCGGGGGTTACTCCGCCGCAACCATTCGGCCGCCGGCCACGCGCAGCATCAGCGTGTCGAGCGTGTCGGCGGCCTTTAACGTTGCCAGCGTGACGTGGGCGTTCGGGGTCTCACCGGCCCTGCGCGGGGGCAACATGTTGCTCTTCAGTACCCCGGCAATGCGTCGAACAATGACATGAGTGTCGCGTAAATCGGTCTGCGTGAATACGGCCAGGATGTCGCCATCCTCTTCGCGGCTCGCGAAATCGATATTGCGGATCAGGCGCCCCATCAATCTCGCAGCATCAATACTGGTCCATGCGTCGCTTTTGGCAAACGAAAAGCGAGCAACCGACAGCGGCAGGCTGCGGTCAGTGGATTCAGCGACGACTTTTTTCAAGTCACGCCAGAACGAAGCGCGCGTGAGCAGGCCGGTTTGCGGATCGAAAATGCCGTCGGTATCGAGCGACTTGAGCATGCGTTTGAGGCGCCCCTCGAAGGCACGCATGCGCACCAAAGGAATCATCCGCGCGACGAGCCGCCGCGGATCTGCGGCCACCTGATCGATGTTGGGGAGCGCATCCGCGAAATCCGGTGGCGCCTCGCCAATCACCGCGACGGGGATGTCACGAAATCTTGGATCCTGCGCGAGCACGGTGAGAAAGGCTTCGACCATGCGGGGGGAGAACCCATCGCCGACCACAATGCCATCGATATCCCGGGCATTGAGATGTCTGACCGCGGACTCAACGCTCAGGGCGCCGGCGATCCTGACGCGTTCGCCCATTGCGACGCTGAGCGTCGGGTAAAACCGACCACGTCCGGCGATCAGGACAGTTGCGTTGTCGAGCGCATCGCCGACCGGCAACATTGGCAATTTGCCGTCGTGAGATGCGAACAATTCGATCCGGCGCAGGACGGTGTCATGCAGCGCACGGACGCGCATGGCTGATTGCAGGCGTACAAGCAACCGCTGGACGGGAAGTGCCGCATCCGCGGGCAGCGCAATCGGAACAGCCGCGTCCTCATCGCCCCGTACGCACGCGATCACTGGCACGACCGGGCCGTTAAAAGTGGCGACCTGGAGACACAGCATGCGTGCCGCCTCGTCATTCGCAGGCGGGCCGGGTTCGGCCACGACAACGGCCGATGGCTTGACGGTCAGGAAGGCTGCCGGCGCATCGGCCCATTTGGTCTCGACGATGGGAAAGGCTCCGGCTGTTCCCAAGGCTTCAACGAGGGTCGCGGCCGAATGCTCGGCGACCACGATCAGCGGGCCTTGAAGCGACATTGGTAAGCGCGCGCAGTTTGCCGGACACGCGATTCTACAAGAACGCTATTAACGCCTGGTTACGAAAATAGTCGGGACAACGCTCGACACGCGCCGACAGTTCTGCTTTTGACCCAAAGTGGACATCAGGTGGCCCAAACTTGCTGGAGTGGCAACCCATCGCGTCGGACATTCATACGTCGTCATTGGCCCAAAGCAGACATACCAAGATGCTCGCTGAAACTGGTGTGTTGCGCTAAATTCCAACTATCTTCAAGACGTGTTAATGAGGCACGCGCCTCGCCAGAGCGTCTCATGGCAATCACCACGCAACGAGGGCAAATCATCTTTTCGATGGTGGCGCGTTGACTACTATTGGTGAGCTTGCGGCCTCGCCGGCAGGTGGCGACGAGTAATGCCGCCCGATCTTATGTTTTGGATCGGGATCGCCATCAAGATGGGGATTACCGCTTTGTTCGTATCGGTAGCGACCATCGTCGCTGAAAAGTTAGGCGCCGCAGTTGGGGCTCTTGTCGCGACGCTGCCAGTCTCAGCCGGGCCCGTTTATGTGTTTCTGGCGCTCGATCATGACGCAGCTTTCATTTCCGCAAGTGCGCTCGCGAGCTTGGCGCTAAACGCAGCCACCGCGATCTATGTAACGGTCTATGTCCTACTCGCGCAGCGGCATGGAATATGGCTCAGCGTACCGCTCGCTTTGGCGGTGTGGTTCGCGGCTGCTTTCGTATTCGGACCTGTCCACTGGACGGCATGGGCCGCACTCGTTCTCAATCTCGTTATATTCGTACTTTGCTTCTTCATCGTCGAGCGTTACGGCCATGTTCGCATGCCACCGACGAAACGGAGCTGGTACGATTTCGTGGTCCGGGCCGGCATGGTGGCTTTGCTGGTCGGCGCGGTGCTGACATTGAGTTTCCGTATCGGTCCTGCAGGCAGCGGCATACTCGCGGTGTTTCCCGTCATTTACACGAGTATTATGGTGATCCTGCATTGCCGGGTCGGCGGTCTCGCTACCGCGGCAGTATTGGCGAACGCAATTCCCGGCCTGGCAGGCTTCGGCATGGCATTGCTGACGTTGCATCTGACAGCAGTGCCGCTTGGTTCGGCCGGGGCCCTCCTTATCGCTCTCTGTGTGTCGGTCGCATGGAACGTCATGTTGTACGTGCTACGGCGCCAGCAACTGCATATTTAGATTCCCTGTTGAATGTCCACTAATGGCCTAAAGCGGACATTGGCCTTTGCGCTGCATATGTCCGCTTCTGACCCAAAGCGGAGGCCGATCGATTTTACTGTGATGCGAAACGACTCCGTTCGGTGTGATAGTGTGTCGTTCTCGGGGTTTGAGGAAAGCCAACTATGATGTTCATGGTCGTCGAAACTTTTCGCAATCAGGACGCCAAGTCGATCTACCGCCGTTTGCACGAAAAGGGACGCATGATGCCGGATGGATTGAAGTTCGTGAGCAGCTGGGTGACAGCCGACCTCGGCCGTTGTTTCCAGCTGATGGAGGCGGACGACATCACGTTGCTGCAACGGTGGATAATTGGCTGGTCCGATCTTATGGCGTTCGAGATTGTGCCAGTGGTGCCAGGCAAGGATACGGCGGAGGCGTTGAGCGGAGATATGTAAACGAATGGGATCGGCTGGCGCTTAGCGTTACAGCTAGCCCCATTGCTGGTTTCTTGAATTCGTAAATGTTTGTGTCGCACCCACCTCAAATATAAACCTTAAGATTAGGGCACCGCAGACGATACCAACAACGAGTAGCACGACGATTTTGAGGATGAGGATGGGGATGAGGAGTTTGGTCATTTGGCTCTTGAGTTTGTTTGTTGTTGACGATCCCTTGGCACCTTGTGCTGCCACGCCGGGCCGTCCGGCTATACCATACAAATTGACCTGGTCTTGATTTTTCTGACCAGGACTTTGGTGGTTTGTGTCGGCGCCGACATGTCCGCTTCTGGCCGTTAGCGGACATGAGCTTTTGCGCTGCACATGTCTGCTTTCAAAGCGGACATCGAGAGTGCAATGCGAAATGTCAGCTACAGACTCTTACTCAACTTACAATCAATGGTCCTTACGACCTTCGCGGCAGCCATGCGTCAAGTGACGTTGAAGCCCCGCGGGGGCAGGGGCGAGACCTGCTATCTTTCGTGAGGGCTCCAGTCCGACGTAAGCAGGCGACGCGTGATCTCACGCTCAAGATCATCAGTCATCCGGCCGCCCCGCGAGGCGACGTAGTTTGCAATGTCGCGTTCAGTCTGCCTTCGACGCGACTCACGCATGGCTTCAAGAAGGGCGCCAAAGACGCGCCGCAGGATGTCGACCCCGGTTACCACCGCTTTGCGCCTCGGACGGTCGTAACCAACGTAAGAGGCTAGATTTTTGTGATTTGCTGTGTAGGTCATCGGTTTGCCCATTAAATTTTCCGGGGACTGTGGCGACAGCCTACCTTTGCTAGCGCGGCCGCGCCCTTCGCACAGGTGAAAAAAGTCGCCTTGAGCGATGTATAGCCCCGTTCCCCACAAATTCAGACCACGGACTGCGGGTCAGCTATGCATCAGGTGACTGTTGTTCGTGGCTTATGGGTCCGCAGTTTTTCGGCGACCGGCAAATTTGATTGATTTGAGATATTCAATCGTTTGATCAATTGGTGCTCACTACCGACCAAGTCAGACTCCAGTGCGCGCGCGATGCTCCCGGCTTGCTCTTGCAAGCGTTCTTTGAAAGAGCACTTTTCTTCGCGAGATTTCCCCCGATCTCCCTGGCAGGCACCGACCAGGTATGAACTGGTGATCAACCTCAAGACCGTGAAGGCGTGATCGAATGAACGGACAAAGCGGACATGCGGTTGTACACTGCAAGAGTCCGCTTTGGAGGGTAAAGCAGACATGGCGCGAGGTATCTCAATATCCGCTAAAGACCCAAAACGGACGTTTTGTCGTCGTCACTTGGTCGGCTTGGAACCGCCAATGCGGCGGATGATGCCTGCTTACCCTCCGCTTCTTGATGCGTTGGTTTTGTCGAGTGGTCAAATCATTGCCGTTGGGGGCTTTGGTCAGCTCGGTAGGCGAGCCTTTCCCGTCAGGGGCGGGCGAGGCCATTAGTTCAGGAATCGATTTCGGCCGCCCGCCAGCGGCCACGACGTGGACGACATTATAGCCGTTTGCCTTGAGCTCCTTAAGAAGGATTGGCAGCGCCATCGCGGTCCTGCGATGGATGTCGTGCATCAAAATGATGCCGCGGCCTTTCGCGTTCAGCCGCCGCATGGTGCGATTCACGATCGCTCCCGGGCTGCTGCCGCGCCACCAATCATCCGTGTCGACATCGGCGCTCCAGGTGACAAGCTCTTTGCCCTCCAGGAACCGTTCAATCGCATTGGTGCGGCCGAGGTAAGGAATGCGGAAGAAGGGCGAGAGCGCCTTAGCATCGTCCAACGCGGCCGTGACAGAATTGATGCCGCCGTCGACCTCGCGCTCAACCCGCTGCATCGACAGGCGCTGGAAGTTTGGGTGATGCTCGCTGTGAGTGCCGATGGTATGGCCTTCGTTGTAGATGCGGCGGACGACAGACGGATAGGCGCGCGCCATCTCGCCGACCAGGAAATAGGTGGCCTTCACGCATTGCGACGCCAACGTGTCGAGAATGATGTCGGTAAAGGGCGGCAGCGGGCCGTCGTCGAAGGTGAGCACCACCTCGTGGTCCTTCAGCGGCAGCGTCTGCTTGTACTGCATGGTGCCAAGCAGGCTGAATTCGCCGGGATTGATGGTCAACACGCGGCTAGTGCCGAGGGCGTCTGGATTGGTCGAGCACGTCTCCGCGGCGGCCGAGATGGACGCACCGGCCAGAGTGCAAACAAACAATGCAATGGTGAAGCGCAGCACGCGTCGATCCTATATTGTTAACGCAATCCTTATACGGGAAGCCTCAGCGAACTTACGAAATTAAAACAAATAAAGTTAATGCCCCAACGGTCCAGTCCGGCGGCACGGCCGGGCTGAATGAGCAACGCTTATCGTCAGCGGCGTTTGTCCGCTATTGGTGGCGTCTTTCCACGAACGCCTTAAGCTTATTTTGAGCGGCATCGGTCATAGCGACGTTGCAAAAGTCCTCAACTGCATTAGCGATGCTTCGGCGGTAACCAAGCTCGTTCTGGCGCATAAATGCAGCGCGGCCGAGGCGCATCACAACAGCTGATTTTCCAGCAAATGTTTCGGCCAACGAGTGCGCCTGGGAAACAAGTTCTTCGTCGGGCACCACCCTGCTGACAAGGCCGAGACGATACCCTTCTTCGGCGCCGAAGCTGCGTCCGGAAAACAACAGTTCGAAGGCACGGTGGCGACCGACAATGCGAGGGAGGTGCGTGAAATGTATCGCGGGAATAACGCCGGCGTCTATCTCCGGGTACCCAAACGTCGCGCTTTGTCCCGCCAGTATGACATCGCATGAGATGGCCATCGTCATTCCACCACCACGCGCTGCGCCTCCGACTGCTGCGATGGAAGGTTTGCCCAGATTGTACTGGGTGTCGTAAAGCCGGACGTAAAGTTCCTGAAGCAGTCCGCGAATTTTTGCCTCTGATTTGCCAAGCAGGATGTTGAGGTCGAGTCCGGCCGAAAACGCTTTAGAAACTGCGCTCGTTAAGACGACTGCACGGATACCTTCATCCTTCCCAGCAATTTCGAATGCAGTGACAACGTCCTTTATCATCTCGAGATTGAGCGCGTTTACCGGTGGTCTGTTTAGAATGATGCGTGCGACACCGGTTGAAACCTCACAAACAACCATTTTTTCGGCCATGCGCCAGCCCTCCTAATTGCAGCCACAGAGCTATTTGGTAAGCGGCACGATACCGCGCGACGCCCCTAAACACCTGTGCAATTTCGGCAGTGATCCGCAGGTGGCGATGTGAGCAGCGGATTTCTGATCCTGTCTTCGTCTAAGGCTTTCTTGCCAGCGTGTATTATTTGGAGGAAGGTTGAGGGAGGGAACGTGGTCGATGGACACCATACCGGTCGGTCCAGGGTTCGCCGTGCAGGTACGCGGAGTGACTCTTGCCGAGGTCGCATCCGATCCGGCCACCTATTCCGCCGTGCGTGCCGCTTTTGAGGAGCACTCGGTTCTCATCTTTCGCGACCAGGTGGTGGACGATGAGTCCCAGCTCGCTTTCTCGCGCTGCTTCGGTCCGCCTGAAGTCACAAAAGTCGGCTCCCAGGGGACCGGTACTCATTTCGTGATCCTCAGCACGATCGGTGAAGACGGAAAGGTCGTTCCACCTGATCATCGGCTTGCGCTACGCAACAGGGCAAACCAACTTTGGCACACCGACAGCTCGTTTAAGAAAGTCCCCGCACTGACGTCGGTACTTTCGGCGCGTATAATCCCGGGGCGCGGTGGCGAAACCGAGTTCGTGTCGACCCGCCTTGCCTTCGAGCGCCTTGAGCTGGATTCGCGTCAGAAGCTCGACAATTTATTTGCTTGGCACGACTATGCTCATTCCCGCGGTCAGATTGCCGCCGACCTCGCAAGCCCTGAAGAGCGCGCGACCCTTCCTCCACAATGTTGGCGAATGGTTTGGAAGAACCCAGCCAATTACCGGAGTGCCCTTTATCTTGCCTCTCATGCGTATGCAATCGAGGGTATGGAATTGATTGCGGGAAAAAGACTACTCGACGAATTGATGACCGCCGCGACAGCGCCGGGGACGAGCTATGTGCACAACTGGCACAGCGGCGACGTCGTCATGTGGGACAACAGAGCGACCATGCATCGCGGGCGGCCTTGGCCCGCGCACGAGGCGCGCCTCATGGTGCGCACAACGATATCTGCCACCGCAGTGGATGGCCTTGATCGTATGCGTCGGGCGTCGCAGGAGCCGTCTGAATCCAGAGCGGCAGAACACCTCGATTAATGCCCTTTGAAATTCGGTATGCGCCGCTCGGCGACCGCGTTGACGCCTTCCTTGAAATCCTTCGTCTTACGCAAGCGGGTCTGCTCTTCAAGTTCGTGATCGGTCGCCTTGCGCACGCGGTCCGCGATGTCGTTGCGCATGGTCATGCGCGTGGCGATAAGTCCGAGCGGCGAGTTCTCGCCGATCTCGGCGGCAAGCTTGATCGCGGCATCGCGCACTTGATCCTGCGGGACCAACACGTCCGCGAGGCCAATCGCGTAAGCTTCTTCGCCTGACACGCGACGACTAGTATAGAACATCAACGCAGCCTTTGTTTCGCCGATCACTGCCGGCAATGTGACCGTCAGCCCAAAGCCGGGATGAAAGCCGAGGCGTGTGAAATTCGCGCAGAAACGCGCCTCCGGACAAGTCACGCGGAAGTCGGCCGCCATCGCCAGCCCAAGGCCGCCGCCGACGGCGGGGCCGTGTACGGCCGCTATAATCGGTTTTTTGGTGCGGAAGAGCCGGTTGGCTTCGACATAGAGCGGGGCGACGCCTGGCCCGGGCTCGTCGCGGCGGCGGCCCTGTGCGTCAAGCTGCGAACCATCGCCGTAATTGGCTCCAGCGCAGAAGGCTTTGCCTTGCGCTGCCAGCACGACAACACGAATGTTGCCGTCTTCGTCGAAGGTCTCAAGTGCGCTGGCAATACCCTTGATCAAAGGGATATCGAAGAAATTATTTGGCGGCCGTCTGATCTCGACCAAAGCGACGTGGTCACGCTTTTCGATGCCAATGTCGCTCATTGTATTTTTCTCCTATTCACCGCCCCTCGGCGCTCCGCCTGCTGTGCGGCCTGTTTGATGATTAAGGCATCTACCACGCTCACGCCGTCACCCTTGCCGTGCACGATCACAGGATTGAGCTCGATTTGGGCGATTGCGTCGGCGTGATCGAGTGCGAATTGCGAGAGTCTCACCATGAGATCAGCAAGCGCTTCGGTATCGGCCGCCGGCATGCCGCGAAAAGGCGCGAGAACGGCGGCACCTTTTAAGCGGTACAACAGAGACATTGCCGCATTGCGATCGAGGGGTAGTGGCGCCAGCACAAGGTCGTGCAAAGCTTCGACCAAAACACCCCCAAGGCCGACCATCAACAACGGGCCCCAGCGGGGATCACGATTCACGCCAAGGATCAGTTCGCGTCCGGCTGGCGCCATGGCCTCGACCAGAACGCCCTCGATATACGCGCTGGGTGCGTGATGCATCGCATTTGCAAGCACGCGCTCGTACGCAGCTTGTGCTTCATCAACACCAACATTTAGCAAGACGGCGCCAGCCTCAGTCTTATGCGGGATGTCGGCCGACTGGACTTTCAGAGCGACCGGGCGGCCAACGGCCTTGGCGGCCATTCCTGCCTCGGCGGCCGAGCGGGCAAGCGAGCGCGCTCTGCCGCCAATTCCGTAGGCGTCGAGCAGGGCACGCGTGTGCCATTCCGTCATGACCGTGCCTCCAACAGTGAGCGCCGCACGGACTTTGGCGCGGCCCGGATGCGGCGCCGGTATCTCCGCCGGCTTTTTTCTCAACATTCGCTCGTGCATGGCACGGAAGTCGGCCATCGCGCGCACTGTGCGTGCGCACCCGATCGCGGTGCCGAAAAGCGGGTAGCCGGCTTCGTTGAGGATTTCGACACTGCGATCGGCCGGCAGGGTGTAGGTCCACATGAATACCGGCTTGCGGATATTCTTCTTTAGCTCTTTGAGCTTTTGCAAATCACGTTCAAGGAAGGCAGATCGCCGCGCGGTGACGGCGACCACGACAGCATCGACGAGCGATGACCGCGCCACCAACTGTGCAAATGTGGCATAGCCCATTTTGTGCACGCCCTGCGCGGTGGAATCGACTGGATTTTGCGAGCTACCGTAGGAAGGTATATGCACGTCGATCGATTTGCGCGTGGCGGCGTCGAGAGCCGGCACTTCCAATCCCGCCGTTGCGCACGCGTCCGTCATCCAAATGCCGGCGCCGCCCGACGAGGTGTAGATACCGACACGGTTGCCGGCCGGCAGGCGGTCGCCGCAAGCCAAGAAGCCGGCCGCTAGGTCGATCATTTCATCGAGTTCGTGTGCCTCGATCAATCCGTAGAAATCAAACATAGCGCGATAGGCGGCCTGCGAGCCGGCGAGCGCGGCGGTGTGCGAGGCAACCGCACGCGAGCCTGGCTCCGACTGGCCGATTTTGCTGACGATGATCGGCTTGCCAGCGCGAAGCGCCTTTTTGGCCGCGCGCCGGAATTTCTCCGGTGACTTCACATCCTCCAGAACAAGTAGAAAAACATCGGTATCACCTTCGTCGAGCATGTAGTCGACGAAGTCGAATACATCGAGCGCCGCTTCATTGCCGGTGGTCACGACGTGACGGAAGGTAAGATTGCGCGGTCGCGCACGGTCGAAAAAGGCAAAACCCAAGCCGCCGCTCTGGGAAATGACCGACACCTGACCTTTGCCGAGAGCGCGCGCTGGTTTGATCGGGCCCGCATTCTTGTCCATTACAGGGCTAAAGGTGGGAAAGAACGAAGCCGGGATATTGGCGAAACCTTCGCTATTTGGGCCGCTCACGGCCATGTCGTAGCGACGCGCAATCGCGCCGATGTCGTCCTGCCTGCGCGTGCCCGTCTCGCCTTCCTCGGCAAAACCGGACGAGAGAATAACGGCCGACTTGATGCCGGCGCGACCGCAGCGCTCAAGCTCCGCTGGCGTGTATTGCGCGGGAATGATGAGAATTGCGAGGTCGACGGGTTCGGGCAGGCTCTCAACCGATGAATAAGCTTGGAGGCCCTGAACCGCCGTTGCGCTGCGGCTGACGGGATAGACCTTCCCGCCGAAGGGATGGCTCAGGATGATTTCGAGAATGCGCCCACGCAATCCGTGAATGTCAGAGGAGGCACCAACGACGGCGACCGATTTCGGCCACAGCATTTTTCCGATATCGGGCATGGCCTCTCTACCTGAGACCCAATCCGCGCGCGATGATGCCGCGCAGGATTTCAGTGGTGCCGCCTTGAATTGTCAGCTTGGGTGCGAGGGTCGTTGCGAAGGTTAACTGCTCCTCAAGCGTCGCGCGATTGCCGATTTCGGGCGCAAGAAAAGCGGTAAGCTCGCGTACGCGGTGCGGCAATTTCTGTTCCCAGATCGTGCCAAGGTCTTTCACGAGTGCGGCCTCGATCGTCGGCTCTTTGCCGGCCTGGAGCATTCCGGCCACCGAAACCGACATGCGTCGCAGCGCGTGCAACTGCGCCACGAGGCGCCCCAAGCCCTCAGCGCTGCGAATATCGGGTTCAGCGCCGAGCGCGCGAATTAGTTCAAGCATCACGTAGAAGGTCTCGAGAAAGCGTTCCGGTCCGCTGCGCTCGTAAGCGAGTTCGCTGGTCGCCTGTTTCCATGCGGAGTCGACTTCACCCATCACGTGATCGTCTGGAACGAAGACATCACTGAACACCACCTCGTTGAAATCATGCTCCCCGGTCATCTGATAAATCGGGTTGACTGTAATTTCCGGCGTCTTCATGTCGACCAGAAACTGCGTTAGGCCGTGACGCCGGTTGTCCTTGGTGGCAGGCGAGGTCCGGAACAGCCCGAGCATGTAGTCGGCAACGTGCGCATTGCTCGTCCAGATCTTCGAGCCGTTGATGCGCCAACCTTTATCGACTTTCGTTGCTTTGGTCTTGGCAGCGAACAGGTCGGAGCCAGAGCCGGGTTCGCTCATGCCGATGACGAAGCACAACTCCCCGCGGCATATGCGCGGCAGAATGTCGGCCTTGATGTGCTCGGGCGCGTACTTTAGCAAGATAGGCCCGCTTTGACGGTCCGCCACGAAATGCAGCCGGACCGGCGCATTTGCGACGCGAAATTCTTCCGTCACGACGTAGCGTTCAAGAAAACTGCGTTCGCGGCCGCCATATTTTTTCGGCCACGTCATACCGATCCATCCTCTGGCGCCGATTCGTTTGCTGAACGCGCGATCGTACGAGTCGCCGTGGCCGGGCCGATGCGGATCGAACGTGCCGTTGGCAATTTCCTCCGCGAGGAAGGCCCTCACATCGCGGCGCAGGCTCTGACATTCTGGTGGAAGGCGGACCTGATCGAACTGCAAGCTGCTGCTCATCGTGACGCAACCATCGGCCAGAACTCATCGGCACCTTGCTGGGCAACACGCCTGCCAAGCTCGGCCGCCCAGTAGCTTTCGTTGCCGAAGTCGTCACGCCACGCTAGCAGGCGCAATGTGTAGCGGTGCAGGACGTGCTCATCGGTAAAGCCAATTGCGCCGAAAACCTGATGGGCAATGCCTGCCCCTTCGGTTGCGGCCTCAGCGCACCGGATTTTCGCCGACGCCGCCTCGAGAAACACCGCTTCATCGAAAGCGCTCTCCTGACCAATCGCATCGGCGGCAGAGCCGGACACCGCAAGCGCCGCCGCTACTTCACCGGCGAGCCGCGCTAGATTTTGCTGCACGGCCTGGAATTTGCCTATCGGCCGTTCGAACGCGATGCGTTCATTTGCGTAAGCGACGCTAAGCGACAGAATCGCTTCCAATGCGCCAGCGGTCTGCACGCTGCGGATGACCGAGCCCATAAGCATCAACGCCGCGCAGTCAAGGCCTGCCGGCGCGCGCGCTCGACGCAAGGGCTTCACGCGATCGAAAACCACCATATTCGATGCATCGCCCGCCGGCGTTTGTCCTTTGTCGATTCCGCAGTCTTTCGCCAGGACGAGTGCAACAGTGACGTCCGTTGCGTCTTCCGCTATGACAGCAATGTGCGGCGCATCGGACGCAAAGGGCACGCCGAGCGCCCGGCCGCTCAGCGTCCCATCCCTGCCAAGCGTGATGTGGTTGACCGGGCGGGCAGGGGCGACGCTCATGGCGCCATCCGGCGACGCCAATCCGGCGCGCGCGAGCAACCACCCGGCCAGCAGTGTCTCAGCAAGCGGAACCGCCACGGCGAAACGTCCGGCGGCGCCGAGCACCGCGAAGCCGTCGGGGAGGCTCGCGCCGGAGCCACCCAAGTGTTCGGGAACCCAGGCGAGCGGCAGTCCCGCTTTGGAGAGCGCGCGCCATAGTGGCCCCTTCCAAGCGCCATCTTTTGCCCGGTTGATGGTTTGGGGATCGGCGAAATCGGCAAAAATCCGAGCCGCCATTTCGGCGACTATATGGTCGCTTTCGCCCACGATCGCTACTTTTGTTGGTTCCCGGTCCGTGATTTGGCTTGCGGCCATTCACATTGGGCCATGGTGGGGCCAAGCGCCAGCCTTGGCAAGGATATCTCGTCGCCGGCTCGCGCCGTACTAGGGATGCTTGCCTGCGCGGTTGATCGGCAAAAACACACCGGCTAGCGTGACAGCCAAATAACCCCAGCACCTGCAGCAGCGACGCAGCATCTCGGGAAGATTTTTGATGAACACCAAACTCGGTGCTTTGACCCTTGTCACCTTCGCTTTCGCCACGCTTATGTTTGCACAAGCCGGCGAACCCAAGCATGGCGGGATCCTGAGAATCTATCATCGCGAGACGCCGCCCTCACTCTCTATCCATGAGGAGGCGACCTTCTCGGTAAACATCCCCGCGATGGGCCTCTACAACAACCTTGTCGTATACGATCAGCACAAGCCTCAGAATTCGATGGGCACGATCGTTCCCGAACTGGCGGACAGCTGGAGCGTGAGCAGCGACAACCTTGCGCTGACGTTCAGGCTGCATCAAGGCGTCAGGTGGCATGACGGCCAGCCGTTCACGTCGAAGGACGTGAAATGCACGTTCGACCTTCTGCAGGGCAAGGCCAAGGACAAGTTCCGCAAGAATCCGCGCAAGGACCTGTTCAACAACATTGTCGAGGTCACCACCAACGGTGATTTCGAGGTCACGCTGCATCTTAAGCGGCCGCAGCCTTCGCTAATCGCGATGCTCGCATCCGGTTATACGCCTGTCTATCCATGCCACGTCTCGCCGGCGCAGATGCGCACGAATCCGATTGGCACCGGGCCATTCAAGTTCGTCGAATTCAAGCAGAATGAATCGATCAAGCTCGCCAAGAACGAGAACTATTGGAAGAAGGGTTTGCCCTACCTCGACGGCATCGAGTTCACGATCATCAGCAACCGGGCAACCGCGGTGCTCGCTTTCGTGGCCGGCAAGGTCGACATGACTTTCCCGACGGAAATGACCAAGGCACTGATCGCCGACATCAAGAAGCAGGACGCGACCGCGATCTGCGAGATCGGCCCGATCAACGTCAGCACGAACCTCATCGTCAATCGCGAGAACCCCCCTTTCAACAACGTGGAGGTGCGCAAGGCGATGGCGCTCGCCCTTGATCGCAAGGCGTTCATTGACATCATCTACCAGGGCGCCGGAGACGTGGGCGGCACCATGCTGCCGCCGCCCGAAGGCGTCTGGGGCATGCCGCCCGAACTGCTGAAGACGATTCCTGGCTATGGCGACGTGCAGAAGGACCGCGAACAGGCACGCGCGATCATGACCAAGCTCGGTTATGGGTCCAATAATCCGCTGAAGATCAAGGTATCGACACGCAATCTCGCAACCTACCGGGACCCGGCGGTAGTGCTAATCGACCAGCTCAAGACCATCTATATCGACGCGGAACTTGACCCGGTCGAGTCGAGCCAATGGTTCGCGAAGGTCGCGCGCAACGACTATTCCGTAGGCCTCAACCTCACGGGCAACGGCATCGACGACCCGGACCAGGCCTTCTACGAGAACTATGCCTGCGGCTCCGAGCGTAACTACACGCACTACTGCAACCAGGAGCTGGAGGCGCTGTTTGACAAGCAATCGGTTGAAACCGACGTGGAGAAGCGCAAAAAGATGGTGTGGGACATCGACAAGAAGTTGCAGGAGGACGTGGCGCGCCCGATCCTGCTGCATGCGCGGTCCGGCACGTGCTGGAAGCCGTACGTCAAAAACATGACGATTATGAGCAACAGCGCCTATAACGGTTATCGTTACGAGGACGTCTGGCTCGACAAGTGACGCTTGAGCGTTGCGGCGCGCTGTGGGTCGCGCGCCGCCTACTTTCGACGGGAGGCGAGAGTGGGCACCTACATCATCAGACGTTTTTTCCTAATGCTCCTGACGCTGTTCGGGATTTCGCTCCTCATCTTCACGATGCTGCGCCTGGTGCCCGGCAACATTGCCGACATCGTGTTTAACGCTGCCGGAATGATCGACGTTGCTGAGAAGGCCAAGCTCGAGAAGGAGCTTGGTCTCGACCGCCCGATCCCGGTGCAATATGTCGAATGGGTAAGCGGCCTGGCGCGGGGTGACCTCGGCTATTCCTACGTATCAGAAAAACCGGCGATCGACGAAATCCTACCGCGCATCCCAATCACGGCGAAGCTAGCTGGCCTTGCGCTGTTATTTGCCGTGACCTTCGGGGTGCCGCTCGGCGTGATCAGTGCGGTAAAACAGAATACGACGCTCGATTATGTGCTGCGCGTGATCAGTCTCAGCGGGCTGTCCCTGCCGTCGTTCTGGCTGGGGTTGCTGATCCTGATGGCTTTCGTCGCCTATTTCGGTGCCATCCCGATCTACACCAATCCGCCAAAAGGCTTCTGGAATACGCTCTGGCTGTTTAGCATTCCGGCGATGGCGGTCGGCTTCCGCTCGTCCGCTCTGGTCATGCGGCTGACTCGCTCCTCGATGCTAGAGGTCCTTCGCCAGGACTACATCCGCACCGCGCGGGCCAAGGGCGC
>Ga0182038_10000079_pt1 | contig 45854 bp, 39 predicted proteins | sample sta12Can44000108_FD_125976 | JGI IMG/M metagenome (GOLD analysis project Ga0182038, IMG submission 125976) | Lab enrichment of tropical soil microbial communities from Luquillo Experimental Forest, Puerto Rico - statanox.12C.anox.44.000.108 | ecosystem: Environmental > Terrestrial > Soil >...
GGCCCGGATTAACGCAGACCTTCGAAACGCTCGATTATCTGTCGGCCGCAGGCATCGAATATATCGGCGACTGGGTTCTCGACGATGAGCCGGTAACGCTCAAGACCACGCATAAGCCGATGGTGGCCTTGCCATACAATTTCGAGCTGCACGATATCGTGCTGATGGCCCTGCAGCATCAAACGTCTGACCAGATGCACCGCCGCGTCATGGATCAGTTCGAAACCCTTTATGCAGAATCCGCGGAGCGGCCAAAAATCATGGCCATCGCCATGCATTGTTATTTGTCGGGGGTGCCCCATCGCATCAATCACGTCCGCCGGGCCTTCGAGGACATATTGAGCAAGCCTGGCGTGGCGGCGTGGGATGGCGTTCATATTCTCGACTGGTATAAGAATCAGAGCGCGTGAAAGACTCTTTTTTCGTTCCTCACAACCTAGAGACGCCGATTATTGGTGCGGCCACTGGCCCGCTTGCCGGCCTCACGGCGGTCGTCAAGGACATGTACGACATTGCCGGGTCGCGGACCGGCGGCGGCAATCCGGATTGGCTTGCGGCGCAGAAACCTGCCAGCAAGCATGCTGCCGTGGTCGAGAAAATTCTCGCCGGCGGGGCCACGATCACCGGCAAAACAATCTGCGATGAGTTCTTCTACAGCATCACGGGCGTCAATGCTCATTACGGAACACCGCCGAACACACGCGCGCCGGGCCGGGTCCCTGGCGGCTCTTCAAGCGGCTCGGCCGCTGCGTGTGGCGCCAATGCTTGCGATTTTGCATTAGGCAGCGACACCGGTGGATCGGTACGGATACCTGCCTCGTTCAACGGCATCTACGGGCTGCGCCCGACACATGGTCGGATCGATCTGACGGGCGCCATGGCCATGGCGCCATCCTTTGATGTCGCGGGTTGGTTCGCGAATGGCCCGGGAGTTTTGCGGCACATCGGCACGGTGCTGTTGGAAGCAGGCGCGGTCAAAACGCCAGTAAAACGTCTCGTCGTTGCTGTAGACGCCTTCGCGCAAGTTGATGCCGAGGTCGCCGCGCTCTGCCGCGAATTCCTCAATCGCGCCTCCGATCTGTTGCCCACGAGAGATGCCGAAGCTATCGCGCCTGCCGGATTCGATCAGTGGCGTGAGGCATTTCGCGTCGTGCAAGCCAAAGAGGTATGGGAAACCTATGGTGCCTTCATCACCCGGGTCAAACCAAGTTTAGGCCCCGGCATAAAAGAACGCGTGGAGTTTGCCTCGACCGTCAGCAAGGATCAGGCTGACCGGTCGCGCGAAACACTTGCTACTGCGCGCACACATATTCGTGCCCGTGTCCCGTCGGGCACGATCGTTGCATTGCCCACCGGGCCGTCAATTGCGCCGCAGCTTGCCGCGACGGGCGAGGCTCTCGAAATGTTTCGGGTGCGGACCATGCGATTGACCTGCGTCGCTGGCCTCGCGGGGCTTCCGCAGATTAGCATCCCGGTCGGAACAATATCAGGCTGTCCAGCTGGGCTTTCATTTATCGGTTGGCACGGCGCCGATGAGGTCATGCTCGATCTTGCGTGCCGGCTTGGCCATCTGTGCGGAATCCAGATGGGCAGAGCTTTATGACATGGACGATCGTCATCGTTTTAGATCAGCTGGAGATTGGCGACATCCGCTCATAAATTCCTTGCGTGGTGACCACGAAATCAATGCGACCATCTAAAAGTGCGCGAATGCACTCGGAGGGTTTATTGACGATCGGCTCCTCATGCACGTTAAAGCTTGTATTGACGAGGACCGGAAGACCGCTTTCGCGTTCGAACGCGTTGAGAATATCGTAGTAGAGCGTATTTGTTTCGCGTTCGATGATCTGCGGACGTGCCGAACCATCCACGTGGACGACCGCCGCGATGCGCTTGCGCCATTCCGGCTTCACATTGCAAGTGATGGTCATAAAACGGCAGGCATAGGCATTGACCGGACCGACATCAAAGACCGTTGCCGCCTTTTCGGCGGTTATCACCGGTGCGAACGGCATGAATTCAGAGCGCGACAATCTTTTATTAAGCAGATCGTGCGTTTCGCGGCGCGAGGGATTGGCAAGAATCGAGCGCGCACCTAGGGCGCGCGGCCCATGTTCCATGCGCCCGATATAGATTGCACCAAGCTGACCGGCATTGAGCCGCTTGGCGGCACCCTCGACGGGCGGCTCAGTCGTTCGGCGAATCTCAGCATATTCGTCCATGCTCTTGTCGATTGAATTTGTATAATCACGGCCAAAATAGACGTCCCGCAACCGCCGCCGCTGCGACAGCCAGTGCGCCAGCCCATCGCGCTGCAGCAGGTAGCAAAGTGCGCCGCCGGCTGACATGCCCTCATCGCCCATCGCTGGAAATATGAAAATTTCATCGATCGGCAGCTGCTCGGCGAGAAGCCGGTTGAGTTTTACGTTAGCGAACACACCGCCCGCGACACCCAAGTGGCGCGCCTTGGTCCGCTCCAGAAGTCGTGTGATCGAGCGTAGTATTGTGCATTCCAGGACTTCTTGAATCGAGGCCGACGCATCTTCGCGACTAACGCCTTTTGCAATCTCATGGATGAATTTCACCATTTCCGGATAATCGCGGAAATTGGAGAACATCCGGCCGGAATCGTCGACGGAAAATCGAGCTGCAATCTTGTCGGCTAAAATTGGCTGGCCATACGCCGCGAGCCCAGTCAACTTGCCTTCGTGACGCAATGGGATGAATCCAAGGGCGTCCGTCATCGTCATATAAGCGTCGGCAATGCTGTCGATCGGCAATGGCGTGAGCAAGCATTCGTCGCCGCCGTAAATCGTCTTTAAGACGCCGTTTGCGAAATGCCGATGGCTGTAGTTGACCGTATCGCCGCCGGCGTCCGCCGTTACCAGGAGCGCCTCGTCCCAGTCACTGTAGAATAACGGCGCCAGCGCGTGCGCCTCGTGATGATTGTAGAAAACAATTTTTGTGTCGTCGCGGAAGCCGCTGGCGCCCAAACTTGCCGACATTGAAAATATCGTCGATGTTTCTGGTCTGATAACGTATAAACTCCTTCGGCATATGACGGCGGGTGCGCCTTTCGACATATTTACGGTATTTTTCGCGTATCCAGCGCACGCCGGTGATATTCCGATAAAAAATCGTAGGAAATTCGCAGCGACTAAAGCCAGCGACGTCGACGTCCTGACGCGTTTTGCCGGCGATCGACAAAACTTCGTCAATGGCGAGATCAGGATGATCGCGCCCATCGCACTTAAAACGGGTCAACCGCTCCAACTGCACGGCAGCGAGCAGATTGTAGTCCTCAAACAATGCGGCGCCGGCGTCGTGAATGCCGGTGTGAGCCATGAGGATGAGCTGCGACATTGGTTCCAATATTTTGAGGGTGAAAGTTGCCAGGTGCGTCTAGCAGATCAGAGGCGCTGACTTTTGAGTGCTATGCCCCACTTGGCCTCGATCTGTCGAGCTTCGTCTTGGGTAAGCGATGAAGTGGGTGGGAATTTGTCTTTCCAGGCAAATGGGCGACAGGCATCGATAATCGCCTTCGAATGCGAAGTGGTCCCCGCTATTTTCTTCTCCACCGGTATGCGCGGGTCGAGTGCGGAACTCCAAGCATCGCGGATAATATCAATCTGCTCCGATGGCTCGCAACGTGTCGTAACTGCCCACAAAACCTCAGCGAGATTCGAAGGGTCGACATCATCGTCGACCACCACGACCAAGCGGGCCATGTAGCTGTTCGCCGCCCCGACCAGTCCGGCGCGCTTGGCATGTCCAGCGTAACGTTGATTGATCGCGACCACCGTCATCAGCTGAGACACATGCTGCCAAACGCCGACGACATCGGTCACGCCGACGTCATCAAGATTGCTCCAGATCGTCGCGGCGCGCAGTGGCAATCCAAAATGAAAGCGCGGTGGTTTCATGGGTGGCGAGCCCAGCAGGATCGCGTCGTTGCGAAAGTGAATGCCCGTTACCATCATCACCGGACACGGCCGCTTGTCGGCGGCGTAGTAGCCGGTGAACTCGCCGAATGGACCCTCGGGCAGCATCTGTTGCGCGCTTGGCAAAAGCTCGCCTTCCAAGATGATCTCGGCCAGCGCCGGCAGCGGCAAGTTTGTCTGCGGACCGGGAATGACTTCAAGCGGCGCACCGCGAAGCGCGCCTGCGAACTCATATTCCGACTGGCCTGGCGACAGATATTCAAAGCCGGCAATGAACAGGCTCGGATCCTCGCCGTTGACCACGGCGACTGGACAGGACTGGCCCCTGTCCCAATACTTTCTTGCAATGATGGCGCCATGCCGGCCCTGGTGGTCGAATTGAATGGTGACTCTCGCACGGTCTTGCACCTGCACCCGGTAAATTGATGCGTTGATCCAGCCTTCATCGGGATCCCGCATGACTACAAGCGAGCCCGAACCGATGAACGGACCGCCGTCTTGACGGTGCCAGTAAGGCGCGGGCAGCTTTCCGAGATCGACATCGCCGTCTCGCACCGAATTTTCGAGGAACGGCGCCGACTTTGCCGGCGCCGGCGGGAGTGGCGTTAACGTTTTGCGTTTCTTCATCCACTCCTTGAGCGCGTCGAGCGGTCGCAGTTTCGGATCGATGCCGAGCGCCAGTGCCGCGCGCGCCGGGGTGGTCGTGGCATTCGTGAAAATCCGAAAGCCCGGCGCGGAGCCTTTCATCCGTTCAAACAACAAAGCCGGACAATCAGGCGAGCCGGCGGCGACTTCGGTGATCCCGCCAATCTCGAACTTCGGATCGGCATTGGTTATTCGCCGCAAAGCGCCGAGCTTGTCGACCAACGTGACGAATTCGCGCAAATCCCGGTACAACACCGCGCTCATTGTTTAATTCCGAAACCCCGTCCGATCTTAGGGTCCAAAGGGCTTCTCGCGATCGAGGCGGGCCTTGGCTTCCTGCGCTACGCTTAGATCAAACAGTTGCTCGCGCGATACTTTTTTCTCGACGAAATTGAAATATTTGCCGCCCCAGAAGTCCTGCATCGCCATGATCGAATCGATCGGCGGAATTCCGTCCTCATTGAGGTAGCCCCAATTAGGCGCGATGGCCTTGACCAGTTCGGGGCGGTTCAAAGCAGTGTTCTTCGCTAGAATCTCGACGATGTCGGGATGTTTGTCCGGCGCCTGCGCTGCCGCGTTGAACTCCTTGACCCCTTGCAGATACGCCATCGCCCAACGGATCACGACATTGTGGTTGTTTTGCAGGAAATCCTTGCGCACCGCAAAGGTGGCGATCGCTGTATTCGGCGCCACCTGATCGCCATTAGCAATTATCGGCCCCCATTTGTTGTTCTGGGCGAAGAACCCGAACTGATAGGCAAGATCAGTGACGTCTATCTGCTCCCGGCCGAGCATTTTCATCAAATCGGGTTGTGGCACGTTGACAATCCACTGCACGTCCTTTGCTGGATCCAGGCCGACCTTCAGAAGCGCCTGCGCGAGATTGTATTGGTTGATGCTACCAACCGCGCCGACGCCAAATCGCTTGCTCTTAAGCTTGGCGAAGTCATCGAGTCCATGCACGCCTTGGTCATAAACCGATTTTGTTACATTGATAACGGTGTAGCCAAAGCCCGGACGATTGTTGGCGCGATCGAGGATGACGACGAGAGGAGCGCCCTTCGCCACGCCGTTGAACAGACTGGCGGCGGCCGTCATGGCCGAGATTTCCAACTCGCCCGCGATCATCGAAGGAATCGACATTGAGCCGTCTTGAAATTCCCGCGGTTGAATTTCAATGCCAAGCTTTTGGAAGTACCCCTTCTCACGAGCGATAAAGTAACCGCCACCGGTGATGAACGGTCCGTCGCCCACCCGCACGACGTCGGCGGCTCTGGCCTCCATCCCAAACGGAGCTACGGCGAGCACGAACGCAACAATAAGCCATAGTTTTTGCATTTCCGTCTCCCGCTCGTCACTGGTCTTCAGCTTGAAGCGCCCAGGGCGCCACCTTCCGGTCGACCCATTGCTGCAGCTTGATGATAATGGCACCGACTACGGCGAGCACAACTAGGCTGGCGAAAACCTTTTCCGTCTCCATCACCTGACCGGAACTGATCAAAAGATATCCCATACCGCCTTGGGCCGAACCCCCGATCATTTCAGCTGCGACAACAAGGATAATCGTCACTCCCATGCCGAGCTGAAGTCCGGCAAGGATGCTGGGAATCGCCGCCGGGATGACGACCTTGGTCTGCACCTGCCGCCGGTCGGCGCCGAGGTCAATGGCTGTTTTCAGGAGGCCGCGGTCGACTTGCCGTATGCCGGCATATGTTGAAATCACGATCGGGAAAAAGGCGGTTACGGCGCTGATCACGATTTTATAGGCCTCGCCAGTTCCTAGCCAGATAATTAAAAGCGGAATCAGGGAAATCTTCGGCAGCGGATACAGCGCCGCAATCCAAGCGTCCGCGACGCGCGCTAGCGGGCGCGACATGCCCATCAGCAAGCCAACTAAAATTCCGCAACAACCGGCGAGCGCAAAACCGGCGAAAATTCGCAGTAACGTCAACCCCAGGTGATGAATTAGTGAACCGTCGATTGTCATCTGATAGAGCTGCACCGCGATGGCCGAAGGCGCAGGAAGATAAATCGGTGCAATGCTGCGGACGCGCACCCAGAATTCCCAGCCCAGCACAAAAACGACGACAGTGAGCGCCGGTAACGCTCGTTCGCCAATTCGCGCCGCTGCCCCGCCACGCTCTTTCATGCCGGCCCCGCCGCCGCCAGGGCCTGCTCTTGCATCGTCTTCATCACCTCGTCGCGGATGAGGTGAAACACGCGATCGAAAAGAATTCCGAATTGTTTGGACGCGACGAGTTCAGGCGAGCGCGGACGCGGCAGGTCGATCGGAATCGTGTCCTTTATCCGACCTGGACGCGCAGTCATCACGACGACCTCATCACCCAGAAGGATGGCTTCCTCGATCGCGTGCGTGACAAACAGAACCGTCTTGTGCGTTTGCTCAAAGATCCGCATCAGCTCTTCCTGCATGACGATCTTGGTCTGAGCGTCGAGCGCGGCGAAAGGTTCGTCCATCAGCAGGATCGGCCGCTCCAATATCAAGGCGCGGGCAAGCGCGACGCGCTGGCGCATGCCGCCCGATAATTGTCCCGGCCGATGATCTTCGAAACCCCGTAAGCCAACCAGCGCAATCAAAGCACGGGCGCGTTCGTACCGTTGCGCGCGCGGTACTCCACGCATTTCCAAGCCAAAGGCGACGTTATCGATGACGCTGCGCCAAGAGAACAGATTCAGATTCTGCCACACCATCACGGAGTCCGCACCCAGCTGCCGCGACGTGTCGGGCTTGGCGGGATCGTGTATTCGTATTTGACCGCTGGTTGCACTTTCAAGGCCGCCAATGATCTGGATCAGGGTGCTCTTGCCACAGCCACTGGGGCCAAGGATGCATGAGAAACGCTGAGAGCCGAAAACATGCGAAACCTGATCAAGCGCGGCCACGGCGGAGCCGGCGCTGCCCCAAATCTTGGAGACATTTGAAATCACCACGTCCATGCGGTGTCCTGTGCGCATCAACTCCGCCAGGCGGGGACGAAGCGGTGACTTAATCCAGCCTGTTCAACGAGATTTGCGCCGATCCGTTCGGCCTCGGCGAAGAGCCAGTCACGGTCGCTGCAGCGGGGGAATTTACCATCCTGATAAGCGATTTCGCCGTTCACGATGACGGCGCGCGCATCGTTGCCTTTCCCGGCGCAAATGAAACTCGACAAAGGTCGGTGCAGCACGCCGACATAGGGTTTGCGCAAATCGAATACCGCAATATCGGCGCGTTTGCCCGCCTCTAGCGAGCCGATTTCATTTTCGAGCCCTAGTGCCTTGGCTGCGTTGATGGTCGCCATTTCAAGAGCGCGCTCTGCGGATATCCGCGTCGGATCAAGGTGTCGCACATGTTGCATCAGCATGCAGGCTTTCATCTGTTCCACCATGTCAACCGAATAGTCGACCATCGGGCCATCGGTGCCAAGCGCGACATTTACGCCGGCGCGCACCGCGTTCGCGGCCGGCGCGATGCCGCCGCCGCGAATGGCCTCGCTGGTTGGCGTGTAGACAAGGTTTGCGCCGACGTGTGCGATCTGTTCGAGATCGAGCTCAGTGTTGTGGATGCCGTGGATGAGAAGCCAGTGCCGGTCAAGCAATCCAAGCTGCATGAGATAGCGGACATCGGTTCGGCCGGTTTCGCGCAGGTATTTCAAAAATCCCCTCTCGATTGAAAAAGTGCCGCCGGCGATATGGGTGCTGATCCGCAATCCGAGTTTTTTCGCGAGCTCGTAGCCGCGACAGATGAGTTCCTCGGTGCTCATGCCAGCGGCAACCCAATGTGCATTAGACTCGATAACCATGCCGAACCGCGAAAGACCATCGTGCGCACCGTGCCAGCGGCGGTATTCCTCTTCAAATGCGGCGAGCGCTTCGTCAAGGGTCAGCGGATGGTTCGGGTTGCCTGGCGTCTTGCACCGCAGTTCCTTGCCGTAGACCTGCCTGATGCCGATCTCGCATTGCGGTTCGATTGAAGTGCGCAGCAGCTCGGCATCGGTCGTGGTGACGGAATGATTGAACGAGCAGGTCGTGCCGGTTGCGAGCATTTCCATTGCGGCAACGGCGCTCGAGATCCGCATCGCTTCGGGGCCGAGTTGTTTCGCCAGCGGCAAAAGGAAATTCGCGACCCAATCTTCGAGCAAGTAGCCATCGGCGAGTCCCTTGAACAGGGTGTACCAATGGTGCTGGTGCATATTGATAAGTCCGGGCAGCACGATGCAGCCGTCGGCGTCGATGACCTTCTCGAAGCCGTCACGCGGTGGCATCTGCGCCGCTGCTCCCACCGCAACGATGTCGAAACCGTCGATCGCGACAAATCCGTTCGGGAAAATGTTTCGCGACGGATCGACGGACACGACGTAGCCATTCGCGATCAGCGTTCTTGCCATGCTCGTCTTCGACTTTCGCGGTGGTTTTTATTGGGGCGATAATCGTGAAGCGGGTTCGTTTGAGCACCTAATCAATTTTGAAATTGCGGTGCAATAGAGAGACTCAACGGTATGGGATTTGACCGATGTGACCGACGAGCAGGACGGCTGTGCCATACGTTGTCTGACGGTACCGCGGCGGCCCGCCCAAAACTATGGTACGACAGCAAAAAACAAAAACACCGCGAAAATGGCCAAGTGGACGATGCCCTGGAGTACTGTGGTCCGGCCCGTGCCCAGCGCGATGATGCTGATAAAAAGGGTCAACGTCAGCAAGATTTCATCTTTCTCTCCAAGCCCAAGCGTAATGGGTTGGTGGAGTACGACCGAAAGCACAGCGACTGCTGGAATCGTCACATCGATACTGGCAAGAGCCGAGCGCAAGGCCAGGTTCAAGCTGGTCTGTAATCGGTTAGCCCGAGCCGCTCGAATGGCAGTAAGGCATCCCTGCTCCTTTCATGCAAAATAAATCCGCCCAATCGCGGTGCGATCACGGCCAATGCGGGTGGGCGATTTTTGTCCCTGCTGTCGAGCGTCGAACAAACTTTAGCGTTTCAGCTGAACACAGCAGTTCGGCGGCACCATATTGACGGACGCAGTTGGAATTGTCCCGACACCCGTCGCCGCAAGCTCAATGGCGACGTCGTCAACGTCAAAGTTTAAGATCGCCGCATCTTGATCCTGATTAGTGCCCTGCCTGTCGTCGTTCACGAACATCACTCTCCCGGTCCGGTTTTCAAGCTAAAAGATAGCAGGTTTACCCTTTGTCACGCAGCAACTTTAAGCCGCTTGCCATTCGGCCCTTTTGCAACGGTTTCCATACGCTCGGCCAATTCGTAGCCTCGCGCCAGCAACAGCCAACGTCGTTCACAGTCCAGGAAGTCTTGCTGGAAAACGGGATTGCTCTGCTCTTTCGCCTTACGCCGGCAATCCTCGGCGTGGCGGTAACACTCACGAATATTTTCAGTTAAATTATTGGCCAAGGCACAACCCTCATACGCCAGAGTGCCGCCAGGCCCACCAATAAAAACATACGACATTCTACAGAAGGGACGAGTAAAATCCTCGTGACAGCTATGACAGAAATCGTTCAATGTTGTGAATGCTCGCGTCCTTCGCCGGCCGCAAATCTACTACCGTAGCAATCCTACTCTAATCGGGTCGGACAACGACAGACCTACAGTGTGGGCCGATGGTTGACTACTACACGATCCTGTCGCGCGCGGTCGCAACGCCGGAGGCAAAGGATGACCGCTGGCGTCGCGCCCTCTATGAGCGGGCCCGGCGCACATTGGTGAAACAGATGAGTGCGCGGCGTCCCCCGGTGTCGCGAGCCGAGATCGCCGACGAAATCGCTGCGCTAGAAGCAGCGGTCAATCGCATCGAGAGCGAGCAAACCTGGAAAGACCGTGGCGATGGCGTCGGTGACACGCCGCCGGCCGAGCTCAATCCGTCGCCGATCGCCGAGTTGCTTCGCCGGCCTGCTTTGATCGCGTTCGCCCTTGTCATCGCAGCGCTATGCGCGGGCGGCTATGTCTATTGGACCAATCACCGGGCCGGCAGCGTGGCAAGCGCGCCGACCAATAAGCTCACCACCAATGCGGCGCTGACGACAAAGGACGGTGACGTCCCGCCGGGAATCGACGGCGGTCCGATGGACGCCGACCAGTCCTATGTTTTTCGCCGCCAACCGATCTTTTATCGAACGCTACAGCCGGTGGGCACCGTTATCGTCGATAAGCTGCAACATTTCCTGTATCTCGTGCAGCCCAACAATATCGCGATGCGCTATGGCATCGGCGTCGGCAGCCAATGCGTTGATCTGATCGGTCTTCGGCGTGTAGCGAGCATGGCCGAGTGGCCGTCCTGGGAGCCTCCGCCGGAGATGGTGCAGCAGAGGCTGGCCCATGCCGGCATTCTGGCAGGCGCACCCGGCAACCCGCTCGGCGCCCGCATATTGGAGCTCGACGACACCAAATCACGCATCCACGGCACCAATGCACCGAAGACAATCGGAACGACCGTAGTCTTCGGCTGCATTCGGCTCGTCAACGACGATATTATAGATCTATACGGGCGCGTGCGGATCGGCACGCCGGTGCTGGTGAACTAAGCGCTGGCTCATTTTCGGCAATGATCTAATCCTGCCGCACGATCACCTTTGTGCCGACGTTGACGCGACTGTAGAGATCGACCACGTCATCATTGACGAGCCGAAAGCAACCGGACGAGACCGCCTGCCCAATCGTCTCCGGGGCGTTGGTGCCGTGAATGCGATAAACCGTACTGCCAAGATACATCGCGCGGGCGCCGAGCGGGTTACCAGGGCCACCCGCCATGAAGCGTGGCAGATACGGCTGGCGTTCGATCATTTCCGGTGGCGGGTGCCAATCCGGCCATTCCGCTTTTCGACTGATGGAAAGAAGGCCTTGCCAGGTGAATCCCTCGCGACCGACGCCGATCCCATAGCGTATCGCATGGGTCGAATCTTGAATGAGATAGAGGTGCCGCTCTAAAGTGTCGATGATGATAACGCCAGGCGGTTGTTGCGAGCGATAGAACACCAATCGCTTCTGGAAATCTTCAGGAAGATTGGCCGAATTGCCGTGATCTATCCCCGGATCGACGTCGGGCGCCGTGGGTTGGAACTGATACCCCGAATAAGGTTGCGGCGGAAACGTCTGCGCCGGTGCCTGCACCAACAGCACACCAAGGATCGCCAACGCGGACAAGATAGTGGATCCGCGCAAGTGCATTCGTCCACGAATCTGCATTTGACCCCCGCTTGCCTTTGCGCCTCTGTGACTGACCCCGGGTGGGTCCTGTTTGCTTGGCTTTGCTCGACCATCGTCCCGTTGGCCGAGCGGAATGAGCTAAATCATCGCCAACATATGGTCATGCCCGCCAGCCGGAATGACCAGCCCAAGTGATAACTGAAAACCGACGTGTCCGCCACGCGATGTCAGGACAAAGCCCTTTTCATTGCCAACTCCGACACACCTGATCCATCGACATAAGGCCATTTTAGGGCATAACGATCTAAAGCTATTCCTGAGGCCTCGACTCCAGCGCGTCGGCCCGCGCACTGATCAGCCAAAATAGAAGCCCGAATGCGATCGCAAGGGCGCCGATGCCGATCAATTGTTCGAAACTTGCCGTCGAAAAATCGAGCAGGATCACTTTTCGCGCGATCACCAATATTGTTATCAGAACTATTGGGCGCGCTTGCAGGACGCCGGATCTTTTTGTGATCGCCAGCGCAATAGAGTGATTGAATTCGATCAAAATCAATATTGAAAGAATTGAACCAAAGACTTCTCGCAGCGCTTCGGTATCTATATAGGTCGGATTGAATTTAAGCTGATCAAACAACGTTAATGCCATCAGGATCAGCGTATAGACGATGATGATCGCGATAAAAAGCATCACCACGCGTGAGGCCGCTCGCTCAAAAAATTCGTAGGTAAGCAGCTTTTTCCAGTCTGGTTTTGATATTCCGAAATCCGGCATAAAATAGCCCTTTATCCTGGCAAGTCGATCACACCCACGGTCTGGATGGCAGCGCCAGTTTGATAGGAGCGGCTCGGTTACGCAATGATGGCGTCCGCGGGAATTCAGGCCGTCATCGGGTTGTCCAAAAGGTTTTTTGGTTGCGTCGTACAGCCAACCTCGGGCCGCCATAACTGCTCCACACTATTGGCCGCAAATTGTGGCGGCCGGATTTGTTGAGTACCGGCCATTCTGGGACTGGGAGACCCCGGTCGCGACACGGCCGGGGTCTCTAAAGCCTCTCGTCGATAAGCTTTGCTTGTCAGGAGACCGCTCCCGATCGCGGCTAGGTCGCAGAATGACGCGCAATGACGCGGTCAATCTCCGCTCGGCGTGCGCAATCCGATCCAGGTGTCGAAAAGCTGCGGCAGCGTACGCGTGTCGACCCCGTATTTGCGGAAGATCTCGCCGCGCCCGCGGGGTCATAATCCACACCGCCCATCCCCATCGGCGGACCTTATCGTGGCGGGTTTACCCTTACAAGCGAACCACCCTTACCGACAAAGCGATACATCGGCGTGCCGATTTTGCGCGCGCCGATTTTGCGCACGACGGGAGAGGAGACGGAGTTCACGTGCTGCGAACATCGCCGTTGCGAGCATCAGCGGCAGAAAGAAGTCGAGTACGCGAAACGTGACGAGCGCAGCCAGAAGATCCTCGCGCGGATATTGCGGCAACCCGACGAGAACAGCCGCTTCGACGACGCCGAGACTTCCCGGCGCGTGACTGACTATGCCGAGGAGCGTCGCGATCACGAACACGACCAGCACGGTAACGAAACTGACAGCGGGGCTCGCCGGAAGCAGCATGTATATGGAGAGCGAAGCCAGAATACGATCGAGGGCGCCGATCCCGATCTGCAACAGCGTGCCGCGAGAGCCGGGCAGCGCAATGCGCCAGTTGTTCCAGCCGATCCTTCGCCGGCCGCCTGCAAGCCAGGCGAGGTAACAAAGCACGGCGAGAATGCTGGCGAAGCCGACCAGCCGGTTGAGCGAAACCGGAAGGTGATCAACCGCGCTAAAGGCTTGCGGCGCATAGGCCGCCGCGCCGCCAAGCACGACGATATTGCCAAGCCAGTACGTCATGCCAGTGAAGAAGGCGATCTTGGCGATATCGCTGAGGTTCAGCTGCCAGTATGAATAGACGCGAAACCGCACTAGGCCGCAGGTCAGCGTCGCCGCGCCAAGCGAGTGACCGATTGTGTAGCTCGTGAAGCTGGCGAAGGCGACGACGCGCATCGGGATGTTGCGTTTGTCGATCGTGTGCAGCGCGAATAGATCGTAACAGATAAGATTGCTGTAACCCGCCGCGACCAGGGATCCGGCAATGAGGATATGCCAGATCGATTGCGCTTCGAACGCAGCCACGACTTTGCCGAAATCGACGTCCCGCAACAGATAATAAAGGACCATCGCGGCGACGATCACGATCGCAAGGCTGACCCAGATGCTGATCCGGCTCCGGGCGGGGCCGGAGATGATTGTCTGCGTAAGCAAAACCCGGTGCCGCCAGTCACAAGACTCCGAAAGTCGAATCGGGGCGCAAAATCGCACCGCTTGGTGACAGGATTGTTACGAGCGCCGATGGCGAAATCGCATCTGCAGTTCGCGCTTTGCCGCGACCGTCACACGAATGAGATATGAAATGGCAATTCTCGTTGCATGCGATTCGAAATTACGGCGGCGGCAGAGCTGCGGCCGAAAGCGGCGCTATGAAAGTGTTGGTCGCTACGGACGCTTGGCGTCCGCAGGTCAACGGCGTCGTGCGCACCCTGGGCGCTCTGGCGCGCGCCGCTGCCGAGCTCGGCGTTGCGATTGAGTTTCTGTCGCCGGAAGGCTTCTGGACCTTTCCGGTGCCGACCTATCCGGGACTGCGGCTGGCGCTGCCATCCAGGAAAAGTATCGCGGCGCGCATCGAGCGCGCCAAGCCAGACGCGATCCACGTCGCGACCGAAGGTCCGATCGGTTACGCGGTGCGCAGCTTCTGCATAAAATCCGGCAGGCCGTTCACCACCAGCTATACGACGCGGTTTCCCGAATACATTTCTGCACGCTCGCCCATTCCCGCAGCTTGGATCTATCGGGCATTGCGCCGTTTTCACGCCGCCGCAGCCGTGACCATGGTGGCAACCCCGTCGCTGATGAGCGAACTCGCTGGCCGCGGTTTCGGCAATCTTGGCATGTGGACGCGCGGTGTCGACGTCGATCTATTCCGTCCAGATCGCGCCATCGATCTCGATTTTCCCCGGCCCATTTTCATGACGGTCGGTCGCGTGGCGGTCGAGAAAAACCTACCAGCATTTCTGTCGCTCGATTTGCCGGGCACAAAAGTCGTGATCGGGGGCGGGCCGCAGCAAGCCGAACTCAAGCGGCGGTTTCCCGCCGCCAAGTTTCTCGGTCAGCTCGACAACGGGATCCTTGCCGCGCATCTCGCGGCGGCCGACGTGTTCGTGTTTCCGAGTCTCACCGACACGTTTGGCATTGTGCAACTCGAGGCGCTCGCCAGCGGCGTGCCCATCGCTGCATTTCCGGTCACCGGGCCGCGCGATGTCATTAGCAATCACCCGGTCGGCGTGTTGGACGATAACCTGCGCACCGCCTGCATGCAGGCGCTTTGGATATCGCGCGAGACGTGCCGCGAATTCGCCTTGCGCCACTCCTGGGAAAACAGCGCGAGGCAATTCATCGCCCATGTACGCAAGCTTGCCGCTGGTGCAGTCGACAAGCCCGCGATGCCAATGACACTTGATCAAACGGGGGCTCACTCCGAACCGCAAAGCCTGGTGCCCGATACGGGTTGCAGCACGACGAGGATGACCCATGAACATTCCCTCTGAGGCCGATCTCGACAAACTAACCGTCACCAAAGCCTATGCCCGCTGGGCGCCGGTTTATGATCTCGTCTTCGGCGCGGTGTTCGAGCGCGGCCGGAACGCCGCGGTTGCCGCGGCCGAGCGCATTGGCGGACGCATCCTCGAGGTCGGCGTTGGCACTGGAATTTCGCTACCGCTTTATTCGAGCAGTTGCCGCCTGTGCGGTGTCGATATTTCGGCGCCAATGTTGCGAAAAGCGGAGGAACGGGTCGCCGAGCTCAACCTCACCAATGTCGAAGGACTGTGGGTGATGGATGCCGAGCACCTATCATTTCCCGACAACTCCTTCGACGTTGTAGTGGCGCAATATGTCATCACCACGGTGCCTAATCCGGAAGCGACGCTCGATGAATTCGCTCGAGTGCTCAAGCGCGGCGGCGAAATCGTGCTGGTTAGCCGCGTTGGCGCTGAAGCAGGTCTGCGCCGCTCGCTCGAGCATTGGTTCCAGCCGGCAGCACGAAAACTCGGCTGGCGGACTGAATTCTCGTTCGCCCGTTACGCGCGCTGGGCGGTCCAGACCGACGGCATGCGCCTGATCGAGCGCCGTGCCATGCCGCCGTTCGGGCATTTCAATTTGATCCGCTTCGGCAAAGACGGTGAGGCTAGTCGCGTTGACCAATCCGAGGCGATGCGCGCTGCCGGCTGACCACAAGCCCTGTCACAAGGGATTCATCGAATCGCCATATCCAGACCCGAACGCCCGCTCGATGGGGCCCTTCGACATGGCTCCCGATCGTAACCATGACGACGCCGGACATAAGGACGAGACGAATGCAGACCTTTTTGGAAGCGCTGCGGACCCAACGCTGGGACGATCACCGTTATTATCATCACAGTCGGATCAACCAGACGCTCCACCTCGTTAGCGCGATAAGTTTTCTCTTCTCTTATGTGATGATCTTCAAGGATCCGGCGATCTCGGCCCTCGCCGCCTGGCTCGTCGCCATGACCACCCGGCAGACCGGGCACTTTTTCTTCGAGCCCAAAGATTACGACGTCGTGAATCGAGCAACGCACGAATACAAGGAAGAGATCAAGGTCGGCTATAATCTGCGCCGCAAAGTGGTGCTGTTGACGATCTGGGCGCTGTCGCCACTGCCGCTTTATTTTGATCCGACCTATTTCGGCCTGTTTGCGCCGGCCGTCGACAAAGCCGGTTTCGTCCGACACATGGCGCTGATCTGGCTGGCGCTGGGAATCGGCGGGGTGCTGTTCCGCACCGTGCAATTGTTTCTGATTAAGGATGTTCAGACCGGTTTGGTCTGGGCGACCAAAATTCTCACCGATCCATTCCACGACATCAAGCTTTATCACAAGGCGCCGCTCGCACTAATGCGCGGCGAGCTGATCGACCCCGATATCGGTCGGCATCGCTGGGACGAGGACGATGCCGAAGATGTCGAAGACGTCGAAGAGGCGCCGCGGTTTACCTAGGCTGAACGTTGTCCGCCGTCGAGAAATGCGCGGCGCAACGGCGCCAAACGGCGGCCCATGATCTCCTTGAGAACCGCTCGCTTGATGGTGCGGTTGGTCAGAGCCGGATCGTGCCACCACCAGCCGTCCCGCTGCATGCCGCTGGCGGCGGCGACGAAACGGGCGGCAACGGCGGCGAAATCTGCGTCGCTATAGTTGAGGCTGAAGATCAGCCGTCCGGTGCCGATCCAGCTCAGCATCAATCCTTCGGCACGCAGGTAATATTGCAGCATCCAATTGTAGCGCGACGGCTGCGTGTACCAGACGATCCAGATCGACGACAGGTTGGCGATGCGCACTGGCAGATTAGCCGCTTCCAGTCGTGCATTGAGCATATTCGCGCGTGTGTTCCAAACTTCATCGAGATCGCGATACAGCGCGTCGCTCTGCGGGGTCTTCAGCGCATGCAAAAATTCGTTCATTGCCGTCATGACGTAGGGATGCGAATTGAACGTACCGCGGGCAAGGCAAATGTCGGCAGGACGGTCCTCGCGATACCGCTTCATCAGGTCGGCGCGGCCGCAAACCGCGCCGACCGGCAACCCGCCGCCCAGCGTCTTACCGTAGGTGACGAGGTCGGCGCGCACGCCGAAATATTCCTGCGCGCCGCCTTTGGCGAGCCGGAATCCGACGAATACTTCATCGAAAATCAGGACAATATTGCGCTCGCTGCAGACCGTGCGCAGTTCCTTGAGCCACTCGGCATAGCGTGCCTTGTCGAAATGCGCACTGCGCCCGCTGTCGATGAGCGCGGAATCGCTCGGCGGCGCGACGTTCGGGTGCAACGCCTGCAGTGGGTTGACCAGAACGCAGGCGATGTTGCGGCGCTTGCGCAGCACACGCAACGCGCGCTCGGACATTTCGGTGAGCGTATAGGTCTGACGCGCGGTTACCGGGTTGCCGACGCCCGGCTGCACGTCGTCCCACCAACCATGATAGGCGCCGCAAAAGCGCACAACATGCGAGCGTCGGGTGTGATAACGCGCAAGCCGCACCGCCTGCATCACCGCTTCCGTGCCCGACATGTGGAAGGATACCTGGTCGAGGCCGGAAATCTCCGTCAGCATTTTTGCATTTTCGTCGATCACCGGATGATACGACCCGAGCACGGGGCCCAGATCGCGCACACGCGCCGCGCCGCGTTCGATCGTCTCTTTGTAAAAGTCGTAACCGAGCAGGTTGACGCCGTAGGAGCCGGTCAGGTCGTAACTGCGATTACTGTCGAGATCGGTCAGCATCACGCCGTCCGAGGCCCACACGAAGCTCGCGGAAGGCAGCTGAGCGCGTACAAGGCGCCGGTATTGGAACGGCACGCGATAGGCCGATGTGAACTTCAGGTCGGGCAACAACTCCGCCGCCTCGGCGTTGGCGCGAATCGTCTCAGCAAAGCGCGTCCGATAGGTTTGCGAGAGCCGCTCGAAACCAGCGCGGCGACGCGCGGCGACCTCCTCCGGGGCGCCGTCGGAACAGAAAAAACGCTCCACATCGTAGGCGTAGAACGGCACCAAGCGGGCGATGCGGCGGGCGATGCGTGCGTGGCCGGCGAGCGAAGCATGCTTGGCTTGCGACAGTTCGATCCGCTTGCGCAGTGCCGCGACCGAGGTTGCGACGGCGGCAGCGCCGATACTGTAAAAAGCAAGAGTCGCGGTGTGCCATTCCATCGAATCGCGGTTTACCCGGAAGTCTTTACAAAGACATGACGGTCAGAGCGCAGATCCTCAAAGTTTTCCAGCAGGAAGATATTAACTTCCTCTTGACCAACCGCATTCCGCGCCGGCTGGCGACTCGATTCATCGGCTGGTTCAGTCGGATCGAACGACCGCTCGTTCGCGATCTTTCGATTGCAATCTGGCGGCTATTCTCCGATCTCGACCTTAGCGAAGCTAAGAAAACACGCTTCAAAAGCCTGCACGATTGTTTCGTTCGCGGACTTAAGGACGGCGTTCGTCCGATCGACTGCCGCAGCGACATTTTGGCCAGTCCCTGCGACGCGATCGTCGGCGCCTGTGGCAAAGTCGCCGGCACGGAAGTATTCCAGGCGAAGGGCTTTCTGTACACGCTACAAGATTTGTTGTGCGATCCAGATGTGGCGGAAAGCTATCGTGATGCCTGTTATGCGACGTTGCGGCTGAAATCGAGCATGTATCATCGCTTCCATGCGCCGCATGACGGGTGCATTGCGCGCGTGCGCTACATTTCCGGCGACACCTGGAACGTTAATCCGATCGCGCTCAAACGGATCGAGCGACTGTTCTGTAAGAACGAGCGTGCGGTGGTGAGCTTAAGGCTCGCGACCGACGAGCGGGTGATAACTCTGGTCGCAGTTGCGGCGATTCTGGTCGCCAGCATTCGGCTGCACTGCCTTGGCGATGCGCTGAACCAAAACTACCGAGGGCGGACCGTCATGGAATGCGATAGCGTGGTGCACAAAGGCGATGAACTCGGCTGGTTCGAGCACGGCTCGACCATCATCGTGTTCGCGCCCGCCGGTTTCACTTTGTGCGAAAACATTCACGAGGGCGCCGCCATCCGCGTCGGCGAGCCGCTCATGCGGATGCTGTGATTGCTCACAAACGCTTAGCTAGCCGCTCGCCTTCTTCAGTTCGGCGGCTTGTCTGTCATCAAGCTCGGTAGCGCGACGGTATGCCGGCCGCGCGCTCATTCGCTGCCAATAGCGCTCGAAAGCGGGCCGTGGTTCCAAAGTGCCAAACATCATGCCAAAGCCGATCTGCGATGCGACATAGACATCGGCGGCCGTAAAGCTGTTGCCGACCAGATAGTCGCTGGCCGAAACTGCCGCCTCAAGCGTGTTAATGGTCTTGGCGAAATTGCCGTAGCTCATCATGCGCTCGCGCTCCGGCGGCACGACGAAGCCTAAAACTTTGTTGCTTGCCGCGGCCTCGAACGGGCCAGCGGTGAAGAACAGCCACCGATAATAAGGCGCGCGCAGACGGTCTCCAGGCGGCGGCGCGAGCCGGGCTTGCGGAAAGGCATCGGCGAGATACGCGCAGATCGCCGCAGTTTCAGTCACCGCCGTATCGCCATGACGCAATGCCGGCACTTTGCCCATGGGATTGATCGCGAGATAGGCCAGGCCCTTCATGGTCGAAGCATAATCGAGCACTTCGACTCTGTAAGGTTGGCCGACTTCCTGCAACATCCACCGGGCGATGCGCCCGCGCGACATCGGATTCGTATACAGAACGAGCTCGTCAGCCATGGCAGATACTCCAAAATGCGCGCAAATATGGGGCAGCGCCTCGCGCCGCGCAAGTGCGCCGCTTTAGTCCGGCGCGCGCAGCCGGTAACCGATCCCGGTTTCAGTGAGGATATAATGTGGACGCTCGGGATCGGCCTCGATTTTCTGCCGCAGCTGGCGGACGTAAACGCGCAGATATTGCGCGTCGGTCAGATCGTCCCACAGCTGGCCCAACAGAAATTTGTGCGTGAGCACCTTGCCGGCGTGCTGCACTAGGATGCGCAGCAACTCGTATTCTTTCGGCGAAAGCTTGATTTCGTTATCGCGGACTTTCACGATCCGTCGTACCAGGTCGACCGAGAGGTCGCCGACGCGAAAAATCGGCCGCTCGCCATGCGTTTGCAATTGATGCCGTAGCGCGGCGCGCATCCTTGCCAGAAGCTCATCCATTCCGAACGGCTTGGTCACGTAATCATCCGCGCCGGAATCGAGCGCCTGAACCTTGCCGGCTTCGTCATCACGGCTGGACAGAACGACGATGGGCACGCTGTCGTTGCGCACACGCATGGTCCGCAGCAGTTCATGCCCCTGCATGTCAGGCAAGCCCAGATCGAGGATCACCAAATCCGGCGCTTGCTGGCTTAATGCGGCGAGAGCCATTTTGCCGTTGGCTGCTTCAAGAATTTCGTATCCGTGCGCCGAGAGGCCGACACGCAACAGTTTGCGAATTGGCGGCTCATCGTCGATTACAAGAACACGTAACGGCGCGGCACTCATGCTGCTGCGTCCAGGCGTTGCGACTCAGCGGCTATCGGCAACCTGATAGTAAAGACCGCGCCGCGGCGATCGGAGCGATTGGCGGCGACGATGGTGCCGTTCATCGCTTCGACAAAGCCGCGGGAGATCGCGAGTCCGAGCCCAGTGCCAGGTCGAATTTGGTCCGCCTTCGGCACGCGATAGAATTTATCGAAAATATGTTCGAGATCGTCCTGTGGGATTCCTTCACCTTCGTCGGCGATCTGCAGGACGACCGCGCTTCCGTCACGCCACGTGCGGATGAAAACCGTAGTGCCTGCCGCGGCATATTTGGCTGCGTTATCGAGAAGATTGAACAAGACTTGCTCGAACAGAACCGCATCCACTGAAACCATGGGAATATCAGTCGCGAGGTCAAGCCGCACCGAGTGATTGCGCAGGATTTTCGTCGTCCGTTGCAATGTGGAGCCAATGATTTCCGATACGTCATGCGGCGCGAGCTTGGGCGCGACCGCACCCGATTCGAGGCGCGTCATGTCGAGCAAATTGGCAATGAAACGATTGAGCCGCTCCGATTCCTCGATGATGGTGGAAAGAAGCTCGACTTTTTCGCCGTCGCTCAGCCTGTCACTGAGATCGCGCAGGGTGCCGGCCGAGCCAAGCACGGACGCAAGCGGGGTCTTGAGGTCGTGCGATATCGAGGTCAGGAGCGCGGTGCGCAGTCGCTCGGTCTCGGCGGTGCGCTCCACGCGATCCATGTCTTCGACCAGCTGCACGCGCTCGATCGCGAGCGCGCCCTGGTCCGCGAGCGCGTCGAACAACCGCCGCTGATCGGGCGTGAGCCAGGGCCCGGTTTTGTCGCTGTCGATGCCGATAACGCCGATGGCGCCGCGCCCGGTGCGCATCGGTAGAAACAGCCGCTTCGCTCCGGGAAGCGTGTCGGAGCCACGTCCAGCGGCGCGGTTGTTTTCGAACGACCACTTCGCTGCGGCGAGATCGGCATCATCGAGCATATCCTCGGGCGGATAGCCGCTTTTGACCCTGAGCATGCCTTTGTCAGGTAACAGCAGCACAACTCGCACTCGCAACATCATGGCCGTCTGAAACGCCGTCGCCCACAGCACGTCATCGAGCGTGCCGGCGCCTGCGAGCTTGCGGCTGAAGGAATAAAGCGCCTCGACGGTCCGCATCCTGGCCTGCGCGGCCATCGCTTGCAGACGCCCCCGTGCCGCGACATGGGAAACAACAATGGCGACCAGCGTAAACAGCGCGAACGCGGCGATGTTGTGAGGATCGTCAATCGTGAACGTATAGATCGGCGGAAGAAAGAAGAAGTTGTAGCAAAGCGCCGAAACGATGCTGGCGAACAGCGACGGAAGCAAGCCGAAACGCACAGCTATGCCGACAATAGCGGTCAGAAAAACAAGATCGACGTTTTCGACTCCGATCCAGTAATTGACCAGTTCCGCGGCGCCCAATGCGAGCGCGACCGCCACTATCGCCAACAGATAAGGAACCAGTTCAAAAACCTTTTTCTCCTCCGAGGTGCGTAGCGTCTTGTTTGGAATCGGCTGTCCTAGCAACTGGTCGCCGGAAATGACATGCACGCTGATATTGCCGGACCGCCGAACAAGATCGTGAACGACGGAGCCGTGCATGATCTCGAACCAACGCGGGCGGGTCGATTTGCCGATAATGATTTGAGTGACGTTATGAGTATGGGCATAGCCGATTAAGTCATCGGCGATGCTGCGCGTGCCGGCGGGCAGCGTGACGGCTTCGCCGCCAAGCGTTTCCGCAAGCCGGAGCGTATCAGCGACACGGTCGCGTTCCTCTTCGGAAAGCTCCACGGCGCGCCGTCCTTCGATGTACAGCGCCGTCCACGGTCCATGCAGCCGATCGGCGAGTCGCTTAGCGTAGCGCACCAAACCAGCGCAGCGCGGATCTTCACTGATGCAGACAACAATCCGCTCGCCCGCGGGCCATGGCCCCTGAATGGCGCGCGCCCGCATTTCCGAAAGCAATTGCTCGTCGACGCGCTCGGCAGTCCGACGCAGCGCGAGCTCGCGGAGTGCGGTGAGATTGGCCGGAGAAAAGAAATGTTCGAGCGCGCGCTCGGCCTGTTTCGGAACGTAGACTTTTCCTTCCTTGAGCCGCTCGATCAGATCATCCGGTGTGAGATCGACCAGTTCGACGGCATCGGCACGATCAAAAATCGCGTCCGGCACGGTTTCGCGCACCCGCACATGGGTGATTTGCGCCACCACGTCATTGAGGCTTTCGATATGCTGGATGTTGACCGTGGTATAAACATCGATGCCGCGACTCATCAGCTCTTCGACGTCGAGATAGCGCTTCGGATGCCGGCTGCCCTCGGCGTTGGTGTGGGCGAGCTCATCGACCAGAACGATTTGTGGATGCCGTACGATGACGGCGTCTAGGTCCAATTCGGTAAGCAACGTTCCTTTATACTCGATAGTTCGGCGTGGAATGACTTCGAGGCCGTTCAAGAGTGCTTCGGTTTCCTTGCGGCCATGCGTCTCGGCGATGCCAACGACGAGGTCATAACCGTCCTTTTTCCGCGCCTGCGCCTGCTGCAACATCTCATAGGTCTTGCCGACGCCGGGCGCGGCGCCGACAAAAATCCTGAGCTTGCCGATGCGCCGTTCTTCGCGGCGCGCCGCTTCGAGGAGCGCCTCGGGTGAAGGTCGATGTCCGCTGTCGCGCCGCAGATCCGTCATCGCGCCAATATTATCAGATCGGTCGGCCTGGGAATTGGCCTTTGACCCGACTTATCCGGGTGTGCTCCGCACGCGGGGCCGTCTTTTCGGGGCTGGGCGCTAGCCTGCCAATTGATCGAGCGCGAGATTGAGCAACAGCACGTTCACTCGGGGCTCGCCCAAAAATCCAAAGAGACGCCCTTCGGTGTGGTCGGCAACAAGCTGGCGAATGCGGTCCTCCGGCACATTGCGCACTTTGGCTATGCGGGGGACCTGGAACAGGGCGGCCTCCGATGAGATGTGCGGATCAAGCCCGCTCGCCGAGGTCGTCACAAGATCGGCTGGGACCGGCATCGATGGGTTTTCCTGCTTGAGCTTATCGATGTCGCCCTGAACGCGGTCGACCAACGCCTTGTTCGACGGACCGAGATTCGATCCACCGGAATTGGCCGCGTTGTAAGGGGCCGGCACAGTCTTGGTGGCATCGTTGGGGTCAGGCGCGGTCGTGGCGGAAGGTCGGCCGTGGAAATATTTGTCGCTACCGAATTGCTGGCCGATCAGTTCGGAGCCGACAACCGTACCGTTGCGCTCGATCAGGCTGCCTTGCGCCTGATGCGGAAACAGCATCTGGGCAATTCCGGTCATCGCCAGCGGATAGGCTAGGCCGGTAATGAGCGTGAGCGCGACAAGAACGACGATCGCCGGACGGATTTCGCGCAACATGAGTAAGTCTCCTCAGACCGAGTTTCTCAAGCCAAATGCATCGCCGTGACCACGACGTCGATGGCTTTGATGCCGATGAACGGAATGATGACGCCGCCGACGCCGTAAATCCAAAGATTGCGGCGCAGCAGCGCACCGGCGCCGATAGGACGATAGCGCACACCTTTGAGCGACAGCGGAATGAGCGCAATGATGATCAGCGCGTTGAAGATGATCGCGGAAAGAATTGCGCTCTCCGGAGTTTGCAGATTCATGATGTTGAGCGCCTGCAATTGCGGATAGAACGCGACGAACATCGCTGGAATGATGGCGAAATATTTCGCCACATCATTGGCGATAGAGAAGGTGGTCAACGCGCCGCGAGTCATGAGAAGCTGTTTGCCAATCTCTACGATCTCGATCAGTTTAGTTGGGTTCGAGTCGAGGTCGACCATGTTGCCGGCCTCGCGCGCGGCCTGGGTGCCGGTGTTCATCGCCACGCCGACATCGGCTTGCGCGAGCGCCGGCGCATCGTTGGTGCCGTCGCCGCACATTGCCACGAGTTTGCCTTTGGATTGCTCATCGCGGATCAGCCGTAATTTTTCTTCAGGCGTAGCCTGCGCCAAAAAATCGTCGACGCCAGCTTCGGCGGCGATGGCCGCCGCGGTCATCGGATTGTCGCCGGTAATCATGACGGTGCGGATGCCCATCCGGCGCAATTCGGCGAAGCGCTCGCGGATGCCGCCCTTGACGATATCTTTGAGGTGAATGACGCCAAGGAGCTTGCCGTCCTTGGCGACGGCGAGGGGCGTGCCGCCAGATTTGGCGATCGTATCGGCGATGGCCGTGACTTCGCGAGCGGTGTCGGTGCTCACGCTTGGGCGCAATGCCTGCACCGCGCCAACTGAAGAAGCGAACGCGGTGCCGTTAAGATAGTTCAGGATCGCATCAACGGCGCCCTTGCGGACCCACGACGAGCCCACTTCGACTCCGCTCATTCGGCTTTGCGCGCTGAACGGAATAAAATTAGCCTTCAATTCCGCAAGCTCACGGCCGCGGATGCCGTATTTTTCCTTGGCCAGCACGACGATCGAGCGGCCCTCGGGCGTCTCGTCGGCGAGCGAGGCAAGCTGTGCCGCATCCGCAAGCTCCTGCTCGCTGACGCCGCGCAGTGGCTTGAATTCAGTCGCCTGGCGATTGCCAAGCGTGATCGTGCCGGTCTTGTCGAGAAGAAGCGTGTCGACATCACCGGCCGCCTCCACGGCGCGGCCCGACATTGCCAACACGTTGAAACGCACCAGGCGATCCATGCCGGCGATGCCGATGGCGGAAAGAAGCGCGCCGATTGTGGTCGGGATCAAAGTCACAAAAAGCGCGACCAGGATCACCACCGAAATGGTGCTGCCGGCATAGTAGACGTAGCTCGGGATCGTCGCGGTCGCGAACACGAAGATTATGGTCAGGCCGACGAGAAGAATGTTCAGCGCGATCTCGTTCGGCGTCTTCTGCCGCTCGGCGCCTTCGACCAAGCGGATCATGCGGTCGAGGAAGGTCGAGCCGGGCGCGGCGGTGATGCGCACGCGAATCCAATCGGACAGAACTTGCGTGCCGCCGGTCACCGCGGAGCGGTCGCCGCCTGATTCGCGAATGACCGGCGCGGATTCGCCGGTGATCGCAGCTTCGTTGACCGAGGCCATGCCTTCGATGACCTCACCGTCGGAAGGGATAAGGTCGCCGGCTTCCACCAGCACGACGTCGCTAATTTTCAGGTCTGTGCTGGGCACTAGCCGGTACTTCTGGGTATCGCCGGGCGTGGCGAGAAGTTTGGCCTGGGTCTCGGTGCGCTGGCGGCGCAACGTGTCGGCCTGGGCCTTGCCGCGACCCTCGGCGACCGCTTCGGCGAAATTGGCGAATAAAACGGTGAACCACAGCCAGAGGATGATCTGAAATTCGAACAGGATATGTCCGCCGCCAGTGAAGAGATCGCGGATCAAAACCACCGTGGTCAGTGCCGTGACGATCTCGAGCACGAACATGACGGGGTTCTTCACAAGCGTGCGCGGGTCGAGCTTGACGAAAGCTGCACCAATCGCCGGCACGACGATCTTGGGATCGAACAGCGCCGATACCGGCGTGGTCTTGCGCAATTGTGAGCTGTCCATCGCAGTCACTCCAGCCTAATTCGAAGAAAACAGCGTGCCGGCGTTGATCGACAATTGCTCGACGATCGGGCCGAGCGCCAGCGCTGGGAAAAAAGTGAGTCCGCCGACGATGACGATGACGCCGACCACCAAACCGACGAACAGACCGCCGGTGGTCGGGAACGTACCTGCCGAGGCGGGCACCAGCTTTTTGCTTGCAAGCGAGCCGGCGATGATCATGGTCGGAATGATCATCCAGAACCGGCCGACCGCCATCGCCATGGCGCCGCTGAGATTGTAGAACAGCGTGTTGCCGTTCAGGCCGGCGAAGGCCGAGCCGTTGTTGCCGTCCATCGAAGTATAGGCATACAGCACCTCGGTGAAGCCGTGCGGGCCGGGATTATTCATGGACGCGACCGCCGACGGCACCAGCATCGCCACGGCTGTCCAACCGAGATACATCAGCGGCAAGACGAGAATGGCGAGCATCGCCATCTTCACTTCTTTCGCTTCGATCTTCTTGCCGACATATTCCGGCGTGCGGCCGACCATCAAGCCGGCAACAAAGATCGAGATGATGACGAACAACAGCATGCCGTACATGCCGGAACCGACGCCGCCGACGATGATCTCGCCGAGCTGGATATTGATCAGCGGGATCATGCCACCGAGCGCGGTGAAGGAGTCGTGCATCGCGTTCACTGCCCCGCAGGAGGCGGCGGTGGTGATCACCGCGAACAGGGACGATGCCGCAATCCCAAAGCGGGTCTCTTTGCCCTCCATGTTGCCGTCGGTCAGCCCGAGCGCGTTGAGCGCGTCATTGCCGTGCGCCTCGGCGGCGTAGCAGGCGACAACTCCAGCGATGAACAACACGCCCATCACCGCGAGCACGGCCCAGCCTTGCTTTTGGTTGCCGATCATGCGGCCGAACGCATTCGTCAGGGCTGCACCAAGCGCGAAGATCGAGATGATCTGCACATAGTTGGACAGCGCCGTTGGATTCTCGAACGGGTGAGCCGCATTGGCATTGAAAAAGCCGCCACCATTGGTGCCGAGCATCTTGATGGCGATTTGCGAAGCGACCGGGCCGACCGCGATCGTCTGCTTGGCGCCCTCAAGGGTGGTCGCGTCAACGTAAGGGCCCAGCGTTTGTGGAATCCCCTGCCACACCAGAAACAGCGCATATGGAATGCAGATCGGGAGAAGAATGTAGAGCGTGCAGCGGGTAACATCGACCCAAAAGCTGCCGACGGTGCGCACCGAATGCCGCGCGAAGCCACGGATCAGGGCTATCGCGAGCACGATGCCGGTTGCAGCCGAGAGATAGTTCTGGTGCGTCAACCCAAGCATCTGTACGAGGTAGGAGAGCGTGCTTTCGCCGCCGTAGTTCTGCCAATTGGTATTGGTGATGAAGCTGACCGCGGTATTGAATGACAGGTCTTCGGATACGGCAGACTGCTCCGCTGGATTGAACGGCAGTAATGCCTGGAGCCGCATCAGCGCATAAATAATGAACAAGCCGCCGACGTGAAACAGCAGCATGCCGACCGTATAGGTCACCGCATGCTGCTCCTGACGCTCATCAACTCCCGCGATTTTGTAGATCGCAAGCTCCACCGGGCGCAGGATCGGTGTCAGAAACGTGCGCTCGCCATTGAATACGCGCGTCATGTAGGCGCCGAGAACCGGCGTAATCGCGATGATGATCGCGCAATAGAGCAATATCTGGATCCAGCCAATGACGGTCATGGTCGTCGTCCTTCAGAACAGTTCCGGCTTGATTAGCGCGTAGACCAGATAGATGAGCAGACCGGTGGTCACGAGCGCAGCGAGCGAATAGTCAAAGATCATGATCCGATCTCCTCAGAGCTGTTCGCAGGCGTAGACATACGCGATCGACAAGGCGAAGAAGCCGACCCCGAGTGCCACCATCACGACGTCCATCATCGGAATGCTCCAAACCAAATTCGCGAGAGTGCAAATAGATGCCTACTGGCGAGACGCTTCTTTGACCTGCATCAAATCGGCACAAAGGGTCCCACCGGTTCACTGACAATATCTGCGCTTGTGCGCATAGGAATTCGAGAGGGAACAGTGAGGTCCGGATATAGGAATTCCATAAAGGTCGGGCTTGAAGTCCAAACCCTCAACGTCAATGAGCAAAGTGAAAGAGAGAATTATATGCGGCGAACTTCACTAAGATTCCGAGCAACAGAAGTAAGAAGACGCTTGCCCATGCAGAGTAAGGCGATTGGCCGTGATCGTTTTTCAAATGAACTGTTTTGATTGTGGCTTTCATGACCGCACCACAGGTTTGGCGCTCGCACGCTGCGAGCTACTGCTGTGGCTGAGGTGTAGACAAGTGCGTAGGAATTCCAGAGCGAGAACCAACAGGCCTTATAAAGATGTCATAAGCCCGCGAGCACAAATAAGTTCGTCATCTGAGTGCTTATAAGAATTCTACGAGAATCCTCGACGGTCAGTCTCGAATTCCTGTGGCGACTTGCTTCTCCAAAAATTTTGGAGCTGTGGAAAAGTGCCCTCACACTGGTGATCTGTGTTGCGACTATGACTGCGTTTGTTGCATTGGGCGTCTGGATCTGGGTCCCCCTCTCGCATCAGCAAGGGGAGGCGCACCGAGGGGGCTCGGGATCATGCCGCGATGTCTACTTAGCCGGCCGCTTCACTGCGATGCCACCGTGCGCGCGGCGAGCAATCCTTCCAAGCGGGCAATGTCCCTGTTCTTGGCGTCGACGGTAGCTTCCAGCCGTGAAATATTTTGCATCAGGCGCTCGGTCGTCAGACGCAGAAAATAGTAGCCGAATTCCTGATTCTGGAAATAAAGCTCAAGAAGTTTTTCATAGGTAATTGTGAGAACGTCGGCATTCTCGATGCACTCCACGGTTTGGGTGCGTCGGTTCTTGGGATCGACAAAGCCGAGTTCGCCCATCATGCGCCCGGGGGGCAGTTCGATACCGATCTCGCTCACGAGAAATCTGCCGCTCACGGTCAAGAACATTTCGTTGGCCGGGTCGCCCTTGTGAAACAAAACGTCGCCCTTGCTGTATTTGCGCGGCGTCATGAACGGCCGCAGCCAATCCATCGACAAGTCGCCTTGGGCCGAAACCCGTGCCTTTTTCACAAGGGTGAGCATTTGGCGGAGCCGGACAGCGTTGATCGGCAGCGATAACAGATAAAGGAAAAAGGTCCCCATCGACCCAGCCAGCGCGCCGTAGGCGATGAGAAAAACGTTACTTATGATGCCGATAATACGAAGTGGCACGATGGTGCGCACCATCAGCGTGGCGACGAAAAATATCGCGCCGATCAAGGCCAGCATGTTGGCCAGCGTGATGTGGGCAAGGCCAATGTCGACGAGGCGGTTGGCGACGGCGTCGAACGTGATATTGCCGGGGTCGAGACCGAGCTGCAGTAGTATTTTCTCGATTCGCAGATTCTGCGCCACGGCTGCCAGCAGGCGATCGAGTATGGAGCTTGGGTCTAAACTATTGGGGCTGTTCATATCGGCCTCTTAAGTTCGCAGGCGCCCGCCCGGAATGGCAGGAAATTAGCACTCGATTTCCATATAGGACAGGAATTCGAGCGCCATGAAACCATCCCGCCGGTCGCGCCGGACCGCTGGTCACTGCGACAAACAGGATACGGTAGAATCTAGAAAATTCCCGGCACCCTGCCGCGAGGGAGCCTTCATAGGCAGCGGCACTTTGGGACCGCTCCGCCGGGGACCGGGAAACCGTATCCAATATGGCTTTGGCGACCAGGCGATCGGAACCCGATGTCAGGCCAGGGCCCAGGCCAAGTTCGATATCGAACACGCCAAGCTTGAAATCAGTCACCCCGAATATCTGTTGCCGCTGCTCTTCGAACGGCAGGAAATCTCCGATCTTGCCGAGGTCGCTGTAGTATTCGATGCCGACAAAACGGCCGTTGCCGAGATTGCGCGCAAGCCTTGCAACGGGGAGGAAATCGGCGTCACCGAGCGCGTCGAAACACAGGCGGATTTCGAGCCCATAATGCGTTTGCGAAAATGACGGAGTCTCATATCTGAACTCGAAATTGATGCCGTGAAGGAAATTCCGCTCGGAGGACGATAACTGCCACGAGTACGGTCGCTGGCGTCTTCATGGCGACGTATCTGAATGCAGCAACCCCGAAAGGGCTGTCCAGATACTGCCGACTGCGTCGGGCGGATCGGCCAATACGTCGGCTTCGCCCGTGCCGACATTAACAATACGCTGCTCAGGCAGGTCCTCGCGATTCCACCAGCCGCCGCCCAGCGCCTGGAACAAGGCGGCGGTATCGGATAGCCGCGCGGCACGCGCCTGAACGACCTGGAGGGATGCCAGCAGATAAGTCTGCTCGGCGGTGAGTAATATGAGGATATTGGCGTAGCCGGTTTGCATCTGTTGCTGCGCGAGATCCAAGCTGACCTTGGCAGCCCGTTGGAAATCTCGCGCCGCTTTCAATGCGTCGGCATCGTTTCGGACCGCGTGCAAGGCATCGGCGACGTTTTGGACGGCGCCGACTACCGTGCCTGCATAAGTCCAAGCCGCTGCCTGGTAGGTATCCTTAGTGCCCTGGAGCTGATGCAACAGTGTGCCGCCGTCGAACACCGTCTGGGTGGCATTGCCGGCCAATACCCAGAACAGGTTCTGTGGCGCGATCAAGCTCGGGAGTGCGGTGTTGATGTAACCGCCGTTGGCGTTGATGGTGAAGCTCGGAAGTATGTCGGCGGTGGCAACGCCGATCTGGGCGCTCGCGGAATGCAACTGCTCCTGTGCGGCGCGAACGTCCGGCCGCTGCTCAACCAGTTGCGCTGGCAAAGTCACCGGCAAATCGGTTGGCAAACGAAGACTGGCAAGAGTGAAACTCTCGCGCGGTCCCTGGCTGGGAAAGGTGCCGACCAGCGCGGCGATGAGATCACGCTGTAGAGCGAGCGCCTTGCGCAGCGGCGGCAGCGTTGCCTCGACCTGTGCGAGTGCTGCCTCCTGCAGCGCCACTTCATTGCGGCTGACAAAGCCGGTTTCGAACTGATGTCGTATGATTTCGAGTATTTTTTTATTGATCGAAATCATCTGCTCAGTGGCCTCGATCTGGCCACGCAGCGACGCCTCAGTGATCGCCGCGACAGCAAGATTTGCCGTCAGCGCAAGGTATGCGGCTTCGACTTGAAAGCGCTGGACGTCCGACAAAGCTTCGAGCGATTCGACGGTTCGCCGGTTGAGACCCCAGACGTCGAAGGTGTAAGACACCAGCACTTGCGCGGTCACGAGATTAAAAACACTGGCAGGGGTTGAAAGGACCGGAGAGAGCGCGCCGGAACTGCGCTCGCGCTCCGGGATGAAGTTCGCTTGCGCCAGCGGAAAGAATTTGCCCTCTTGGGCGTAAACGCTTTCCCTCGTCGTTCGCAACGTCGCCAGCGCCGATTGCAGGTTCGGGTTGTTTTGCAACGCTCGCTCGATCAGCGCATTAAGAGCCGGCGATCTAAACAACCTCCACCATTCCTGGGGAATGTCTTGACCTGGCCGGAAAATCTGCCGCGGCCCGGATGCGACGTCCGTCGACGAGGTACGCGATGCCAGCGGCTCGCGGGTATAGCGGGTGACTTCCGGCGCCACCGGTTGAAGGAAGTCGGGCCCGACGGCGCAACTGGTCATAAGTATTGCGGCCGCGAGAGCGGCGGTATTTGCAAGCCACTTGGCCGCTACACGAGACATCAGGCAATAGCACTATTGAAACCGGTTTATGACGGGACACGCCCCCGGCATTATTTCCGATTTCGCTCGGGATGGCTGTGCTCGCGTGGCAACTGTGCACATGTTTCATGTCGCCGAAGCCGAGGACCCCGAAAACCAGGGCACGCCGCACCGAGATAAGCTGTCACAAATCGTAAGGCATAATGCGATTAATCCCAGTCCCCTGTGATTAATGACAGTAGACCGCGGGGGCGGCGGATGGCGTTGTCGACCGGCAGGTCGCCCAACCCGGAAACGTTTGATCAGACCTTCAGATGGCACCCGGCCCGACCAGTAGTCGCGTAAGCGCGGCGATTGTCGCCGCGATATTTGCGCACGTCATCGTGCTCTACTGGGCTTCGCATTTCGGGGGGCCTCCCAAGGGCGGCTCGGGCGCGCATGCCGATGCACCGAGCGCAGCGGTAGGTGAACACCAGGACGGCATCGACCTGTCGGATGCTCAACTCTCGGCGGTCAAGGTCGAGCCGGTTGGGGAGCGCGACTTTCCAACCGAGAAAGAGGCCGTGGGCAGCATCGATTTCGACGAGGAAATGTCGGTGCAGGTGTTCACGCCGTATGCCGGACGGATCATTAGCTTATTCGCGTCGGTTGGCGACGACGTCAAAAAGGGTCAGACGCTTTTCACCATAGACAGTCCCGATCTGCTGTCGGCCGAGTCCACCCTGATCGCCGCAGCGGGAGTTTTAGAGATGACCACGCGCAATCTCGCGCGCCTGAAAGAGCTCTATACGACGCGTGCGGTGTCACAGCGTGATTATGATCAGGGTATTTCCGATCAGCAGACAGCCGAAGGCAATCTGCGCGCTGGGCGCGATGCCGTGCGGCTGTTCGGCAAGACGAATGAGGAGATCGACCGCATCATCGCCGAGCGCAAGGCGGACCCGACGCTCGTCGTGCCGTGCCCGATTGATAGCCGGGTCACCGCGCGTAATGCGGCGCCAGGACTATACGTCCAGCCGGGAAGCGCGCCCGCGCCATTTACAGTGGCGAATGTCGATACGATGTGGATGCTGGCCAACGTCGCTGAAAACGACAGTCCGGCCTTCCAGGTCGGTCAGCCACTACAGGTCAGCATCAGCGCTTTTCCGGACCGACTATTCGACGGCAAGATCACAACAGTCGGCTCCATTGTCGATCCTAATACCCGGCGCGTTCTCGTTCGCTCCGAGGTGAAAAACCCACAGCACGAACTGCGCGCGGGCATGTTCGCGAATTTCATCATCAGTGTTGGCGCACCGGTTCGTTCTCCCGCAGTCCCTCTCAACGGCGTGGTTCGGCAAGGCGACGGTACACAAACGATCTGGGTCACCGCCGACCGCCGGCGCTTCGTCAAACGAACCGTCGAGATCGGGCAGCAGCGCGACGGCTACAGGCAAATCCTTCAAGGCGTGCAGCCTGGCGAACTCGTCGCTACCGACGGCGCGATCTTTCTCAGCAACATATTAGCGACCGCAAGTGCGCGATGAAGTGGGCGAGGTGAGTCTTGCTGAAGGGCATCGTCGCATTTGGCTTGACCCGGCGCGCGATTATGCTGCTGGGCCTGCTCGTTTTCATCGCCGGCGGTCTCGTTGCCTTTACCCGGCTTAACATCGAGGCCTATCCGAATCCTGCGCCGGTCATTCTTGAAATCACCGCCCAGGCCGCGGGCCTCTCCGCCGAGGAGATGGAGCGCTACTACACCATTCCGATGGAGGTCGGGCTTTATGTCACCCCTGGCGTCGAGAACATCCGCTCTACTTCGTTTTACGGATTGTCATTCGTCCGCGTCACGTTCAAATACGGTATCGATTATTTCTTCGCCTACCAGCAGACCCAGATCAGCCTGCAGCAGAATGTCAGCCTACCAGGCGGTCAGGTGCCGTTCATTCAGCAATCCAGCCTGGTCGGCGAGGTCTATCGCTACCAGATCGTCGGCCCGCCGCATTTCGGACTGACCAATCTGCGCACCGTGCAGGACTGGATCGTGGCGCGGCGCCTATACACGGTGCCGGGTGTGGTCGCGGTAAATTCATGGGGCGGCACGACCAAGCAATACGATGTCGAGGTCGATCTCAACAAACTAGACGCCTACAACATCACGATACCGCAGATCATCAGTGCGCTCGGCAACTCCAACATAAATGTCGGCGGCCGCGAGATCACCGTCGGCCAGCAGTCGGTGAATATCCGCGGCATCGGTTTGTTCGACAGCGGCGGCAACAGCGATCTGACGCAAGGCTGGCATGTCGGGGACATCCAGAACGTCGTACTCACGCAGTCGAACGGCGTTCCGGTGCAAGTGAAGGACGTCGCCAAGGTCTCAGTCGGCTACGTGCCGCGGCTCGGCATCGCCGGCAGGGATCATGACGACGATGTCGCACTGGCAATCGTCGTCATGGGCCGAACCTATCACGCCAACGATGTCATCCCGCTAATCAAGAATAAGATCGCACAATTGAACACTGACGGTTCGCTGCCGCCGGGCGTGAAGCTCGTTCCCTATTACGACCGCACGACATTGATATCGGAGACCACCCGAACAGTGCTGCGCAACCTTATCTACGGCTGCGGCCTGGTCTTCATCATCCAGTGGATCTTTCTTGGCAACTTACGCAGCGCCATCATCGTTGGGGCCAATATCCCCTTCGCGCTGTTCTTTGCCGTCATCATCATGGTGATGACCGGCCAGGACGCCAATCTGCTCTCGGTTGGCGCCATCGACTTCGGCATCATCGTCGACTCGGCGGTGATCCTGGTGGAAAACGTGTTCCGCAACTTTCAGGCAAGTCCTGCCGACCGACAGACTCTTCTGGTGCAGCTTGCCGGCGGACGTTTCGGTACCGATCCGACTAGGCCTCCCGACGCAGCAGTGGCACGAGCCTGGACTGACCGGCTGCGGTTGATCCTTGCCAGCACGCTACAAGTCGACAAGGCGATTTTTTTCTCGCGCCTGATTACGGTCTCGGCCTTTGTCCCCTTGTTCGCGATGCAAGGCGTTGAAGGCCAGATTTTCAGTCCGATGGCACGGACCTACGCGCTTGCGCTCATCGGCTCGCTGTTGTCGACGTTCACAATTACCCCTGTCCTAACCTCGTTTCTCCTCCCCGAACGCGTCGAGGAGGCGGAGACGATCATCGTACGGACAATACGCAGGATCTACACGCCGACGTTGCAGTGGTCGCTTGTGCATCGTCGAACTATCGTCATTCTTGGCGCAGCATTTGTTGTCCTTACCGGATTGCTGACGCTGTGGCTGGGTAGCGAGTTCTTGCCCGCTCTCGAAGAGGGCAACTTATGGATTCGCGCTTCGATGCCGTCGACCATCGGGCTTGAAGCCGGCGAGCCGGCCACCCACAAGATGCGCGAGATACTACTGCGTCACCCGGAGGTCATCACCGTCGTGTCGCAGCACGGCCGGCCCGACAATGGCAGCGACGCCTCGGCATTCTCCAACGTCGAACTGTTCGTGCCGCTCAAACCCTATGACCAATGGCGCGTCGGCTACACCAAGGACATGTTGGTCGACGAGTTGCAGCATGAATTCAATGACGAACTTCCTGGAATTGATTTCAATTTCTCACAATACATCCAGGACAATATCGAGGAGGCGCTGTCCGGCGTCAAAGGTGCCAACTCGGTGAAAGTCATCGGCCGCGATTTGCCGACCATAGAGCGGATCGCGTCCGAAGTGATGCAGCAGATGCAGCAGGTGCGGGGGGTCGCCGACCTCCAAATATTTCACGTGCTCGGCCAACCGAACCTCAACGTTAAGATCGATCGCGCCAAAGCTGCCCGCTATGGTCTCAATACCGGCGATGTGAACACAGTGATACAGGCCGCCTTGGGCGGCACCTCGGCGACCACCTTGTTGGAAGGCGACCGCCAGTTCAGCGTGGTCGTTCGGCTGCCCGCCAGGTATCGGTCTAGTCTCGAGGCCGTCGGTAACGTCAAGGTTGCAGTGACCAACGGTGGCGGCGCCAACGCCTACATCCCGCTCAACGAGCTCGCCAATATCACGCTCGACACCGGCGCGTCCTATATCTATCACGAGCAAGGCGAACGTTACATTCCGGTCAAATTCAGCGTGCGCGATCGCGATCTTGCCGGCGCGGTCGCCGAGGCACAAGAGCGCATCGCGCAAAACGTCAAACTGCCGAGCGGCTACCGCCTCGCATGGGCGGGCGAATTTGAGGATCTGGAGAATGCCAAGGCGCGGCTTGAGCTGATCGTCCCGATCAGCCTTTTGCTTATTCTCGTGCTGCTCTACGGCCTGTTCAATTCGCTGCGCGAAGCTCTGATGGCGCTGGTGGGGATTCCATTCGCGGCCGGCGGCGGCGTCCTCGCGCTCTACCTGTCCGGCTTGAATTTCAGTATCTCGGCGGCGGTTGGTTTCGTTTCGTTGTTTGGCGTGTCGGTCATGAACGGCATTTTGATCATCTCATATTATAACGAGCTCAAGGCGAGCGGCATTGACACAATCGACGCGATGTTCCGCGCCGCCTCGCAGCGCATGCGGCCGATGCTGATGACCGCACTGTCGGCCTGCATCGGCTTGCTGCCGGCGGCGGTCTCGACCGGCATCGGCAGTCAGGTGCAGCGGCCGCTTGCGACGGTTGTGGTCGGCGGCATGTTTATTGGACCGATCGTGCTGTTGGTGGTGGTTCCGGCGCTGATGACGTTGTTTTTGGATCGCAGGGACCAGGCGGTCCCAGCCGCTGGTGCCGAACCGCCGCAACCTAACACCTGACACGGCGTTGAAAGAGGAGATGCGTTTGCGACTAGCCTTTTCATTGATTGTGCTGTTGGCGCTGGCGGCAAATCAGCCATGCATTGCCAAAGCGGCGCATGGGCGGCACGGCTCAAATGCGGGCGTTGCTAATAGCAGCGCAAAGGCCAAAGCCGCAAATTCGGCCGAAAGCAAAGCCAAAGGCGCGATCAGTACCCAACCAACAATCCCGCCGCCGGTGCTGCCCCCGCAAGGCGCAACGCAACGGCAAAGTCGTGTCATCAATCCGATCATAAAGATTGCTCCTCCGGCAAATGCACCCCGCGGCCAAACCGCTGAGACAACGAGACCGATGGTGCGCAATGCGATCGGTCAGCCGATGGTTCAATCAAAAACCTTGGCCGTGGCGCAGCCGCATCTACCGCCAACACTGCAGACGCCGAGCCTGGTGCCGCCGATTTTGCGTGGCACGCTTCCTGCCCAGCGGCCAGCCGTTTCCTCCGACTTCACCCGTGCCAACGCGCCTACGGCGACTGTCGCAAACGCTGCGAACCGCGGCAGCGTCAACGGCGCGGCGCTGATTCGGCCGGCCGCTGCGCCTACGGGCATCGGAGGAGCGGTCCGACCAAAGTACGGGATCAACGGTACGACCGTGGTGAGCAAGCATTAGGACGGATCAGATCACTCGTGCGCCGTGTCTCGAAGAACTTGTTCCGGCCATTTAGGTCTTTTGCTTTGGCGGCATTGGTTGCCCACTTCCTTGAAGGGCTATGCGCGGCATGACGGCTTGATCAGAGAAAGCGCTGTTAGCGCTGCCGCAAAAATCAGCACCTTGCCGCCGCCACGTGCTTAATAGCTCGGCGGTTTAGGATTATATTAGGGGCACGAGACTCACCGGATGGCGTGCGCCGTAACGCGCGCCGAGAACCGCTTCTGCAGCTCAAGGAGCGCGATCCGAGGTTCCCGGGCGGAGCAGACGAAATGGCAAACCTGGAGCATCCCCCTGAAGCGAATGTGTCGCCAGACGCTTCGCATGTGCTGCGTTTAGCGGCGATCGTGTTGCGGACATTATTTATTGTGCTTGTGCTGGTGCTGACGTTGCGCGTTAGCCTGCCGCAAAACGAGACGATCTGGACCGCCTACGACACGCCGGCAGACCTGGTGCGGCTCCTCCTGGGTCTCGGCGTCTGCGCCTGGCTTGCTTACCAGCTTTTTCAAGTGCCGCACGACGCCGGCAGCTCGCGCACCTGGTTTTACCTCGGTCTCGTCGCGGTGCCGTTTGCGTTAATTACGCTATTCGCCGTTTGGTGAGGAAAGTTTCTCTTTTAGGACAATCGGGAGAGGAGGATCGGGTCGGCCCGTTGGCCGCCGCGGGCAAGCGGCCGCGCTATCTGCTGCAGCGGATACTATTTGAACGATCTGACAAGATCCCGATTTCAGCGAGTCAGGGCTCAAGCAGCGGTGTGGCGGATTTCGCTTCGCTCTACCTACCCAATATTTTTGTTTGTTCTCCTGGCGAATATGACGCCATGTGGCAACCATGGACATTGCAACGGCTGGACGCCGATTATGCGGCGCGGCGCTCGCGCGGTTCTTCGGTACGAACCTCATAAGGCATTGGCGGCGCGAGACCAAAGTTTATTGGTGTGGGTTGTTTGCTCGGGCGCACAGCGAATCGGGCCTCCATTATCAACCAATGGTCGATGCCGCTTGTCCGTTGGTATAGGGCGAAAGACGCCCTTCTGTGACGGGCAGCACAGCGAACTGGCTCGGCGAGGCGTATTTGGCAGCCAAATGTAGAACCTATATAGCTTGCGGAGATGACAATGAGCGAGAACGTTCCTTACATTTGGCGAGTAAACTATCGGAACAACATGACCTCACCTGAAAAGGTGTTAGAGATCGCCCACGAAAAGGCTCGGCAATATTTAAGCCGCGCCGTGATGCGATCGATTACCCAGTAAGACCAGGTGTGTGCCCACGTGGAACGCACGATAAAGCTCAATCAGACTGCGGCCGAGGCCCTAGGAATTTCGTTCATTACTTTTCGCCGCCGCGTAACGCGGCATCGCTGACACACTGTCGTAATTCGGTCGGCAAGTTGTCACGTCGGGTCGCTATTGTGGACGCGCCGCTAATGGGCGGCGATCCACTTCCCGTCGCCCGAACTTTAATGGCCTCTAAAACGGGACCATTCCTTTAGTTTTCGCTCGAGTTGCCGCGTTAAGTTGAGTGGACTAATGTGTTTGCGCCGGGTCTGACATCTTCTCTTTGGCGCTTCTGTTTCACGGCTCGGATACACCATCCTCCGCCTATGTCTAATTCTCACTCAATATCCTTCGATTGCCCGACCTGCGCGGCAAAATACGAAGTCGTTCGGGTTGAAGCCCCTCAAGGACCGACTGTTGACCGCGAGATAACGTGCGTAAGCTGCGGCGGTCCATTGCACGGCCGCGAGGGTCGGTTTCTTCTCAAGTATTTCATGGTTGAACGGCCAAAGCGACGCGCCGCTGGCCGTGGTTGAACCGCATACCAATTATCCGGAAAATCCGCCGAAGAGCAAAGCGAACGCTGCGCGAAGTTTTGCTGTCCAAGATTTAGCACGACCGCTGACTCTAATCGGGTTCATGCGGCTCAATGAGCCAAACGGCGTCAGCGTTACCGAGCCTTCGTCGATTTGAATAAGCACAATACGGGTGTCCTTTGAGGCACGTTTGATTTCTGACGTACCACGTCCAAATGACATCACGATTAAGCGCGCGCGCTAAAGCGGCGGCGCGACTGCGACAAACGTGGCGAAAAGCTGCCAGGACTGAGTCAACGTCGCTCGTAATTGTGGCTATCGCGGTGCTGAACGAGACGCTGGACAGCGTTGTTTCCGATTCCTCATAAACTGGGGATGACAGACCAAGAGCTAGTACGGAGGGCGATCACAGCAACAGCTGTGCGAGCCATTACGCGCTGACCGACAACTTTCAAAGGGTCGATATTGGGGTCGCCCACTCCCTTTCGTCTAACTCAGGCCGCCGGCGTCGATTGCCTTCTTCACCTCATCAATCGAGGTCTCCGCAGTCAGGGTATCGGCTGACGTAGTAATCGACGTGCGGTGTCCGCTGTCTCCAATGAGGATTTTGAGCATGGAGCCATCCGCTTTCCTAATCTCAGCGCGCCACCGACCCTCCTCGCGCTCGAATGCACGGATTTCAAAGCCCCTGTAGGTTTCGATTTTGTCCATATATTCCTCGGACTGCGCTAACTGGTCTATAGCTATAAGTGCAAGGCTACCGTCTAGCATGCCCCCAAGAGCGCCAAGCAAGAGCACAAAGCTGAGGGCGACACGGTGATTTTTCATCGCAGCCCCGTTTTTCCCGAAAATGGTGTCGCCTCTGGTGCGATCCAATGCCGCGCAATGGCGAACTCATATTCGCCGTCGCAATCGTAGACGTTCCGATGGCGCGGTTGCGGCTGTTCGCTCCGCTGCGGCGGCGCTTCGCGTGTTGGCGACCTGGTCATCGTTCGACAATCCCTTTCGTGCTTGTGATTGCAGTCTAGCCAGGTTTATTCCTTTCCCATTGGCACGTAGTTTGTGTTGGAAAAATTGGGATAGTGGCATCTGTGACAGCCATCACGTTTTGGAGCCTTTGCCGCTAAACAAAAGTTTAAGCTTGGATCGTTTTGGTCAACAACAAGATCGCGCGTTCCAAATATTGACGCGAGAATTGGTCAACGACCAAACCCTGGTTGCGTTTAGCAATGTCCGCTTTTGTGCGTAAAGCGGACATCATAATTTCAGAGCGTGCAAAACGGCGCGTGGTCCAAGAGCCGGAGACAGGCGATGAACCAAGATGGGGTCACGATACTTGTCGGAACGACTAAGGGTGCCTTCTTGATATCCGGCGGCAGTGACAGGCAGGGCTGGACAGTCAAGGGGCCATTCTGCAATGGCTGGCCTATAAACTACATCGTCGGTGACCCTGCCACGGGTTTGCTGTGGGCCGGTGGCGGCGGCGAATGGCACGGTGCCGGCGTGTGGTGCTCTGAAGACGCGGGTGAAACTTGGCAAGTGGCCAAGCTCACAAAGGGTCTCATCGACGACTGGGCGGCCAAAGATCCTCAACTTGCCGCCATGATGAACTGGACCAACCGACCGCTGCCGTTCGCGGATCAGTTCGCGCAGATCTGGTCGCTGAGCTATGCCCACGGAACACTCTATGCTGGAGCCAAACCGGCAAGGCTGCTTGCGAGCCGGGACGACGGCAAGAGTTGGGAAGAGGTACAGGGGCTGCGCGATCATCCGTCTGCCGACAGCTGGAATCCCGGCGGCGCCGGATTGGTTTTGCATACGATCTTGTTTGATCCGGCGAACGCTCAAAAGCTCTGGGTGGGGATTTCGGCGGCCGGCGTTTTTGCGACGGAGGATGGCGGCAGGACCTGGGACCGTCGCAACCGACTATCAAACACGGAGCCCAGCACCGCACATGCCCATCCCGCGGCGCCCCGCGACGGCGAAATCGGACATTGCGTCCACAACATGATGCGGGCATCGGGAACTGCTGACTTGCTCTATCAGCAAAATCATCACGGCGTCTGGCGTTCGGCCGATGGCGGCCGGAGCTGGGACGACATCACGCGCGGTCTTCCGTCAACGTTCGGGTTCCCCGTCTGCGTTCATCCACGGGACCCAGAAACTATCTGGACCGTGCCATTGAACGGTGACACGGCGGGCCGTTTTCCGCCCGATGCCGCTGCAGCCGTATGGCGCTCAAGAAACGGCGGCGAGACCTGGCAGGCTATGCGCGATGGGTTACCACAGGAAGCCTGCTACTTCACCGTTTTGCGGCAGGCTATGGGGCGTGACGAACGTGAGCCGGTGGGGGTGTACTTCGGGACCAATAGCGGCTCAGTCTTTGCCAGTCTCGACGAGGGCGAGCGCTGGCAGGAGATCGCGCGGCATCTCCCGACCATCCTGAGCATCGAAGCGCTCGATCGTCGGTAGCCAATAGCGCAAAGGTGCGGCGTTTTAATCGGGAAGGCGGAATGTCTGCTGTTGGCACAAAGCGGACGTTCGGCGAACGCCATTCAATGCCGGCTTTTGGGGGTAAAGCGGACATTGCGTTTGACAGATGAAATGTCCGCTTGATCCAAAGCAGACATCGCTCGGTAGCGTTGTTAAGCGAGGCGGCACGCTGATGCGCTAGGAGGAGAAAGAGGATAAGATTTGAGCTGGCGAGGGGCTTTCCAAAGGGAGGTCCCAATGTGTGATTACAGCCTTCACAGCATTAAATCGCGGCCTGCCAAAATTCGTGACAAGCTTACCGTGCGCAACTTTGGCACGGGTACCCGAGGATTTGCGACATCGGAAGATGCGACTGGACGAGGTTAAACGCTTGCAGCTGCCAGGTGCCGGAACCTAATCCCCAACCGCGGCAGCGAGGTTTAAGTGCTCTGGACGGTAACGTGTCGGAGGGAGTTCGCATGCCCATCAGATTGCAACTCAAGGCACTACGCGCGATCGCGCCTGGAGGCTTGCGCCACCCACCTCGGCCTCATGGGCGCCTGGGAATTACCCGCTGATCCCTGCTGGCCTGTATTTCGTTTGCAGTTACGGGAAACATTCTGCGGCTGCCAAACTGGATTGCTGTTGCACAGGCGGAGGAAAGAGTTTGGCGGCACGGCCTTTCCCCATTTGGCGATCTGAAATATCCGGCTGCCTTCAAGCATTTTGACTACATCAATCCAAACGCGCCGAAAGGCGGCGTCGCGTGGCAAGGCGCGTTTGGTACATTCGACAATTTCAACACGGTGATCGCCGGGCTCAAAGGCTCGCTCGCTGCCGGCGTCGACCTGATTTATGAAACACTCCTGGTTGCCTCACTTGACGAGATTTCAAGCGAGTATGGCTTGCTCGCCGCCGCGGTCAGCTATCCGGAAGACTATTCGTCAGCATCTTACCGGTTGCGGCCTGAGGCCCAGTGGCACGACGGCACGCCGGTCACGCCTGAGGACGTGATTTTTTCGTTCGAAGCGTTTAAAAAATATAGTCCTCAGTTCTCCGCGCAATATCTCCACGTTACGAAGGCCGAAAAAACCAGCGCTCGCGAAATCACATTTATCTTCGATCGGCCAGGCAACCGCGAACTGCCGCAAGTCGTCGGCCGATTGACCGTGCTGCCCAAGCACTGGTGGGAAGGAGCTGACAAGGACGGCAGGAAGCGCGACATCGGCGCTACCACGCTCGAACCGCCACTCGGCTCCGGTCCTTATCGGCTGAAAGATCTCTCAGCCGGCCGCAAAGTGATCTATGAGCGCGTTAAGGATCATTGGGGTAAAGATCTCAACTGCAATGTAGGCCTGAACAATTTCGACGAGTTGCATTACGAATATTTCCGCGACATTACCGCCGCGTTCGAAGCGTTCAAGGCCAATACGGTCGATTGGCGCACCGAAAACAGTGCCAAGAACTGGGCGACCGCCTACGATTTTCCCGCCGTCAGCAATAAGCGCGTCGTGCTCGAGGAATTTCCAATCCGCGACGTCGGCATCATGCAAGCATTCGCCTTCAACACTCGGCGAGAGAAGTTTCGGGATCCTCGGGTTCGGCTCGCGTTCAACTACGCATTCAATTTTGAGGAAATGAATAAGGAGATTTTCTTCAGCCAGTACCAGCGCATTACCAGCTATTTTGAAGGCACCGATCTTGCGGCAATCGGTTTGCCAAGCGGAAAGGAACTCGAGCTTCTCGAAACGGTGCGCGAGGCGATTCCTGCCGAATTATTCACAAGGCCTTATTCCAATCCGATCAACAACAGTCGCGAGGAGGTGCGGACCAATTTGCGGGAAGCCATCAGGCTGTTCAAAGAGGCTGGCTATGAGGTGCGCGATCAGCGACTCATCAACACCAAAACGAACGAGCCATATGCCGTTGAATTCCTGGCCGCGGATCCGGGTTTTGAGCGCATTTTCCTGTTCTTCAAACCTTCGCTGGAGCGCCTGGGCATAAACGTCACCGTGCGCACCGTCGATCAAGCGCAATACGAGAACCGGCTACGGATGTGGGATTTCGACATTATTACGGCTGCCTGGGCGGAATCGCTCACTCCCGGCAATGAACAACGCGGTTACTGGGGTTCGGGCGCGGCCGATGAGCCCGGCTCGCTCAACCTGATCGGAATCAAAAATCCGGCCGTAGACAACATGATCGAGCGCGTCGTCGATGCCAAAAACCGTGCTGATCTCGAAGCGGCCATCAAGGCGCTCGATCGCATCTTATTGTGGAACCATTACGTCGTGCCGCAATGGACCTACGGCAAAGTGCGCACTGCGCGCTGGGATCGTTTCGGTCATCCCGATCTGATGCCTACATACGGCCGGGCGGCGTTCCCGACGGTGTGGTGGTGGGATGCACGCAAAGCCGCCGAGGGGGCATAGCCGTGAAGATGATGGCAGCGTTCGAGACGCAGCCTCTGGAAGGAATCAGCCATGAAAAAATTGCTCGTCGCCATCGCCACCATTGCTGGCGCCTTGTTTAGCGCCGCGCTCTATGCGGACGATTATCCGTCGCGCCCGGTCTCGATGGTCGCGGTGTTCGGTCCCGGCAGCGCCAGCGATACAATCTGTCGGATCATTGCCAACAAGCTCGGTCCTGCGCTCAGCCAGCCCGTGATCGTCGAACATCGACCGGGCGCTGACGGCGCTCTCGCCGCGCTTTACGTCCACTATCAACCGGCGGACGGCTACACGCTGTTGATGGGGACCAACTCACCGCTGTCAGCCGCTCCGTTCCTCCATAAGGACATCAACTACGATCCGGTGAAGGATTTTCTGCCGATCACGCGGGTCGGCAGTTTTACGTTCATACTGGTCGTCAATCCCAGCCTGCCGATCCATTCAGTCAAAGAGATGGTCGAGTATGCCAAGGCCAATCCGGGCAAGTTGACCTTCGCCACCGGCAACACAGCTGGCATCGTTGCTCTCGAGATGATCAAATACCGGACAGGAATCAGCATGTTGCACGTGCCTTACAAGAGCACACCCCCGGCGTTGGAGGACGTCGTCGCCGGTCGTGTGTCGATGATGCTCGCCGATTTAACGACCGCGATGCCGCATATCAATGCCGGTACACTGCGGCCGCTTGCCGTGTCACGCATCCACCGCAGTACGCTGTTTCCGGCTCTGCCGACCATGGACGAGGCCGGCATCACTGGCTTCGACCTCGACACCTGGGCAGGGCTGGTCGCGCCGGCTGGCACCGATCCGCACGTCATCACCAAACTCAACGGCGCGCTGCGCCAGATCATCGATAGCCCGGAGGTCCAAACACAATTCAAGAATATCGGCTTCGATGGGTTTTCCTCCGCGCCGGAAGAGCTGGGCGATTTCATCAAAGTTCAGCTGGGCAAGTGGGGGAAGATGATCAAAGACGCCAATATCCAATCGGATTGAGGAGCCAGCGTAGCCTTTTGCCCGGAGGCCCGGTTAAAGGCGTACGACAAGGAGCCAGGTTTTTCGGTGTGCCTCCCGTCACAGCCGTAGCCATGAAAACGGTCTACGTCTCCAAGCGCGATTTGGTGGGCGCATCATAGGGGTGGATGCCATGGACAATGCCGTGATTAGCCAAGCTGAAGGCGACGAGGAAATGCTTACCTTCGATATTCCGGACGAGGCGCTAGAGCGAGCTGCGAGTGCCGAGCGGCAAGCCGTCACCTGGGCGTATTGCACTAACGGCTATTACTGGTACGGCTGCAACTGGCCACAGTAGCGTTCAGCGCGCTAGTTCTGCCTCCTCTTGGCGTGGCGCCAGCCGGCAAGATAGCCGAGCGTGAATACCAGCACGCCGCTCAACAGCACGTAATAGACCACCATCAGGGCGTCTGAGGTTTTCATGCGATCTGCTCGCAAACGGCGTCGATGTGCGACACGCCACAAGCTCGGCATTCAAAGATATAAA
>Ga0182038_10000083_pt1 | contig 44844 bp, 42 predicted proteins | sample sta12Can44000108_FD_125976 | JGI IMG/M metagenome (GOLD analysis project Ga0182038, IMG submission 125976) | Lab enrichment of tropical soil microbial communities from Luquillo Experimental Forest, Puerto Rico - statanox.12C.anox.44.000.108 | ecosystem: Environmental > Terrestrial > Soil >...
CGGGCCGGACGACAGAGGAGATGCTGGGCCGGACAGCCGATCAGCTGTTCCCGTCTTTAGCCAAAGCGATCGCCGGCAAGGGCGGCAAGGTGGAACTCACCCGACCCGACGGCAATCATTTCCAGGTCGAAGTCGCGGTGGGCGAGGCGCAGCTGTCGGACCGCAAGGTCCGCATCGCCTCGATCCGGCATCTCGACTGAATTTAGGCTAGGTGCCGGTGATTCGGTAGCAGGCCCTGCTCCAACACCGCTTCGATGCTGTCCATCACCCGCTCAGGCGGGATCGCCTGCATGCAAAGCGGATCGGTGCAGGCGGTCTTGCGATGATTGGCGGCCGAGACGCAAGGCGAGCAGGCCAGCTGCGCTGTGATGCATTCGGTATTGCCCAGCGGCCCGTAAAGTGCCGGCGTTTCCGGCCCGAACAGCACGATGGTCGGCATATCGGTCACCGCGGCGAAATGGCCGGGGCCGGAATCGTTGGTGACCATCAGGGCGGCGATTTCGTAAAGCAGCGGCAGCTCGTTCAGCTTGACCTTGCCGGCGAAATTGACGATGCGCGGATGATCGGTGCGGGTCTTGAGCTTTTCCGCGCCGAAATCCTCGTCCGGCGAGCCGGTGATCAGGATGATCACGTTCTCGTACTTGGTCAGCACCATATTGCCCAAAGCGGCGAAATGCCCCTGGGGCCAGCGGCGCTGCGGCAGCAGTTCCGAGGCATTGGGGTTCAGCAGCACAATCCGATGGACCGCCGGATCATAGGCCGGATAGGCGGCGCGGATGCGGCCCTGCATCTGCTCGCTTTCCCGTTCGCCGGCGATGATGCGCGGCAGGGTGATCTCCTCGTCCGAGATATAGGTCTTGGAATAAGGCGTCTCGACCACCGGGCAGGCCAGGGCGTTGATCAGGGCGATGAAGTTCTTGGCGATATGGATATGCGGGTTATAGGCCACCCGATGGCTCAGGAACTCGCCGCGATACAGGCCCTCGTTATGGAAACGATGGAAGCCCACCCGCCGCTCGGCCCCCGAAAAAGCGGTCAGCAGGGTGGACACGCGGGAAAACAGCTCCAGATCGACAGCGGTGTCGATACCCTTCTTGCGGGCCCACAGCATGAAGCGGAACACATCCAGCGCCAAGGTGATCAGCCCATCCTCGCGGATGGTGCAGACATTGTCGTCCGGGATGGTATTCAGGAAATCCAGGCTGGGAGCATTGCGCTTGAAGATCAGGAAATAAAGCTCGGCCCCGAACACCTGACGGGCCTTGCGCATAGCTGGGTCGGCCAGAATGGTGCTGCCCATCTCGGACAGCTCAATGAACAGGATGCGCTTGGGCTTGCTCAAGGACGGGCGACGCAGGAACAGCGGCGACAGCAACGTCAGAATAAAGCACAGCGGAATACCGACCCATCGGTCGATCCGCCGCATCGTGTCCACTTTCATCAAAGACGATCCACTCGATAAAACCGGCGGCACCTTATCACAGCCCCGATCAAGGCAGTAGATAATCCAACGGCACCGCCGTGGTGAATTTCAGTTCCTCCATCGAGATCGAGGAGGACAGATCGCGAAACTCCACCCTGGCCGTCAGCCGTTGATAAACCTGGTCGTAAACCTCGATCGACGGCACCACCACCCGCAGCAGATAATCCGTTTCGCCTGCCAAACGATAGGCCTCGACGATTTCCGGCATATCGGCGATGGCTTTGGCGAAGCTCTCGGTCCATTCGGCGGAATGGCGCGGCGCTCTGACCGAGACGAACACCGTCAGCGCCAGATTGGCCTTGCGCCGGTCCAGCAGCGCCACCCGCCGCGCGATCAGTCCCAGCTCCTCCATCCGCTTGATGCGGCGCCAGCAGGGCGACAGCGACAGCCCGACCCGCTCGGCGATCGCGGCGACCGGGGTTTCGCAGTCGGTTTGCAGAACCGCCAGGATGCGGCGGTCGATAGCGTCGAACATGGCGTTGTTCCATAGGATGACGAAAATAATTTTCATAATACTGTCTGAATGCAAAAATATTTTCCACAAACTCCCGCAATCCTCAGCAACATCAGGAGCCTTTTCCCTGACGCCCGCCCTACCATAGTCCTCAATAAAAATCTGGAGGACGCGATGGACGAAACCGGCATGATCCAGCTGTTGCGCGACAAGGTGGTTCCCGCCCTGGGCTGTACCGAGCCGGTGGCGGTGGCCCTGGCGGCGGCCCGTTGCCGCCAGTTGCTAGGTTGTCTGCCCGAACGGCTGTCGCTGACGGTCAGCGGCAATCTGTTCAAGAACGGCATGGGCGTCGGCGTTCCCGGCACCGGCCAGAAGGGGTTGGCCGTCGCAGCGGCGATCGGCGCGGTGGCGGGCGACGCCTCGGCCGGGCTTCAGGTACTGTCGCCGGTGCGGCCCGCGCATCTGCCGGCCATGCGCAGTCTGTTGGGCCGCGTCTCTCTGACCCTGGCCGAGGACGGCTGCCCGCCGCTGCATGCCGAAGTCAGCGCCGAAGCCGGGCTGGACAGCGTCCGGGTGGTGGTCTCGGGCGGCCATACCCGCATTGTGCGGGAAGAGCGCAACGGCAAAGCCCTGCTGCCCCGCCTGATCGCCGCCGAAGAGTCCGCCCAAACCGCCGGAAAAACCAGTCTGGCCGGCATCTTCCAATTCATCGCCACGGTTCCGCTGGAGAAGATCAGTTTCATGTCGGAAGCGGTACGGTTGAATGCCGCTCTGGCCGAGGAAGGACTGTCGGCAGCGCACGGCCTGGGGCTGGGCGCAACCCTGGCGGCGCAGGTCGAGCAGGGCCTGCTGTCCGACGATCTGATGACCTTAGCCATGCGCCTGTCGGCGGCGGCGTCCGATGCCCGCATGGCCGGGGCCAATCTGCCCGCCATGTCCAATTCCGGCAGCGGCAACCAGGGCATCGCCGCCACCTTGCCGGTTCTGGCCGCCGCCCGGTTGGTCAAAGCCCCGGAAGAGCGGCTGGTCCGCGCCGTCACCCTCAGCCATCTGGTGGCCATCCATATCAAATCACAGCAAAATCCCCTCTCGGCGCTTTGTGCCGCCAGCACTGCCGGCATGGGGGCCGGAGTGGCCATCTGCTGGCTGCTGGGCGGTGATCTGGAGGCTGCCGAACGCTCGGTTCATAATATGGTGGGGGATCTGTCGGGGATTATCTGCGACGGCGCCAAGGGCAGCTGCGCCATGAAGGTCTCGACGGCGGCCTCGGCGGCGGTCAAGGCGGCCTTGCTGGCCAACAGCGGCATGCGGGTCGGAGCCACGGACGGCATCGTCGCCGAAAGCGCCGAGGACAGCATCGCCAATCTGGCGGCACTGTCGAAGGACGGCATGGCCGCGACCGACCGTCAGATCATCGACATCATGATGAAGAAGGTGGGCTAGAGCTTCGTGCGTCAGGAATGACGCACGAAGCGATCAAGCGAGCATTGAGCGAGCGGCCAAGGGCACGGATGTGCCCGCCCGGCGAGGGACTTTAGTGATGCAGTCTTGCTGCATCACGATCTAAATTATCTCTCGGGAAAAGGCGGCAATGGCCGCCGTCACCGGCTCGGGATGTTCCAGTTGCGGGCTATGGCCGCAATCCTCGATCACCAGCTGACGGCAGGGACCGGCGACCCGGCGCTCGATGCGGTCCAGCTGCTCCAGACTGGCATATTCGTCGCCCCGGCCCTGGATCAGCAGGCTGGGAACGCGGATGCCCGCCATCTCAGCCTCGACATTCCAGTCGCGAAAGCCGGGATGCAGCCAGGTTTCCGACCAACCGCGAAAGGCCAGATCGACATTGCCGCCATGATGGCGGGCCAGACGGGAGCGCAGGCTTTTCGGCCCATCTCCTTCTTGCGCATAGGTCTCGGCGGCGGTGCGGATGCCGGCTACCGTCATTTCCTCGACGAAGACATGCGGCGCCATCGCCACCAACCCCGCCAAACCCGCAGCCGGAGCCAATGCGGCATTCAGCAGGGCAATCGTTCCGCCATCAGAATGGCCGATCAGCAGATGCCGCCCGATCCCCAATTTTCCCAGCAATTCCGGCAATGGGCCGATGGCTTCCTGGTGAAGATAGTCCAAGGGACGCGGCAGGCTGATCGGCCCCGATCCGCCATAGCCATGCCGGCTGCCGACCACCACGCAAAAGCCGGTCAATGCCGCCAGCCGCTCGGGGAAATCCCGCCACATGGAAATGCAACCCAGCCCTTCATGCAGCAGGACGAGGCAGGGCTGATCGGCGGACTGCGGCCCCAGGCGGCGGACTTCGACGGGACCGCCGGTCAGGGACAGGGTGAAGGTCTGCCCGTCCAAGCTTATTCAGGCATCTTGATGCCGCATTTCGGCAGAATCGAGATCAGGCTGCGGCAGACCTGAAGGGTTTCCTCGCGGGTCAGGCCCTTGGCCGACAGGCGCAGAAAGCTTTTGCCATGCACGGTGATATCGGCCATCTCGGGCTCGGCCTTGGCCAGCATCGGCGCCGATTGTGTCAGTTCCTTCCAGCCATGCAGGGCGCTGGGCTTGTCGCGGTAAGAGGCCAGATAGAGAGCCGGCCCCGGCTTGCCCGCCATGGGCGGCGGCGGAGCGGCATCGGCGGCGGTCAGCGGCGTCGGCTTGCCGGTGGCGGCAGGCGCAGGGACCAGAGCTTGTTCCACCGCCGGTTTGGCGTCGGACAGAACATGCATCTCGCCCTGGCGGACCAGCTTCAGCGCCTTGCCGTCGGTCAGGGCCAGCATGCTGTTGTCGTCCAGCAGCAGATACTGGCCGAAGCTGCTATGGCCGCAAGCAACGGTCAGATGCGGGCGCGGCTGAGTACGGCTGGCATCCTGGCTTTCGTCGTCGGACAGACCCAGGAAAGCGGCCTGCGACAGCTGATCGCCCTGATAGCTGGCGCGGGTGCAGTTGCGCCCGGCGATGTCGGTGGCGGTGGTGCCGGACAGGAACAACCGCTGTCCGGCCGAAGCGGTTTCCGGCCGGTCCAGCTGCGTGCTGGCATAAACCTCGGTGACCGACCAGTTGCCCAGCCAGGGCTTCAGATCGTCGGCCGAGATGGTTTGCGGCCCGTCGGACAGCACCGGCTCGGCGTCGGAGCTGGTGTCGTTCATATCATCGGCACAGGCTCCCAACAGCAGGAGCGGCAGCAGCAGCAAAGCGAGGGGAGCCTGTCTCTTCATCTGGGCCTTCTTCCGTTACAAAAGGTCGAGCAGCAATTTGCGCCTGTTCAGGGGCTGCACCGGCCGGGCATTCAGGGGGAACAGCCGCGCGAACTGGGCGATCTGCTCCGACGAAGCGGTTATAGGCGTACGATATACCACCCAAGAGACGATCTCGGAACAGGGCGGCGTCGTCAAGGATCCTGCATAGCGATAACTTTCCTGATCATCTTCCGGCAAAAGCGCCTCGGGGTTCAGGGTCTGGGCCGATTTCACCACATCGCCGGCCTTTTCCGGCATCAGTTCCCAGATGCTTTCCAGCGCTGTATTTTCATCGCCCTTGGCGATCATCACCCCCAGCACCGCCAGATTGCCGTCGGCGGCCTTGTGCACGAAATGCACCTCCATATCGAAGGCGGTGCCGGCGATATGATGTTCGCTGGGATGGTGGAAATGATATTGCAGCAGGTCATAGCTCACCCCGTCCAGGGTCAGGCTGGCGCCCTTCGGGCAATTGACCTGAATGGTATGGCCGTTATTGACCACCTCGAGCGGCAGGGCCTGCCATTCCGGGGCCGGGGGCTCCAGCTTGGCATGGATGGCGTCGTTGAGATCGATCGGCGACTGCTCGCGCCCGGTGCTGCAAGCGCCATATTCGGGGGCCAGCTGGCCCCAGGCTTCGGCGCCGGCTTCGCCTTCATAGTCCCAATGCGGGGGATGCGCCCCATGGGCGGGAGCGGTGGAATCGGCGAAAGCGGCCTTCGCGCCCAGCATGCTGCAAACCGGGCAAACCACGGCGGCAGTGGCGAAATGTCTTAAAAAAGCACGACGTTCCATGAGTTGAGCCTCCATTGATTTTAGGCGGGAGCGGTCTTGCCACTCTTGCAGCGGGCGACCGCCAAGGCCATCTTCATGGTAATAGGAACTGTACAACCGCCGGAAGAGATAACCGATGGCCGACTGTTTAGGGCTTTGCGACTATGTGGACGATGTCTGCCTGGGCTGCGGACGCGACTTCAGCCTCGTCCTGCCCGAAGAAAAAAAAGACGGCACCGACAAGACAGCGCCGTCCGAACTGCAACAGCAGGATTAAGCAATCCGACTAATGCGCCTGATTATTGGCGACGCAGGACGGCATCAGCTTTTTCATATCCTTTTCCAGATCGATCCGGCGGGAACGGCAGACGGTGGCCAGACATTCCTGCTCGTCCACCTCGTTGCCGGACCGGCGGTTCTGCTCTTCCAGCTGCTTGACGGCGGTCACCAGATCACGCAGAGCCTTCTGACAGAAAGTCTGGTATTTGCGCAGCTTCTGCTGTTCGTCCACCTCGTCGGGCACGATGCTGTAGATCGGCCCGAACAGACCCAGGAACAGCGGCCTGCCCAGCCCTTCCTCGGCGGTCTTCAGGAACATCTGCATCTGATCGCGGTTCAGATGCAGCTCCAGCATGGCGTCCAGGGCATATTCGTTCAGCACGTCGAGATAATCGGCCAGAGCGGCAATGTCATGCTGGCTGATGCGGTTGTCTTCCACCAGCTTCTTGGCGGTGTCCTTATTCGCCAGCACGTCCCACTTCTTCTTGGCATCGACGCCGGCGCCGACCAGCGCGCCATGGACGGTGTCGAAACCGGCATTGCCCAGCTCGCTGACGGTGCTGGAGGCCAGCACGTTATGTTCCAGCATTTCCTGGATCAGGGCCGGATCCTTCAGCACCGTCTCGGCCTTTTGCAGATCGACCATGGCCAGCTGCGCCAGTCTTTGCAGCCGTTCCTCGGTATCCATGCGGGTGATGCCGATGCCCAACTTGTTGAAGATATGCGACGGGATTTCGACATAGATGGGGAAGAACCGCACCTGCCATTCGAAATCCAGGTGATCCTTGATCGAGCTATAGAACCGGCCCGAGGCGCTTTGCCCCACCGGCGGCGGGCGGTCCTGGCCGTGATTGCGGCGGAACAGCTCGGACAGCTTGGCGACGCTGACGAATTTCAGCAGCGAGGATTCCTGCGGCGGCTTCTTCGGAGCGGCAGCCTGCTTGGCGCCCTTGGCCTTGGCCGGATCGATGGGATCGCCGAAATGGTTTTCGGCGAAGCTGCGCATGCCGGTGCGCACCACCATGCCGATCACCTCGTCGACCGAGCGTCCGCATTTGAGGCGGGTGGCGTCGTCGGCGACGATATTACCTTCGGCATCGATCAGGAATTCGGCGAAGCTGTCGCGCTTCAGCCGAAAGACCTTGAAGCAGCCATCCAGCAGCTCGGGACTTTCCATCACCGCCTTATAGGCGTCGGGAACCGAGGCCAGCGGCGGCAAAAGCTTACGGAACATATCGGCCACCGGACCCTTCAGGGTCTGGCTGATTTCGCGGCGGGCCTGGGCATCGGGATTGTCTGAGGTGGCCATGGATAGAACCTGATGAACTGTCTCGCCCATCAGGATAAACGACATTGTAAAAACCGCAATGGCGGGTTGCTCCGCCTTATGGCTGGTCCCCTTAAACCGGCAGCCTTACCCTGACGCGTAGGCCGCCCAGCGGGCTGTCTTCCAGCATCAGTTCGCCGCCATGGCTGCGCACCAGATCGCGGGCGATGGTCAGCCCCAAGCCCACGCCGCCGGTCTTGGGATTGCGCGAACCCTCCAGCCGGACGAAGGCCTTGAACACCTCGTCGCGTTTGGCGGCGGGAATGCCGGGACCGTCATCGTCGATGGTCACCTCGATACCGTCGGCCCGGCGTCCGGCGCGGATCGCCACATGGCTGCCATAGCGCACCCCGTTGCCGGCCAGATTCATGATCGAACGCGACAAGGCCTGGGGCCGGCAGAGCAGGCTGAGATGTTCCTCGCAATGCAGATCGATGGCCGCTCCTTCGCGGCGTAGCTTGGCGGTGATGTCTTCCAGCAGCGCCACCAGATCGCAGACCTTGGCCTTTTCCGTGCCCTCGCCCCGGGCGAAGGCCAGATAGCCCTCGACCATATGCTCCATCTCGGCGACGTCTTCCTCCAGCTCGGCCACCCCTTCGCCGGACATCATCGCCAATTGCAGCTTCATGCGGGTCAGCGGCGTTCTGAGATCGTGGGACACGCCAGCCAGCATTTCGGTGCGCTGAGACACCTGACGTTTGATGCGTTCATGCATCAGGGCGAAAGCTGCGGCGGCCTGACGCACTTCCGCCGCACCCTCGGGATGGAAGTTGGGCACGTCGCGGCCCTTGCCGAAGCTGTCGGCAGCCGAGGCCAGACGGCGCACGGCGCGCACCTGATTGCGCATGAAGATGGTGGCGATGCCGAACAGCAGCAGCGATGTCCCCACCGTCCACATCACGAAGATGGTGGTGGTCGGGCTGTAAAGCCGCTTGCGGGTGGTCTTGATGGAAAGCACGCCGTCGGTCAGCTGCACCTGGATGATGATGTCGCGTTCCAGCGAGACGGTATCGATGAACACCGGACGGCCGATGCGTTCGGTCATCGCCTTCATCAGATTGTCGGCCAGATTATAGCCGGTCAGCACCGCTTCGAAATTGCTCTGCGCCCCGACCATGCCGGTTCGGTCAAGGATGCCGCCTTCCTCCAGCGACAGTTCCATCTCCATGGTCCAGCCGGCCGAGGCAAAAATGATGGCGCGGTTTTCCGGACCCGGATAGGCCCGCATCATCTCGATCAACGTGGCGATGTCGCCCGCCAAGCCTGCCGACAGGCGGCGCGTCACCATGTCCCAATGGGTGCCGTAGAAGATATAGGCCGAGACCAGCTGCAACAGCACCAGCGGCGTCACCAGGATCATCAGCGAGCGGCCCAGCAGCCCCTTGGGCAGCATGGACTTGATGAGGATTTTCAGGCGGCGGGCCAGCATCGGCGGCTCAGTCCGGCCACAGCACGTAGCCGCGCCCGCGCATGGTCTGCAAATAGCGCGGCAGCTTGGGGTCGTCCTCGATCTTCTTGCGCAGGCGGGTCACCTGCACATCGACGGTGCGCAGATTGCCGCTGTTGCCGGTGGCGGCGCCTAAGTCCTCGCGGCTTAAGGTCTCGCCGGGCTGGGCGGCCAGCACCGCCAGCAGCGTGCTTTCCGCCGTGGTCAGATGCACCACTTCGCCATCCTGGCGCAGCTCGCCCTTGATCAGATCGAAGCTGAAATTGCCAAAGCGGCAATCCTTGGGCTGGGCCGGCGGCGGCGGTTCCTCGCGGGCGGTGCGGCGCAGGATCGAGCCGATGCGCAACAGAAGCTCGCGCGGGTCGAACGGCTTGGTCAGATAATCATCGGCGCCGCATTCCAGCCCGTCGATGCGGTCCGAGGTCTCGCCCATGGCGGTCAGCAGCAGGATCGGAATCTGCATGCCGGCCTGACGCAGCGCCCGGGTCAGCTCGAAGCCGGTTTCGCCGGGCATCATCACATCCAGCACCACCAGATCGAAGGCGATCGACTCCAACTGCTGGCGGGCCTCGGCCGCATCCGCTGCCGTGGCCACCAGATAGCCGTTGTCGGTCAGATATTTGCGCAACAGATTGCGCAGGCGGGTGTCGTCGTCCACCACCAGGATATGGGCTTGGGTTTCCATGGCGGCGGCGCTCTCCCTTACGGCTTGCCGGTGGCGCGGCGGCGTTCCGCCTCGTCGATCAGCCCGACCAACACCTTGCGATAGCCCTCAACCGCTTCGGCTCCAGCTTCGCGATAGGCGCGGGCGATGCGGGCCCGCTGCTTTTCGGTCAGCTGGCGTTCCAGCTCGACGCCCTTGTCGGTCAGCTCCAACAGGCGCTGACGGCGGTCGCGGGCTCCTGGACGCTGCTCGATGAAGCCTTCGGTGATCAGCTGCGACAGCACCCGCGACAGGCTTTGCTTGGTGATCCGCAAGGTCGCCAGCAGTTCCGACACGGTGATGCCGGGATTGCGGCCGACGAAATAGATTACCCGATGATGCGCCCGGCCAAAGCCATATTCGGCCAGAATGGCGTCGGGCTCGGCGGTGAAGTCCCGATAGGCGAAATACAGAAGCTCGATGCCTTGGCGAAGCTCTTCTTCCCGCAGGAACAGGAGGTTCACACCGGATTTTACGTCAGTCATGTTGACATATTGCCCTAGAAATGTTACCTCTGGCAAGCCTAATCGGTAATTTTCTAACCTTATCTTCCGAGGAAAGCCACCATGTCCCTGGTCCCCTTCGACGACCGCGACGGTTTTATCTGGTACGACGGCAAGCTGGTTCCCTGGCGCGACGCCAAGGTGCATGTCCTGACCCATGCGCTCCACTATGCCTCGGCCGTATTCGAAGGGGAACGGGTCTATCAGGGCAAAGTGTTCAAACTGCGGGAACATTCCCAGCGCCTGATCGAATCGGGCCGCATTCTGGGTTTCGAACTGCCCTGGTCGGTGGAAGAAATCGACGAAGCCACGCTGGCGACGGTGAAGGCGAATAACATCACCGACGGCTATGTCCGCCCGATTGCCTATCGCGGCGCCGAGCAGATGGGCGTGGCGGCGCAGGAAACCAAGATTCATCTGGCCATCGCCACCTGGGTCTGGCCGTCTTATTTCCCGCCGGAGCTGCGCCAGAAGGGCATCCGCCTGAATTTCTCGAAATGGAAGCGCCCGCATCCCGAAACCGCGCCGACCCAGTCGAAGGCCGCCGGCCTTTACATGATCGGCACCCTGTCGAAGCATGACGCCGAGGCGGCGGGCTATTCCGACAGCATCATGCTGGATTGGCAGGGCAATCTGGCCGAGGCCACCGGGGCCAATATGTTCCTGGTGATCGACGGCGAGATTCATACGCCGATCCCCGATTGCTTCCTGGACGGCATCACCCGCCGCACGGTGATCGATCTGGCGAAGAAGCGGGGCTTCACGGTGATCGAGCGCAAGATCAAGCCGGAAGAGCTGGCCAAGGCGCAGGAGGTATTCCTGACCGGCACCGCCGCCGAGGTCACTCCGGTGGGCGAGATCGGCGAATACCGCTTCACCCCCGGCCCGATCACCGCCGCCCTGATCGCCGATTACGACGCCCTGGTGGGCCGGGTGCCGGCGTAAGAACCTTTCCGACGTGATTCCCCCTCGCCCGAAATCGGGAGAGGGGGTTAGGGGGTGAGGGAAAGTCGCCCTTGGAAGCGGACCATCACTCGATATTCGTCATGGCCGGACTTGATCCGGCCATCCACGTCTATCTGCATACAATATATTGAAAACAATTGGATAGAGGTTGGTTCGTGGATGCCCGGGTCAAGCCCGGGCATGACGGGAAAGATACGGTCAACGCACAGGCTGCAGCGTTCCCTTACGCCCTCACCCCAAACCCCTCTCCCGCCTGCGGGAGAGGAGCTTTTTTAAGCCGCCTGTTCCGCCAGCCGGGTTTCCCAGGCGCGGGCGGCGTCTTCGTTTTTGTATTCCAGCCGCTCCAGCTTGGCCAACTGGCGATAGATCACCGAGCCCGGCGCAATGTCGGCCGCAGCCAGCAGATGCTTGCGCGCCGTGCCCCAGACCTTGGCGTCCATGGCGGCGTTGGCAATCACCAGATGCGCTTCCAGTGCGTCGGCCTTGCCCGAAACCAGCTTTTCCAGACGGCGCAGGCGGTCCAAGGCGCTTTCATCCGGCTTCAGCCCGGCATAGGCCTGGGCCAGAGCCGCCGTCGGGCGGGCCTTCCAAGCCTGTTCCAGGGTTGCGGCGGCGCGGCGGGAATTGCCGCCTTCCTGCTGGGCGACAGCCAGTTCCAGGGCAGCGTCGGTGTTCTTCGGGTCGGCGGCGAAGGCCTTCTTGGCCAGAGACGCCGCTTCGCCCAGCCGGCCTTCGGTGCGGGCGGCGGCGGCGCGGGCGGTCAGGGCCTGAGCCATGCGCTCGCCGGCCTCTTCCGGCTTGAAGGCCTTGCGGCGCTTGGCATCGGTGACGATAGCCTGGGCGTCGAGATGACGCCCCGATTCAATGGCAAGGCGGAAGGACAGATCGGCCAGCCAGGCATCTTGCGGCGCGATCAGCCGGGCGCGGGCGGCCAGCTCGGCGGCGGTGACGGCATCGCCCCGCTCCAAGGCTTGATCCAGCAGGCCGCGCAGGCCCAGAGCGGCGGTTTCCGGGCGCTCCAGCATCGCCTTGTAATGATCGCGCGCGGTATCCTTGTCGCCGGTCAGTTTGGCCGACTGGGCCAGCAGATAATGGGTCAGAGTGGGATCGGACAGCAGCGAACGGGCCTTGCCGGCCAGCTTCTTCGCCTGTTTGGCATCGCCGGTGGCAGCCGCCGCCAAGCCATCCGACAGCGCCTGATAGCCGTTGCGCACCCGCCGGGCCCGCCAGACGGCATGCCAGCGACGGGGAATCCGCCACAGGAACAGCGCGAAGCGGATGACATAGAGCAGCACCAGCGCCAGCACCACCAGCGCCGCCAGCAGCACCGGCACCGTGGTGTCGATCTGCCAGTCCAGCCACTCCACATGCACAAGGCCGGGACGGTCGGCGAACCAGACGGCTCCGGTCACCAGGGCGGCCAGCACCAGGGCGTAGGACAGCAAGCGCAGCATGGTCTCAAATCCCCTCTTCGCGGTCGATGGCGGCCAGCAGGGAGTCCTGCTCGGGCCGCTCGGCCGTCGTGATTCGCCGCCAGGATAAAGGCTCCAGGGCCTCGGCCACCGCTGGGCTCAGGGCGCAGGCGGCAACCGTCTGCAGGCTGTCCTGGCATCCGGCAGCAACGGCCAGGGTAACAAAGGTTCGCGCCGTGCGGGGAGAGAAAAACAGGGCCATGCCCACGCCGCCATCCTTCAGCGCCGTCACCGTCGCCTCGGACAAGCTTTCCGCCGTCACCGCTTCATAAAGGATTTCCCGGCGAATCTGATAGCCTTCCGCCCCCAATGCGCCCGAGATATCGCCCGCCACCTTGGTTCCGGCGGCATGCAGCAGAGCCCCGGCGGAGGGCTCCACCCGCTCGGCCACCAGCCGGGTCAGAGTGGCGGCGTCGCCATGAGCGCTTTCCACAGAGGTAAAACCAGCGTCTCGGGCCGCCCGCGCCGTGGCGTCGCCCACCGCCCACAGCGGCAGATCACGCGGCGCTTCATTGGCCGCCAGAGCCCGAACCCCATTGGCCGAAGTGGCGAGATAGCCCTGAACGCCGGTCAGATCGAGCCGAACGCTCGTTCGGATGCGAATCTCCAGCAAAGGCTCGGCCAGCACCGTGATGCCGCGCCGCTCCAGTTCCGCCGTCAGAAGACGGGAATCCTCCTTCGGGCGGGTGACCAGGGCGGTGCGGCCGGTCATGGCCGGGTTCAGGCCTGCTTGAAGTCGAAGAAGCCGGGCTCGCAACGGCCCAGCAGGTCTTCGCCGGCAGCACGGCCAATCGCCTCGGCCTGATCGCGGGTTCCTTCCAGCGACAGCTCGTGGCATTGGGTGCCGTCGGGACGGATCACCAGACCACGGAAGCTCAACGCGTTGTCCGACAAGACCGCCATGGCGGCGATCGGGGTGCGGCAGGAGCCATCCAGCACCGCGAGGAACGCCCGTTCGGCCAGCACCTTCACATGGGATTCGGCATGGTCGAGCGGAGCCAGACGGGCCAGGGTGGCCTCGTCGCCGGCCCGCGCCGTAATGCCGATGGCGCCCTGGGCCACCGCCGGCAGCATTTCGTCGGGCGACAGCTGATAGGTGGCGCGGTCCGCCAACCCTAAGCGGCGAAGACCAGCCATGGCCAGCAGGGTGGCGTCGGCCACGCCTTCTTCCAGTTTGCGCAGACGGGTCTGCACATTGCCGCGCAAGGGCTCGACCCTCAGGTCGGCACGGCGGAACAGGATCTGAGCGGCGCGGCGCAAGCTGGCGGTGCCGACCACCGAGCCGGCGGGCAGGTCGGCCAGCGACTTGGCCTTCAAGGAAATGAAGGCGTCGCGGACGTCTTCGCGCTCCAGAATGCAAGGCAGGATCAGCCCGTCCGGCAGAACGGTGGGCACGTCCTTCATGCTATGCACGGCGATATCGATGCGGCCATCAAGCTGCGCCTCGTCGATTTCCTTGGTGAACAGGCCCTTGCCGCCGATCTCGGACAGGGTTCGGTCCAGCACCATATCGCCGGTGGTCTTGATGACGACGATCTCGATGGCCCCTTCGGGCACGAGGTCGGGATGAGCGGCACGGAGGCGCGCCTGCACCTCGTGGGCCTGAGCCAGCGCCAGCGGGCTGCCGCGGGTGCCGATGCGGAGAATGGCTTGGTTCGTCATAGGGGAATGTTCTAACGGCTGGAACGACAAGAAGAAAGGGGGTATTGGGGAGACATGATCTTGCTAGGCATCGAAACGAGCTGCGACGAGACCGCCGCCGCCCTGGTGCGCGACGATCGGACCATATTGGCCGACGTCGTGCTGTCGCAACTTGACGATCATCAGCCCTATGGCGGCGTGGTGCCGGAAATCGCCGCCCGCGCCCATCTGGACCATATCGACCGATTGGTCGGCCAAGCTTTTCAGGAAGCCGGATTGTCGGTGTCCGACATCGATGCAGTGGCGGCAACCTGCGGCCCCGGCCTGATCGGCGGGGTGATCGTGGGGGCGATGACCAGCAAGGCGATCGCCGCCGTTTCCGGCAAGCCTTTCGTGGCGGTGAACCATCTGGAAGGCCACGCGCTGACCGCCCGCCTGACCCACGGGCTGGACTTTCCCTATCTGCTGCTGCTGGTGTCGGGCGGTCATTGCCAGATTCTGGAAGTGTTGGGGGTGGGGCAGTATCGCCGCCTGGGCTCGACCATCGACGATGCCGCTGGAGAAGCCTTCGACAAGGTGGCGAAGATGCTCGACCTTGGTTATCCCGGCGGGCCGGCGGTGCAGCGGGCGGCGGAACAGGGCGACGACGCCCGCTTCGAGCTGCCGCGCCCCTTGAAGGGCAAGCCGGGCTGCGACTTCTCGTTTTCGGGCCTGAAGAATGCGGTACGGCTGCTGATCCAGGGTCAGGCCGACCTGTCCCAGCAGGTGCGCTTCGACATCGCCGCCTGCTTCCAGCGCACGGTGGCCGAGCATATCGCCGACCGTGCCTCGAAGGCCCTCAAGGATTTCGCCGAACGCAATCCCGGCCCTAATCATTTGGTGGTGGCCGGCGGTGTCGCGGCCAATGCCCTGTTGCGGCATAAGCTGACCGAGATGGCCGGGCGTCACGGCTTTACCCTGACGGCTCCGCCCTTGAAGCTGTGCACCGACAATGCGGCGATGATTGCCTGGGCCGGACTGGAGCGGTTCCGGCTGGGTCAAAGCGACGGGCTGGACTTCGCTCCCCGCCCCCGATGGCCGCTGGACCCAACCGCCAAGCGGTGATTTTTCTCCCCCGAGCTTTTAACGGAGGCAGCATCGCGCCGACTAGCCCGTTGAGGGCGCCGGAGCTTTAGCGGAGGAAAGCCAAGGGCGCGGAGGCGCCCGCCCGGCGATTGAGGGGCAATCGGTGATCGCTAGCGATCACCGATATATATTAATGCGCGAAGATATCTTCCTCTTCCCAGCCGGCCAGATCGAGGGCGGCGCGGGCGGGAAGGAAGGAGAAACAGGCCTCGGCCAGATGGCGGCGGCCTTCGCGGGTCAGCAGATCGTCCAGCTTCTCCTTCAACGCATGCAGATACAGCACGTCCGAGGCGGCATAGGCCACCTGCTCCTGGGTCAGCTCGGGCGCACCCCAGTCGGAGGTCTGCTGCTGCTTCGACAGATCGACGCCCAGCAGTTCCCGGCAGAGATCCTTCAGCCCATGGCGGTCGCTGTTGGTGCGGCACAGCTTGCTGGCCACCTTGGTGCAATAGACCGGGGCGCAGACCACCGCGAAATATTTCTGGATCATCGCCAGATCGAAGCGGGCGTAGTGGAACAGCTTCGGCCCGCTCTGATCGGCCAGCAGGCGGCGCAGATTGGGAGCGGCGTAGTCGCGGGTGGGAAAATGCACCACATGGGCATCGCCGTCGCCGGCCGACAGCTGCACGACGCAGAGCCGATCGCGCTGAAGGCTGAGGCCCATGGTTTCGGTGTCGATGGCGATCGCGCCGGCCAGGTTCAGGCCGTCGGGCAAATCATAGCGATGATAATGGATGGCCACGGCATCGGCTCCCGCATTCTGTCGAAGATGTCAGAGAGTATAGTGCCGGTCCTTCCCCGGCGGAAGTCTTCCGAAGAAGACTTCCGCCGATGGGAAGATTGGTGCCCAGGAGAAGACTCGAACTTCCACGTCCTTTCGGACACTAGAACCTGAATCTAGCGCGTCTACCAATTCCGCCACCTGGGCATAGGGCCGAACCGTTTTGAGTTGGTCCGGCGCGCTGAGGTCGCAATGTGTACTGTCCGCGGACTGGCTTGTCAAACACTTTTCATGAAGTTTTTTCGACGGCCTCAATTTCTCTTCTCGGCCTGCTGACAGAACGCTGTCAGCAGGGGGCGGCTAAGCTCGGTTCCGTGCTAACCTTCCAACAGGAGATACCCCTTATGAGCAATCTTCCCCCTCTGGCCGTCTGGTTCGAACTTCCCGCCGTCGATTTTGAACGGGCTGTCACCTTCTATGAAGCCGCCCTGAAGGTCAGCTTGCGCCGCGAGGAAATGCTGAGCAGCAAACTGGCGATCTTCCCCCATGAAAAGCCGGGCATCGGCGGCTGCGTGGTCTTCGGCGAGGGCTATCGCCCCAATCTTGACGGCGCGGTGATCTATCTGAACAGCCCCGACAAGTTGGAAGCCGCGCTGGCCCGCATCGAGGCCGCCGGCGGCAAGGTCGTTTGCCCGCCGGTGGCACTGCCGAGCGGGGCTGCTCGTTTTGCCCATTTCATCGATAGCGAGGGCAATCGCGTCGGTTTGGCCGATAAGGGTTGATCCATGCGGCGCGCCGACAGACTGTTCCGGCTGATCTTGGCGCTGCGCGGCGGGCGGGTGATCACCGCCCGCCGGCTGGCCGAGCAGATGGAAGTCTCGGAACGCACCATCTATCGCGACATCGCCGATCTTCAGGCCTCGGGCGTTCCCATCGACGGCGAGGCCGGGCTGGGCTATCTGCTGCGGGATTTCGAGCTGCCGCCGCTGATGTTCAGCCGCGCCGAGGTGGAAGCGCTGGCGCTGGGGGCCTCGATGGTGCAGTCCTGGGGCGGCCATACGGTGGCCAAGGCCGCCGGCGAGGCGCTGGAGAAAATCAGGGCGGTGCTGCCGGAAGCGCTGAACCACAGCATGGATCAGCGCCCCTTCCATGCTTTGGGCTTTCATGTGCCCGACAGTCTGCGCGACGCCCTGGACCGGCTGACCCAGGCGGTGCGGGAACGCCGGATCGTCGAGATCTCCTATCTGGCCCTGGACGGCACCGCCAGCCGTCGCCGGGTGCGACCTTTGGGTCTGCATTTCTGGGGCGGCGCCTGGACTTTCACCGGCTGGTGCGAACTGCGCGCTGGCTTCCGCAACTTCCGCGTCGACCGGCTGGAAAGCCTGGAACTTGGCGAAGAATGCTTCGAAGACGAGCCCGGCAAGAGCTTAAATGACTTTCTGGCGCAGTTTTCCAAGGGATGAACCCCTTCAGCGGGTTGCATCGCGCCCGCTTGTGATTTAGCTTGCGGGGCAAATCCGAGATGACCTTGCAAACAGGGGAGAGGAACATGGCGAATCGCCTGGCTGTGGTGTTCGGTGGCTCTGGCTTCATCGGCCGCCATCTGGTGCAGCGTTTGGCCGCCGAGGGCTGGCGTGTGCGGGTTCCCGTGCGCGATCCCGAAGGCGCTGCTTTCCTCAAGCCGCTGGGCGATGTCGGCCAGGTGGTGCCGGTCTATGCCAATGTCACCAAGGACGACAGCGTCAAGGCCGCGGTCCAGAACGCCGATCTGGTGGTCAATCTGGTGGGCGTGCTCTACGAGGGCGGCAAGCAGACCTTCAAGGCGCTGCATGAAGACGCCGTCGGCCGCATCGCCGCCGCCGCCAAAGCCGCCGGGGCCCAGCGCCTGATCCATCTGTCGGCCCTGGGCGCCGATGCCGCGTCCGAATCCGCCTATGCCCGCTCCAAGGCAGCGGGCGAGGCCGCCGTGCTGGCCGCCTTCCCCGAAGCCACCATCCTGCGCCCCAGCGTGGTGTTCGGGCCTGAAGACGATTTCTTCAACGGCTTCGTGCAGCTGGCCACCTATTCGCCGGCCCTGCCGGTGTTCGTCGCCGACGGCTTCAAGCGCAAGGGCTTCGGCATCGATCTCTATGGCTCGGGCGGCACCAAGTTCCAGCCGGTCTATGTCGGCGACGTGGCTCAGGCCGCTGTCAACTCTCTGGCTTCCGACGCCGCCAAGGGCAAGGTCTTCGAGCTGGGCGGCCCGACCGTCTACAGCTTCAAGCAGCTGCTGGAGCTGGCCCTGAAGTCGGCCGGCCGCTGCCGCCTGATCGCTCCGGCCCCGTTCTTCGCCGCCAAGATCGTGGCCGGCATCAGCGGCTTCGCCCGCGCCTGCACGCTGGGCATCATGAAGCCGCTGCTGACCGCCGATCAGGTCAAGCTGCTGGGCAAGGACAATGTGGTGTCTGAGGGCGCTGCCGGTCTTGAGGCGCTGGGGGTGACCCCGACCGCCGCCGAGGTGATCCTGCCGACCTATCTGTCGCGCTTCAAGAACCCCTACATCCATCGTCAGCCGGCCTGATCAGGCCCCTGAAACGTCATGGCCGGGCTTGACCCGGCCATCCGCGCAGCTGGCCCCCCGGATCAAGTCCGGGGGTGACGGGTGAGATGTTTCCGCCGATTTTCCTGAAGGATCGCCGCCTTGCGCATCGTCACCTGGAATGTGAATTCGGTCCGCCTGCGGCTTGAACAGCTGCAGACGGTGACCGACGCCCTGCGCCCCGATGTGATCTGCCTGCAGGAAACCAAGGTGGTCGATGAGCTGTTCCCGCTGGAGCCGTTCAAGGCCCTGGGCTTTGAGCATGCCGCCATCAAGGGGATGAAGAGCTATAACGGCGTCGCCATTCTGTCGAAGCAGCCGTTAAGCGACATCCACAGCCACGAATTTTGCGGCAAGTCCGACTGCCGGCATCTGGCCGCGGCGGTAGCTGGGATCGAGGTGCATAATCTCTACATCCCAGCCGGCGGCGATATTCCCGACCCCGAGCAGAACGAGAAGTTCGCCCATAAGCTGGCCTTCCTCGACGAGGTGACCGCCTGGTTCGCCGGCATGGACAAATCCAAGCCGATGGTGACCCTGGGCGATTTCAACATCGCGCCGCTGGAAACCGATGTCTGGTCCCATAAGCAGATGCTGAAGATCGTCAGCCATACCCCCATCGAGGTGGCAAGGCTGGCGGATATGCAGGCGTCCCTGGGCTGGATCGACGGCGTGCGCCGCTTTATTCCGCCTTCAGAACATTTGTACAGCTGGTGGAGCTATCGCTCTGCCGACTGGGCGGGCAGCAATCGCGGGCGGCGTCTGGACCATATTTGGGTAACGCCGCCGCTGGAAGGGCGCTTGGGCCCTGCGATGGTCCTGAAGGATACCCGGAGCTTCACTCCGCCTTCCGACCATGTTCCGGTCATGCTGGAGCTGGTCTGACCAACCCCACCCTCCCAAAATTTTGGGAGGGCAATACCGTCAAACGGGACCTTAGGCAGCCAGACGGCGCAGGACGGCGCGCAGACGCGAGGTCTTGCTGTTGCTGTTGGCCGGACGGGCGATCTCAACCTTCGGCAGGGTCAGGCCACGCATCAGAGTGGACAGATAAGCCTCGGAGAACAGGGCGAACATGATGGTCTTCCTTGAATGTGATCATTTATGACTGTGATATCAGTACCACCAGCCTTGAATTCGCAGATGCGAGATTCCTGCAATGCTCCCAGCAAAAATGCACAATGCTTAGGCTATTAGATTATTTTATGTGCAGCATAATGCAAATCCCCGGCCCATTCCGTATAATGATGAAAATATAGGCGGAAAAAGCCCGTTGAAATGGGGCTGCGGGGCGGGAAACAATGACACTGACACTCACTCTCGGGACCGACATGAGCAAGGCCTTCACCAAAGAAAGCGATTCCGACGCCGATGACGACCTGGATGCGGGCTCTGCTCCTCCTCCTGGCGGCAAGAACTACATCACCCCCGGCGGCTTCCAGCGTCTGCAAGACGAGCTGAAGCAGCTGATGCGGGTCGAGCGTCCCAAGGTGGTCGAGGTGGTGTCCTGGGCCGCCGGCAATGGCGACCGATCCGAGAACGGCGATTATATCTATGGCAAGAAGCGCCTGCGCGAGATCGACCGCCGCATCCGCTTTCTGACCAAACGCCTGGAAATCGCCGTGGTGGTGGATCCGCAGATGCAGAAGAACCGTGAACAGGTGTTCTTCGGCGCCACGGTGCTCTATGCCAACAGCCGCGAGGAAGAGGTGCGTATCACCATCGTCGGCGCCGACGAAGCGGAATCCGACAAGGGCCGCATCAGCTGGCTGTCGCCGGTCGCCCGCGCGCTTCTGAAGGCTTATGAAGGCGATGTGGTGGAAGTCCGCACCCCCGCCGGCATCGACCGGCTTGAGGTGCTGGAAATTACGTACCCGGAATAAGCCCTACTCGCCCGCCACCACCGCCACTTCCGAGATCACGGCATTGACCTTGTCGATGGTGCTGCTGATGGCCCCGATCGAGGATTTCACATCATCGGTGGCCGTCTGGATCTGTACCAGCTGACCAGTGATCTCGCTGGTGGCCTTGGCGGTCTGCGAGGCCAGCTGCTTGACTTCGCCAGCCACCACCGCGAAGCCTTTGCCCGCTTCGCCGGCCCGCGCCGCCTCGATGGTGGCGTTCAAGGCCAGCAGATTGGTCTGGCGGGCAATGGTCTGGATCAGGTTCGACACCTGACCGATGCGGGCAATCGCCTCGGTCAGCGCCCCGACCGTCTGGTCGGTATGGCGCGCCGCTTCGGCGGCTTCGCCAGCGATGGCGCGGGCTTGTTCGACATTGCCGGAAATCTTTTCCGCCTTGGCCCGGTCCGCCTCGCGCAGGCCCACCATCGCTCGCAGGAACAGCGCCATCACCAGGCTTAAGGGCCCCACCTGCTCCAAGGGACCGGCGATGCCGACGCAGGCCAGACGCACACCCTCATATTCGATGGCGGTAGTCACGCCTTCGCGCATGGTGCCGGATGCCGCCGCCATCTCGGCGGTCACCTCGAAGCGATTAATCTCGCCGCGCATGATGCGGGCTGCGCCGTCATGGGTCTTGCCCACCCGGTCGCGGGCGCTGGACACCTTGATCAGTCCGCCTTCGCCCATGAAGGTGCAGGTGTAGCCAAGATCCTTGGCCACCATGTCGCACAAACCCTGGGCGAAATCGAAATCGAAGCTGGGGCGCATGATGGATTTTATTCCTTAAACTCTGATCTGCTGCACAGTGGTACAAGGGTAGGGCCAGCGTCCATGGTGAAATCGTATGGTGTGGTAAATTTTTTTCACCATGATATAGATTAGAGTTATTCTATAAATCCATCCGCCAGGAGATCAGCGCAAATGGCCCATTGGCTTGTGAAGACCGAACCGACCAAATGGTCGTGGGATGATCAGGTGAAGAACGCCACCACCCACTGGGATGGCGTGCGCAATCATCAGGCGGCCAATAATCTGAAGGCCATGCGGGTTGGCGATCATGTCTTCTTTTATCACTCGGTCGAGGAGCGCCGGATCGTCGGCATCGTCGAGGTGGTGAAGGAAGCCTATCTCGACCCCTCGGACCCCGCCGGCAAGTTCGTGATGGTGGATTTGAAAGCGGTCGCGCCTTTGAGCACCCCCATCGGTCTGGACCAGATCAAGACCGATCCGCGCCTGAACCATCTGGCGCTGGTCAAGCAGTCGCGGCTGTCGGTGCTGCCGGTGGATGACGCCGCCTGGGCGCTGATCTGCGATCTGGGCGGGGTGAGGGGGTGACAGTCCCCACTCGGCGGAGGCTTTGTGCCTTAACCGACCTCGACGACCCCGGCAGCGCCGCCTTTCCCCTGGAAGACGGCTCAGGCCTGATGCTGGTCCGAAAGGCTGGGGCTGTGTTCGCCTATCGCAATTCCTGCCCCCATGCCGGCCATCCCCTGGACTGGGTCGAAGGCCGTTTCCTCGATCTTGAACGGCAGTTCATTCTCTGCGCCAGCCACGGAGCCAGTTTCCTTGTGGAATCAGGCCTTTGCGTCGGCGGCTCCTGTGCCGGGAAAAAATTGGAATCTCTTCCTGTCTCGCTAGAGGATGGGGTTGTCTGGCTATTACCCCCACAGATGTAGTGGTTGGGAGGCGAAATCTGCGAAAAGCTGATGAAATCGTAGGAACCGGGCCTTTCGCAGGCTTGTGCCGGGAAGGGCGATTGTCCATAATCTAGGTCATAAAGCGCCAAAATGGGGTCAACCCAGGAAATAAAATAAGGCGACCCCAGGGCAGATCACAACAGGCGCCGATGAGAGCGCACCAAGATTGGGAGACATCCTTTGACGACTGACAATTCGGTTTTCCCCGTTCCTGCCGGCTTCGCCGCCAAGGCCCTCATCGACGACAAGACCTACCAGCAGTGGTATGACCGTTCCGTCAACGACCCGGAAGGCTTCTGGGCCGAGCATGGCAAGCGCGTCGATTGGATCAAGCCCTTCAGCAAGGTCAAGGACGTCGACTTCACCGGCAATGTGCATATCAAGTGGTTCGAGGACGGCACCCTGAACGTGGCCGCCAACTGCTTGGACCGCCACCTCGCCAAGCGCGGCGACCAGACTGCCATCATCTGGGAAGGCGACAACCCGGAAGAAAGCGAGCATATCACCTATCGTGATCTGCATGAGCGCGTCTGCCGCCTGGCCAATGCCATGGAGGCCCTGGGCACCAAGAAGGGCGACCGCGTCACCATCTATCTGCCGATGATCCCCGAAGCCGCGGTGGCCATGCTGGCCTGCGCCCGCATCGGCGCCATCCATTCCATCGTTTTCGGCGGCTTCTCGCCGGACAGCCTGGCCGGCCGTATCCAGGACTGCGACAGCTCGCTGGTGATCACCGCCGACGAGGGTCTGCGCGGCGGCCGCAAGGTTCCCTTGAAGGTCAATGCCGACAAGGCGCTGGAGACCAGCTGGTCGGTCAAGAACGTGATCGTCGTCAAGCGCACCGGCGGCGATGTGCATATGGTCGCCGGCCGTGACCACTGGTATCACGATCTGGTGGCGAAGGCCGCGCCGACCCACACCCCCGCCGAGATGAACGCCGAAGACCCGCTGTTCATCCTCTACACCTCGGGTTCGACCGGCAAGCCGAAGGGTGTGCTGCACACCACCGGCGGCTATCTGGTCTATGCCTCGATGACCCATCAGTATGTCTTCGACTATCAAGAAGGCGACATCTACTGGTGCACCGCCGACGTGGGTTGGGTCACCGGCCACAGCTACATCGTCTATGGCCCGCTGGCCAATGGCGCCACCACCCTGATGTTCGAAGGCATCCCCAACTATCCGGACAGCTCGCGCTTCTGGCAGGTGGTGGACAAGCATAAGGTCTCGATCTTCTACACCGCCCCCACCGCCATCCGCGCCCTGATGCGCGAAGGCGAAGGCCCGGTGAAGAGCACCAGCCGCTCGACCCTGCGTCTGCTGGGTTCGGTCGGCGAGCCGATCAATCCGGAAGCCTGGCTGTGGTATCATAATGTGGTCGGCGACAACCGTTGCCCGATCGTCGATACCTGGTGGCAGACCGAGACCGGCGGCATCCTGATCACCCCGCTGCCGGGCGCTACGCCGCTGAAGCCGGGTTCGGCCACCCGTCCGTTCTTCGGCGTCAAGCCGGTGATGGTCGATGCCTCCGGCGCCATTCTGGACGGTGCGACCGAGGGCAATCTCTGCATCTCCGACGCTTGGCCAGGCATGATGCGCAGCATCTATGGCGACCATGAGCGTTTCGCCCAGACCTATTTCAGCACCTATCAGGGTCTGTATTTCACCGGCGACGGCGCGCGCCGCGACGAGGACGGCTATTACTGGATCACCGGCCGCGTCGATGACGTCATCAACGTGTCGGGTCACCGCATGGGCACGGCGGAAGTCGAGTCGGCGCTGGTGGCGCATCCCAAGGTGGCCGAGGCTGCCGTGGTCGGCTATCCGCACGACATCAAGGGCCAGGGCATCTATGCCTATGTCACCCTGGTGGCCGGCGCGACCGCGACCGAAGATCTGCGCAAGGAGCTGGTGACCTGGGTCCGTAAGGAAATCGGCCCGATCGCCTCGCCCGACCTGATCCAGTGGTCGCCGGGCCTGCCGAAGACCCGTTCGGGCAAGATCATGCGCCGCATCCTGCGCAAGATCGCCGCCAACGAGTATGACAGCCTGGGCGACACCTCGACCCTGGCCGATCCGACCGTGGTGGAAGATCTGGTCGACAACCGCATGAACCGCTAAACGGTTCGGGCGTTAGACAACAAGACGGCGGAGAGGAAACTCTCCGCCGTTTTTGTTTCGTCATTCCCCCTCTCCCGATTTCGGGAGAGGGGCTTTCGCGGGTTTTAGCCGTCCAATGTTTCCTAAATCAGAACCCCTCTAACACTAGCTTCCCCTTGGCCTTGCCGCTTTCCAGCAGGGCATGGGCCTTTTTCAGGTTGGCGGCGTTGATCACCCCTAAGCTCTCGGCCAGGGTGCTTTTCAGCAGGCCCTGATCCACCAGTTCCGCCACCCGGTTCAGCAGCTCATGCTGGGCGATGATGTCGGGGGTGGTGAACAGGGCGCGGGTGAACATGAACTCCCAATGGATCGAGATGCTCTTGCGCTTGAACAGCTTGATGTCCAAGGCCGCCGGATCGTCGATCAGGCCGAAGCGGCCCTGGGGAGCCAGCACCTCGGCGATCTGCGGCGCATGCTGGTCGCTGGCATTCAGGCCCAGCACCACGTCGACTGCCGCAATGCCCGCTGCCTGAAGCTGCGCCAGGAAAGGCTGGCCGTGATCGATGACGTGATGCGCTCCCATCGCCCGGCACCAATCGGCGGTTTCCGGGCGCGAGGCCGTGGCGATCACCGTGGCGCCGGTCAGTTGCCGCAGCAGCTGAAGCGCGATGGACCCCACCCCGCCGGCAGCGCCAACGATCAGTACCCGCCGCTGTTCCTCGGGCGACTGGGTCAATCCCAGCCGGTGGAACAGCAGTTCCCAGGCAGTAATGGCGGTCAGCGGCAAAGCGGCAGCGGCGGCGAAGCCCAGCGAGGCCGGTTTCTTGCCGACAATCCGTTCATCCACCAGATGGAACTCGGCATTGGTGCCCGGCTTGTCGATGCTGCCGGCATAGAAAACCTCGTCCCCCAGCTTGAACAGGCTGGCTTCGGGGCCGGTTTCCACCACCACCCCGGCGGCATCCCAGCCCAACTGCTTCAAGGCTCCGGCCGGATCGACCCCCTGGCGGACCTTGGTGTCCACCGGGTTGACCGACACCGCCTTGACCGCCACCAGCAGCTGACGACCGGCGGGAACGGGTCGTTCCGCTTCAGCATCGACCAACGAATCCGGGTTGCCGATGGGCAGGCTGTGGCGATAGGCGACGATGCGCATGGGATGATCTCCTGACGAATGGGCTTCACTGCCGTCAAAGATCGGCTCTATAATCGCCTCAGACAAGTACGCACAATTTCCGCCACTAGTATCAAAAAGTGAACTATTGGAGATTCACTTGGCTCACGACCGATATGACTGCTCCGCCGGCTGCGCCGTAGAGGCGGTGCTGGACCTGATCGACGGCAAATGGAAAGGCGTGATCCTTTATCATCTGTCGATGGGAAGCCTGCGCTTCGGCGAGATGCGCCGCAAATTTCCCAATGTCACCCAGCGCATGCTGACCAAGCAACTGCGGGAATTGGAGGAAGCCGGGCTGATCACCCGCACGGTTTTCGCCCAGGTGCCGCCCCGGGTGGATTACGCTTTGTCGCCGCGCGGCGAAAGCCTGAAGCCGGTGATTGCCGCTCTGAAGCAGTGGGGCGATGCCTATCTGGCCGAGAAAAGCGCTCCAGCTGCCTGAGATTCATGTGATATTCCTTTGCAGCACACCCCGTTGCTCGGCTAAATAAGGGTGCCATGCGCACGCTTTATCATCTTTGGATCTGCCCCTTTTCCCGCAAAGTCCGCATCGTCTTGGGCGAGAAGAAACTCGCCTTCGAGATGGTGGTGGAAAAGCCATGGGAACAGCGGCCGGAATTCCTGGATTTAAACCCCTCGGGCGACGTGCCGGTGCTGGTCGAGCCGAACGGCGCCGTATTGGTGGATTCGGCGGCGATCACCGAATATCTCGATGAATGCCAGCCCGACCCGCCGCTGTTGGGGCATGATCTGCTGATCCGCGCCGAGGTGCGCCGTCTGGTCGGCTGGTTCGACACCAAGTTCAATCAGGAAGTCACCGTCAATCTGGTGGGCGAAAAAATCCTGAAGCGACAGATGGGCTATAACGTCGCAGGCGGTCCGGATTCGCGGGCGATCCGCATGGGCTACAGCTATATCCGCGACCATCTGGCTTACATCTCGCATCTGACCGACCATCGCCGCTGGCTGGCGGGCGAGGATTTCTCGCTGGCCGATATCGCCGCCGCCGCCCATATCTCGACCGTCGATTACCTGGGCGATGTGCCGTGGGAGGATTTCCCCCATGCCAAGGACTGGTATGCCCGCATCAAGTCGCGCCCCAGCTTCCGCCCGCTCCTGACCGATCATCTGCCGGGCATTGCTCCGCCGAAGCATTATGCGGACCTGGATTTCTAAATTCCCCCTCGCCCGCAGGCGGGAGAGGGGGCCAGGGGGTGAGGGAAAACTCTCATCTCCGGGTGAGGGAAAGCTCCCACCCCTTTTCTGGCCGCTGAGCCATGTTTTCCCCTCACCCCGACCCTCTCCCGATTTCGGGAGAGGGAGAATGGTCTGCGCCATCCTTGCCGCCCTCCTGCTGGCCCCCGCCGCGCGGGCCGAGGTGATCGAGCATCTGCCGACCGGCAATCAGAAACTGGTCGCACTCACCTTCGACGCCTGCGAAAGCCGCACGCCCGCCTTTCTGGATGAAGGCATCAGGGATGTGCTGGTATCGCGCAAGATTCCCTTCACCATCTTCGTCACCGGCCGTTTCGCCCGTCATAACGGCGAGGCGCTGGCCGAACTGGGAAAGCTGGATTTCGTCGAGCTGGAAAACCACTCGATGAACCACGACAATCATATGGAGCGCATGAGCGACGAGGCGATCCGTAAAGAGCTGTCCGACGCCGATGCCGCCCTATATGCCGCCAGCGGTCGCCACAGCCATTACTTCCGCTTCCCCGCCGGCAATCACGATGCCCGTTCTTTGGCGGTGGTCGAGCAGGCCGGCTATAAGGTGGTGCATTGGAGCTTCGCCAGCGGCGATCCGATGCGCGGGCTGAAGGCCGACAAGCTGACCGACTGGGTGCTGGAGAAAACCCGCCCCGGCTCGATCCTGATTTTCCATATCAACGGCCGCGGCTGGTCCACCGCCGAGGCCTTGCCCGGCATCATCGAGGCCTTGCAGAAAAAGGGTTACGGCTTCACCCGCCTGGATGCGGTGCTGCCGCCATGACGGCCCTGGCGATCCGCGAGATGACTCCCGCCGACGCCGGCCCGTTGGCAAATGCTTGCGCCGCCATCGATCCCTGGAAGAGCTTAGGCTTCAGCCCCGAGACCTTGGAAGCCTATCTGCTGCGCGACGACCCGGCCCTGGATCGGTTCGTGCTGGGCGAACAGGCGGGGCTGATGGCCCTGCGCCGTCCCTGGCTGCGCGGCAGTTTCCTGGAAATGCTGGCGGTTTTCCCCCAAAGCCAGGGCCAGGGGCTGGGCCGCGCCGCCATCGACTGGGCCAAGGCCTCCGACCGTTCCCCCAATCTGTGGGCCACGGTCAGCGCCTTCAACTCATCCGCCCGCCAGTTTTATCAGGCGGTGGGCTTCGTGGAAGTGGCGCCCTTGCCCGATCTGGTGGCGACCGGGCTGGACGAAGTGCTTTTGCGGCTGAGAAAAGCCTAGTTTCGGTTCCGAAATAGGCTTGGGGTCAGTTGTGCCAAGCGCGGTTCCGTGCTAGGCCATAGGGGAAGTTATTCCAGTGGAGCGTCCCATGTCCGATCAAGAAACGCAGCAGGCCCAGCCACCGCTGCTGGTGAACCTTCAGTACGTCAAGGACCTGTCCTTCGAAGTTCCCCATGCCCCGCTGATTTTCGGCGACATGCAGACGGTTCAGCCGGAAATCGGCGTCAAGGTCAACATCCACGCCAACCCGCTGAAGGGCAGCACCTTCTCGGTGGAATTGCAGCTGAACATCGACGCCAAGCTGGGCGAAAAGACCGCCTTCATCCTGGAACTGGTCTATGGCGGCGTCTTCACCCTGAACGTGCCGGACGAGCATGTGCAGCCGATGCTGCTGATCGAATGCCCGCGCCTGCTGTTCCCGTTTGCCCGCAACATCGTCTCGGACACCACCCGCGACGGCGGCTTCCCGCCCATGCTGCTGCAGCCGATCGACTTCGTGTCGCTGTTCCGCCAGCGCCTGGAAGAAGTGGCCGCCGAAGGCAACGCTTAAGAGCTTAAAGCCGCAGTGAAAACGCCGAGCGTCAGTCCCGACGCTCGGCGTTTTTGTTTTACACCACCGGCACGCCGCTGCTGGTGGAATGGGTGAAGTGCAAGGCCTCGCCGGGGAAGGCGATGGGATAGGCCGCCTGCGCCGCCTGGGCTGCTTCCGCGAAGCCTTGCAGAATCAGCTTCAGCTTGCCGGGATAGGTCGAGACGTCGCCGATGGCGAACACCCCCGGCAGATTGGTGGCCTGGCTGCCCGGCGTCACCACGATCTGGGCACCGTCCATCTCCAACCCCCACTGGGCGATCGGCCCCAGATTGCCGGCCAGCCCGAAGAAGGGCAGCAGACGGTCGGCTTCCAGGGTACGGGTCTGACCGTCCAGGGTCGAAACCACCACGCCCGACAGAGTGCCGTCGGCATCACCCTCCAGGGCATGCAGCTGATAGGGCACCACCAGTTCGATGGCGCCGCTATCGGCCAGTTCCTTCAGCTTGGCCTCGGATTCGGGGGCGGCGCGGAACTTGGGACGGCGATGCACCACCATCACCTTGGCCGCGACTTCCGACAGCGAGATCGCCCAATCCACCGCGGAATCACCGCCTCCGGCGATCACCACCGACTTGCCGCGATAATCCTCGCGCCGCTTGACGTAGTAGAACACCGACTTGCCCTCGTACTGCTCCAAGCCATCCAGCGGCGGACGATTGGGGCCGAAAGCGCCAGCGCCGGCGGCGATGATCACTACGCGGGTCAGAATGGTTTCCCCATTGGACAACCCCACTTCCCAACGCTCGTCAGGAAGTCGCACCAAGCTGTCCACCGTCACCCCCATATGGAAATGCGGATGAAAGGGCCGGGCCTGCTCGGCCAGACGGTCCACCAGATCGGCGGCCAGAATTTTGGGGAATCCGGGAATATCGTAGATCGGTTTTTCCGGATAAAGCGCCGTCAGCTGCCCGCCGATGGAATCCAGAGCGTCGACAACATGCGCCTTCATCTTGACCATGCCCAGCTGGAATACGGTAAACAGCCCCACCGGGCCGGCTCCGACGATGACCGCATCGGTCTCGTGGCGGGAATGGGTCATGACGGGCTTGCTCCTTGTTCTTGCTGTCTGGTCCCTGACAATAGGCACTGCCGCCCGGGTTTCAACCCCAGGACTATGGGGGCTTTCGTCTTGTCCCCCAAAAATGCGTCACTCCCGGCTGTCCGGTTTAAAATGTTACCCATGTAGCCGCCAGTGTATCAACCGCAGCCTTTCCGTCATGCCCGGGCTTGACCCGGGCATCCACGAATTAGCCTCTACCCAATTGTTTTCAAAGTATTTTATACGGAGAGACGCGGATGGCCGGATCAAGTCCGGCCATGACGAATATGATATTCAGCGCCTGCGCTTTCCCTCACCCCCCAACCCCTCTCCCGCTTGCGGGAGAGGGGCTCTTGCCGCGAAATATATTATTTTGCTTTAGCAATAATCTCCCTTACCGCTCGGTCAGGCCGGCGAACTGATGGCTGGCGACCGTCAGGCTGGCCAGTTCCAGTTTGCCCAGCGCCCGCAGCTCGGCGACCAGCTGGTCGGTACGAGAGACTGCGCCCTTGCGGGTTTCGATCCAGGCTTCCAAGGCTTCCTCAGGGGTTTTGCCCTCGGCTTCCTGCAGGATGCTTTCGGTCAAAGCCGCCTGACGGACATAAAGGTCGTCGATCACGGCGTCGCCGGCCAGCTTCTGCCAATGGCTGCCCGCCGGCATGCGTTCGGCGGAAGCCCGCAGCCAGCCCAGACCGAAGCGGCCACCGACCAGGAAATACAGCCGTCCCACCGCTTCCACCGGCTGGCTGATGCGCATGGAAATCCGGGCGATATCATTGGCCGAGGCCAGCACGATCAGCGCCGCCACCCGGCGGGCCAGGTCTTCCGGCACGCCCTGATCGGCATAGGCCTGAGCCCGCGCCGCCAGCGCCGCCGAGGTTTCCGGCGGCAAGACCTGCTCGAACTGAGCCCGCACGGCTTCGATGCCGGGGGCCAGTTCGACCCGCAGGCGGGCCATGTCGAAGGGACGCGGCGCATGGGTCAGCACCCAGCTAACCGCCCGTTCGATCAGGCGATTGGCCTCGATCAGCATGGCGGTCTGGATGGCGGCGGGGACCTTGTTGTCCAGGGCCTCGATATCCTTCCAGACATCCCGCAGGCCGAAGGCGTCGCGGGCGATCAGATAGGCGCGGGCGACGTCGGCGGGCGGCGTGCCGGTGCGCTCCACCAGCCGGGCGACGATCGAGCCGCCGATGCGGTTCACCATCGAGTTGGTGGCGGCGGTGGCGACGATTTCACGGCGCAGACGATGGTTCGCCATGCGCTCGCGCCATTCCGGAGTATCGAGACGCTTGGGGAAATAGCGCACCAGATCGTCGGCCAGCTGCGGATCATCCGGCAGGTCGGACTCCAGAATGGCGTCATAGAGCCACATCTTGGAATAGGCCAGCAGCACGGCGATCTCGGGCCGGGTCAGACCCTTGCCGGCATGGCTGCGGCGGGCGATCTCGGCATCGTCGGGCAGGAATTCGACGGCGCGGTCCAAACGGCCCGCCCGCTCCAGCAGGCGCATGAAGCGTTCCTGCTGGTCCAGCAGCGCCGGGGCCTGGGTCTCGAACAGGGTGATGGCCTGGGTCTGCAGGTAGTTGTCCCGCAGACAGAGCAGTCCAACCTCGTCGGTCATGGCGGCCAGCAGCTCGTTGCGCTGCTTCTGGGTCAGATCGCCCGAAGCCATGGCCGAGTCCACCAGGATCTTGATATTGACCTCGTGGTCCGAGCAATCCACACCCGCCGAATTGTCGATGGCGTCGGTGTTGCTGCGCCCGCCGTTCAGGGCATATTCGATGCGGCCCAGCTGGGTCATGCCCAGATTCGCACCTTCGCCCAGCACCTTGGCGCGGATATCCTTGCCATTGATGCGCAAGGCCTCGTTGGCGCGGTCGCCGACCTCGGCATTGCTCTCATGCTCGGACTTGATATAGGTGCCGATGCCGCCGAACCACAACAGATCGACCTCGGCGGTCAGCAGACGGCGCATCAGCTCGACCGGGGTCAGATGGTCCTCGGCGATGCCGAAGCGGCTCTTGATCTGCGGCGACAGGGTGATGGTCTTGGCGTCGCGCGGGAAGATGCCGCCGCCGGCCGAGATCAGGCTGGCATCGTAATCGGCCCAGGAAGAGCGCGCCAATGCGAACATGCGCTGGCGTTCCTCATAAGATGTCGAAGCCACCGGATCGGGATCGATGAAGATATGGCGATGGTCGAAGGCGGCCAGCAGGCGGGTATGTTTGGAATTCAGCATGCCGTTGCCGAACACGTCGCCCGACATATCGCCGACGCCGACCACGGTGAAGTCTTCTTCCTGGCAGTTGACGCCCATTTCGCGGAAATGGCGCTTGACCGATTCCCAGGCGCCGCGGGCGGTAATGCCCATGACCTTGTGGTCATAACCCTGCGAGCCGCCCGAGGCAAAGGCGTCGCCCAGCCAGAAGCCGTATTCCAGCGAGATGGAATTGGCGATGTCCGAGAAAGTCGCCGTGCCCTTGTCGGCGGCCACCACCAGATAGGGATCGTCGGCGTCGCGGCGCAGCACATTGGCGGGCGGCACCAGTGCGCCGTTCACCAGATTGTCGGTGATGTCCAGCAGGCCGCGCATCAGGGTCTTGTAGCATTCGATGCCCTCGGCCATGAAAGCCTCGCGGCCCCCGGTTTTCGGCGGACGCTTGACCACGAAGCCGCCTTTCGAGCCCACCGGCACGATCACCGAATTCTTGACCATCTGCGCCTTGATCAGGCCCAGAATCTCGGTGCGGAAGTCTTCCGGGCGATCCGACCAGCGGATGCCGCCACGGGCCACCTTGCCGCCGCGCAGATGGATGCCTTCCATGCGGGGGCTGTAGACGAACACCTCGACATTCGGGCGCGGCAGCGGCAGGCCGAGAACCTTCTTGCTGTCCAGCTTGAAGGACAAATAATCCTTGTGCTGGAAGTAGTTGGTGCGCAGCGTGCTGTCGATCAGATTGAGGAACCAGCGCAGGATACGGTCTTCGTCGGCGCTGACGATCTTTTCCAGCTCGGCCAGAATGGCGGCATGGACTTCCTCGCCTTCAGAAACCGTGTTGGGATCGAAACGAGTCTCGAACAGCTTGACCAGCAGAGCGGCAGTGACCGGATTGCCGGTCAGGCTCTTTTCCACATAGGCCTGGCTGAAGGACGACCCGGCCTGGCGCAGATATTTGGCATAGGCGCGCAGGATCATCACCTGACGCCAGGCGAGGCCGGCATTGACCACCAGACGGTTGAAGCCGTCATCCTCGGCAGCATTCAGCCAGACAGCGCGGAAGGCGTCCTCGAAACGGGCGCGCAGGGCCTCGATCTCGATAGAAGCGCCGTCCACCGTGACCATGGTGAAGTCGTGAATCCAGACCGGAGCCGCATCGCCGCCCTGATTAAGGGCGTGCGGAACTTCCGAGATCACCTTGAAGCCCAGATGTTCGAACACCGGCAGCACGTCCGACAGATGCACCGGCTCGCCCTTGCGGTAGATCTTGAAGCGCACCTCGGATTCCGCCGATTCCAGCGGGCGATAGAGATGCAGGCCGACCTGATCGCCCATGGCTTCGATGCGGTCCAGATCGACCAGCGCCGTGCGCGGATTGTAGGTGTCGCGGTAAGCCGGCGAGAAGGCGCGGCCCCAGCGGCGGTACAGCGCCAGACCCTTGTCCTCGCCATGCTCGTCCACCAGCACTTCCTGCAAGCGGTCGCTCCAGGAGCGGGCGGCCTCGGCCAGACGGGCCTCCAGGGCCAGCGGATCGACGTCGCGGCCCATGCCCTTGCCGACGCGGATGATGAAATGCAGGCGGGCCAGCGGATTGTCGGCCACCTGGGTATACCAGGCCACCACTTTGCCGCCGATCGAAGCCTCTAACAGCTCGACGATTTGCAGGCGCAGGCTGGTGTCGTAGCGGTCACGCGGAATGAACACCAGCGCCGAGACGAAGCGCCCGAACTCGTCGCGACGCAGGAACAGCGCCACCTTCTGACGTTCCTGCAAACGCAGGATGGCCAGGGCGGTGTCGAACAGCACTTCCTCGCCGGCCTGCATCAGCTCGTCGCGGGGATAATTCTCCAAGATCACCTGAAGGGCGCGGCCGTCATGGCTGTCGGCGCGGAAGCCGGCGCGCTCGACCACGTTCTGCACCTTGCGGCGCAGCAGCGGAATCAGGGCCGGCGGACGGGTATAGGCGGCGGCGGCATAAAGACCGGCCAGCACATGCATGCCGATCACCTTGCCCTTCTTGTCGAAGCGCTTGATGCCGACGATGTCCATCAGTACCGGGCGATGCACCGACGAGGCGCGATCGGCCTTGGCCAACAGCAGCATCGAGGGACGGCGCAGAAAGGCCTTCACTTCGGGAGGCATGGCCGACAGATCGCGCTCTTCGTCGAAGATGCGAACCCCGGCATCACGCAGCAGGCCCAGGCCCGAACCCTCTTCCACCGAGATGCTCTCGCCTTCGAAGCGGAAGGTGCGGCAGCCCAGGAAGGTGAAATGGTCGTCCAACAACCAGGCCAGGAAATCCCGCGCCTCGGTCAGTTCCTGGATCGGCAGATTGGGCAGGTCTTCCGACAGGTCCGACAGGATCTGATCGGTGCGGCCGCGCATGGGGCGCCAATCCTCGACGGCGGCGCGGACATCGGCCAGCACCCCGGCCAGGGTCTGCTCGATCAGGGCATAGCGCTCGGCCGGCTGGCGGTCGATTTCGATATGCATCAGGCTTTCCAGCGGCGCTTCATCGACAAAGCCCTGGAACTTGCCTTCGGCGTCACGGGCTACGGGAAGGATCGGATGCACCACCAGATGCACGGCGATTTCCAGGCGCTGCAAGGCGCCGGTGATGCTGTCCACCAGGAAGGGCATGTCGTCATTGACGATCTGCAGCACCGCATGCTCGCTTTCCCAGCCGCCCTCGTCGGGACGGGGCTGCATCAGGCGCAGCTTCGGCTGGCCGGAATTGCGCTGGCGGGCGAAGGCATGCAGGGCCATCACGGCGGCATACAGCGCCTCGGGCTCACGATGCAGAATGTCTTCGGGCACGACGTTGGCGTAGAAGGCCCCTAATAGTCTGCTGACCGGTCCCAGCGCCTCTGGCGCCAGTCTTTGAGCCGCAAGGCTCTGTACGCGGTCAATGAGTCGGTCCTTCAGATTGTCAATACGCTGTGCCATAAATGTCTCCGAATTAGGCAGATAGCCTAAAAAATAGGCTAATCGCTTTTTTCCGGAAAACAAGAGCTAGGAATAAATTTTCCTCTGGATAACTCTGCTGCAAGCGCGAAGAAAATGGCGGATCAGCTGGGGTTGCTGTCCCCCTGGATGCTGTCGTCGGGGTGGAAAAGCTCCAGCTCCATGCGGCGGATCAGCTCGGGAATTCCCGGGTCTTGCAGCGAGGTCGCGTCGATCCAGCCGGTCGCTCCCGAAAAAGCCTTGCCCGAGACGCAGAAGGCCATCACCACGGTGATGTCGCCCGGGCCGGGGCTGGCTTTGTCGCTGCCCTGACCGTCGCACAGACCCTGCGGCGTGCCGCCGCCCTGGCGGTCGAACTGCACCATCAGGCGGTAATTCGGTTTGGCGCTGTCGTCGGGCTGCAGGCGGGGATGGGTGGGAGGCTGCAACAGGCCGGCGCTGTCCGAGCTGTTCTCGACCAAAGCCTCCAGGGCCGATTTCGGGCTGTCGGCAAAGGGATTGCCCAACACCTGAAGCTTCAGCTGCCGCCCGCCGGCGCCGTATTGATACATCTCGGACAGATAGGTGGTGCGGTCGGTATTGGGCGCGACGCGCGGGCCGGCACAAGCGGCCAGCGAGACGGCGGCCAGGGACAGCAGAAGGGCAGATTTGATCGACATGGAAGCGGCTCCGGTCAGGATGGCTCCATGATACTCCTGACCGTGCGCAGCAGAAAGTCCTCCAGCGCCCGTACCGGCGTTTCGTCACCGAACAGCCATGACCGGCGCTCGGCCATCTTGGCGGCGGCGGCGGCGCGGATGTCGGGGTCGGCCAGCCTGACCGCCAGCCCCACCAGCTGGTCGGCATCTTTGGCGATCCATTCGCTGAAGCCCATATGGCGCAGGATGGCGGCGGTATGGCGTCCGCGCATCAAAGCCCCCTCCAGCGTGACGATCGGCAGACCGGCGGTGGCGGCTTCCAGGCTGGTATTGCCCCCCGACCAGACGGCGCTGTCGAGATAGACGTCGCCCAGCCCCAGCAGCGAGGGGAACAGATCGCCCGGCACCGGCTCGGTGAACACCACCTGACGCTGGAACGACAGCCCCGCTTCCCCAAAGGCCGCCGCCAGCCGGGCGCGGAAGGTCTCGGTGCGGGCCAGCCCGCTCTGTCCGATGAACAGGAACTGGGCCTGCGGCAGCTCTTTAGCGATGCGCAGGAACAGTTGGTCTTCCTGCGGACGGTATTTGAACAGGCTTTGGCAGCAGACGAACACCAAGGCGTCGTCGCGCAGACCCAGTCCGGCACGGCTCAGACGCCCCGGCGCGACCCCCTGTCCCTGGGGCAGGGGCTGATAGAACACCGACAGATTGGGCAGACGCACCAAGCGTTCTGTGTAATGACTGTCGCCCTCGGGCGGTTCCATCAGCTCGGAAGTGAGGAAATAATCGATTGTTTCCAAGCCGCTGGTGACCGGATGGCCCCAGGTCTGGCATTGCACCGGAGCCAGACGGCGGCAGGCCAGACGCACCGCCATGGGGTCCATTCCGAGTTCGAAATAAATCATCGCATGCAGCCGGTCGCCGGCAATCGCGCTGATCCAGGCCTCGTCGCCGGTCAAGCCTCCGGTCAGGCCGTCGAAGCTGTCGAGATGCTCGCGAGCCCAGGGGTCGGGGGCGTAATCGCTGGTAGCCTGAGCCGGGCGCTCGGCCAGATCATAGCCGTACAGGGCGAAGCGGCTGCGGTCCAAGCGCTTGATCCAGCCGCCGAACAGCTTCGAGACCGAATGCAGGCGGAAATGGCTGGTGGCGAAGCCGATCCGCAGCTTCTCGCCGGGGGCCAGACTGGTCACCAGCGGCGGGCGCGGCGTCTCGGTGGCGCGGGCGATGGCCCCCACCACCCGGCCATAGAGCGCCTGCAAATCCCGGTCGTTCTCGCCCTGATAGGACAGATAGAACGGCTTGGCCTGCCCGATCTGGGGCAGGGCGCGGGCCAGCGCCTGCGGGCTGGCGGCCTCGGCATCCTCGGCCAGAGCCGACAGGGCGGCGGCGTACCGGGCGCGAATCTCCGCCATCTGCTCCGCCGATTGATAGCCCTGGGGCAGCATCGCCATGCAGGCAGTCAGCCGCGCCCCCAGATGATCGGGCCAGCGGACCAGGATCGCCTCGGCCAATTGCGCCGCCAGCTCGGGCCAGCCGGTGCCGCGCAACAGATTGGCGACCATCAGCAGCAGGCCCTGGTCGTCGCAAAGCTGCGCCCAATGGACCAGATGCCGTTCTACCAGTGGCCGGTTGTTGGCGTCGATGGCGCGGCGGATCAGGCGATGCAGCACATCCGCCGCCTCCTTGCGCCGGTTCTGGCCCAGCAACAGCCCCACCAGCGAACGGGTGGCCGGCTCGTTATCGCCCTGACGGTTCAGAAGATGGCTCAGCAGCCCGATCGCCCGGTCGGGCTGGCCGGCACGGGTCAGAGCGGCGCCCAGATTGGTGACGGCGGCGGGGGAGGGATCGAGCCGGGCCGCCGTCTCCAGCCAGGTCACCGCCTCTTGCGCCTGACCTTTCTCCAGCGCCAGCAGCCCTAAGCGATGCAGCGCCTCGGGCGTCGTTCCCTCGGCCAACAGGCGGCGAAGACTGGCCTCAGCCTGATCTTTCTGTTCGGACACAGCCGCCGTCTGGAGCAGCTGGCGGCGATCCTTCGCCGTCGCCAAATCCTCGCCCGCCGGATTGTTGCAGCAGCCCCGGCAAATCTCCGGCGTGCCGTCCAGCGTGCTTTCCAGCCAGTCCGCCACCCCCGGCGAGGTCCAGGCTTCAGCAAAGCTTTGCTCGGCCAGACTGGCGCGGCGGTAAAGCTCGACATCCTGGGTCAGGCAGCAGGGGGTCAGATAGCCCTCGACAGTGACATAGGCGGCATGGAAAGGCCGGCGGCAGCGGCTGCCATTGGGGGTCAGGATGGCGGCCAGCATCACCGCCATGCCGGGCCGGCGGCTGCGCGCCGCCGTGGCGATCTGGATCACCGTCTCGCGGTCCTGACGGCTTAAGGCCAGCGGCTCGCTCTCGGGGCCATAGCCCACCAGCGGCTGAACCTCGACCGCCGTGGCCCCCAGCTGCGCCAGTTCCTCCAGCAATGCACTGAAGCCCGGCAGATTGGCCTTGCTGACCACCACCGAGAATGTCACCCGATGACCGAACAGCGCCAGCAGCTCGGGGATCGCCCGGCGCAGCGCGGCGACATCGGTGCCGGCGCGGGATTTCTCGGCCAATACCGGATCGAAGCTGTCGACCGAAACGGCCAGATGGGTCAGACCGGCCTCTTTCCAGACGCCGTAGGCTTGCGGCTCATGGGCCAGGGCGTTGCTGTTAAAGCCGATCAGCGGATATTTCCCCGAGGCCTTGGCCAACCCCAGCAGTTCCTCCAGCCGGGGATGCAGGGTCGGCTCGCCGATGCCTTGCAGCACCAGCGCCTCGGCAGGGGGGGCGTTCCCGAGGATTTTGGCGAACATCTCGGGCGCCATATGCTGATTGCGCCAGTCGCCCCGGTTCATGCCAATGGTGCGCTGGCAGCCGGCGCAACGCAGATTGCAGCCGGTGGTGATCTCGATCTGAAGCCGATGAAGCTTCGAAGGGGTGGCGAAAAGGCTCATATCCGGGCGATGATAAGGATCGTTTAAGCTTTTGCCATCCAGATTTATTTTGCATTCCGCCCCGGCTTGGGGCATCACCGCCCCCTTTTCCAGCCGTCGGGAGCCTTGTCCATGTTCGCCGGTATCGATTTCGGCACCTCCAACAGCGCCGTCAGCCTGACCGGAGCGGAAGGCGACGCCCATGTGGTGCCCATGCGCTTCCCCTCGCTGCCCAAAGACTCCGACACCCTGCGCTCGATGCTGGCCTTCGAGAAAGGCAAGCGCGACAGTAATCACCGCCTGTCGGCCTTCATCGGCCAGGAAGCGGTGGAAACCTATTTGCGCGACGACGGCGAATGCCGCCTTTTGCAAAGCTTCAAAAGCTATCTGACCAGCCGGGCCTTTTCATCGGCCAGCATTTTCGGCGCCAGCTACAGCCTGGAAGACATGATCGCCCTGGTGGTCAGCCATCTGCGGACCAACGCCGAAGCGGTCAGCGGCTCGCCCATGCTGCGCGTGGTGGCCGGACGCCCGGTGCGCTTCGTGGCGGAAGACGGCCGCATCGAGGATGATTACGCCCTGGAGCGCCTGCGTCAGGCCTTCGGCAAAGCGGGGCTGGAGGAGGTTCATTTCGAATATGAACCAATCGCTGCCGCCTGCTATTACGAACGTCAGCTGGACCATGACGAGACGGTTCTGGTGGCCGACTTCGGCGGCGGCACCAGCGATTTCTGTCTGGTGCGCTTAGGGCCCTCGCGGGCCAAGATGAACGATCCCGCCGCCGCCATCCTGGGCACCCAGGGCGTCGGTCTGGCCGGCGACGCCTTCGACCGGCGCATCGTCGAGAATGGCGTGGCGGAATTCCTGGGCAAGGACGTCACCTTCCACAGCCACGGCAAGGATCTGCCGGTGCCGGCCTGGCTCTATGGCAAGCTGGGGCGCTGGCATCATGTCTCGTTCCTCAACACGCCGTCGACCTTGCGCATGCTGAAGGACATCCAGCGCCATGCCTCGGACCCCGATCAGATCGAAGACCTGCTGACGCTGATCGAATATAACCTGGGCTATCACCTCTATCGCGCCGTGCAGGCGGTGAAGCTGGACCTGTCGAACGCCGACGAGACCGAGCTGGTCTTCCATCACGACCCGCTGGAGATTCGCCGCAAAGTGACCCGGAGCGAGTTCGAAGGCTGGATCGCCCCGGAACTGGCCGAGATCGAGGGCTGCGTCGAGGCCCTGCTGGCCCAGACCGGGCTGGCGGCGGACAAGGTTGATCGGGTGTTCATGACCGGCGGCACCTCGCTGGTGCCGGCGGTGCGCAAGCTGTTCGCCGACCGTTTTGGTGCGGGTAAAATATCCAGCGGCGGCGAGTTCGTTTCGGTGGCGAACGGTCTGGCCTATCGGGCGCGGGAGCTGTGGGGGTGAGAGAGCTCGGCCTGGCAGTTTCCCCCATCATCCGTCACCCCCGGACTTGATCCGGGGGTCCATTTTCGTGGATGGCCGGGTCAAGCCCGGCCATGACGATTTTACCTAAAACAAATCAACCGCCTCACCCCTTCAGCGCCGCCTCCAGCGCTGCCACGAACAGTCGTAATTTCGGCAGAATCTGGCGGACGGAAGGGTAAACCACCCAGATCGGCAGCACGTCGGGGCGGGCGTCCTCCAGTGGGATTTCCACCAGCCGCCCGGCCTCCAGATCGCTTTGGATATTCCAGCGGGCCAGGGTCACCAGCCCCAACCCGCTGACGGCGGCGGCGAACTGGGCATCGATATTATTGGCGGAAAAGCGCCCCGCCACCTTGACCTGCTGCCGCCCGCCGGCCACTTGGAAGCTCCAGTGGCTCAATCCCGAAGGCAGAATGCAATCATGGCCGGCCAGATCGGCAAGCAGGCGCGGCGTTCCCCGCTGGCGCAGATAGTCCGGCGCGGCGCAAAGCACCCGCGGACTGTCGCCCAGCCGCTTGGCGATCAGGCTGTTGTCGCGCAATTGCCCGATGCGGATGGCCAGATCGAAGCCGCTGGCGACGATATCCAGCTTGGCGTCGTTCAGATCAAGGTCGATGCGCAGATCGGGATTGTTCTGCAACAGCTTGGGGATCAGCGGCATGACGATCTTGCGGCCGAACACCACCGACATGGTCACCCGCAGCAGGCCGGATGCCCCATGCCCCGTCGATTGCAACACGCCGCGCCCGGCGCTCTCCGCCTCCAGCAGATTGACGGCATAGGGCAGGAAGGCCTCGCCCTCGGGCGTCAGGGACAAAGAACGGGTGGTCCGGTGCAGCAGCCGCACCCCCAGATCCTGCTCCAGCGCCGCCAGCCGCCGGGTCGCCAGCATCGGAGCAATGCCCAACCGTCGCGCCGCCGCCGACAGACTGCCCGCCGAAGCCGCTTCCACCAGCACTGCCAGGTTCGCCGTATCCATTATATCTATATCCGATATATAGGCTTATCAAACTCAACGGATACCGCTATTTCGGATGAAATGATAGTCCTCTGTGCAGCCAATTCATGGGCCGAACAGAGCACAGGAGCCCCATCATGTCGCAGCTTTCCGAAGCGGAATTCCGCTTGAATCCGCTTCTCACCCTGGCCATGGCCGCCGCCTGCGGTCTGGCCGTCGCCAACATCTATTACAACCAGCCGCTGCTGGGCATCATCCTGGGCGAGTTCCCGGGCTCGACGGCGGCGGCGGCAATTCCCACCACCACCCAGCTGGGCTATGCCCTGGGGCTGTTCCTGCTGGTGCCGCTGGGCGATCTTTATAACCGCCGCAAGCTGATCGCCTGGCAGTTCCTGTTCCTGGCCGCTGCCCTGGCCGCCGCCGCCGTGGCGCCCAGCGGCCTGACCCTGGCCATCGCCAGCCTGCTGGTCGGGGTCGGGGCCACCGTCGCCCAGCAGGTGGTGCCTTTCGCCGCCACCCTGGCCAGGCCGGAACAACGCGGCCGCATCATCGGCACGGTGATGGCCGGTCTGCTCTCAGGCATTCTGTTAAGCCGCACCCTGGCGGGTTTCGTCGGCCATCTGGAAGGCTGGCGGGCCATGTTCATTCTGGGCGTGCCACTGGCGCTGATCGGCTCCTTCGCCATGGGCCGGGTGCTGCCCGACAGCAAGCCGACCGCCAGCATGGCCTATGGCCGCGTCATGCTCTCGCTGCTGGAGCTGTGGAAGGCCGAGCCGGCTTTGCGTCGCTCGACCCTGGTGCAGGCTTGCCTGTTCGGTTCCTTCTCGGCCTTCTGGGCGGTGCTGGCCCTGCATCTGCAGCAGTTCCATCTGGGCTCCGAGATCGCCGGCCTGTTCGGCGTGGTGGCGCTGGCCGGTGTTGCCGCCGCTCCGGTGGCGGGTCGCATTGCCGATGCCCGTGGTCCCGGTCTGGTGGTGACTCTGGCGACCCTGCTGGCCGCCGCCTGCTGGGTGATCTTCGCCCTGTTCGACGGCGTCTGGGGTTTGGGCGTCGGGGTGATCCTGCTCGATCTGGCCATGCAGGGCGCCTTGGTGTCGAACCAGACCATCGTCTATTCCCTGCGCCCCGAGGCCCGCAACCGCATCAACACCATCTTCATGACCGGCATGTTCCTGGGCGGAGCCGCCGGTTCGGGCGGAGCCACCCTGGCCTGGGGCGCTGCCGGCTGGACGGGCGTGTCGATCTTCGGCGTGGCGCTGGGCCTGGCCGCCGCCGGTCTGTGGATCATCAAGCGCCGCTGATCTTTGTTCGGCTTGTGATAGCATCTCTCCCTGAAGCCGTGATCAGGGGGAGATGCCGCTTTGAATCCGTTATCGCCGAACTTCCTGGCGGCCTATTGGTCGGTCCCGGAAATCTCCATCAATGTGCTGTTCTTCCTGAACCTGCTGGGGGCTTTGCTGCTGGGGCTGCTGGTCGGCTACGAGCGCAGCTATCATGGCCGGGCGGCGGGCATGCGCACCTATGGCCTGGTCTGCATGGCGGCGGCGGCCCTGACCATCGTCTCGGGCTATCCCGGCTATTGGTTCGGCGGCCATAGCATTGAAACCGCGCCGGTTCTGGGCGATCCCACCCGCATTATCCAGGGCATCGTCACCGGCGTCGGTTTCCTGGGCGCCGGCGTGATCATGAAGGAAGGCTTCAACATCAGCGGCCTGACCACCGCCGCCTCGATCTGGGCGGTGGCGGTGATCGGCGTGGTCATCGGCCTGGGCTTCTATGCCGCCGCCATTCTGCTATCGGTGATCATGGCGCTGTTCATGCTGTGGGGCTCGAAACTGGAGCAATGGCTGCCCTCGCGCCCGGCGCTGGCGGTGACCATGCGTTTCCGTCCGGGCTTCCATCCCCATGAAGAGGTGCTGCGCCGCGTCGCCCGCGAGCGCGGTTACGACATCGCCGGCGGCAGCCTGTCGATCCAGCTTCAGGACGGCAGGGCCGAATGGCATTTCGTCGCCATCCGCCGCGAAAAGGACCAAGGCGCCAGCCTGTCGATCCTTTCAGAAGAGCTGACCGGCTTCGACGGCGTCGAATCCTTCGCCATCTCGCATGCGAGGAACTGATCCTGCGCAAGGCTCTGGCCGCTCTGCTGCTGCTGTTGCTGCTGCCGCTGGCCTGCCCGGCGGAAGAGGCCAGGGTGACGGCGGTGACCAACGAACTGACCCTCCGCCTTGAAGACGGACGCGAGGTCAGGCTCTTTGCCCTCGACCCGCCGCTGGCGCTGCTGAACGGCAAAAGCGAGGCCGAGCCCGCCGCGCTGATCCTGGCGCGTAAGCGCCTGCGCGCCCTGACGGACGGCAAAACTCTGACCCTGACCCCGGGGGTCGAGGAACCCGACCGCTGGCGCCGTCTGCCCGTGCTGGCCGAAGCGAACGGCGTCATCCTGCAAGAGGTTCTGCTGCGCGAAGGTCTGGCCCGCCTGCGCCCCGAAGGCGATGACGACGCCTTGCTCGACCGCCTTCTGGCGGCGGAAGAGGGGGCACGCTCGGCCAAACTGGGCCTGTGGTCCGACCCCGCCTTCGCCGTCAAGGACCTCGACGCCTCGCCGCGCTGGCTGGACGGGGTGCAGGTCTTCGAAGGCCGGGTGACCTCGACCGAGATGTTCCGCAACGCCGTCTATGTCAATTTCGGCGAGGACCGGCGCCAAACCCTGGCTTTGAAGATCTCCAACCGGCTGCGCAAGGCCTTGCCCGGCGACCCATTGGCCCTGACCGGACGGCGCTTACGGGTACGCGGCTGGGTCGGCAAGGCCCGTGGCCCGCTGATCGAGATACGTCATCCGCGACAGATGCAATTGCTTGACGGCCCCTGGCCGGCCAAAATGGCCCCGGAGAAATCAGGGGCGGACAAGGGCTAGGGGGAATAGCTATGCGCAGCGAACAACAGGAGCCGGCGGGAATGCTTTATCCACCCATCGTCTCGAACCGTCACGGCTGGCTGCAGGTGGGCGGCGGCCATCGGATTTATTGGGAAGAATCCGGCAATCCGTCAGGGATGCCGGTGGTGTTCCTGCATGGCGGGCCGGGGGCCGGTTGTTCGCCGATGCATCGACGCTTCTTCGATCCCTCGCATTACCGCATCATCCTGTTCGACCAGCGAGGAGCCGGGCGGTCTTCGCCCCATGCCGACCTGACCGACAACAGCACCGCCCATCTGGTCGCCGATATGGAGGCCTTGCGGCGTTTCCTGGAAATCGAGCGCTGGCTGCTGTTCGGCGGTTCCTGGGGCAGCACTTTGGCGGTGGCCTATGGTGAAACTCATCCCGCACGCTGTCTGGGCTTCATCCTGCGCGGCGTCTTCCTGTTCCGCCGCTTCGAAGTGGAGTGGTTCCTGCATGGCATGGGTCGCTTCTTCCCCGCCGCCGAGCGGGCTTTTCTCGATCATTTGCCAGCCCAAGAGCGGGGGAATCCCTTGCCTGCCTATCACCGGCTGCTGACCGACCCCGACCCGGCGGTGCATCTGCCGGCGGCCCAGGCCTGGTGCCGATACGAGGAATCCTGTTCCCGCCTGATCCCGGAACCCAGCGACGGCCGCGCCTCGCCGGCGGCCTTGTCGATGGCCCGGATCGAGGCGCATTACATGATGCATGACGGCTTCATGGCCGAAGGACAGCTGCTGCGCGACGCCGGGCGTCTGCGGGGTCTGCCGGCGGTGATCGTGCAGGGCCGCTATGACGTGATCTGTCCGCCCATCAGCGCCGCCGATCTGGCGGCGGCTTGGCCGGATGCGATCTTGCGGCTGATCCCCGACGGCGGCCATTCGGCCTTGGATCCCAGCATCCGCAAGGCCCTGGTGGAGGCCAGCGACGGCTTCCGCTCCCTGTCGGCGATTTCTTGAACTCAAGGGCGGCCCATGCGATAACCCGCCTGGGCGCCCGTAGCTCAGCAGGATAGAGCACAGGATTCCTAATCCTGGGGCCGCGTGTTCGAATCACGCCGGGCGCACCAAG
>Ga0182038_10000087_pt1 | contig 43943 bp, 28 predicted proteins | sample sta12Can44000108_FD_125976 | JGI IMG/M metagenome (GOLD analysis project Ga0182038, IMG submission 125976) | Lab enrichment of tropical soil microbial communities from Luquillo Experimental Forest, Puerto Rico - statanox.12C.anox.44.000.108 | ecosystem: Environmental > Terrestrial > Soil >...
CTCCGAAATGACCGACTATACCGGCACACCGCCTTCCGGAAGCACAAGCAACGTCGCTCAGGTAAATCAATCCACGGCAGCCGTGCTTGACCAGTCCACCGCGGCCGTGCTGGATAATTCCCAGTACGCCGCTTTCGGACACGGCACCATGGTTATGGGCATCATCCATCTGGTCGCGCCACAGGCGCAGTTGCTGCCTCTGAAAGCGTTCAGCTCCGACGGGTCTGGATACTTGTCCAACATTCTGCACGCCGTGTATTACGGCGTGCAGAACGGCGCCAACGTTATCAACATGAGCTTCGACATGAAATCGAACTCGATGGAGTTCTCCAAAGCCATAACCTACGCCAACCAGAATAGCGTGATCTGCGCAGCTTCCGCCGGAAATGATGGAGTGCAGGAGATCGTTTATCCCGCTGCGTATCAGAGCGACGTCATGGGAGTCGCATCGACGAGCAACGCCGACACGCGCTCGTCTTTTTCCAATTATGGTGATGGGATTGTTTGGGTGGCCGCGCCTGGCGAGGGCATTGTCTCAACGTATCCTTTTGGCACGTACGCCGCCGGATGGGGCACTTCCTTCAGCGCGCCGTTCGTTTCCGGCGCGGGCGCGCTTTTGCTGAACCTCGATCCCACGACAAACGAATCGAAGGCTGCCGCGGCCGTGGCTCACGCCGTACCACTCGGCGCCGGCATGGGCAATGGCCGCCTGGACCTGGTGCAAGCCTTGCAGTCGGTCTCTCCGGCGGCCGGGAACACGGCAGACTTCTCTGCTTCCATGAGCCCCAGCGGAAACACGGTTAATCCCTGACAGTCTGCCACGTCACCGTTTCCGTCACCCCAGTGGCGGCTTCAGTCACGTGGTGGTGTTTAGCTGCGCAGGTCTGCCCGCCGGGACCTCCTGCACGGTAACGCCACCATCGGTCACCCTGGATGGAACAAGTGCTTCGAATGCCCAGGTTGTCGTGACCACCACCAAGGGTTCCGTCTTGCCGATCTGGCCGCAGCCGCGAATCAAGGAAAGGAAGATTCCATGGGCGACGCCGTTCTCCTTGCGACTTGCCTTGTCCTGTGGACCAGCTTGATCGCGACCCGTCGCAATTGGCGCGTCAGGTTGCCATTTCTCTTGCCGGCTGCCGCAATCCTCCTCGCTCTACTCGTTTCTTCGTGTGGAGCAGGCAGCTCGTCGGTAGGACCCGGACCGCCTCTGCCTGGTCCGACTCCCGCCTCCGCCCTCGTTGTCACGGGAACCTCAGGAAACGTAAGTCATGCGGCCACTGCCCAGCTCACGGTGAACTAAGCCAAGCCTAAAGGCACCACTACTCTCTGCTGTGAGCGGGTGTCTTCCTGCGGCAGAAAGTCACTACCGATTCTTAACTTCCGAGCTAGCCTGCTCGATGCTTCCCTTGACCAATTCGGTTTTCACTTCGGACTTCTGCCCGGCAAGAAGCCCCACTTCGGTTTCAAATGTCCGGTATCCTGGCAACGCCACTTTGATACGGTGCTTTCCAGGACTTACCGATAGGGAATGCAGAGCGCCGCCAAACTCGCTGGCGTGGCCTATGTAATTGTCGTCTAGAAAAACGGCGGCGCGCCCCGGTTCCACCGTCAGCTTTAGTTCAGCCGTGATGGCCGGCGGGCGGGCTCCCGGGATCAGCTGCATCGCCACCCGCACCGTTAGAACTTGTGCCGGTTCGACGACCACCACGCGGATGAAGTCTCCATATCCTGATTGGCGCACGGTGACTTCATGCTTCCCTGGCAATAACAGCACCTTCTTGTCGCCCTTGAGTTCCTTGACGTACCCGACGTACACGCCGTCGACCCAAACCCCGGCATCTCTTTCCACCCCGGAGGCGCCCTTAAACCTCAGTTCGCCCATCACTTTACTGTCCTGCGCGGCCGAACGCGGGGGCGCAAGCAAGATGGAAAATAGAGCGAGAAGAAGAGCCGCGGAAGGAAACCGCAAACCTCTATACATGAAACCCCCTTTTTCTGGGCGGGGTGTATATAGTAACCCAGAAGACCCCCTTATACCTTGGCTAAAACACCTCTGCCAGGTTACTCTTTTGCACGTTTGCTGGCCGGGATCGCGACTTCCCCCCTTGTGCTACGCATGTTTCCCCCGCTCGCGCGCATCGTAGCCTCACGGATTTGACCCCAGCACCTCCGCCATAATCACCGCATCCTTGGTACTAGAACGGTGCTAGGCGGTGCTAGGCGGTGCTAGGCGCGTGGCCCGGATTCAGCGCCAGCGCCCGTCAAGGCATCTCCCGAGCGAACGGCCACGGTGCCAGAGTTCTGTCTTAACCTTGGCGAAGGCCTCCACCAATCCCGAACCTCGCCTCTTGCCCATAAGATGCCGGGATTGCCAATGGTCATCGTGTCCGGTCGAGTCCACGCCTCACACCGCACTTGCCCCTGCGTGACGCCCACTCCGTCATGCTGCGCTCAGCGAAAGTTCATGGGATAATGGCCGCATGAAAGCTGCCGTTCACATGGCTTTCTCGACTCTGATCTTGTTTTCCCCCGCCGTTCTATTTGCGCAAGCTGCCGCCCGCCAACAACCGGAATTCATCAAGCAGGGTCAGCAATTGATGCGCGAAGGAAAGCTGGCGGAGGCTTTGGCCCTCTATCGCCAGACTCTTCAATCCTCGCCACTTTCGCTTCCTGGCAACATCGCCGCCGGAGACGTGCTGGATTTGATGGGAAAAGGCGAAGACGCTCGCAAATACTTTCAAAAAGCCGTCGACGTTGCCGAGAAGCCCGAGCAGAAAGCTTCCGCCGAGCGGGCCATGGCCATGTCTTACGCTTTCGAAGGGAACTGCAAGAAGACCGTCGAATTCGAGCAGAAAGTTTTCGATTACTACGTCTCCGTGCGGGATTTCTTCCAGCAAGGAGAAATTGCTGACGAAGCCGCTCGTGCTTGCATCGACTCCGGCGACTTGGATACGGCCCTCCATTGGTACCAGGTGGGCCACGACACTGGACTGAAGGAACCCGACATTAAGCCGGCTCGCGTGGATTTGTGGAACTTTCGCTGGGAGCACGCGCAAGCCCGCCTCGCGGCGCGCCGCGGAAACCTGGCCGAAGCGCAGGACCACGTCACCGCTGCCAAAGCCATCCTCGACAAAGGCGCCATTCCCGAGCAAGCACAGTTTTTCCCGTATCTCCGCGGCTATGTTGCGTTTTATGGGCAAGACTACAAGACCGCGGTGGAAGAATTGCTCAAGGCGAATCAGAACGACCCCTTCATCCAGTGCCTGCTGGGCCAGACTTACGAGAAACTCGGCGAGAGGGATAAGGCTATCGAGTCCTATCGCAAGGGGGCCGCAGCCATTGCCCACAATCCACCTGCCGCCTACGCCGTCCCTTTCGCCAAGAAACGTCTCGCTTCTTCGGCGGGATAGCGTCCTCATTTGGTTTGCAGAGGCATTTTCTACTCCGTTTGCACCGATCTCAGGCAGTTGATTGTTCCCTGAAATCGTCGTCCGGCGGGACGATCGCTGCCACGGCCTGATGAGGGCGGTTTTTTTTGTCGACCGCAAAATCTTCCGATAGGAGGCGCGATGATGACCCTTACCCGTCCGCCCGGTCGCATTGAAATGCTGAACGGCCAGCAACTCTACTTCGAGGTCCATGGAACGGGAGAGCCGCTCTTGTTGCTGCACGGCTTTTCCGGTTCCAGCCAGGATTGGATTTCTTCGCTCGAGCAATGGGGAAACGGATTTCAGTTGATTTTGCCCGACCTGCGTGGTCACGGTCACTCGGGCATTCTGTCGAAGCCCTTCCGCCACGAGGAGGCCGCCCGAGACATGTTTGCTCTGCTCGATCACGTCGGAATTCGCGCCTGCAAGGGCGTCGGCATCAGCGGTGGTGGCAATGTCCTGCTCCACATGGCCACCAAGCAACCTGATCGCATTCAAGCCATGGTGCTCGTCAGCGCCACCCCTTACTTTCCTGCGCAAGCCCGTCCCCTTATGAGCCAATACCCCGATACTCTCCCCGAACAACACTGGGAAATCCTGCGCCGTCGCCATCCCGGTGGCGACGAGCAGATCAAAGCCATTCTCGCCAGCACCAAGTCCTTTGCCACCAGCTATGACGACTTAAACTTCACGCCTCCTCTTCTCTCCACCATTCAAGCCCGCACTTTCATCATCCAGGGCGACCGCGATCCTCTCTATCCCGTCGAACTCTCCGTCGAGATGGCCAAGTCCATTCCAAACTCCCGCCTCTGGATCATCTCCAACGCCGGCCACGGCCCGATCCTCGGCGGTCGCTGGTCCGAATTCCTTCAAACCGCTTCCGCCTTCTTGCAGGAGTGACGTTTTTCCCCCGTAGCAGCTGTTTACGCCTTTGCTTGTCGTCCTTCGGCATCCTTTGTGTATAATCTGCGTCCGTTTGCATGGATGCGAGCTGCTGGCGTGTTCGCTGTGGGTGCCGCCTCATGACCAATCGTTGCGATCGTCGTGACATGCTGAAAGGTTTTGGTGCTGTTTGCGCTGCGCATTTCCTTTGGCCAAGCAGGAGCGAAACCGCACCGCAAAGTCCTCGGATTGCCGGCCGCAATGTAGAAGTTCAGCTTGCTGCGGTAAGCGCCCACACTTTCCGGCTGAGCGTCCTCGCTCTCGAAGGCGGTCAACCGCAAGCTCTCAAAGGCAACGGCTCACTTGTACACGCTTCCTGGGGACCGCCACTCGCAAGATTCATGGGCAGCCAACGCGAACACGTCGTCAAATCAGGCCAACTCAACGTCAAGCTTTCTCTCAACCCGCTGCAAGCCCTCGTCGAAACCGCGAAAGGTGACGTTGCCCAGAAACTCATCATCGATTCCGAGACCGGCGCCGTCTCGTTCTCGATCCGAGACTCCGCGCTCTTGGGCCTCGGCGAAGGCGGCCCGCAGTTCGACCGCCGCGGCTCTAAGGATGCGATGCGCAGCGGCCAGGGCGGCTACCAACTCGGCACACATGGCGGACGCGTGCCCATCCCTTGGCTCATCGGCACTGCCGGATGGGCACTGTACTTCCATCAACCTTTCGGCACATTTGATTTCACCGGCACAGAGGGCAAGTTCCTTCCCAAAGATCTCCCAAGCGCCCTCCCCCTCGACATTTTCGTCGTGGTCTCGCAGGAGCCGCCCGTGCTCATGTCCGAATACGCCAAACTCACCGGCCACCCGGAGTTGCCTCCGCTCTGGGCTTTTGGTTACCAGCAGTCTCACCGCACTCTTGCGAGCCACGAAGAAGTCCTCGCCGAAGCCAAAACGTTTCGCGAACAGAAACTTCCGTGCGACACGCTCATCTATCTCGGCACCGGGTTTTGCCCGTCGGGCTGGAACGCGGAAAACGGTTCTTTCTCCTGGAACAGGCGCGTCTTTCCCGACCCCAAGCGGGCCATCGAAGAACTCCATCAGGAACATTTTCGCGTTGTCTTGCACTCCGTAATTCTCGAGAACGACTTGCGCGGAATCGTCCACGATCCCTGCAACGTCGCTCACTTCGATAAAGAGCAAGTGAGCTGCACCTGGGACGCTCATCGCAAAACGTTCGCGCTCGGTGTAGATGGCTGGTGGCCGGACGAGGGCGATCCTCTGAACATCGAAGCACGTCTTGCTCGCAACCGCATGTACTGGGAAGGGCCCCAGCTCGACCGCCCCAACGAACGCCCCTACGCGCTGCATCGCAACGGTTATGCCGGAATGCAGCGTTACGCTTCCTTCCTCTGGTCCGGCGATGTCTACTCGACCTGGGAAACCCTAAAGACCCACGTTCCGATTGCTATCAACACCGGGCTCACCGGCATTCCCTACTGGGGCACGGACATTGGCGGCTTTGTTCCCACAAAGGAATTCACAGCAGAGCTCTACCTGCGCTGGTTCCAATTCGGCGCTTTTTGCACGCTTTTCCGTTGTCACGGACGTGCCTGGAAGCTCCGGCTGCCTTGGGGTTGGAACAGCGGTGAAATCGGCCCCACGGAAATCAGCGGTTACAACGGCTCGGCCCTGCCCGACCCCGGGGAATTGCACAACGCGCAAGTCGAACCGATTTGCCGCAAATATTTGGAGTTGCGCTATCGCTTGCTGCCTTATTTGTACAGTGCGGTGCGCGAGGGCACTCTCACCGGGATGCCCGTGATGCGCAGCTTGTGGTTACACTACCAGGATGATCCAGAAGCCGTCGGCCGTGGCGACGAATATCTCTGGGGCCGCGACGTTCTCGTTGCGCCCGTCGTCGAGAAAGGCGCTACATCACGCCGCCTCTACCTCCCGCGCGGACGCTGGTTCGATTTTTGGACCGGCGAGCGGTTTGACGGTGGGCGCGAAATGGAACGCGCCATCGACCTCGAGACGGTTCCGCTTTTTATCCGCGAGGGCGCGATTCTGCCGTTCGGCCCCGTCAAACAATATGTGAATGAAAGAGTCGCGGGCCCCCTCTCGATCGCCGTCTATCCCGGCCGAGACGGCAAGTTTCTTCTCTACGAAGATGACGGCATTTCATTCAATTACCGCAAGGGCGACTGGATGGGACTCGAGCTCAGGTGGAACGAGACGCAACGCGCGCTCGCAATTCGCTTGGCCCCGGGCTCTCGCCTGCGTCCACCTTTGCGACGCAGCATGGAGGTCAAGGTCGGCGATTTATCGAAAAACGTAGAATTTGACGGCCGCCCTCTCGACGTACGGTTCACCTAGGCTGATGGCATTTGGAAAGATGTTTCACTCAATCGGCGGACCGGCCATGTTGCGGAACTTGCCGCCTCTCCTTTTCGGACCCAAATGATAGCTAATGCCCCAGGTCGCTCGCAGATCGTATTCGTCATGAACCTTGGCCGCGTTATTGAAGAAAGTCGTGTGTAGCGCGTCGACATCCACACGCAGCGCAATCGAGTCCGAGAAGAGCCATTTTTCGACGCCGCCGCAGCGCCCACGCCGGGTCGTCGACCGTCCCTTTGAAATATTGGCCTGGAGTTGAAGACAGGGCAATCACGCCCGCGACACGGACCTCCGCCGAGCGCATGAAGGGAGGTCACAACACTGTCTGCTTGGTACGGATAGAAAACTGGGCCGAGGAGATAGGTCAACAAGGTGTTGGACTGTCCTGTATGGAACACGTTTGGTGCTCGCAGGAAACTCACCTCGACGGTCCCGCCAACGCGGTCGGTGTATTGCTTGGTCACACTGGTATTCAGGTCCTTGTACAAAACCCGGTTGTTCGATGAAGAAACGCGGGAGAGAGTCGAGAATCCCACTTGCGTTTCGAGCGCCGGAATAATCGCAGCATGCAAGGGGTCCGGCCTGGAAATCTACGGCGCTGGTCTTGTTGCCGCAGGCAGGACGCTTGAATCTACCGGGGCGGGCGCTGTGAGCGCGTTCTGCGGAAACGTCGCGGGAGCCGTTGGTGTTGGACTACTCTCGGTGGCGGTCCCCGGCGGGCGGTGAAGCCTGCGAAGCACTCTGCGCGAGGGCCCCTCGAGTCACCACCAGCAGCAGCAAACCCGGCATGAAGCCTTTGGCCACAGCTTTCATGGCCCCTGGCCCAAACGGCATCCTCTTGATGGCTGGTAGTGCGCCCGGAATTCTCCTCAAACCGACGCCTCCCTTAGGCCCCGGGCACAAGATGATCTCGGCTCGCCGGTGGCCAAAAGCAATCAGGTTATGTCTTGAGTGGAATGAGCGAAAAACCCTAATGGCCTTTTCTATTGCTAAAATGCGTGCGCTGCACGCCCTGTGAATTTGCGGGTTAAATGTACGTTGTAGAATAACGTGCCTGAGGTAAAGACCATGCTCACGTATACGCGCTCACGGCAGTGCCGTGCAGGCAAGCTTCCGGCTTTTTCGCTTGCGCTCATTTTTTCCTTTGGTCTTTCCAACTGCGCCATATGGCCACAGCTTCACGCACAGGAAAAGGCTCAAGCACAGCAAGAGCCTGAGAATGCGGCCACCCTCGATCGGGGACGCAAGCTGTTCGAACAATCCTGTGGATTCTGCCATGGCCCCGATGCCACCGGCGCGCGCGGTCCCGATCTTGTTCGCTCGCCGCTCGTCGCTCATGACGTCAACGGAAATCTCATCGGCGAAGTCATTCGTCGCGGCCGCCCGGATAAAGGCATGCCGCCTATCGCTGCGATGACGGATGAACAACTAGCCGATATCGCCGCGTTTTTGCATGCGCGCGCAGCCGAAGCCATCGGGTCGTCCCGCGTTCCAAAGTCTTATCCGGTTGAGAAGCTGCTTACCGGCAATGCCGATGCGGGAAAGGGCTTTTTCGATGGCGCCGGCGGTTGCAAGAATTGTCATTCACCCACTGGCGATCTCGCCGCGATCGCTACCAAATACTCGCCTATCGAGCTCGAGGCCCACATGCTCTATCCCGGCGGCCGTCAGGCCACGGCCGTTGTAACACTTCCTTCGGGCGAGCAAATCAAAGGTCCGCTGGTGCACGTCGACGATTTCATGATTAGCCTGCGCGACGCCTCCGGTTGGTATCGTTCCTTCTCGCGCGACCGCGTCAAAGTTGAAGTTCAGGACCCGCTCACCGCCCATCGCGAGTTGCTCGGTAAACTCACGCAAGCGGACGTTCACAATCTTTTTGCCTATCTGGAAACTCTGAAATAGGTTCAGAGCCGAAAGTCGGAGGAGGAGCCGTGATGCTTTCTCACTTTTGTCGAACCATCCAAGATGCGCGCGCTAGCACGAATCGTGGTCCGATTCACGCTGGTCTGAGCCGCTTTTCGAGCGGAGGCCGCGCGGCGGTCCTTTGGCTGTTTCTCGCTTTCCTGCTGACCGCGCCCTTCGTCGCCGCGCAGGGTCTCGACCCCGCAGCGCTGCTCAAGCCGGCGACCGACACCTGGCCGACCTACAACGGAGACTATTCCGGGCGCCGCTTCAGCCCGCTCGACCAGATCAACGCGACAAACATCGATACCCTAACGCTCGCCTGGATATTCCCGGCACACGTGGCCGCCATCAAATCCACTCCCCTCGAAGTCAACGGCGTTCTCTACTTCACCACGCCGGACAACGTTTGGGCCGTCGACGCTCGCTATGGCCGGCAGATCTGGCATTACCAGCGTGTTTCCGAAGGTGATCACATCGGTCACCGCGGCCTGGGCATGTATAAGAACTGGCTCTACTTCACCACTCCCGACGCGCACCTGGTTTGCCTCGATGCCCGGGACGGCACGGTTCGCTGGATCGTCGAACTCGCCGACCCCAAGCTCGGCTACTTCTCCACGATGGCTCCGTTGGTTGTCCGCGATCACGTCATCGCCGGGGTCTCTGGCGATGTTACCGATGTTCGCGGTTTCCTCGAGTCTCTTGATCCCGAGACCGGTCGGCTCCAATGGCGGTGGTACACCGACCCGGATCCCGGTCAACCGGGCTCGGAAACCTGGCCTAAAGACACTGACGCCATAATTCATGGCGGTGGCATGACTTGGATGAGCGGAACCTACGACCCAGAGCTCAATCTACTTTATTGGGGCACTGGGAATCCCAATCCCGTGCTCGCGGGCGCGACTCGGCCCGGAGACAATCTTTATACCTGCTCGATCGTGGCTCTCAATCCCGACACCGGGAGGCTGGTCTGGTACTTTCAGCCTTCCCCGCACGACGTCCACGACTGGGATGCCGTGGAGACGCCCGTTCTGTTTGACGCGGAGTTCCAAGGCAAACCGCGCAAGCTGCTCGCTCAGGCTAGCCGCAATTCGTTCTTCTTTGTGCTTGATCGCACGAATGGCCAGCACCTCGTCACCGCTCCGTTCATCGACGAGACGTGGGCATCAGGCGTGGATTCGCGCGGCCGCCCCATCGCTAAGCCGGAAGCTGCTCCGGCTCCGGACGGAGCGCTCGTGGAACCCACTTCGGACGGTGGCAGCAATTGGATGGCGCCGAGTTTCGATCCCCAAACCGGTCTGTTTTATGTGAACGCCCGCCGGGGCTTCAGCGTCTATTACCTCACCGCCACCGGGAAGCCCGAAGGCTGGGCAGGCCGCGACCGCATTTTGTGGGCCGATTCGACTGTGCGTGCCGTGGACTACCGCACCGGGAGTGTGGTTTGGAACCATGAGATCGGCAATGGCGAAAGCATTGCAGGGATCCTGACCACCGCCGGGCACCTGCTTTTCACCGCGGACAATTCCGGCAATCTGCTTGCTCTGGATCCCGCGACGGGCAAGACTCTCTGGCACCTCAATGTGGGCGGTCACCTGGTCGCCTCCCCCATGACCTACCAGCTTGACGGCCGGCAATACTTGATCATCCCCGTGCAGGACATTCTTTACGCGTTTGCCTTGCCGGAGCGCGTCGCGCCGCAAGGCCGCTAAACTAAAGGAGCAAAGGGGAGCGAGCAGAACGGACTCTGTCGAATTGCAAAACCTCACGCCTACGAAAGAAGCCGGATATCTCGTTGAAAACAAAGCATCGGTCCCGGCTCCTTTCATCCTTCATTGTGGTCCTGAAAGGACCATGATTTACTCGTAGCGCAGGGCTTCCAGGGGATCAATCGAGGAAGCGCGCCGGGCAGGGACGAAAGCCGCGAAAGCTGCGGCCAAAATCAACAACACCGTGGCAGCTATGAAAAGAATCGGGCTCTGCGAACTGCTCTCGGCCCATTGTGACAGGAATTTGCTCAACGCAAGACTGAGGGTAATACCTCCGGCAAGCCCGCCAATGACATTCGTGGCCGTCGACCGAAGGACCAGCTCGAGGACTTCGATACCGTTGGCTCCGAGCGCCATGCGAATCCCGAATTCGTTGGTCCGCTGCGCGACGGTGTACGAAACGACGCTGAAAAGCCCCGTGGCGGCCAGGGCAAGCGCGAGGAACGAAAAACCAGCGAACATGCCTGACACCAGCCGGCCGTACGAGTATTCCGGCATGCGCTCGATCCACTGCTGGAGGTCGCGCGTGCGCCCAAATACCTGTTGATCGGGATCAACGGTTTTGACCGCGGCGCGAACCCGGTTGAGAGCTGCCAATGGAGCTCCATGCGTGCGCACAAGAATCTGCGTCCAGACGCGAACCGTGAGAGAGAACGGCACATAAACCGCCGGCTTGACCGGCTTGCGCAATCCATCGTTCCGCGCATCGGCAGCCACGCCGATGACCTCGATCCAATCACTGCTGTCGGGTACGGCTTGCACGTACGGCGGTTCACTTTTCAAATCCGGGAAGCGCAGCTGCTTGCCAATGGGATTTTCTTGCGGCCAATATTGCCGCGCAAATTTTTGGTTAACCATGCACAGACGTGCCCCGCGCATTAATTCAGGCCGTTCCCACAGCCGGCCGGCTAGCAGCGGAAGGTGCAGAACCGAGAAATACTCGGAGTCGACGTAATTCAGACGCGCGATCTGCTGCTCTCCGGTGGGCCGCCCGAGAATCTCGAAGCTCCCATCGCCGCCGTTCCAGGGCGGCGTGGCATTGGTCGAAATACCGGCCGAAACGACTTCCGGCAACGCCGCAATGTGTTCACGGATTTGCTCGAAGTAGTTGGTGCGGTCTTTCCAGCTGACGTGTGCGTTCTGATGCACCGGAATGCCCACGGACATGACATTCTGCGGATCGTAGCCGAGATTGGTGCGGACAATGCGGGCGAAGCCGTTAATCGCCGCAGCGGCAGATGTAAGCAAAAGCAGCGTAAGCGCGATCTGCCCCATGACCAGCATGCTGTGCGCTCGTTTTCCTGTCACGCCGCCGGTGGCGCGCCGCGATTGCATGAGCAGGGAAAGGTTAGGTCGCGAGAACTGGAACGCGGGCGAAATTCCCGCCACCGCGCCCGTGACAATGGCGACAGCGACGCTGAACGCCAGCACCGGCAAATTAATCCGGATGACCACCTCGTGCGGAAAGGAATATTCGGGCAGCCAGCTTACGAGCACCGAGAGCAAACGGTAGGCCAGCAGAATGCCGCCGAGGGCCCCGGCCAGAGAGAGAGCCAGGGCTTCCGTTAGGAGTTGCCGCTCGATTCTCCAGCGGCTGGCTCCGATCGCGGACCGCACCGCCAGCTCTTGCTGCCGGGCAGTGCCCCGGGCGAGAAGCAAAATCGAGACGTTGGCACATCCGATCAGGAGCAACAAGCCGACGGCGCCAAACAACAGAAAGAGCGAATGCCCCAGGTGAGCGACGTATTGCTCGTTGAGACCCTTGACATGCACACGAAACTTTTTGGGGAAATGGCTCGGCGTTTCCTTGGCGAACTGTTCAAGCAGCGGTTGCAGTTCGGCGTTGGCCGCGGCGTGCGTCACTCCTGGCCTGAGCCGAATCGTTGGGTCATAAAGGTCGTTGGCACCACCCGGCACCTTCAGGGGGAGATAGACATCGGCATCTTGCCAGGTAAATCGGGAAGGCATCACACCGACGATGGTGTAGGTCTTGTGAACCAGCTGGATCGTGCGGCCCACCACCGCGGAGTCCCCGTTGAAATGGCGCTGCCAGAACGAATAACTGAGAACGGCGACGGGTTGGGGATCCTGCCCTTCGGGCGCGTCGGAAGGAATAAGCGTGCGGCCCAGTAACGCGGGGACACCGAAATAACTTCCCGCGTTACTGGTCATGTTTACCGAAGGCACGTCTTCCGGCAGCTCCTCATCGGTGGTAGTAAGATTCCAGGTTCCGAAGGTTGCGGCGGCATTTTCCACGCATTTGGCCTGGCTTAACAGCTTGAGCTGCGGGCCCGTGATTCCAGGCCACCAATCCTCGCCCCGTTCGTTCAGAAGGACTAGGTGGACCATGCGGTCGGCGGCGTGGTAAGGGAATGGGTTCACGAGCAAAGCGTAGATGACGCTGAAAACGGCCGTCGTCGCCCCAATGCCGAGCGCCAACGAAACCATGGCCGTCAGCGCCAGCCCAGGCCGCTTCCTCCACTCGCGACAGGAGAACCGCAGATCCTGGAGGAGAGTTCGCATGGCGCGCTCCTTACCTCAAAAACTCAAAAACAAGAACGTGAGCAGGGAACTGCCCAACGGATCATTAGACGAAGCACGGCGGGTACCAGTCAGGCTTGCGCATCACCCGGATCTAAGTGTTTTGCTATCTTTAACTTGCGAGAAGATTCGAATCCGTCTCTTGGGTCGTGCGCTCGCTCCCGCACATCACCGTCCCAAGAGCGAACAAGAACACCAGCGGCTGATGCCGTTTCAGGCGGTGCCTTGAGCGGCGGAGGTGACGTCGCGTCCGGCAACGACATCGATTTGCAGCACGGGATCGGCCGCTGGCACATAGGCAGTTGCTAAGCCCAATTCGCGCCTCACGATGTTACAGCCCTGAGCGATGGCGCTGGCTTTGTAGAAGGCAATTTCGCGGTTGCAGCCCTGCCGCCCGAACCCGCAGTCGCTTGAGACCACTAGTCGTTCCGCCGGGATGAACTGGAGCGCTTTGCGAATCTCTCCGGCAACATCCTCCGGCCGGTCGGCTTGCAGGACGCGATGGCTGACCGCCCCGATAGCAATCTTCTTTTTGAGCTCGTTCTTGAAAGGCGCGAACAGTTCAAGGTCTTTTTGGTTGCGGTCCTTCATCTCGAGCGTCCACACGTCGCCGCGGCAGCGCTCAAGGTAAATCTCGATGGAGTTGGCGTAACTCGTGTCCTCCATGACCCGCTGCATGTTGGGATTGCCCCAGCAGGTGTGGATCCACAGCTCGACGTCGTCCAGGCCGTCGACCTCGCGGTTGAACGCGTCGATCATGAACTTCACCTGTTCGTGATTTTTGCCGTAAGTGTTGGCCATGAAGTGAAATGTCGGCTCTTCGATCTGAATGCAGCGGCAACCGGCGTCCCGCAGTGCCCGCAGCTCCTTGTTCATGGCCTCGGCCATATCCCAGATCACTTCGCGCTTGTCCCTGTATTTGGCAGTGTGGATGTCGAGGAATAGCGCCATCACCTGCGAGCAGCACGTGCCGAACTTCACCGGCTTGCGCGTCTTACCCTGTGCGATGCGCCACAGTTTTGCATAATCCAGCGGCCGGTGTGCGATCTTGTCCACGACGTGCGGCCAGCGCCAGCCCGTGTAAATCTCGTTCAGCAGCGTGCCCGGCGGATAATGCAGCCAGGGCGCGGTCGTCTCTTCTGGCTGGAGGTAATCGCCCGCAAAGCCGGCCCAGCGTTGTAGCGGGTAATGGTGCCAGGCGCGCCCCGCCATATCCTCATCTACGTGAAGGTCGCCGTGCGTCAGGATGTCCAGCCCGGCGCGCTCCTGATCGCTGATGACCACGGCCATCGCATCCTGAAACTTCTCGCGAAAGCGCACGTCAAGCATGCAGGTGTCCAGCGGACGACCCCACATACTTACGTCAAACCAGCGCGGCCGTGGAAAAGACCCCGTGGTCGTGCTGGGCAGAATCAAGTTGGCGGTGGCAGTGAACATCGCGTCCTCCAGGGTCCGCATTATACGTCCACTCCCGAACCCCCGCTTTTGGCATATAATGCACACACTGTTTCCCGCTCAGCCACCAATCCTCAAATTACATTGGGGGTGCCATGTCCGATCGGGCTCGCCTAGCTAACCGTCTCGAAATCGGCAACGGTGACCGCCTCAGTGTTCTCGAAGCTGCGGTGCTTGACGAGGAAGTTATAGCGGAGTCGACGCCCAATGAAAAAGCCAAGCTGGCGGAAACGCTCAAGAATGTAGCCGACGCAAGAAGCTCCAACGAGCTGGTGCGCATCAAGCGATCGCAGCTCAGAACGACCGCGATTGCCGCATGGGTCGCAATCATCGGAGTCGTCGCACTGGCCTTTATGACCATTTCCGAACGGCGAAAGCAGTCCGAAAGGCTGGCCGTTTCGCAAAAGGAAGCGAACGAAGATGCCCAATGGCGCGAAGCTTTGAAGTCGGTTTCTTTTCGGGATGCTGCGTCTTCGCAAATGGGCGTTTTTGCTATGCAGGGTTTCTTTGGCTCGCCGGAGTACTCTTCCCAGGCGCGGGCAATCACTGCACTTTTGTTGCCTAACGTTGCAAACGTCTATGTTTTTGACGAGGTGCTGTCAGCGATGGGCCCGCCCCATACCGACCGCAGCAATTACCACGACCTGACAGCCATCGCTCAGATGTTGGGCTTGGATCAGCGCGCGAGATTCCACATTAGCGGGCCGGCATCGAGAAAGAACACGCCCTTTCTGATGGAATCACTCAGTGCGATAAAAGCTAATCCGAAGGACTTCGATCGTGACAAGGACCAGCAAACCAGAGTGGCCGCGTGGGAATTGGATACGGTGAGCCGCACCTTGAGAAGTGTTTGGACGGACAAAGACCCTAAAAAGCGTCTTTCACCCAGTGGCTCGCAGCTTTCTGGAGCAGTACTTGAAAACGGGGGCTTTGATGGCTTGGACTTCACCGAAACCAATTTCAGTTTCGGCATTCTTTTCAACTCCAGCTTCAAGGGCGCTCACTTTGGCGGGGCCACCCTGAAGGATACTTACGTGCGAAAAGTTGCTTTGGATGACGCCGATTTCCGCGGCGTAAAGATCTACACCGGGAGCAGATGGGAGGACTCGAACTGGTGGGACGCGAAGTGTATCCCTCAGCCGCTGCTGGATTATTTGCTTGAGGCCGACGCTCACCCGCTCACCGAGGAGACGAAGTCCAAGCTCGTCGCGAACTGCCACTAATCTTTCGAGCGCACCGACCGAGCACGGAGCATGCGCCACCTGGCCATCCCGCGCCAAATCGAGACTGGGCAGTTCTTCCTTTTCGCTTCCTTTCGAGGCCAACATCGAACCTTCCGAGCATGACCGCACTTTCCGAGCGCTGCTGTCAGGCTGAGCGCCTTTTTTTTTGCGGGGACGCAGTGTCATGCTTGCCACAGGCAACAAGCTCGTGTGCGCCACTGGTCGCTCGCCACGCGCCGCCGCTTCCTCTAAAATCTTCCTATGTCGAGAAACTATTTGCAGGCTGCCGTCGAGATCGCTCAAGAGGCGGGAAAGATCCTCATTGAGGCATTCTCGGGGCCGCTGGATATTCGCTACAAAGGCGACGAAGTGGACCTGGTCACGCAGGCGGACAAGCGCTCGGAGCAATTCATAGTTTCCCGCCTCAACGAGTATTTTCCGGGGCACGCCATTACCGCCGAAGAGGGCACTGGCCAGGACACCGCTTCCGCGTTTCGGTGGCACGTCGATCCGCTCGACGGCACCACGAATTTCGCCCATCACTATCCTTGTTTCTGTGTTTCGATCGCGCTCGCCGAGCGCGACACGCTGCTTGCTGGTGCGATTTTCAATCCCTACTACAACGAGCTGTACACCGCTGCGCGAGGCGAAGGCGCCGCCTTCAACGGCAGGAAAATCGCAGTGTCCAAGGTCCCGACCCTCTCGACAAGCCTGCTCTGCACCGGCTTTCCCGTGCGCAACCGCAGAATCAGCCCGAATCTTCAGTATTACGGCGAGTTCACGCAGCGAACTCACGGTGTGCGCCGCGACGGGTCGGCGGCGCTCGATTTGGCCTGCGTGGCCTCGGGACGCTTCGACGGCTTCTGGGAATTCGGCCTCAACAAGTGGGACGTCGCCGCGGGCGTTCTGCTCATTGAAGAAGCTGGCGGCAAGGTCAGCGACTTCGCGGGAGAACCATACCAGCTTGGCGCGCCGGTCATTCTGGCAAGCAACGGCCTCATTCATGAAGAAATGCGCCAAGTGGCCTGGGAGATCTCCCGACGTGCCCCGGCTCCCGGTTCACGTTAGTTCTAATGTTGGATTGGGGGAAAAAAAGATCTGCAGCTCGCAGAAAGTTTCCCGAAGTGTGAGGAATCAGGCGTCCAGATACCACGGCACGTTGATGACGACGATGCGCTGGTTGCCGCGGAGCAGGAGCAGGGCCTTTAAGACCGAGGCGCGTTTGTTATGAAACAAATGGTGATACCAGTGGCGTTCCACGAGCTCCGGAACCAGGACGGCAATCTGCTGGCCTGGATTCGTGCGCTGGGCTTCGAGAACGTGATCCACAATCGGGGCAAGGATTAATCGGTAAGGCGAAGGCAACACGACCAATTCCGGCGCAGCCAGGCCGGCGGCCAGGGCGGGCTGCTCGACGTAGCGGCACCATTCGTCGCGAAAAATCTCCGAGCCCTGTCCGCAGTCGATGTGAACGGCACGGATGTCGGGGGAAATCTTGATGGCAAAGCGCAGCGCCTTCTTAACGATGCGATTCCAGCCCTGCACGGGCAAAATGACCAGCGGCGGGGTCGTATCGGTCAGCTCGAGCGGAGTCATGCTACGAACTTCCAGGAAAACAGCGTGATAGTGACGCCTCACCAATCCCATGGCCAGCAGCAGCCCGGGGATCAACAGCACGGTAATCCAGGCGCCTTCCGCAAATTTCGCCACAAGAACTACGATTACGGTGACGCCCGTAGCAAACGCACCCAGCCCGTTGATCAGCATGCTCCGCGATGCGCCTTTGCCATCGACGCGGCGCCAGTGGCCAACCATGCCGGCCTGGGAGAGAGTGAAGGCGAGAAACGCGCCCACGGCGTACAGAGGAATCAGCCGGTCGGTCACGCCGCCAAAGATGATGAGTAGCACTCCGGCGAGAACGGCGAGGACCAGGATGCCTTGCGTGTAGACCAGCCTGCGGCCACGCGTCGCAAAAGAATGCGGGAGATAGTTGTTTTGCGCGATGGCCCGGCAAAGACGGGGAAAGTCCGCGAAGGCGGTGTTGGCTGAAAGCGCCAGCACGAGAAGGATGGAAGCCATCGAAACGTAATAGAAAACACCTCTGCCGGAAACGGCCGCAAGCAAAAGGGAAAGGACACTCTGGTAGCCGGGCTGCCCAGGGTTGGTGGCTTGGACTCCATAGACGTGCACGAGATAGGCGATTCCAGCGAGAAGAACCGTCAGCAGGAGGATGATCACGGTGAGAGTGCGGCGGGCGGTCGAAACCACCGGTTCGCGAAACGCTTTTACGCCGTTGCTGACAGCTTCGACACCGGTCATGGCCGTGCAGCCGCTGGCGAATGCTTGCAGGATGAGCCAAGCGCTGGGTAGGTCGGCAGCCTGGGTGATTCGAGGAAGAGGCTCGACCGCCACGGGGTGCCCGCCGGAAACGAAGGTCTTGATCAAACCGATGAGGATGGCAGCCAGCAAGGTCCCTACGAATAGATAGGTAGGTGCCATGAACACCAAACCGGTGTCCCGCATGCCGCGGAGATTGATCAGTGTAATGAGGACCAGAATTCCTAGGCAGATGGCCAAAGTATGCGATTGCAAGCTTGGGATGGCCGAAACCAGTGCGCCAACGCCGGCGGAAATGCCCACCGCAACCGTCAGGATGTAGTCAATCATAAGTGCGGCGGCGGCAAGAAGGCCAGCGTTGGCGCCCAAGTTCTGGCGCGCGACCGTGTACGAGCCTCCGCCGCCGGGATACGCCTGGATGGTCTGCCGATACGAAAAATAAACGATCGCAAGCAGCACGATGATGCTTGCGCTGATGGGAAGCATGTAGGCAGTTCCTGCTGTGCCGAGGGGGATCAGCAGGGTTAGAGCAGCCTCGGGGCCGTAGGCCGCGGAGCTCAGGGCATCCAAGCCAAAAATAGGGATGCCGGCGCCAGCGCCGATGCACTCAGCGCGCGCCTGGTCCGAGGCGAGAGGTTTGCCCAGAAGCAAATCGAGTAGAGACATGTGGGCATTCTCCTATAACTCGGAGGAATTAAAGAAAGCGAATTTTCATGCGGCGTTACGAAAAACAAATCTGCGTCAGGACATTATGAAAGTGAGTTGCGTGTGAAGATTGCGAAACCAATTTCCTCGAGCCCGGGCAGTCCCGACGACAGATTTCCTCGAGGACGCGTTCGACTAGCAAGAAGGCGCGGGAGTTAAAAACGACGGGATAACTCTTTTACTCGTAACGGAGGGCGACCATGGGATCCACGCGCATGGCGCGGCGCGCCGGGATGTAGCAAGCGGCAAAGGCGACGACGGTCAGCAGCACGACGGCGCCGGCAAAGGTCAAGGGATCGGCCGCACTTACGCCGAACAGCATGCTGCTCATCAGTCGCGTGACGGCCAGCGCCACCAGGATTCCAAAGAATTCGCCAGTAAGGGCGAGCTTCGCGATTTGTAGCAGGATAAGGCCCAGGACGTCCAGGCGTTCTGCGCCGAGGGCGACGCGAATCCCCATTTCGCGGGTTCGGCGGGTAACGGAATAAGAAACGACCCCATAAATTCCAGTCGCGGCAAGCAACAATGCAAGACAGGCAAAAACGCCAAGCAGCACCAGGTAAAGACGACGGCGCTCGAGCGATTGAGAAAGAATCTCGTCCATCGTCGCAATCTGCGAGACGGGTTGATCTTTGTCCACCGACCAAATCCGGCTTTTCACCGCAGAAACCATGCGGAGCGGGTCATCCTCCGCGCGGACAACGATGCGATTGAAGACCGTACCGAACTGATGGTAGGACCAATAAATCATCGGTCCCACCGGTTCGTCTAGGCCATTGGTTTTGACGTCGCCGACGACACCGATAATTTGCGCGGTCAGCGGCGGCCCCCAATCTTTCATGGTTATGCGTTGGCCCAGAGGCTCTTGATTGGGCCAAAAAGTGCGAGCCATGGTCTCGTTGATCACAACGACGCGCGCGGCCGCGCGGTCGTCGTGCTCGGTGAAAACGCGGCCTCGAAGCAGTGGAATGCCCATCGTGGGAAAGTATTTGTAGTCGGCAATGCGGATGTCTGCGCCCGGCTCATCGCCGATGTGTGGAGCAGGGCGGCCCTCGATCACGAAGTCCGTACTCACACCTCCGGTAATCGGCAAACAATTCACCACACCGGCCGAGCGCACGCCAGGGAGAGTACGGATGCTTTCCAGCATCTCATGGAGGGTCGTGCCCGATTTCGAATCGCCTTCGGGATACTTCACAGGAGAAAGAAAGACCTGAAGGGTGAGCAAGCGCTCCGGATGAAAGCCGGGATTCACGCGGAGAACGCGCAGCAGGCTGCTACCCAACAAACCGGCGCCGGAGAGGAGAATGATCGCGAGACCGAATTGCAGAACCGTGAGCAGGTCGCTCGAAATGCGGCGGCTCGTGCCCGCAACCTCCGAGTGGCTTTCCTTGAGCGGCGCGTTCAAGTCGAGTTTCGACCCGCTGAGGGCGGGCGCGAGCCCAAAGAGCAAGCCGGAAAGAACCGAAATGGCAGAGGCGAAGGCAAAGACGCGCCAGTCGAGCTGGATCTCCGCGAAGCGCGGCAGGGTTTCGCTGTTTAGTGTGCGGATGAAACCCAGGCCGGCTTGCGCAAGGAGCAATCCGAGCGTTCCACCCAGCAGCGACAGGAAAACGCTTTCGGTCAGGAAAAGCGTGATCAAACGAGCGCGGCCGGCGCCAAGCGCCAAGCGAACGGCAATTTCCTTGCTCCGGGCGGCGGTACGAGCAAGCAAGAGGTTGGCCACGTTGGCGCAAGCGATAACGAGTAGCAAGCCGACGGCGAAAAACAAAATCACGAGCGCCGGACGAACCGGAGCAGTAAGGCTCCTCTGCAGAGGAATCGCGGCCAGCGACAAGCCCGGATCGTCCAAACCGGGATTTCTCTCCTCAACGCGCTTTGCAAAGGCGGTCAGCTCGCCGCTGACGTCACCGTTCGATTTGCCGCGGGCGAGGTCAGCAAGCACAGTCAGCAAGTGCGCGCGGCGATTGTCGTGAAACCCGCTTCCGGGAACCAGCGGGCACCACATTTCCGACTGATTGGGAAAAGCAAAGCCGGGAGGCATCACGCCGAGAACCGAATAGGGCTCTGCGTTGACCATCAGGGTCTGGCCCAGGATGTTGGGGTCCGCGCCAAAGCGGCTCTGCCAAAGGGCGTAGCTCAAAATGACAACTTGGTTGTTCGCGCCCGGCCGATCGTCTTCAGGAAGGATGGTCCTTCCGAGCAACGGCGTGCCGCCCAGCGAGGCGAAAAAATTGCCGGAAACGAGGGCGCCGGAAATCTGCGCAGGCTCAGCTCGCCCTGTGACATTGAAAATCCATTCCCGGTAAGCCGAGGCATTCTCGATGGTTCTTGCTTGGCGCTGGAGATCGAGAAAAGTTGCGTAGGTGACGGCTATGCTTGAACTCCTTGGATGGGTCTCCTCGATGCGCAATAGCCGACGGCTGTTCTGGTAAGGAAGTGGCCTGAGGAGGACGCTGTTGACTACCGAAAATAGAGTGGTTGTCCCGCCCAGGCCTAGAGCGAGCGTGAGTGCGGCGATCGCGGTAAAGCCGGGAGACTTGCCGAGCATCCGAAAGGCGAAGCGCAAGTCGTGGAGCAGGCTGTCGAGGAAGGGAAGACCGCGCGCTTCGCGATAGCTTTGCCTGGTTTGTTCGAGGCCTCCGAAGTCGAGGAGCGCCTGGCGGCGGGCTTGCTCGGGGCTCATGCCTTGACCGAGGTTTCGCTCGAAGGCCATCTCCAAGTGCGAACGCAACTCGGCGTTTAGATCACGATCGAGTTGCGCACGGCGGAAGGCGGAGCGCAGGCGGTGGAGCCATTGGCGAAGCCAGCCGATCATTGGTGACTCCGTGGACATATTTCGTTCAGTCGCCCCATTGGATCACGGCGGCGCGGATTCCTCGCCAACCTCGCCGTCGGAATGATTTTGACCTGCGAGGTGAGCGGAGTCGTCTCGATCATTCTTGCCTCGTTCACTCGTAACGCAGAGCGACCATGGGGTCGACGCGGGAAGCGCGGCGCGCGGGGATGTAACAAGCGGCTAGGGCAACAAACCCAAGCAGCAGCGCAACCGAGAGAAAGGTAAGGGGATCAAACGGGCGAACACCGTAAAGCAGGCTTCGAAGATAACGCGTCACGCCGAGCGCTCCCGAGATGCCGAGGATGGCGCCGGCGGCGGATAATGCAATTCCCTGGCCCACGATAAAACACAAAACGTCAGACGGCCGAGCGCCAAGCGCCATACGGATTCCGATTTCACACCTTCGCCGCGCCACCTCGTAAGAGAGCAATCCATACAGTCCAATACACGCAAGTAGGAGCGACAGCCCGCCAAAGAAACTCGACAAACGTGCAATCAGGCGCTCTTGGAAAAGCGATCTCTCAATCTGCTCCGCCTCGGTTTTTGGGCTTAGCAGCGGCAGATCCTTATCGAGCTCGCTCACAATGCTGCGCATCGCAGGGATAACTGTCCTTGGATCAACCGCAGTGCGCACCTCAAATACAGCCTCGCCTCCTCCCGCCGGGACGAACAGTGTAGGCGCGATTTCATTCCGCAGCCCCCGGAACTTTGTGTCTCCGACGATCCCCAGGATCTCGTGGCTGGTGCCCTGATGGCCGACACCGCTGATACGCCGCCCGAGCGGGTTTTCATCCTTGAAAAAGCTGCGTGCAAACGCCTCGTTGATCACAGCGGGCTTCCACTCTGAGTCCGGCGACAAAGAGAAATCCTGCGGTGTAAACACGCGGCCCGAGATCAGGGGAATTCCCATGGTTTCAAAGAACTTTGGTCCCGCAGCAAGGCCGAGCGTCTCGTGCTGGATGCTCTGTGCTTCTCCTTCGATGCGAAAGCTGGTATCCCAATAATTGCCGCTCAGCAGCGAATCAAAGGAATAGGTTGCGGAAACGACGCCAGGGATTGCTTCGATGCGCTGCAACATTTGGGAATAGAGACTACGCGTTTGTCGAGATGTGTAACCGTTAAGAGATGGGTCCATGGTAAAGAGCAGGATGTTGTGCGTATCAAACCCGGGATTGATGCTTTTCAAGTTCTCCAGCGTGCGCACCAGCAGACCGGCGCCCGAGAGGGCCAAAATAGCGAGTGCTACCTGGGCGATCACGAGGCCGCTGCCAAGGTTCAGCCGCTGATTAGTTGATGCGCCAGTCGCAAACACCGTAAGACTTTCCTTCAGCGCAGGTGTTAGATTCAGACGCATTCCGCGAGTGGCGGGCGCGAGGCCGAAGAAGATCCCGGTGAGAACGGAAGCTGCCACGGTGAACACCAGAACGCGCAGATCCAGGTGGGCGGTCAGGTGCGACGGCCATAATCCTCCGCGGGACATGAAAGCCACAAGCGACTCGACGCTCCAATAGGCAAGAAGAACTCCCGATGCGCCGCCTGCTAACGAGAGGAGCAGGCTTTCGGTGAGCAATTGCCTCGCAATTCTCCCCCGTCCAGCGCCCAGCGCCAGCCGCACGGCAAGCTCTCTTTGACGCGTGGCGGATCGCGCCAGCATGAGCCCGGCAACATTGGCGCAGGCCACTAACAAAACCGTGCCCACGGCGGTCATCAAAATGGCCAAGGGTGTGGAAAACTGTTCGCGCAGTCCGCTGATGGCTTGCGGGGCGGGCATAAGAACCAGGCGCGGCGCATCGGCGGTCTTGAATAGCTCCTTCGTCTTGTCCAGGACATCATTGCGAAAAACGGCGTCAACAGCGGCTTGCGCCTGGCCAAGGCTTATGCCTTCCCTGAGCCGCGCGACGACGTAAACCCACCAGATGTCATCGCCAGCCTGCAAGGAGGGATGATCTCCGCTGACGGACCCGAACAAATCCATTCCGATCCGCTGACTGAGTGATATGGGGAGCCAGATCGGGCGAACATGGGCAGGATCCAAACCGGGAAAATCCCTTGCCGCCACTCCCACAATCGTCACCGGAGAGTTGTTCAGCCAGATTGTCCTTCCCACGACTGCGGGATCGCCGCCGAACGTCCTTTGCCAATAGCCGTAAGAGAGGACCGCGACGGGTGGTGCGCCGGCCTTGTCATCTGAGAGAGCGAATGTTCGCCTCAACGCCGCCCCGATGCCGAGTGTGTGAAAAACATCCCCCGAGACCATTTCGCCTTGCACAAAACTGGCTGGGCCATTGCCCCTCAGGTTGAGTCCAACATTCCCGCACAGCGCCGTTACTCCGGAAAACTCCTCTTGAAGCGAATGAAATTGCTCGAACATTGGATAGGAAAACCAGCAGCCGTGTTCCGTGCTTGCGTTCGGCGACGGACACGACATGTAGCTGTAATGCCCTTTGGTCGTCGGGGAATGGTGTGCGGTCCATTGGAACACCGCAAGTTGTTGCGGATCGTGCACGGGCAGTGATCGAAGCAGGACGGCGTCAATCAGGCTGAAGATCGCGGTGTTGGCGCCGATGCCAAGAGCGAGGGTGAGGACAGACACGGTCGTGAAGCCGGGAGATTTGCGCAACACACGAAACGCGAAGCGGAGGTCCTGGAGCAAGGCGTCGAGGAAGGGCAGGCCGCGGCGTTCGCGATAAATTTGCCGGGTTTGTTCGACACCCCCGAAGTCGAGGAGCGTCTGGCGGCGGGCTTGCTCGCGGTCCATGCCCTGAGCAAGGTTGCGCTCGAAGGCCATTTCCAGGTGCGAACGCAGTTCGGCGTCGAGGTCGTGATCGAGCCGCGCCCGGCGGAAGAAGGAGCGCAGCCGGTGAAGCGATTGGCGAAGCCAGGTGATCATTTGTTGCGACTCCGATGACCTATTTCGCCGAGTCGTGGCATTGCATCGCGGCCCACCAACTCAGGAAACAAGCAGCAGATTCGTCGGGCAAACCTGCCCTCGGAATGACCGACCAAGACCTTCGAGTGGATTCCCTGCCTAGCTTCGTCCATGGTCGCAATCTCACTCATTCATAACGAAGGGCGACAATCGGATCAACCCGCGTAGCGCGGCGTGCCGGGATGTAGCTGGCCGCAAACGCGATGCTCAGCAACAAAGCGGAGACTCCGGTGAGGGTTAGAGGGTCACCCGCGCGAACGCTCGGAACCAAATGAACCAGCAACCGGGCCGCACCCAAAGCGCATGGAATCCCGACGAGAGTTCCCCCGAAGGTCAGTCCTAGGCCCTGCCCCACGACCAGCGAGAAGACATCAATTCGGGTGGCGCCAAGCGCCATGCGGATACCCATTTCGTGAGTACGCTGGGCAACCAGATAAGCCACCACGCCGTATAATCCGACGGCGGCGAGAATCACCGCGAGGCTCGCAAACACCGCGAGCAACGCGGCCCAAAGCTGCGGCTGTGCCAAGGAGAGCGCGAGGACGTCGTCCAAAGGAAGGATCCTCGTGACAGGCACATTCGGGTCGACCTGTTGCGCGGCGCTTTTGAGGGCCGCCGAGATCGCAGCTGGATCTCCCTCGCTTCTTGCGACCATCACCAGCCACGACCATTCCGGGCTGGACTGCATGTAATTGAGGAAGATCTCCGGCCGAGGCGGAACCCCGAGACTCGTCTGGCGTGTGTCACCCACGACACCGACCACGGTGAGCAGGTTCGCGCCCAAGCTGATCTGTTTTCCGAGAGGAATCTCGCCAGGCCAAAAACGCCGCCGAGCGGCCTCATTGATGATCACTGCGGGTGTTGTGTCTGCCGAATCATGGTCACTGAATTCGCGCCCCGCGTGAATAGGGATTCCCATGGTAGCGAAGTATCCGGAGCTCGCCACATTAAAAAGGGACTGGAAAGGCTTCCCAGGGGCCGGATCAGGCTTGCCGGCAATATGGAAAGAGAGCGAGTCTGAGCCGCCTCCGAGAGGAAGATCAGCAATCAAGGCGGCCGCGTGAACGCCGTGTACGGCTTCCGCACGTGCCAGTGCGAGCTTGAAGAACTGAATCCGGCGCGAGTCGCTCGAGAACCTTTTTGGGGGCAGCCAAAACTCAATGGCCAGGCGGTTTTCCGTATAAAAACCCGGAGCGGTCCTGCGCATCACGAGGATGCTCTTCAGCAGGACGCCTGCCGAGGCCAGAAGAACAAGCGCCATCGCCGTTTCAGCGACGACCAGCCCGCTGCGCAATCGGCGGCCACGAGCCCCTCCGGCGGCTTGGTGGCCGGACTGGTGTAATGCCTCGGCCAGCTTAGGGGAACCGACGGAAAAGGCAAAGACCGCCCCGAAAAAGATTCCCGTGAACAAAGAGACCGCGAACGTGAAGACCAGCACCGCGGCGTCGGTGTGGGTATCGGCAAGCCGCGGCACGTCGAATTGCTTTAGCGACTCGACGAGTGCACGCGATATCCAATTGGAAGCCAGCAACCCCGCTGCGCCACCCGCCAGGGCAAGAACTGTCGTCTCCGTCAGCAGCTGCCGGAGGATTCTTTGCCGCTCCGCCCCCAAAGCCGCGCGTACCGCAATTTCCTTCATCCGCGACGCGCCGCGGGCAAGCATCAGGTTGGCAACATTGGTGCAAGCGATCAGCAATACCAGGCTGACGACTCCAAGAAAGATCATCATCCCGGTTTTTACGTCCCCCGCCATTGCGTCTACCAGCGGAACGATATGCACGCCTACGCCGCGGTTCCCGTTTGGGTACGCCTCCTCCACGCGCCGGGCGATGGTGCTCATCTCCGTTTGTGCTTGCCGGATCGACACGCTGGGTCGCAGCCGGCCAAGCACCATGAGAAAACCATGGCCGCGATCGGGGTCACGCGCGAGCGGCGCGTAAACCTGCTCCGGCCTTTCTCGACTGATGCGGAAACCGGAGGGCATGACCCCGACGATCGTGTAGGCTTCCTCGTTGACGCGGAGCGTCTGGCCGATCACGTCGGTGCGTCCGGCGAAGCGCTGCTTCCAGAATGCATCGCTGAGAATGAGCACATGGGACGAGCCGGGCTCGCTTTCCTCCTCCCGGAACGTCCGCCCAAGCTCGGGCGACACACCCAACAGCTCGAAAATTCCGGGAGTGCCCTGAACGGCTGGAACCAGTTCCGCCTCCTCGCCGTTCGAGAGCGTCGCACTACGAGTCGTAAATGCGGCCAGCCGATCGAGAGTCTTGCTTTGCGCTTTCCAATCTTCGAAGTTCGGATACGAACTGACATCCTCCGTGATCCCGCGCTGGCTGTCCGTGGCCCAGACAAACACGAGCCGATGGGCATTCGGAAATGGCAGAGGACGCAAGAGCACGGCATTGATGGCACTGAAGATGGCCGTGTTGGCGCCGATGCCAAGGGCCAGGGTAAGTAGGGCGACCGAGGTGAAGCCAGGAGACTTGCGCAACATACGCAAGGCGAAGCGGAGGTCCTGGAGCAGGGTATCGAGGAACGGAAGACCGAGGCGTTCGCGATAGATTTGCCGGGTTTGTTCGACACCGCCGAAGTCGAGGAGTGCTTGGCGGCAGGCTTGCTCGCGGTCCAGGCCTTGCGCGAGGTTGCGTTCGACAGCCATCTCTAAGTGCGAACGCAACTCGGCGTCGAGATCACCCTCGAGCTGCCGGCGGCGAAACAGCGCGAGGAAGCGGACAACCAGCGTTCGAACGGATTCAATCATGAGCTGGCCTTGAGCACGCGATTGATCACAGCGGCCATTTGGTTCCAACCTGCGGCTTCGTCCCGAAGCTGCCTGCGGCCTGTTCGAGTGAGCGAGTAAAATTTGGCGTTGCGGTTGTTTTCCGAGATGCCCCACCGGGAGGAAATCCAGCCGCGCTGTTCGAGGCGCAAGAGAGCGGGATAGAGCGTGCCCTGGTTCAGGCGAAGCACGTCCTCGGAAACCTGCTGAATGCGCTGGGCGATGCCAAAGCCGTGCATCGGCCCCATGGTTTCAAGAGTTTTGAGGACCAGCAGGTCCAAGGTGCCCTGCAAAACCTCCGCTCTTGGCGGCATATTCGCTCCTTTAGACGGTCAACAGGAATGGTCATCAGGAATACCATGAACTCCTGTTGGCCGTCAACAGGGAGGTGCTTGAGGAGGCACGTCGAGCTACAGGAGAGCGGCAGCAAAGGGGGGACGCAATGGCGGAGCTTATGCCCACCACGTCATTCTGGTTCGTGCTTCCTACGAAAATAGGGCCGATCTCGTTGAAAGCAAAGGGCGGGACGCGGGACTCATTTTCATCCTTCGTTGTAGCTCTCCGAGAGCCATGAGTTACTCGTGGCGCAGGGCGGCCATGGGATCGACACGCAGGGCGCGGCGCGCGGGAATGTACGACGCAAGCAGCGCAACGGCAGACAGCAGAGCGGCGACAATGACGAAGGTCAACGGGTCGGTGGCGCTGATGCCGAGGCGCAGAATCACGAACGACGCGGCAATGCCGATAACCACGCCGAAAACCGCCATGCGAGCTCCTTCCCCCAAGACCAAACGCAAAATCTCGCCTCGCTGGGCGCCCAAGTACATGCGAATGCCGATTTCCTGGGTACGCCGCGTTACCGAGAAAGCCACAACTCCATACAGGCCGACGGCAGCAAGGGCGAGAGCGGCGACGGCAAACAGCCCTGCAAGCAGCAAAAAGAAGCGCTTCTCAGACAACCATCTGCCCATCTCATCCGCAAACGTCGAGAACTTCAGCGGAACATCGGGAGCGAGATTGTGGAAGATGCTGCGCGCCGCGGCGACAATGGGACCCGTGCGGGCATCGGTGCGCAACAGGATCATCGGCGAAGAGTTGCCGCTCAGACCTCGCTGCTCATAATTCGCGTAGATGACCGAGCTCGCGGGGCGGTCAAGCCCCTCCGCGCGGACGTCGCCAACGATTCCGACAATGGTGAGAGGCTTTAGATTTCCGTCCATATTGCCGAATGCAACGGTTTGGCCGATGGGATCCCGATTCGGCCATTGCTGCCTCGCCTTGGTCATGGTTCAGGAGCTCCCTTTCGGGCTCACCCGCACCCTTACTCATAACGAAGAGCGACCATAGGATCTACACGCAGCGCGCGGCGGGCAGGGATGTAACACGCCCCGAGCGCCACGGCCACGAGCAAAAGCGCCACGGTGAAAAAAGTGGCCGCGTCGGTGGAACTGACGCCGTAGATCATGCCGGCCATGAGGCGCGTCAACGCGAAAGCCGCGACCAGACCAAGCAACAAGCCGAGCCCGGCCAGACGAAGACCTTGTGTGAGAACGAGCTTCAATACCTCGTTGCTGCGCGCGCCAAGGGCCACACGGATGCCGATTTCGCGCGTGCGTTCGGCAACGCTGTAAGCCATCACGCCGAAAATGCCGACGGTGGCAAGTAGCAAAGCAAGGGACGCGAAAAGCACGAAAAGCAAAAGATTCAGACGCTCGGAGGCGATGGAGGTGGAGCGAACTTCGTCCATCGTGCGAACGCGCGTGACGGGCAGATTTTTGTCCACCGACCAAACGGCAGTGCGAACCGACGAGGCCACAGTCAGAGGATCTACCGTAGTGCGCACGACCCAATCGCGCAGAATGCCCCCCGGATCCGCAAATTGTTTGATCGGGAAGTACATGGTTGGTCGAGGAGCGGTCAGAGGATCGAACTCGCGAGTGTCGCCCACAATTCCCGCGATGGTCAACCAGGGAAACCCCCGGTCATCCGGGCCACCTTGTCGGATGCGCTTACCGAGAGGGTCTTCACCGGGCCAGTATCTTTTGGCCATGGCTTCGTTGATGATGATGACCGGCTGAGTTTCAGTCGTATCACTCCACGAAAAATCCCTTCCTCCGCGCAAAGGAATGCGCATGCTCGGAAAATATCCCGGGGTCACCACATCATAGCCGGCCATCGGAATTTGTCCCGGTGCGCTGGGTTGGCGGCCTTCGATCGTGAAGCCTTTGCTGGCGCGGACAAAAGTGAGGGGGATGAACGTGACCGCGGCCGCGGATTCGACGCCGGGGAGCACGTCAATTCGTTCGATGGTCTGCTGGTAAAAGGCGGAGCGGCGAGAAAAGTCCGAATACCCTTGGCCTCGTGGAATCACGCGAAAAGTAAGGACTCCCCGCGGCTGAAATCCAAGCGGAATTTGCTCAATGCGTAGGAAGCTGCGCAGCAGAAGGCCGGCGCCGATGACGACCACCACGCCCACGGCGGTTTCCACGATAACCAGAAGACTGCGCCCTCTGAGCCGCGGGCCGATCGCCGATTCCCGGGAGCCAGACCTCAAGGTGTCATGTAGGTTCGCTCTGCCGGTTTGCAGCGCCGGCGCCAGGCCGGAAACCAGGCCTGCAAGAATCGCGACCGCAAAACTGAAGGCGAGCACCGCAGCGTCGAGAGAGAACTCCTCGGTGCGCGGAAGGTGCGAAGCGGCGAGCAGCTTGAGAGCGCTTACTCCCCAATGCGCAAGCAACAGGCCGAAGACGCAGCCCGAGAGCGCCAGGAGCGTACTTTCGGTGAGCAGTTGACGGAAAAGCGTGTGGCGGCTCGCGCCCAGCGCCAGGCGAATGGCGATTTCCCGATGACGAGCCGAGGCGCGGGCCAGCAGCAGATTTGCGACGTTGGCACAAACAATCACCAGAACCAACCCAACCGCACCCCACAGCACCAGAAGCGTGGCCCGCACGGGACCGGCGAGATCTTCCTCGAGAGGCACGACATTGACAGTTTGGCCGGTATTGGAGTCGGGGTACAGTTCCGCAAGATGCCTGGCGATTACGGACATCTCCGCTCGCCCTTGCTCGAGCGTTGCGCCCGGCCTCAGACGCGCAAAAACCTCGAGAAAATGGCTGCCGCGATTTTCACGTTCGGCAGGGGTCATAACCAGAGGGACCCAGAGCTCGTCGTCGGAATCGGGAAAATGGAATCCCGCCGGCGCCACGCCAACGACTTCGTAGCCCTCGCCGTCGAGGAGAAGTTTCTTGCCAAGAATCTGGGGGTCTCGGCCAAAGTGGCTCCTCCACAAACCATCGCTCATTACCACAACGCGGGAGGCGCCGAGGCGGTCTTCCCCGGCGACAAATTCGCGCCCCAGCGCCGGATGGATTTGCAAAGCAGTGAAAAAATTGGCGGCAACCAGCTCGCCTTCGACGCGCACCGGCTCGCCCGCTCCGATGAGATTGAAACTCCGGTTGCGATAGCATGCCACGTTCTCAAAAACCGTGTTTTGCTTCGTCCACTCCGAGAAGTTTCCAGGAGACACTTCATTTCGATCATTTTGATAATTAGGCAGGCGGACGTTTTCGTAGACCATGACCAGGCGGTCCGCTCGCGGATAAGGCAGCGCCTTGAGCAGGACCGCATAGACGGCCGAGAAGATGGCCGTGTTCGCGCCGATGCCGAGCGCGAGAGTGAGGACGGCGACGGCAGTGAAGCCGGGAGACTTGCCGAGCGTGCGGAGCGCAAAGCGAAGATCCCGGAACAGGGTTTCGAGAAGCGGCAGGCTGTGCGCTTCGCGGTGTTGTTGTTTGGCTTGCTGAAGGCCGCCAAAACGGACGAGGGCCTGCCGGCGAGCCTCGGCAGTAGAAAGTCCGCGGCGGAGATTTTCTTCGATGGCCAATTCGAGATGGGCGGATATTTCGGCGTCGAACTCACGGCCAAGCTTTGCGCGGCCGAACAAGAAGCGCAGACGGTGGAAGAGTTGGCGAAAACCGTCTGTCATTTGGATCCGCTCCTTTCCTGCCGGGCCAGAACGTTTGTTACCATCGGCACCATCACTCATAACGCAGGGCAACCATCGGATCGACGCGAAGCGCGCGGCGCGCGGGAACATAAGCCGCGGCAAGCGCGACGAGTACGAGCAGCCCTGCGAGCGAAAGCAAAACCGGCAAGCTCACTAAAACAATTCCAAAAACAGATGCGGCCATCGCTTGGCTGGCCGCCAAGGAAATCGGCAATCCAATCCCGAGGCCAATGCCAGAAACGAGAAATGCGTGGCGCAAAACAAGCCGGAGCACGTCGCGTGGGTTCGCTCCGAGGGCGAAACGGATGCCGAATTCGTGGGTTCGCTCGGCGACATTCTCGGACAGGATTCCATAAACGCCGAGGGTGGAAAGCAGCAGGGCCACGACCCCGAAGACAGCCATCAAGATTCCCATAATGTGCACGATGGCAATGGAGTCTTGCACTTCCGTCGCAAGGGTTTTCAGCTCGGTCATGGGAATTTCCGGATCGACTTGGGCAATCGCTCGGCGCGCCGCCGAAGCGTAGCCCGTCGGGTTCGAGGCAACGCGCAGGACAAAACGAAACGAGCTTCGGGACGACTGAAGATACGGCTGATAAATGACGGGAAACGTCGCGGGGTTCCACCAGTTTTGCCGCGCGTCTCCGACAACGCCGACGACCGTCATCCACGGCTCGTTCGAGTCTGCCACGCCGAGCTTCAATCTTTGGCCCACTGGATCGCTGCCTGGCCAAAAACGGCTCGCCAACGTGCGGCTGACGATGGCGACACGCGCGGAGGCGGCGCGATCGGCCGCGGTGAAGAATCGGCCGGCCATCAAAGGAATCTTGAGAACGGAGAAATAGTCCCCGCTAATGATTTGCAAATCTGCCGCAGGCGCTTCGCTGGCTTCGAGAGCCGGGTGATCTTCGATGGTAAACAAGACCTTTTCGTTGTCCACGTTGCTGGCGGGAAGGTTGGAGGTTAGGGCCGTCCCAGAAACTCCGGGAAGGGAAGCGAGGCCGTCGAGAGCCGTCTCGAAGAAGCTCGCGCGTTTCACACTGCCGGGATAGGTGGTTTCTGGTAGGGCGACTTCGAATTTCAAGACTTGCTCAGGCTGAAACCCTTGGTAGGCGTTCGCCAGACGGCTGAATCCTTGCATGGTCAAGCCCGCGCATACAAGAAGAATCAGGGCGAGCGCCACTTGAGCGGAGACCAGTCCGTTCCGCAGGCGGGCTCGCGCGGGACCGGCAGAACTGCGTCCGGTTTCTTTGAGCACGGTATGCAGGTCGATGTGCCGCAAGTGAAGCGCGGTCGAAAGGCCAAAGACAAGCCCGAGGAGCAAAGAGAGAAGAATGGTGAAAAAGAGAACGGTGGAATCGACGCGAATGCCATCCCAGCCGGGAACCCATTTGGTCCAATCCGGCGAAATGCTGTTACGAAGAACACGCAGACTCGAGAACGATACGGTGATTGCAACGATTCCGCCGAGAAGCCCGAGCAGCGTCATCTCGGAAACCAGCAGGCGGCCCAGCCTGGTGCGGTTTGCACCAAGCGCCGAGCGCACGGCAAGCTCTCTCTGTCGCGCAATCATCCGCGCGAAGAGGAGATTCGCGAGGTTGGCGCAGGCCAGGAGGAGCACAAACCCGGCGGCCGCTTCCAGCAATCCGAACAGCGGCAGAGTGTACTGATAGAGTTCTTTTCTAAGCGGCAACACGTGCAGGATGCGGCCGGCGTTGGTCTTCGGATAGAGTTCAGAAAGCCTGCGTGAGAGATTGTTAAGAGCAGCGGCTGTTTGCGCGACGGTGACGCCAGGCCTTAGCCGTCCGATAGCCGTAAGAGACATCTGGGAGCGATCGGACTTCTCGGCTGGCGTAAGCGCTAAGGGCACCCACAATTCCATGGGCACGGGATAGCCAAAATCCGGGGGCATGATTCCCGCGACTGTGTAATTGCGCCCATTTAGGCGGATGGTTTTGCCGATGAGGTGCGGGTCACTGGCGAGCCTGGATTGCCAGAAGCCGTGACTCAAGATGACGGAGCGATCGGAGCCGGGCTGTTCTTCATTCGCAGAGAAGAGGCGGCCCGCGGCGGGGCCAACGCCAAGGAGGGAGAAAAAGTTTGCGGATACGCGGCAGCCCGGCACCACGTCGACGCGGCCCTCGGACGCAAGATGGAAATCCCCGCATTGATAGGTAGACAGGTCGTCAAACCATCGCGAGCTGGCTTCGAGGTCCGCCACGTCGCCGGGCGAAATCGGCCGGGCGTCGGGCCCTTCGTCGATGCCGCGGTTCTCCCAGAGGAGGACGAGGGATTCCAGATTGTGGAAGCGGTAGGGGTGCACCAGCAGGGCATTCACCATGCTGAAGATCGCCGTGTTCGCGCCGATGCCAAGCGCAAGAGTGAGAACCACGATGGCGGTGAAGCCGGGAGACTTGCGCAGCATGCGAAGCGAATAACGGACGTCTTGAAGCAGCGTTTCGAGGAAACGGAGGCTGCGGGCTTCGCGGTGCTCTTCTCTTGCCTGTTGTGAGCCTCCGAACCGGAGAAATGCCTGGCGGCGGGCTTCTGCCGGGCCGAGGCCCCGCTCGAGATTCTCGTCGATGGCGAGTTCGAGGTGGCTGGCCATTTCGGCATCGAAATCGCGGTCGAGTTGCGCGCGGCGGAAGAAGGAGCCGAGGCGCTCGAGCCATTCCCGTATGCGATCTGTCATCTGGCAGTGCTCCCTTCCGTCTCGCAAGCCATAATGCTTGCCGCTTCCATGGTCACTCGTAACGCAAAGCCACAATCGGGTCGACGCGTGTGGCGCGCCAAGCGGGCAATAAACAAGCGATCAGGGAGACAATCAGCAAGATCAGAAAAGCGGAACCGAAGGCCAGCGGGTCGCGCGGACTCACTTTGTAAAGCAGATATCCGAGCAGGCGCGTCAACCCAAGCGCGGCGGCCGCGCCTAGAAGGATGCCGCCCGCGGTCAGAGCGAGCCCACGGGAAATCACCAGCCGGAATAGCTCCGGTGTCCGCGCACCGAGGGCCATGCGCAGTCCAAGTTCTCGCGTGCTCTGCGAGACGGTGTAGGACATGACGCCATAGAGTCCGATACTGGCGAGCACCAAGGCCAAACCGGCCAAGACGCCGGTCAGGGTAACGGCAACTTTCTGCGGGGACGTGGAACGATCCAACTGTTCTTGAAGCGAAATCACTTCATAAAGGGCCAGGTTCGCGTCCATAGCCTTCAGTTCACGCGACAGCGCGGCGGCCATGGTCTCCGGTCGCAGCTTGGTCCGGATATTCAACGCTGCGCCTACGGAAAACTTCTGCCGCAGAGGAACGTAGAAAAACGGCTTAGGCATTTCACGCATGCTGTAATACCTCGAAGTTTTCGCGACGCCAACGATCTCGAGCCATTTGTCTTTGACCTGAAGGCGGTCACCGATAGGATTCTTGCCGGCCCAGTAGCGCGCGGCCATGGTTTCGTTGACGATGGCGACGGGCGCGGCGGTTTCGTTATCGGCGCGAGTGAATTCGCGGCCTGACACCAGGGGGATTCCGATGGTGGCGAAGTAGCCGGGGCCAACCTGGTTATAGTCGACCGAGAGGCGCTCATCGGTCGGAGGTTGATATCCATCGACCGCGATCGGAGCCGAAGAAAAAGTGCCGTAGCCGAGCGGCGTAACGCGCGCCAAGGCTGCGGACTCGACGCCGGGAAGTCCTTGGACGCGGTCGATGAGGTCGTCTTGAAAACTCTTCGCGCGCTGGACATCATATCCGGACGCGGACAAATTCACGGCGGTCACCAACGTGCCTTGGGTGGAGAATCCCGGGCTGTCCGATCGAACCCTCTCGAGGCTTTGCAGGAGCAGGCCCGCTCCGGCAAGCAGGATGAAACATAGAGACACTTGAACCACCACCAAGCCGGAACGTACCCAAGATTTGCTGCGGCCGTGGACCACACCGGCCATTTCCGAACGCAGCGTGGTGGCCAGATCGACGTTGCTGGCTTCGATCGCCGGAAGAAGAGCGAACAGCAGCGTCGAGGCAAGGCAGACGGCAGCGCTCAGGGCCATCACCCGCCAGTCCATTTCGCCGGGCAGGTGCATGGCGTTTCCGTTCCGCACCGGCAAGAGCAACACGAGCAAGTGACTCGACCAGTGCGCGATGAGGAGCCCGCCGGTTGCGGCCAGCGCGGAAAGGACCAGACCCTCAATGAGAAGTTGCTGCAGCAGGCGTCTCCGCCCGGCGCCCACCGCGACGCGGACGGTGATTTCATGTCTTCGCGCGAAAGAGCGGACAAGCAGGAGGTTGCCGACATTGGCGCAGGCGATCAAAAGTACAAACACGACGACGACGAGCATGATTCCCAGCGTGGGGAGCAGGGTTCCCGCGTTGTTGAATGGGGTTTGCCACAAAGCCCAGAGCTTTACGCCGCGACCGCGGTTGGTCGCCGGATAATCCGCATCCAAGCGCTTCGCGACCGCAGAAACTTCCTGCTGCGCTTGCTCGAGAGTGACGCCGGGTTTCAGACGGCCGTAACCTTCAATCCAACGCTCACCGCGATCTTCGAGTTTGTAGCCGCCGGCCTCGAATGTGTCTTCCATGGAGGCCGGTACCCAAAACTTCATCGCCCAGCCGACGAATGTTCCGTAAAAGCCTTCCGGGGCCACGCCAATAATAGTGTGAAGCACGCCGTTCATGCGCTGCGTCTTGCCGATGATTTGCGGGTCGCCCCCGAAGCGCTCTTTCCATAGCTGGTAACTAATGACTGTCACGGGATGGGCGCTGCGGCCCACATCCTCGGTAGGCTCAAACGCGCGCCCAAGAATCGGATGAACCCCCAGCGCCGGGAAATAATTCGATGAGACGACACTGCCCGTAACGACCTGGGCCCGCTCGCCAATGCTGAGCGTAGTGCCCATAATCTTACTTACAAAGAACGCCTCAAACAGTTTGCAGTTCCTTTGAAGATCGAGGAAATCGGGCCAGGAAAGATCGTCTTGGGCGGCGGTTCCCGTCAGAGCCACCAACCTCTCTTGGTGCGCGACCGCCGGGTAGGGGCGAAACAGAAGTCCTTCCATCCAACTGAAAACGGCGGCGTTGGTGCCAATACCCAAAGTCAGGCAAAAAATCGCGACCAGGGCAAAGCCGGGACTGCGGCGGAGCATTCGCAATGCGAAGCGAAAATCTTGAAAGAGCGTTTCCAGGAGCGGGAGTCCGCGCGCTTCGCGGAGGGTTTCTTTGACTTGCTGCGGTCCCCCGAAGCGCACAAGGGCCTGGCGGCGAGCTTCCGCGGGAGAAAGCCCGCGCTCGAGATTCTCCTCGATGGCGAGTTCCAGATGAGCGAACATTTCCGCGTCGAGTTCACGATCTTGCTGGGCGCGGCGGAAGAAAGAGCGCAGGCGATGGAACCCTTGGCGAACCTGGTCGATCATTTGTTGTCGCTCCCCTCCGGCAGAGCCAGCACGCGGCCCATAACATCGGAGAGCCGTTGCCAGTAGGCGGCGTCTTCGGAGAGCTGCTTGCGGCCTCGCTTTGTGATGGAATAAAACTTGGCTTTGCGATTGTTCGTAGAAGTGCCCCACTCTGCGGAAATCCATCCGCGCTGCTGCAACCTCACGAGCGAGGCATAAATGGTGCCTTGATTCAGCAGCACCGCGTCGCCGCTGACCTGCTCGATGCGGCGCGCGATACCATAGCCGTGGAGTCGCCCCATGGCCGCTAGGGTTTGCAGGACCATCAGGTCCAAGGTTCCTTGCAGCAGATCGAGCTTTGATTCGGACATGCACCCTCCTGTGTTATGTCCACAGCAAGGTAACACAGTTTATGTGGGGATGCCACAGGAGAATTAGACGAGGCAAGCCTCCGCCGGTTAGCCCGTTTGGGCCGGCTAAAACTCCTATGGGATTTCTATAGGAAAATGGGCTCGCAATGAGCGGGCCCGGCCGCGAAACGCAGGGAAACCCGACTAAACTTGGAGCTCCACAAACTCAACTTGGAAGGGCGTCGATCCCAGATTCAAGCGCGCCACACTAACCGGCAAACGAAACCTTCGGGGCCCGGCGCTGCCTGGATTGATGTACAGGACCCCGTTGCGCTCGAACTTCCCTGGCTGATGGGAATGGCCGCTGACGACCACGCGGAATCCGGCGGCACGAGGGTCCAAGTCAAGAGCATGCACGTCGTGCAGAACGTAAAGCAGGACGGCGCCCGCCTCCGCCACGGCTGCTTCCGGCAGCGCTTTAGCCCAGTCTTCTCTGTCGATGTTTCCGCGCACAGCAATCACGAGCGCAAGTTTTCTTAGAGCGGTGAGAATTTCGGGCTTTCCCACGTCTCCGGCATGGACAATCAGCTCGGAACCGCGAAGGGCTTCGAGGGCTTGCGGGCGCAGCAGGCCGTGAGTATCCGAAATCAAACCGATGCGTGTGGGGCATTTAGCACGGAGAAATTCTAATGCTTGGCTCGGTGCCGCGGTCGAAGAATGAGGGATAAGGGCCGTCTGGTCCAATTCAGAGACCAGTTACGCCGAGGCTTTGTCGGGAAGCACCCGGCGCATCGGTTTCGCCCCCGGGGAGGGGAACTGCATGTGCCAGAAGTTAGCTTCTGCAGACAGGAATTCTACGCCGACATATTGCTTGCTATCGCGGGCGCGGTGGATCGAAACGACGCGACACTCGATCGATTGGGCGGTATGGTCATTAACCAGAATCACGGTCTGGCCCACGGCTATGGTTTCTTCGAGGTGAAACAAGGCGCCATGGCGATTGACGGATTGCGAGGTGGTGCGTGTCGAAAAGCGCTCGCCGCAGTCTGTTTTCCCGTGAACCGTCAGCGGGACGGTCAAAGCCACCCTTAAGGTGCGGCGGCGTTCTTTGACACGAAAATGAAGCAGGGACATTGTCTGCGCGACCTCAAATCAAATTTGGAGCTGCACTGCGGCTAGTCAGCACGTTTCTCCGCAGGGATTCGCTTGCAGTGACGCGCTAGCAGTGTGCTAAAGCGCAAACACAGCAAAACAGAGGTAACGAGCACGAATCTCGCCCACACCGCCCCATAGTGCAGAAGGATTTCTCCTATGACAATGGCGTAACAGTACCACAAAGCAGCCATCGAGACCAGTACCCCCGTACTCCCTGTTTTTCTAAGGGAAAAAAAAGAGACTACCGGAAAACAAATGCACTTTGGCTTGCAACCTCTTGATTCTAAAAAAGCTTCTGGCGCTGGCCCCGACAGGCACGCCATGCCGCACGTGCCTGTGGGCTTTTCCTCAACTAGTTTCTAGTGGTGTCGGTGCTTTGATTTTCGCCTGCTTGGTGGGTCACTCCCGTGCCCTAGAACCTTGACCAGCTCGAGAGGGTTCACTCGGGCGCGCTCAACCGTGAGGCCCCAGTGGAGGTGCGCTCCCGTGACGCGGCCGGTGGCGCCAACCTTTCCCAGTACCTGGCCGAGCTGCAGCTGGTCACCGACTTTCACGTCGATTTCGGAAAGGTGGCCATAGAAGGTATAAATCCCCAGACCGTGATCGACAACAACGGTGTTGCCGGAAAAGAACAGTTCCTGTGCCAGCGCCACGCGGCCGCTCTGAGCCGCATGAATCGGAGTACCGGTGGGGGAGGGGAAATCCACGCCGCTGTGAGGTGAGCCGGACTGGCCGTTCAAGATGCGGCGCTTGCCGAAGTTGCCGCCAGTGGTGACGCCGTCGAGCGGCACACGGAAATCCCCGTCCCACAATTTTTCAGGGGTCACCTGGTCGAAAACAGCGCGCAACTTGTCACGCTCTTCGTTCGCCCGTTTGATTTGCTCGGGGCTGGGTTCCACGAATTCCTTACCGACTGCGAGCCTCTCGGTCGCGAACCTTCCCGCGTGAACGGGAATCTGAAGCGTGCAGCTCTCGGGCTTGTCGCTGGCTGTTTGCACGTGGACGAGCACGGGATAGGTGCCGGGCGGTTTTTCCAAGTCGACTCCGAGAAGGCCCTGACGCCGATCGACCGCCGCAACCCCAGTCGCATCAGCGCGTTCGTCAGATACCTGCCAGAAGGGAACGTTCTTCGAGTTCCACTCGGCGGTTACTTCGGTCAAGGGCTTGCGGCTTTGCACTTCCAGAACGAGCAAGCTCCCTTGGCTTGAAACCGGAGTGCTTAGTTTTAGTGTTACTCCGGGGCCGCAGGTCAGCGGGATTTTTGCAGCAGCGAGCAATGGAAGCAAAAACAATCCCAACGCGACCCGCGGAACGATCCTTAAAAGGAACCGAACAAAGGACCGGTGGCGCAACTCAGGCCCCCCGCTTCGGGCGCAGCATATTCACGCGAGCTTCTACCTTTGCAAACTGCGCGCGGCCGAGTTCGGAACCATAAATCGCCCTTTCGGAAAGCAGAAAGAGATCGGGGCTCTTTGCCTTCTCACGGATTTCCTTTAAGAACGGTCGGACTTTGGCAAACATGAAATACAACTCGCCGCAGAAGGCCGGCTCAAAGAACAGTGTTTCGCTGATGATCCCGTTCAATACAAAGGTCGTGGCAATACCCCAATAGCTCCCCACCTGCCGAAGCCAGTTGTTCTCTTGCGAGCCGAAATCCATGGCAACGTTCATGAAATCGTCGGCGCAAGTCGGCCAAAAAGTAGTGAGCCACGACTGTCGGGCTTTGCGCATTTCGGGCTCACGTCTCAGATTGTAGAGCTCCAGAATCAGTCGCGCCTCTTCGACCGTCGACTTTTTCGGCATCTTCTCCTCCACGGACATTTCCGCGGTGTCATTCTACCCTTGACATGCAGGTTTTGCCGCGGCTTAAAGTTGATCAGCCCTGGGTGGGGCTGGCGCGCAGCTTGAAACGCTGGATTTTTCCCGTCACTGTCTTCGGTAGCTCGCTACAGAAACGCACTTCGCGCGGAACTTTATAAGAGACCAGCCGCGCCTTAATGTGACTGCGAATCTCTTCGGCTAGCTCGTCTGATCCCTCGCGGCCCGAGCGCAAGCTGACGTAGGCAACGGCATAGGTCAGGCCGCGAGCATCTGTCGCTCCTACCACCGCGGCTTCCGCCACGTGCGGATGGCCGAGAAGCACATTCTCGACTTCGACGGGCGAGACCCACATGCCCGCGACTTTCAACATGTCGTCCGCGCGGCCGCAATAACGGTAGTAGCCATCGGCATCGCGCACGAACTTGTCGCCGGTAATCACCCAGTCGCCGCGTTTCGTGCGTGCCGTCAGCTCCGGAATCCGCCAATACTCTGCGAACGCGCTGCTACCACGCACCCAGAAGTTCCCAATTTCGCCGGGAGGCATCTCCTTGCCTAGGTCATCGACAATCTTTGTGTCATAACCGGGCACGGTCGTGCCACAACTCCCCGGCTTCGATTTGCCGGGTCGGCTGGACACGAAGATATGCAACATCTCCGTCGAGCCAATTCCGTCCAGAATTTCCAAACCCGTGGTTTGCCTCCAGCGTTCGAAGATTTCGGCAGGCAACGGTTCGCCGGCAGAAACGCACCGTCGCACCGAGGAAAAGTCGAGCCGCCGCGCGGTCGTCTCCGCTTCCCGCAGAATGGCGGCGTAAAGAGTCGGTACCGAGAAGAAAATCGTCGGTCGGTGCTTGGATACCAATCGAACGACATGCGCGGCGCTCGTGCGCTTGGGGTCCACGATCGTGCCCGCGCCAAACGCGAGCGGAAAATACATGCCATTTCCCAGACCGTATGCAAAAAAGAGTTTCGACGTGGAGAAAGTCACGTCGTCCGGCCGCAACTCAAGAACACCGTGCGCATAGTTGCGGGTGGCGGCCAGCATGTCGCCATGGAGATGCAGGGCCGCTTTGGGTGATCCGCCGCTGCCGGACGTGTACAGCATAAAAGCCGGATCCCGCGACGAGGTCTCGGCCGGCGCGAGCATTTCGCTGGTCAAGGCAATCCAATCGTTCCAGATTGCGCAGGACACCCCTTGGGTTTCGAGATGTCCCTCGGTGACAACGACAATCGGCATTTGCGGGCGTTCGCTGGAGGAGGGCAAAAAGGCCTCAAGCGCTTCGCAATGCACAATTGCCGCCCGCGGTTCGCTATTTTCAAGGTAAGCGATGTAGTCCGCTGGCCGCGCGAAAGGATTCACCGGAACCGCAACGGCGCCAATTTTGGCAGCGCCAAAAAAAGAAGCGATGAATTCCGCGGAATCGGGAAGCACGATGAGAACGCGGTCGCCGCCGGATATCCCCAGTTCAAGAAGAGCATTGCCTACGCGGTTTGCGAGCTTTGCCAGTTCGCCATAGCTCACGGCACGAGGCTCACCGACGATGGCTGTCTTGTCCGGATGCCGGGAGGCAGGAGCGTCCAAGAAGAACTCGGCGATGTTCAGCTGCGTCGGAATGTCCGCAGGCAAAAAGGGATCCGTGGAAGTGACCGTCATATCTAATTTGCCGTGGCACCAGACCTATTGAACCGACGCCTTTGCTCCGACAATGCGAATTTTGTACCAGGCTGTGCCGGCGGGGTACAGCGCGTCGTTGACTTCCGAATTGTGCTGCCCGCCAGGCTCGATGGTTACAGGTATGGTTCCTTTGTTGATGAGGATGGCATCATTGTTTGCGCCGACGTAAGTGGTTTCGTACTGGATGTTGCTGTAGGTGTAGGAAGCGGATCTATTCTCAATGCTGATGAGCCAGACGGCCGTCGTTCCGGTGCGGTCTTTGCTCATCGTGGCGCGTTGCACTTTCAAGTCCCGCACCGGATCCGCGGGACCCGCGGGCGGAGCAGCCGCCGCCACGACAGGCGATGACTTACTTGCTTTGGCTCTGGAGATGAACAGATAACCGCCAACAGCAATCGCTACCACGACGACCGCAAAAACGATCCACAGGCCCTTGGATGCGCCGGATGCCTTGGCTTCCTGAGTCGCCTCGAACATACTCCACCTCCTCTCTCTGCCCCGGCAGTCCTTGCAGGACGTACTCGTTCCAGGTCGCAGGAAAGCAATAGGAGCCGTTCTGCAAGTGAAAGTGGCGGTCGCGCCAGAAAGCGTCCCCCGCGCTGGGGCGAGAGCCGCCTTAGGAATACCAGAGAAAGATGAGGAAGTCCATCATCGAAGGGGCCGGTGTCAAACCAAAATAGAAATGTCCCCCTCCTTACCACAATAGAAATGTCCCCTTTTTAGGTTTTGCTGTTTGGTTGTTCGTGGAGCTTGCCCGTAGCGAAGCCCTGCGTAGCCCGAAGGGCGGAGCGTTTAGGGCGCAGCGAAGGGCAAACTCCACGAATGGACGGCCGCTCCTCAGCGCGGGCCGATTTTCTGACCACGCCGTTTTTCGGCAGAAGAATTTCGCGTCAGGAGCGCCTAGGAGCGACGATTTCCAACTCCCTCGACCCGTAGCATCTCCCCGTCTTCGCACTTCACCGTGCCTCACAGTTGCTCACAACCTCCACGATGCTCCGACGGCCATGGTCTCCCGTGCCGCTTTCTGGTCCACCGCTCGACGAGCAGCTTTTCGCCACGGGTGATCCACCGGCGGTACCCACTTGCCTCGCACCGCTGCAAGCCGACCACGCTGGCGCTCGTTTTCCACCGCACCCTGTGGCTTGGCAGGAGCCGGAATTTCCTCCCAGCGCAGCCCCTGCCCGCGATACTCGATGACGATGCTCCCGTACCGTCCTTCACAGACCAGCACCTTGCTTCGTGCCAGCGCATGACGGTGGCTCTGCGGCTGCAGTTGGAAATAGCGATTCTCGTAGCGCACCACCCAGTCCTGGCTAACCACCCGCTCACTCTCCAACCGGAAAATGCGATCCAACTCCGCAGCCCGCGGCGCGCGTCGGTGGTAGTCTTCCGGCCTCGCTGCCACGCGTGCGAATCGCCGGTTGTGTTCCGGCAGATATTCGTTCCGCAGATACACGTTTGCGACTTCGTGGCTGACGATCCCCTTGCGCCGCAGTTTCTTCACCAAGCGGTCTTGGTGCGTGCCGTGCATCCGCTCGATTCGTCCCTTGGCCTGGGCCGAACTCGCCGCGATCACCGCGATCCCCAGCTTCGCGCACATGCGCCCAAATTGCGTGATCGGCTCTTCTCCCCGCAACAGTTCGCGTGGCGTGGCCGGCCGCTTGTACAGATTCTTCCAGTCCACATACAGCGCCAAAGGGACGCCGTACTGTTCGATCCACGCGCGCAGCGTATCCGCCACTGCCCAGATCGTCTCTTGCTCGCCCAACTGCGCGAACGTCGTATTCGTGGCATCGTCGGCCATGTCGATCAAGCAGCCTTCTGGACCGCGCCCCTCCAGCCAGTCGTGAAAGCTGCCGTCCATCTGCACCAACTCTCCAAAGTGTTCTCTGCGCTCCCGCCGTCGCCGGTGCTTCCGCCCCTTCCGCTGTCGGCTCCATAGCCCTTCCGCCAGCATCCACTGTCGTAGCGTTTCGGCATTCACCTTCAGCCCGTCCTCGGAAGACAAATGCTCGGCTGCCAAAGTCGGACCAAAACGCTCGCCTACCGATCCCCCATACTTCTCCCGCACCAACTGCAGTACTTTCTTTCGAAATTTCATTTCATGAGCATGGTTCGAGGGCCGACCCACACTGCGATGCTTCAGCCCTGCGGCGCCCTCCTCCCGATATCGCCCCCACAGTCGCTTCGCCTGCCGGTAGCTCACCTGCAAGAGCTTGCTGGCATCTACGATCCGCAGATGCTTGCTCCGCACACGCGCCAGCACTTCCACCCTTCGCAACTCCTCCTTGCTCATCTCTGTCCGCCCCAATCCGACCTCCTTTCGGAGGTCTTATTAGGGGACATTTCTATCTTGGACAAAAG
>Ga0182038_10000088_pt1 | contig 43685 bp, 39 predicted proteins | sample sta12Can44000108_FD_125976 | JGI IMG/M metagenome (GOLD analysis project Ga0182038, IMG submission 125976) | Lab enrichment of tropical soil microbial communities from Luquillo Experimental Forest, Puerto Rico - statanox.12C.anox.44.000.108 | ecosystem: Environmental > Terrestrial > Soil >...
AAGCGTCGCGAAACAGTCACAGTTCATTGAAAACTCAAAGAGATTTCCTTAACCACTTCTGGCGCAAGGAAATTCATTTCAAAGCGCAAAAGATGAATTTTTTCCGACTCAACAATGACAGCGCCGCAAGCGTCAGTTGATGCTCGACAGACCGGTATTCATCAGCTTCTTACGATAATTGCTCATGAAGCTAAGGAAGCCCTCGGCCTCCTTGATGCGGCCGCGCAGGGCCGGCAGATCGGCAACCTCGCGATCGGCGCTGGTCAGCAGGGTGAAGCCGTCCTTATAGGCGGTGCCGTCCATGCTTTGCGAAAAGGCGCGGCGCAGCGAGGCGAGCCCCTTGTCATCGCCGGCCAAGGTCAGAGCGGTGGCCCAACTGATCACCAGACGAGCCGAAGCGTCATCAAGGGTGGTTCCCGGCTCGGGACGCGGCACCAGGCCTTCGAAGGCAGCGGCGGCATTCGGCCAATCCTGCTTGCGCCAATAGATTTCCGCCTTCAGCAAGCCGCCTTCCTGGCTGGTATCGCCGTCCAACGATTTGATCGCCTCGGGCACCCGGTTGGCGTCGGCCAGGGCGCGAGCCAGCAAATGCCGGCGCTGGGCCTGCAAATCGGCCGGCAGACCGTCCATGGCGCTGCTTTGAATGGCGTCGATGGCCCCTTGCGGATTCTGGTCCAACAGATCCAGCAGCGCCAGCTGCGCGCCGACGCGGGCCTTGTCCACCCCTTGCAGGCGGAAGTCGATCTGATGCTTCAACAGCTCGCCGGCCCGGTCCAGCAGATCGACCGAGGCCAAACGGTCGGCCAGCTTGCGGATCATCTCGTCGCCCTTGGCCCCGGTGGGGGTCAGGTCGCGGAATTCGTCGTAAAGGGCGATGGCCGAGATCGGCGGCAGGGTATCGGCGGCCCCCTTCAGATACAGCGCCTCGAAACTGTCCGACATCATCTTGGCCACGGCCGGCTCGCCGGGATTGTCGGGATAGTTGGTGACCAGCGAGCGGGCGGCGCGCAGGGCATTGGCGTAGTCGCCCGCCGCCACCTGCAACTCGGCCAGACGGCGCAGCAGGTTGAACTCGAAATCTTCGTCACGCCAGGCGAAGCGCAGGCGGTCCAGCTGATCGATGGCTTCGCGCGGCTTGATCTGCTTGGTCTTCAGCTGCAGCTCGGTCTCGGCATAGGCGGCGCGGGCGCGGTATTCGCGGTTATCGCCATTGGCGGCGCGGTCATAATAATAGATCGCTTTGTCGAACTTGCCGGTCAGCTCGCCATAAGCGCCGTGCAGATAGTCCAACAGCCCTTGCTGCGCCCCCACCGCCCGCATCTTGTCGAGCATGGCCAGCGCCGTCTGCATGGTCGGCTCATCGCCTGCGGCCATGGCGGCGCGGGCGGCGATCACCGCCAGCGGCCATTGCAGCGCCTTGGGATAGTCGCGGATCAACGGCAGGCCTTGGCCCAGCATCTTGGAATAATCCGCTGTCGCCCCCGACGAAGCAGCATGGGCCGCCGCCCGCCAGAACAGAGCTTCCTGGTCATCCTTGATCAAGGGATTGTCGAGGTCGGGCAGCGCCAGATCCCAGCGTTCCATGGCGGCGTTGCAGGCGCCCCGCAAGGCGTGATAGGGGCCGGTCTCCAGCAGGGTCGGCTCTTCCTCGGCAGCGATCTTCAGGAAACCCAGCGCTTCCGGCGCATAGCCGTTGGCAAACAGAAAACGGGCGGCATCCATATGCGCCTGCGGCCGCTTGGCGGGGGGCAGATCGACCAGATTGTCGAGGATGACCTTACGCTCCTCCGGGAACTTATCGGGGCCCGACTTCATCCAGGCCGGCACATTGAAGTAACGGCCATTATCGCCCGCCGTCAGACTTGGCCCGCCCGCCGCCACGCCCTTGGGGGGCTGCGACAGCTTCATGCCACCGGGGAAGCCCACCGTCACCGCCCCGCGCGAGGGACGCACGTCCAGCCCATCGACGTTCGGCACGATGGCGATGCCTTGCAAGGTTGGCAGCAATTCGGCCTCGGGGGCATCGCGGCCAGGATAGATGCCGGCCCCCAGGGTCATTACCGGCACCACCACCATGCTGTCACCGACTTCAGGATCTTCCACCGACAGCATCGAACCGGCATCGGCGACGCTCAGGGTGATGCCGGTGCCCGAGACCAAAAGGTCCGGCATGGTCACAGGAATCGGACGGCTGGGCACCGATTCCCGATGCGTCAGATCGATCACCCACAACAGGCCTTCCTGGCGCAGGCTGGGATAATAATCGGGCTGCACGATCATGCGCAGCACCGTGCCGTCCTTGCTGGGCAGTTGCTCGAAGAAGGTGATGGCGTCGCCGCCCAGGCGCTTCATCAGCTTGGCGTCCACCTGCTGGTGGCGGTCGAACACCACCCACAAATAGCCGGCCCGCTTGAACACCGCCACCGCCGCCGGCTTGTCCCACGAAACGCTGAGGCTGAACACCTTGTCGTCAGAAGCGCTATGGGGCACCGGCGCCGCCTCGGGCAGCGCGGCGGTCGGAGACGAAGGTTCCACTTCCACTTTGGGCGGCTCGGGCGCGGCCATCGGCTTGGGCGGTTCGGCCCCGGCCTGGACATGCTCGAACTTAGGCTCCCCAGGCGCAGGCGCCGGCATCGCCGGAGCGGTCATTGCCGGCATCGGCGCTTCCTTAAGGGGCGCCAGCTTGGGCGTGGGCGGAACCGACTTTTCCTCGATCTTCGGCTGCGGCTTGACCTCGGGAGCCTTGGCAGGCTTTGGCGCGGCGGCAAGCTCTTCCGAGGGAAGCTTAGGCTTTTCCTCTGGTCCCAACGGCTTCAGGCTGGGCGGCTGCACTTCCTGCGCCGGGGGCGGGGCACCCGTGGGCGGCACGGCGGCATGGGCGGCGTCGGCAGAGCGCACCACGTCCAGCACCACCTTTCCGCCATTGGCAAAGTGACGCAGACGGGAATCCGCCGGCACCGTCAGCACCAGTGACAGGCCCTTGGCTCCGCTCTCGGAAGAAGACACCGTCACATCCGACGGCAGAGTCGCTTTCAGCCCCTCGACATCCAGCTTGCCGGGTTTGGCGAAGGTGATGGTGGCCTTGTCCCCCGCCTTCTCGACCTTGTAATCCACCGGCTTGGGCCAAGAGAACACCAGCCGATTAAAGCCGCCATGCTCGCCGGCCTTGGCATCCACCGCCGGAGGAGGCTCGGGCGCCGCCGGCTTCTTTTCCACCGAAGCGACCTTGGCCGGAGCAGTCTCAGCAACTGCGGCAGGGGCCGGCTCGCCGGTGCTGCGAATATCCACCACCACGCCGCCAGCGGCGTTGGTGAAGGCATTGACCGTCGCCGGAACCGCCAGCGGGAAACTGGCGGTGCGACGGTCGCCGCTGACCGCGACGCTTTTCACATAATGGGACAAAGGCCGCACCAGGGCGCGCAGATCGCCGCTGATGGGACGATCGAAGCGCACCACCAGTTCGCCATTGATGACATCGGCGGAATAGATGACCGGGCCATCCCAGTCGAAGGTGATGCGGCCAAAGCCGTCATGGGCCGAAGCGCGGGGAGAGACATTGGAATTGCTGGATTGCTGGGCGACCGCCGGCGATGCCGCCAGGGCCATCAGCAGAAAGCCGGCCAGAATGGCCAGCCAGGCGAGCTTGCCGCCTTTTTTATCTGCTCTGCCGCCGGCCGGGCTGCGCGGCTTGCGGCCGGGCTCGTCCATGATCAGTCGTTGAACAGGGCGTCGATGGCGGCCTGGTCATGCGCCTTTTCAGGCATTTGCGGGCCGTTAAGCAGATCTTCGTCGGTGATGGTCTTGGCCTCGGCGGCCGCATTGGCCGCCAGGGTGTTGGCGATCTGCTCCTGAAATTCAGGACCGAACGCCGCCACCAATCCCTCGACCCGTTCCTCGATATGCTTCAGGGCCCGGACCACCTTGGTGATGCGCTGGCCGGTGATGTCCTGGAAGTTACAGGCTTCGAAGATGCGGGTGGTGGTGTCGGTCAGCTTGGTCGCCTGCTCGGGCGTCAGCTCGGACCCCAAGGCCTCCAAGGTTTCGGCGGCGTCGAGAATTTCGTTGGTGGCATTCTCGGTCGCGCCGACAATGGCATCCAACTCGTCAGTCGCCGAGGCGATATATTCGTTCTGAATGTCGTGGGGGCGCAGAGCGGCGATCTCGGCCTTGGCCTTATGGATATAAAGGGCCAGACCCTCGATTTCCTGATAAAGCTTGAGATCGCCTGCCGACAAATCGCCCGACATACTGGTCAGCAACGAGCGGACGATATCGCCGATCTCGTCCACCTTGACCGTGTCGCCACGCTCCTTGCGAAGCGCTTCGAGATGCATTGCAAGATCACGGTCAACGGTGGCCGACATGGAACACTCCCCAGACGAAAGCTCAGATGCCCGAACTGGGTGACTTAGAAGTCACCCAGGACGCTGACCATCTTGGTCTTCAGGGTTTCCGCGTTGAACGGCTTGACGATGTAATTCGACACGCCGGCTTCCTTAGCGGCGATGACGTTCTCGGACTTGGACTCGGCGGTCACCATGATGAAGGGGGTCGCCTTCAGCTTGGCATCCTGACGAACCTCGCGCAACAGCTGCAGGCCGGTCATCGGCTCCATGTTCCAGTCAGAAATGACCAGACCATAGTTCGCACCGCGCATCATCGAGAGAGCCATGGCACCATCGGTGGCTTCGTCGATATTCACAAAGCCCAGCTGCCGCAGCAGATTGCGAATGATGCGCAGCATGGTCTTGTAATCGTCGACGATCAGAATGTTCATGTTCTTATCGACAGCCATCCGTCACTCCTCCATAGCCCAGCGGGTGATTTCCGCCTTGTCCCCTGAGCAAGCCTCGAATTTGAACTCTAGTTAAAATACGGAAATCCATACAAATCAAGCGATTTTAAGCAGACATCCACAGACAACTTCAATTCAGAGGCTGCAAACCTTCGGCCTTGGCGGCGCGGCGCTGGGCCAGCGCGTCGGTCAGGTCCTTGGCCTTGTCCGGGGACATATTGGCGATCACCAGGCCGGCTTTCTGCTCCTTCATGCGCGGAACCACCCCGGCCAGCGTCTTCACATCCAGCTGATCGAAGATTTTGCCGGCGTCCTTGGGCTTCATGCTTTCATACATGCGCGCCAGACTTTTCATCTTGGCGTCATCCTGGTCATCCACTTGCTTCAGCATGCCTTCCACATTGGTCTGCATGCTTTTCATTTCCGCGATCTTCTTGTCGATGCGGGCTTCCGCCGCCTTGACCAGATTTTCCCGCAACTCCAGGTCGCGCTCGCGGGCATCCAGGGATTCACGGCGCTCGGACAGCTTCTGCAGCACGTCCAGCTCGTTCTGGGTAAAGGTCGGCGGTTCGCTGCCGCCACTGGCCGCCGGCACCGCCGGAGGCAGATCGGGAACAGCGGCACTGCCCGCGCCAGCCTTATCGGCGGCGGCGGACTGGGCCGGAGCGGACTCAGCCCCGCCGCTGGCCTGGGGAGCCGTCAAAGCAGCCGGCGCATTGGAAGCCGGCACCGGAGCGGTCGGCAAGGCCGGGGGCTTCTGCCCCTTCTGCCGTCCACCGGGAGGCGGCGGCTGCTGCGCTTCCGAGGCGTTGAAGCCGAGATTCATATCGGTCAGGCCGCGCCAGATATCATTCACCCGTACCGCCAGGGTCAGGCCCACCACGACGATGGTCACCGGCAACAGGCGGATATTCGGCAGCCCCACCGCCTTGCGGCGCTTGGCGGATTTCTTCTTTCCCGGCGGCTTGCCGGGCTGCGGGCCGGAACTGGCGGGACGCGGACCGGCTCCACCCAGGCCGAAACCGGGCGGCGGCGCATCGTCCTCCGCGAAGAAGCTCGACAGCTTTTCGGCGGCGGCGATGTCCGGATCGGCGGCGGCGGCATAAGCGGCGGCGGCGGCGTAAGGATTGGCGCTGCGCTGCGCTTTGGTCCCGGCGGGACGCTGATTGGACGGCGGAGGATTCGACGACATGACGCCCTCTTACGGTTCTGGCCTAGCGCACCGACTGCAAAGCGCGCAGCAGTTCGCGCTCGGCCTCGGAACGGTCGTCGTCATAGAGATCGTCCCCCAGCGGGCCGAAATGCGGCTGCGGAGCCGGCTGGGGAGCGGGTTGCGGCGCCGGACGGGCGCTGGCCGCCGAAGACGGCCGAGCCGCCATGGCCGGCTGAGGTGCCGCAGGTTGCGGCGGCGGAGCGGACGGAGCCGGAGAGCTGGGCATCGGAGAGGAAGCCATCGGCGACCCCGTCGGCGTGGACGCGGCAGGCCCCGGAACCGGCTGGGCGCCGGCGGGCATCTTGACGTCACGAGCCTGACGCACCGCGCCTTCCAGTCGATTGGCCATGGCCTCGGCCCGTTCGATCATGAAAGCCAGATCATCGCGCAAGGTCTGGGCCTTTTCGACCCTCTCCTGCAAGGTCGCACCGGCCTCGTCGGCGGCGCGGCGCAGCTTGGGAATACCGGCCTCGGCCCGCGCGGTGGCGTCGTTGAAGGCGTTCACCAGCCGGGCCAGATCGTCGCGATTGCGGCGCAGCTCGCCCAGGCGGCGGTTCAGCAGCAGGGCATAGCCGATGGTCGCCGCCAGCAGGATGGAGACGATGATGTCAAGAATGAGCTTGGAGTCTTCCATCAGACTTTCTCCTTCTTGACCTTGTCCTCGATACGGATGGCGATGTGATTGCCCTTGCGGCCCATTTTGCCGCCGAACATCGGCACATCGCCGCAACGGAGTTCGACCACCGAATCCGGCATCGAGTTTAGCATAATCTTCGATCCGACACGCAGATTGAGGATGTCGCGCAGCGACATCACCTGTTCGTCCAGCACGGCTTCCATTTCCACCTCGGTCAGCCACAGCTCTTCGGCCAAGTGGGTTTCCCAGATGGAGTCGCGACCGAACTTTTCACCCATGAACATCTGGAGCAGCAGCTCGCGGACGGGTTCCAGGGTGGCATAGGGCAGCAGCAGCTCAAGCCGGCCGCCACGATCTTCCATGTCGATGCGCAGCTTGGCGACAATCGCCGCGTTGCTGGGGCGCGAGATGGTGGCGAAGCGCGGATTGGTCTCAAGACGGTCGAAGCGGAAAGTGACCGGCGACAGAGGATCGAACGCCGCCGACAGATCGGCCAGCACCACATGCACCATGCGCTCGACCAGATTGCGCTCGATGGTGGTGTAGGGACGGCCTTCGATACGCATCGCGGCGGTGCCGCGGCGACCGCCCAGCAGCACGTCGACGATCGAATAGATCAGCGAGCTGTCGACGGTCAGCAGGCCGTAATTATCCCATTCCTCGGCCTTGAACACCGCCAGCATGGCCGGCAGCGGGATCGAGTTCAGGTAATCGCCGAAACGAAGCGACAGAATGTTGTCGAGCGAGACTTCGACGTTGTCCGACGTGAAGTTACGCATGCTGGTGGACATCATGCGGACCAAGCGGTCGAACACGACTTCCAGCATCGGCAGGCGTTCATAGGACACCAGCGCCGAATTCAGAATCGCCTGAATGCCCGAACGGTCGCCGTCGCCATGTTCGGCATCGTCGAAGCCCAGCAGGCTGTCGATTTCGTCCTGGTTCAGAACGCGGGTCGAGACACCGCCGCCGCCATCATCGTCTTCCTCGCCGCCATCGGCGCCGAGCATGGCTTCCCATTCGGCCGCCACGGCATCGCCGTCGCCGCCGCCATCACCGCCGCCGCCGCCGCCGGCCTCGCCATCGCCGTCGCCACCGGCCATGGCGGCCCATTCGGCCATGAGGGCTTCTTCGTCCTCAGCCGAGCGACCTTCACCGCCCATTTCGGTGTCTTCAGCCATGGTGGCTCCCAACCATCACTGGACCAGCATTTCCTTGAACAGCACGTCGTTGACCTTCGCCGGTTTGACGGCGTTGTTGACGCGGGCCATCAATTCCTCACGCAAGCGCAGCATGCCGGCGGACCCTTGCAGATCGTCGACGCGCAGCTCGCGCAGATAGACTTGGAAGTTGTCGATGATGCGCGGCATCACCGCTTCGATCTTGCCGACATCCAAAGCACTTTCCAATTCCAGGCTGACCCGGATCTTCAAGAAGTTCTGCTTTCGCCCGGTGGAATTCAAGTTCACCAGGATTTCCGGCAGATCATAGAAGACCGCGGCCTGCACCTCGGAGGGCTGCTGCGGACCGGCTTCCTTCTTTTCGGCCTTGGGCTTCTTTTCGCCTTCGGCCGCGGCATGCTCTTCGCCGCCGCCCTTATGCAGAAGACCGTCCAAGAGACCCGAGAAGTAAGCCCCGGCGCCAGCGCCGACGATCAGAAGCACCGGCAGCACGATGAACAGGATCAGCTTCTTCTTGCCGCCCTTTCCGCCGCCGCCGCCACCGTGGCCGCCGCCATCGCCGCCGCCACCGTCATCGGAGCCTTCGCCTTCTTCGAAATCTTCTTCAAGGTCTTCGGCCATGGTTCTTTCGCCCTCGCCAGGCTTGTGGGTTTGTCGCCCAGGGCCGGCGCCTGGAATCATTCACCTTAGAGATTAGGCGCCAGCGGTTAATAGAAGGTTACGCCCCTGCCAGAAAGCCTCAGCCTTCCAAGACTTTGGAGCAGAACCCGAGGCACCATAACAAGACCGCCCCCACCGGGCAATAACTGCCCGGCACAGCCTGCTCTCCTGCCCTGCCCGGCCAAGCCTGCCTAGTCGCAAAAACCGCAGAATTCAGCCACTCACCTATCATTTCAGCAATTGGCACGGCATTCGCATATATCCGGCCGAGACGCCCCCGGCTTCGGGGACGACACCAGATCGCAAGGTCGAAACCGATGGAAAACACGTCTTACATCGCCCTGTCCCGCCAATCCGCCCTATGGCGCGAGATGGAAGTGGTCGCCAATAACATGGCGAACACCAACACGCCGTCCTACAAGGCCGAGCAGGTGATGTTCCGCGACTTCATGGTGAAGACCAAGACGGACAGCACCCCGTTCGGCCGCAAGGTGGACTTCGTGCAGGATGCCGGCTTGCTGCGCGACACCCGCGAAGGCCCGATGAGCCAGACCGGCGCGCCGTTGGACATCTCGATTCATAACGAAGGCTACTTCGTGGTCGACACCCCCTCGGGTCCCCGCTACAGCCGCGAAGGCCATTTCCGCCTGGATGAGACTGGCATGGTGGTGAATTCCGCCGGCTATCCGCTGATGCAGACCAGCGGCCAGCCGATCGTCTTCGCCCCCAACGAAACCCAGATCACCGTCAGCGGCGACGGCACCGTCTCGACCGAGAACGGCACCATCGGCCAGATCCGCGTGGTCAAGTTCGGCAACGAGCAAAACCTGCAGAACGCCGGTTCCGGCATGTTCATGACCAACGACACCCCCACCAACATCGACCGCCCCCAGCTGGTGCAGGGCATGTTGGAGCAGTCGAACGTCCAGCCGGTCACCGAAATGACCAACATGATGACCATCCTGCGCAATTACGAAGGCGTGCAGAAGCTGATCGATGAAGAAAGCACGCGCCAGCAGCAGGCATTGAAAATTCTGTCCCAGACTCAGTCGCAGTCGGCCTAAGGAGATCAGACCATGAGGGCTTTGAACATCGCCGCCACCGGCATGCAGGCACAGCAGACCAACGTGGAAGTGATCTCGAACAACATCGCCAACATGAACACCACCGGCTACAACCGCCGCCGGGCCGAGTTCACGGACCTGTTGTATCAGAACATGAAGCGCGTCGGCTCGAACTCGTCGGACAACAACACCATCGTCCCGACCGGCATCCAGCTGGGTCTGGGTGTGCGCACCGCCTCGGTCTATCGCATCACCGAGCAGGGTTCGCTGACCAGCACCAGCAACAGCCTGGACGTCGCCGTGCAGGGCAAGGGTTACTTCCAGGTGCAGCTGCCCTCGGGCAGCACCGCCTATACCCGCGACGGTGAATTCCAGCTGTCCTCGACCGGCCAGCTGGTGACCTCGCAGGGCTATACGGTGCTGCCGGCCATCACGGTTCCGACCAATGCGCTCAGCGTCACCATCAACAATTCCGGCCAGGTCAGCGTCTCGCTGTCAGGCCAGACCAACGACAGCATCGTCGGCCAGCTGCAGCTGGCGGTGTTCCCGAACGAAGCCGGCCTGGAAGCCCAGGGCGACAATCTGTTCATGGAAACCGCCGCTTCCGGCGCTCCGGTGGTCTCGACCCCCGGCTCGTCGGGCTATGGCACCCTGCTGCAGGGCTATCTGGAAAGCTCGAACGTCAACACCGTGACGGAAGTCACCGACATGATCAGCGCCCAGCGCGCCTACGAGATGAACTCGAAGGTGATCCAGTCGGCGGACGAGATGCTCCAGACCCTGAATCAGGTGAAGTCGTAATTTGATCGGTCTTTCGGGAGTCACGGCCATGAAGCGCCTTGCCCTCACCCTCTGCGCGGGTTTCGCCCTCGCCTTCGTCGCCACCCCGGCCAAGTCCGAGGTGCTTTTGCGCCCCAACGTCCTGGTGGACGCCGATGTGGTGAAGCTGGGCGACCTGTTCGACAATCTGCCGGACAAGGCCGACACCCCCATCGCCCGCTCGCCGGCTCCGGGCCGTCGCGTCACCGTCAGCGCCGAATGGCTGGCCCGCGTCGCCCAGAACTATAACGTCTCCTGGAAGCCTGCTTCGAATTTCGATCAGGCGGTGGTGGAGCGTTCGGGCGTGGTGATCGATCACAACCAGATCGAGGACGAGCTGCGCCGGGCCCTGGCCAACGAGGACATTCCGAAGAACAGCGATATCGAGCTGGCCAACCGCGCCGTCGACATCACCATCCCGGTGGGCGGTCCGACCAATGTCGCCATCCGCGATCTGTCCTATGACAAGCGCTATGCCCGCTTCTCGGCCACCGTCGAAGTTCCCGCCGGCAGCCCCAGCGCCCAGCGCGTGCGCATCTCGGGCCGGGTCTACGCCATGGTCGATGTTCCGGTGCTGGGCCATGCCGTCAATCGCGGCGAAGTGATCGGCGCCCATGACCTGACCTTCGTGCGCCAGCGGGAAGACACTTTGCGCCGCGACATCCTGACCGACGCCGACCAGATGATCGGCATGACGCCGAAGCAGCCCTTGCGCTCGGGCCAGATGGTTTCGATGAATGACCTGCAGAAGCCGCAAGTGGTGGCGCGCGGCGGGTTGGTGACCATGGTGCTGAAGTTCGGCCCCATGACTCTGACCGCCCAGGGCCGCGCCACCGAACCCGGCGCCGTCGGCGATGTCATCCGCGTCGCCAACGCCAGCAGCAATCAGATCGTCGAGGCCAAGATCGATGGCCCGAACATGGTGAGCGTCACGCCGAATGGCAGCGGCACCCTGGACAATTGAGGAGAGAAATCATGTTCCCCTTCACCGCCGTCTCTTCTCAGCGCCTGCACCGCAACATGCTTCGCGCCGCCCTTTTGGCCTCGGTGGCCATCAGCCTGGGCGCCTGCAACACCCTGGATCGCCTGTCGGAAGTCGGCGAGCCGCCCAAGACGTCGCGCATTTCCGACCCGACCCAGGCCGCCAACTATCAGCCGGTCAGCATGCCGATGCCGGCTCCGCAGGCCCCCACCGCCGGCGCCAATTCGCTGTGGCGTCCGGGTGCCCGGGGCTTTTTCAAGGATACCCGCGCCACCGAGGTCGGCGACATCCTGACCGTGGCGGTCAGCATCGCCGACTCCGGCACCCTGAAGAACGCCACCTCCGCCACCAGCACCTCGTCGGACGCGGCCAACCCCAGCTTCAGCATGCTGGGCCTGGAAGGCAGCATTTCGAAAGTCTTCTCGGGCGCCAGCACCAATTCCCTGTGGAATCTGGGCAGCTCCAGCGGCGTGACCGGCAACGGCTCGATCGGCCGGTCGGAAGCGGTGACCGTCAATCTGGCGGCGACCATCGTGCAAAAATTGCCTAACGGCAATCTGGTGATCTCGGGCCGGCAGGAACTGCGGGTGAACTCGGAAATGCGCGAAGTCGGCGTGCAGGGCATCATCCGCCCCGAGGATATCTCGTCGGCCAACACCATCGCCTCGGACAAGATCGCCGAAGCCCGTATCACCTATGGCGGACGCGGCACCCTGTCCGACGTCCAGCAGGCCCGCTACGGCCAACAGATCTTCGACATCCTGGCCCCTTTCTGACCAGGGCGACGACGACACGGAAAAGGGGAGCTTCGGCTCCCCTTCTTCATGTTTCAGCCTATCCGATTCGGAAAGCTTTACTTGACCTTTGTCTGGAGTGGGGCGCAAATACCCCTATTATGCCGGCGGGTTGGGAACCTTGGTTGCGCTGGCGCGTGGAAGAGCCCTTATCGCCTCCCGTTCTCTCGCGGAATGAGTTCATGCGCATCCTGATCGTCGAAGATTCCAAGTTCTTCATCCAACTGGTCACCAAGGCCATCGCCGAGACCATCCGCGCCGAAACCGTGGTCGCCACCAGCCTGGCCGAAGCCCGCAAGATTATCGAAACCGCCAGCAAGCCATTCGATCTGGCGCTGACGGATATCATGCTGCCCGACGACGAGGACGGCGAAGCCGTTTCGCTGGTGCTGGATCACGGCATTCCCTGCATCGTCTTCACTGCCGTCTTCTCGGAAGACCTGCGCGAGCGGCTGCTGGCCCGCAACGTCATCGACTATGTGGTGAAGAACTCGCCCGCCAGCCTCGATTATCTGATGGGGCTGGTGACCCGGCTGCATCGCAACCGCCTGACCAAAGTGATGGTGGTTGATGATTCCAAGACCACCCGCTCTTACCTCAGCGATCTGTTGAAGGCCTATCAATTCAAGGTGATCGAGGCCGAGAACGGCGAAGACGCCTTGCAGAAGCTGAAAGAGACGCCCAGCGTCCGCATGGTCATCACCGACTATCACATGCCCGGCATGGACGGCGTCGAGATGGTGCGGCGCATGCGCGCCAGCCATGACCAGGACCGGCTCTGCATCATCGGCCTGTCGTCGGGCGGCGGCAGCGCGCTGTCGGCCCAGTTCATCAAGATGGGCGCCAACGACTTCATCAACATGCCGTTCCTGCGCGAAGAGTTCTTCTGCCGCGTCATGCAGAACATGCGCATGCTGGACATGGTCGAGCGCCTGACCGACATGGCCACCAAGGATGTGCTGACCGGCATCCATAACCGCCGCTTCTTTTTCGATGCCGGCGACGCTCTGTTCGCCAGCGCCAAGCGCGAGCATCTGACGCTGACCGCCGCCATGCTGGATGTGGATTTCTTCAAGAAGGTCAACGACACCTATGGCCATGACGCCGGCGATGCCGTGCTGAAGCAGGTCGCCGCCGTGATCCGCAAAAAATGCCGCCAGACCGATCTGGTAGCCCGCTTCGGCGGCGAGGAATTCTCGATCCTGGCGGTGAATATGGACGAGGCGTCCTCGCGCACCTTCTTCGAATCCCTGCGCCAGACCATCGAATCGGCAAAAATTACCCATAAGGGCAAGGCCATCCAGGTCACCGCCAGCATCGGCGTCTGTCAGGGTGCCGGCACCACCCTCAGCGGCATGATCAAGGCCGCCGACGAGATGCTCTACAAGGCCAAGAAGGCCGGGCGAAACCGGGTGGAAATCCTTTAGTCTCCCCCTCGCCCGCAGGCGGGAGAGGGGGAATGGCGCTTAAGCGGCCCTTAAACCTTCCAGCTTTTCACGTTCCAGATTTCGTCGGCATATTCCTGCACCGTGCGGTCCGACGAGAACTTGCCCATGCGCGCCACGTTCAGAATCGCCCGGCGAGTCCATTCGTCCTGGTTCAGGTAAAGCTGGTCCACCCGTTCCTGGGTGGCGATATAGGCGGGATAGTCGGCCGTCAGCAGATAATGATCGCCGCCATGGGTCAGCACATCGACGATCGGGCGATAGCGGTCCGGCTCGTCGGGCGAGAAATAACCGCCGCCGATCATCTCCAACACCTGGGCCAGTTCGGGATTGGCGGCGATCGCGGCGTTCGGGTCGAAGCCCTCGCGCCGGATCTTGGCGACTTCGTGGGCGGTCAGGCCGAACAGGAACATATTGTCCTCGCCCACTTCCTCGCAGATTTCCACATTCGCACCATCCCAGGTGCCGATGGTCAAAGCGCCGTTCAGGGCCAGCTTCATATTGCCGGTGCCCGAAGCCTCGGTGCCGGCGGTGCTGATCTGTTCGGACAGATTGGCGCCGGGAATGATCAGCTCGGCGGTCGAGACGTTGTAGTTGGGAACGAACACCACCTTCAGCCGCCCGGCCATCACCGGATCATTGTTCACCACATCGGCGACGTCGTTGATCAATTTCACGATCAGCTTGGCCATGACATAGCCGGGAGCCGCCTTGCCGCCGAAGAAAATCGTGCGCGGCACGATATGCGCCGTCGGGTTCGAGCGGATGCGGTTATAGCGGGTGATGATATGCAGCACGTTCAAAAGCTGGCGCTTATATTCGTGCATGCGCTTGACCATCACGTCGAACAGCGAATGCATGTCCATCGAGATGCCCAGACGCTGTTCGACCACCGAGCCCAGGCGATGCTTGTTATGCTGCTTGGCGGCGGCGAAGGCGGCGCGGAATTCGGGGTCGTCGGCAAAGAGCGCCAGGGCCTGCAGGTTCGACAAATGCGACACCCAGCCAGGCCCGATCTTCGAGGTGATCAGCGCCGACAGCGACGGATTGGCCGCCAGCAGCCAGCGCCGCGGGGTGATGCCGTTGGTCTTGCAATTGATTTTGCCAGGCTGGAATCGCTCGAAGTCCGAGAAGATCGTGCTCTTCATCAGCTCGGTATGAATTTCCGCCACACCGTTGATCTTATGCGAGCCGACGATCGCCAGATTGGCCATGCGCACCCGGCGGCCACCGTCCTCGTCGATCAGCGACATACGGCGCAGCACTTCCAGATCGCCCGGCCAGCGATGGCGAACGGCGTTCAGGAAACGCTGGTTGATTTCGAAGATGATTTCCAGATGACGCGGCAGCAGACGGCCGAACAGCTCGACCGACCAGGTCTCCAGCGCTTCCGACATCAGGGTGTGGTTGGTATAGGCGCAGGTCTTGACCGTGATATCCCAGGCGCGGTCCCAGTCGTAATGATGCTCGTCCAGCAGGATGCGCATCAGTTCCGCCACCGCCATCGCCGGATGGGTGTCGTTCATCTGGATGGCGACATAATCCGGCAGCAGATCGAAGTTGGAATGGCCCTTGCGGAAGCGGGCGATGATGTCTTGCAGCGAGGCGCAGACGAAGAAATATTCCTGGCGGAAGCGCAGTTCCTTGCCGCTGGCGGTCGAGTCCGAGGGATAGAGCACCTTCGACAGGTTCTCGGAATCGTTCTTGTCGCGCACCGCCTCGATATAATTGCCTTGATTGAAGTAACGCAGATTGAACTCGCGGGTCGATTTGGCGGCCCACAGGCGCAGATTGTTCACCGCCTTGGCCTCGTAGCCCGGCACCGGGATGTCGTAGGCCATGGCCATCACTTCCTCGGCATCCACCCACTGATGCCGCCACAGGCCCTCACCGTCGCGATAGCGCACCACCCGGCCGCCGAAGCGCACCGGGAACATCACGCCGGGGCGCTGGAATTCCCAAGGGTTGCCATAGCGCAGCCAGTTCTCGGGGCTTTCGACTTGCCAGCCCTGCTCGATATGCTGAGTGAACATGCCGAATTCATAGCGGATGCCATAGCCGTAGCCGGGCATGCCCAAGGTCGCCAGGCTGTCCACCAGACAGGCGGCCAGACGGCCCAGACCGCCATTGCCCAGCGCCGGCTCGACTTCCCAGCTTTGCAGCTCGTCCATATCGTAGCCCAGCTGGGCCACCGCCTCTTTGAAGGCGTCATAGACCCCCAGATTGATCATGCCGTTGGTCAAAGCCCGGCCGATCAGGAATTCCATGGAAAGGTAATAGACCCGCTTGGCGTCATGGTCGTAATAACCGCGCTGGGTTTCCATCCAGCGGCCGATCAGACGGTCGCGCACGGCAAAGGCGGCGGCCAGGAACCAATCGCGCGAGGTGGCCAGCATCGGGTCCTTGCCCACCGAATATTGCAGATGGTCGATCAGGCTTTGCTTGATGCCCTCGACGTCGTTGGCCGACGCACGGGTTTGCACAGCGGTGGCCTTAGCGGTCTTTGCCATTGTTTCGCTCCTCGGCGGGATGCATGTCTTTGGGCGCGCAACATTATGCCGCACGATTCCCCTCACAGCCTGACTGCACCCATTCCTGAACTCCGTCAAGGCGAAACAGCGACCAGGGGTCGAGTCATCCCAAGACAAATACATGACGGTAGAGACTTGTGGCGAATGGGCCGACCGTCCTATTCTGCCGGCCATCATGATTGGCGTGTTCGATTCCGGCCATGGCGGCCTGACCATCCTCAAAGCCTTGACCCAGCGCCTGCCCGATCGACATTTCGTCTATCTGGGGGATCACGGCAACGCGCCCTATGGCAATCGTTCGTCGGACGAAGTCTTTGAACTGACGGTCAAGTCGGTGGATCGGCTGTTCGGTCAGGGCTGCCGGCTGGTGATCCTGGCCTGCAACACCGCCGCCATGTCCTTGCGGCGCATCCAGCAGACCTGGCTGGCCCAAACCCACCCCGAGCGGCGGGTGCTGGGCGTGGTGGTGCCGATGATCGAGGAACTGACCGGCCTGCCCTGGCTGGCCGACCCTGCGACCACCCCCTCGCCGAAGCCGACTTCCACGGTGGCGGTGTTCGCCACCCGCCGCACCGTCGAGGCCGGGGTTTATGTCCAGGAAATCGCCAAGCGCGCCCCGCAGTTGACCGTCGAGCAGATCGCCTGCCCGCATCTGGCCGGCATGATCGAGGATGGCGCTCCGCAAGACGAGATGCGCCCCGCCGTGCAACGCTATGTCGGGGAATTGCTGGAACGGCTGAATGGCGGCCCGCTGGATGCCGCCTTGCTGGCCTGCACCCATTATCCGCTGGTGGCCGGATTGTTCCACGAAGCCCTGCCGGCAGGAGTGCCCCTGCTGGCTCAGCCCGAGCCGACGGCGTCGAGTCTGGTCGCCTATCTGCAGCGTCATCCCGAACTGGATCAGCCGAACGGCGGCGGCGTGACATTCCTGACCACCGGCGAAGCAAAGCGCATCGGCGCCATGGCCTCGGCCTTTTATGGCGGCGAGATTCAGTTTCGCGAAACGCCGCCGATCCTGCTTACAGATAAGTCGCCAGATTGACCTTGTTGATCGAGGCCACCGCCAGATAAGACGCCTGAAGCTGGGTCTGATACTGGGAAATCTGGGTGGTCACAGTCGCGGTGTCGATATCCTTCAGGCTGCTGACCGAGCTTTGCAACAGCGTCACATAGTTGGTCTGCTTGGCCGAGGCGTCCGACAGCTGGTTCGAGATGGCCGAAACCGACTCCTGCAGATTCGACATCTTGGTCAGCGCAGAAGCCGCCAGATCATAGGCTTGCTGATACAGAGTGGTCGCCGTGGAACCGCTGGTCGATGCCGCCTGCAGCGCGCATTCACAAGCGCGGATGCACGTCTCGAAGCTGTTGGCCGGATCGGTCGAGGTCGGCGTCGTGCCCGTGGTGACGCCAGCGCGGATGCCATAAGTGACGGTGGTCGAGCTGTCCACCTGCACCGTCAGGTCGGTGTTGTCGCCCTGGTAATAGCTAAAGTCCTGAACCGTCGGGTCATAGCTCGAAGCGCTGATGCTGGTCGAACTGTAGTTCGACATGTTCACCGGCGCCGTCGAGGTGTCGCTGCCCGAGAACAGGTAGCGCCCACCCTCTTGGGTGTTCATGTCCGACACCAGATTCGTCAGATAGCCGTTGACGATGGTGCTCATGTTGGAATTGTCGGTCGAGCTTAAGGCGCTGCTGAGCGAGGCCTGCAGCTTGGTCAGCACCGAGGTCATGCTGCCGATGGCGGAATACATCGCCTGAGTGCGGGAGCCAACCGTGGTCGCGTTGCTGGACTGGGCCTGAGCCTGATTGAGTTCCTTCTCCAGGTTCAGAAGCTCGTAGCTCTTCGAGCCGCCCAGATCGCCATAGGCGGTCGAGACCAGGCCGGTGGCTTCCTGAGTCTGGGCATTGGCCAGCTGAGCCTGGACATTCAGCGCCGAGCTAAGGGCGACCTGATGAAGGTTATAGGTGGAAACTCTTTCCATGGCTCACCTGCCTTATGCCTGCACCGCACTGAGCAAGGACTGGAACATCGTCTGGACGATGCTCACCACCTTGGCCGATGCCGCATACATGTTCTGAAGCTCGGTCAAATGGGCGGTTTCCTCGTCGGTATTGACGCCGCTTTCCGAGCTGAAGGTCGACTGCAACGTGCTCAGGGTCGTGCTGTCGGTGGTCGAGTTGGTCTTGGCGTCGCTATAACGCTGCGAGACGTCCGACACGATCAGAGCCGCATAGTCCGCGAAGGACTTGCTGGTCGCGGAAATATTCCCCGCCGAACTGAAGCTTTGCGAGGTGCTGGTCAGGGCCGCGTTCAGCGAGCTGGCGACAGAGCCGTCGCCGCTGGTCACCGCCGTGAAAGGAGCGGTCGGGCTGGAGGTGCTGACCAGCTTACCCGACGCCATCAGACCCGGCGAGCTGGCCAGATCGGAACGAACCGTGATGGTCTGAGCCGAACCACTGTTCACCAGAAGGTCGTTCAGGTGGAAATAGCTGGAAACATCGGTGCCGTCGCCGTTGCTGATGGTGGTGGCGTCGGCGGCGATGGTGCCGCTCAGAGTGGTGATGCCGACGCCATAGCTGGCGCTGTCCGACGAGATCACCATCTGACCCGCGCTGTTCAGCGTGCAGGTGGCGCTGGGAGTCAGGCCCGAGATGGCGGAATTGATGCTGCTGACCACGTCTTGCACCGAGCCGCAGGACGACAGATCCACATCGGCATAGCTCTGCGCCTTGCCGTTGCTGTCGATCAGGGCCACGCGCACGCTCAAATCCGAGCTGACGGCCAAGGATTCAGAAGATGAAAAGACGTCGGTGGCCGTGCCGGTCAAGGTCTGCGGCGGCGTCTCGGAGGTGCCCTGGTTATGAATGGTGTTCAAGGTGGTGGCCAGGGTCGAAGCCAGATTGTCCAGTTCCGACTGGGCATTGGGCAGATCGGTGTCGCGCACCTTGACCAGTGCCGCCACCGCGCCAGAGTTGATCTCGCTGGTGATGTCCTTGCCGCCGCTCATGATGCCGTCGATGCCGGTCGATGCCCCCTCGGTATAGCTCATCGAGCTGTCCATGGTGTTGGCAGCGGTGTGGCTAAGCGTCGAGACCTGATCGCCCACCAGCAGCGGAGCGCCGCCGTCGGTATAGATCTGAACATTGCCCAGGCTGTCCTGGTAATAGCTGATGCCGACATCGCCGGCCAGAGACTGCAGCGCCGTATTGCGCTGGTCTTCCAGCGATGCGGTAGACTGGTTGCCGCCCTGAGCTGCCCGGATCTGCTGGTTCAGGCTGTTGATGGTGTTCAACTGGGTGTTGGCGTCCTTCACCGAATCGGTGATCGCCTGATCCGCCTGGGCCCGCTGGTTCTGAATGGTCGTCGAGGTGCTGCGCAGATCCTGGCACAGCGCCGTCATCTCGCTGACCGCCTGGGTCTTCAGCGCCGTATCCTCGGGCGTGGTGGCCAGACTGCTGAGGGTGGTCTCCAGATTCGACAGTTCGGTCGAAATGTCGGTGCTGCCGGTGCTGGAACTGGAGATGCTGCCCATAGCGTCCGACAGGGTCTGGTAATAGCTGTAATAGGTCGAGGTTTCCGCCGCCGACGAGGTATTCTGCACGATCGAGCCCTGCAGATACTGGTCGATATAGGTGGTGGCAGCCTGGGCGGTGACGCCGGTGACGGTCCCGTTGATCGACAGGGCCGTGGTGTTGACCGTCTGTTTGGTATAACCGGCGGTGTTGGCGTTGGAGATGTTGTTCGACGCGACACCCATCTGCTTCTCGATCACGAGAAGCGAGCTCACGGCAGACGATAATGCGACGTTGAGGCTCATGGGTGTATCTCCATCATCGCATCAGCTTAAGGGATCAATCCTTAACATCACCTTTATGACGACCCGAAGAACTGCGTTTCATCAGCGCATCCAGGCTGTCATCCTCGTCGCCGGCGGCCATTTGGATGGCGGCCATCACCGCATCGACGCGCCGGCGGGTGGCCTGGGTCGCCTCTTTCACCAGCTTGGAGTTCTCGTCGGTCAGGCGGCGCATATCCTGGGTCACCATTGCCAGCTGATCCAGCAAGGCCTGGTCCAGCGCCAGGGCCTGGACATCGTCCGAAACCTCCAGCAGCAGGGCGGTACATTGCGCCTGCAAAGCGGCCTTGCGGGCCTTCAGTTCCAAGATGGTGTTGGGCAAACCGCGGGCGAGCACTTCGTTCTCTCCCTCGATCACCGCCTTCAGCTCTTCCATGGCCTTGAAGAAGGCTTCCGAAATAGCCTTGTCGATGCTTTTGCTGTCGCTCTCGTCCATGTCGCTCAAATCCCATACGGGCCGTTGTGCCGTTCCCGACGCCTACGCCCCTTAGCTCCACACATTGACAAGCTGCTCGAACATCTTGCTGGTGGTCGAAATCACCTGCGAGGCCGACGAGTAAGCTTGCTGACTGGTGACCATTTTGGTCACTTCGTTCGATGTGTCTACGGTGGAGTTTTCGAGAGAGCTTCCTTCGATGGATCCAGCGCCGTTGGTATTGGCCTGGGTGACGTTGGCGGTGCCCGAGGTGCTGCTGGCCTGATAGACGTTGTCGCTGAGCGAGGTCAGCCCGTCAGGATTGATAAAGGTCGCCACCGCCACCTTATAAAGAGAAATGGTCTGGCCATTGCTATAGGTGCCGTCGATCTCGCCGTCGCTGGTCACGGAAACGCTCTTCAGCGTGCCCGAGCTATAGCCGTTCTGGGTCTGGCTATTGGTGGAAACCTTGGTCGGGCTGGAGGTCGAAGACAGCTGGGTCAGTCCGCTGCTGGAATTGGCCGTGCCCAAATTCAGACTGACGGAGCTGTTCGATGAACCATCGGTCCAGCTGATGCTCAGATCCGGATTACCACTGCTGTCGGTCGGGGCGGTGGACAGGCTGCCGTCGTTCATCTGGCTGAGCGCCGAGATGCTTTTCAGCGTACCGTCGCTGTTGAAAGACACCTCGTAGGAATAGGTGCTGGCGCTGGCGCCGCTGGCATCGGTCAGCGAACCGCTGGTGCTGCCCGAACTGTCCAGCGGACTGGACATGGTCAGCACCCAGGTATTGTCGCCTGCCGCCGTCCAGGTGCCGGTTACCGATTCCGAGTTGCCCTTGGAATCATAGATATTGAAGGAGGAGGTGGTCGAAAAGCCGGTGCTGGCCTGGACCGCACTCCAGGTCTCGGACGAGGTATCGACGCTGGTGCTGTTGCCCGAACTGTCGGTGACGGTAATGCCGGTCGGCAGGTCGGAGCCCGCATAGCCGATGGAATTCCCGCTGGTGCCGGTGACGCTGACGATGTTGCCCGAGCTGTCGGTCTCGACCGTATAGGTCAGCATGCTCTGACCCGAGGTCGAGCCGTCATCCAGGGTCGCGCTGGCGTCCGACGAGGTGACCGACACCAGATAGGTGTTGTCGCCCGCCACGTTGGTTCCGGTGGACACCCAGGAATAGTTCAGGGTCTGGGCATTGCCGCTGGCGTCGGTATAGCTGGTGGTGGTGACGCTGCTCTGACCGTTGGCCGGCAGATTGGCCGACAGACTGTAGGTCGTAGTCGCCTTGGCCGCCAAAGTGCTGGCCGAGCTGACATTGATGTCGGACAGGCTGGAGCTGGTGACCGTCCCCGAGCTGTCGGTGGCCCAACCCTTCAAATAGTAGTTGGTACCGTTCAGATAGACATTGCCGCTGCTGTCGGTGGTGAAGTCGCCATCGCGAGTGTAGTAGCTGTTGGTGCCGTCGGATACGACGAAGAAGCCGTTGCCACTGATGGCCATGTCCAGAGAGCTCGACGTGCTGACGATCGAGCCCTGATAATTGACATTGGCGCGCGTAGCGGTGGAAACCCCGCCGGTGCCGGTGGTGGTGGCGCTGTCGCCGCTGGAATTGCTGGTCAGCAGATCCAGGAACTGGGTCGAAACCGCCTTGTAGCCAGACGTGCTCGAGTTCGCCAGGTTCGTCGAGATGGTCGACAAAGCCTTGCTTTGGGAGTTCAGCGCCGTCGCTGCGGAATTTAAGGAAGCGTCCACGATCTTGCTCCGTTTTCCGTGCCCAAATCACTCGACATGAAATCCTCGCCGGCCCTCACCAGGCGCTGGATTTCGCCCCGTATGCCAATTTGCTCATCCGGCCATAAGCCCCCGCCGCCGCCGTAGTGCGGCTGGTGGCGGCAACTTCGCGGCCGATGGCGGTCAGATGCTCGCGCAGTTCGCCGACCATCACATCCAGTTCGATCAAGGCGATGCCCGCCTTGACCTTCAACTCGGCGCGCTGTTCGGGAGGAAGCTCGTCCATGCGCTTGAACAATGCGTCCTGCAACTGCTCGACGGTCATTCCCGTCGGGCTGTCGGGCAGCAAGGAACGGCGAATCTGCTCGAACTTGCTCTGGGCGCGAGCCTCAAGCGATTCGAGAAAATACCGTCCTTCGTCATCGTTGTAGCGCATGGCCGAGTTTCCTTATCTCAGTGATCCCTGCCGTCCTTACTGGATGGCCTGGATCAGCGAGGTGAGTTCCTGACGATCGGTGCTGATCACCTGCGACGCCGCCGAATAGGCCTGCTGCGAAGTGATCATGTTGCTGAATTCCAGCGAGGTGTTGACCGTCGAGTTTTCCAGCGAGCTGCCCTCGATGGTGCCGACGCCATTGGCGCCGGCCTCGTTCAGGATGTAGTCGCCCGAAGACGAGGTTTCCTGATAGACCGTGTCGCTCATCGCCTTCAACCCGTTGGAATTGGGGAAGGTCGCCAGAGCCACTTTGTAGATCGGCACGCTTTGGCCGTTCGAGTAGGTAGCGACGATCTCGCCCGAGGTGTTGACGGCGACGCTCTTCAAGGTTCCGTACTGGACACCGTCCTGGGTGGTGCTCTTGATGCTGATGGTCGCCGAAGATTCGCCGGTATCGTACTGGGTCAGACCGTTCGCCTTGCCGCTCGATCCCAGGCTCAGGGTGATGGTGCCGGCTTTGGCGCCGTCCACCCAGCTGTAGGTATTGATGACCGGATCGCCGCTGGCATCCGTCGGCGCCGTCGAAATGGTCGAGCCGTTCATATGGCTCAGAGGCGTAATGGTGTTCAAGGTGCCGTCGCCATTGAACGAAACCATGTAGGAATAGCTGCTGGTGGACACGCCGCTGGAATCCGCCAGCAGGCCCGCCACGGTCGAACCGGTCGAGTTGGTCGGCGAGGACACCGTCATCACCCACTGATTATCGCCGGCGGCGGTCCAGGTGACCGGCACGCTTTCTTCGGTGCCCAGCGAGTCATAAAGCTTCATCGAAGTATCCTTCGAGAAGCCCGCAACCGCCTTGACGGCCGCCCAGGTGTCAGCCGAGGTATCGACCGTCACGGTATTGGCGCTGGCGTCGGTCACCGTGATGCTGGTGGGCAGATCCGTGCCGTTATAGCCGGCGGTATTGCCGCTGGTGCCGTTGACGCTGACGATATTGCCCGAGCTGTCGGTCTCGACCGTATAGGTCAGCGCGCTGCTGCTGGAGCTGGAACCGTCGCTCAGAGTGACGCTGCTCTGCGACGAGGTCACCGACACCTGATAGGTGTTGTAGCTGGTGCTGGCCGCCGTGTCGTAGTAAGTGCCCGTCGACACCCACGAATAATTCAGCGTCTCGCTGCTGCCCGAGGCATTGGTGTAGCTGGTGGTGTTGACGCTGGCCTGCGCCTCGTCGGGCAGGTTGGCCGACATGGAGTAGGTGGTGGTGGCGGTGGCCGACGAGTTGTACTTCTCGGTATTGACCTTCTGCAGCGAAGCCACATTGCCCTGATTGGTGACCGAAACCGAGCCGGTGGCGTCGGTGGTCCAGCCCATCAGGTAATAGTTGGTGCCGCTGAGATAGAGATTACCCGTGGAGTCGCTGTCGAAAGCGCCGTCGCGAGTATAATAAGTGTTGGTGCCGTCGCTGACCACGAACATGCCGTTCCCATCAATCGCCATATCCGTGGCGTTGGTGGTGCTGGTGATGGTGCCGTTCAGGGTCACGTTCTGCCGGGTCACGGTAGACACGCCACCCGACGTCGAACCGTGCGCGCTGCTGCCGGTGCCGTTCAGCAGGTTCAGGAACTGGGTCGACACCGCCTTGTAGCCGGTGGCGCTCGAGTTGGCGAGATTGGTCGAAATGGTGGACAGCGCCTGGCTCTGTGCCTGCAGGGCCGACACCGCAGCATTCATTGATGTGTCCATTGCCTCACTCCTTGTTCAAATCTGGTGCCGGGCCAGCCTTAGCTGCTGAAGCCAGTGACTTTGCTGAGGGCGACGGAAACGTCGCCAAGGGTCAAAACGGTGCTGCCGCTCGAACTGTCGACGCCGGTCACCGCCCCGATGATGCTGGTGGTCGAGGTCACGGTGTTGCCCGAGCTGTCGAGCGCATTGACCGTCAGGGTGTAATCGCCGGTGGCGAGCGCGCTGCCGCTCGAGTCCTCGCCGTTCCAGCTCAGGGTATGCTCGCCCGAGCTGGTATCGCCGCTGCCGGTCCAGACCGTGGTGCCGTCGCTGTTAGTGATCGACAGGGTGGTGGATTTCGAGGTGCTGGCCAGGTCGTAATGCCAGGTGCCGGTACCGCCGCTGGAGACCTGCTCGGTATCGCCGGTCGCCACCACCGTCTTGCCGATATAGGCGACGCCGTTGGTCGAGGTCATGGTGTCCAGGCTGGAATTGACCGTGGACAGCGCCGTGTTGGTGTCCACCTGCTGTTCCAGCGAGGCCAGGCCGATCATTTCCTGTGTGAAGGCCGTGGTGTCGGTGGGGTTCAGCGGGTCCTGATTCTTCAGCTGCGTCGTCAGCATCAGCAGAAACTCGTTATAGACGCTGCTGGCAGTGGTCGAAGACGTGCTGGAACCCGTCGACGAATTGGTCGACGAGCTGCTGCTCGAAGAAGTGCTCGATGAAACCGTCGTCATCGCTCTTGCTCCCGTTCCGCCTTCGGCCTCTTCCCGCCGGCGATCCATTAAAAATTTCCACTCCCGCCACCGGTCCCGGTCGCCCCTTGCGCCGACTGTCCCGGTTTCTGCTGCCTAGGTAGTTTTTTCCTAGGGCTGCAGAACTTTCCCTGGCGGGGGAGCCTGCCTTGCCGCCCTGGACCGCACGATATCGGCGGATTTCCAAGACTTTCCGGCAAAAGCCCGTTTCCTCATGACAAGGTCGCGGATCAGCTCCGCCTCCACTCTTGCAGGCGCCGTGCCAAGTTCTGAAAGGCTGAATTTCCGCTGTTGCGGCGGGTCATCGGCAGGGGGTGGATTCACCCTTTGTTAAGGCGCGCGATTCTATATTCGCGATCAAGACCGCCCCCCCTTTTCAGGATGCGCCGATGTTCGAGGATCTCACCGTACTGGCCATGGCTCGCAAGAGCATGGACTGGCTGACCCGGCGCCAGGAAGTTCTGGCCCAGAACGTCGCCAACGCCAACACCCCCAACTACCAGTCCCGCGACATCGAGGCGCTGGATTTCAAGAAGGTGTTCGCCAACACCCAGGCGCCGTTGCAGGCGGCGGTGGATAATCCCATGCATATCCAGCCTCCCGTCGAGCCCGTCAAGTACGAGGCCAAGGAGGTCAAGCAGCCGGGCGAATCCAAGCCCGACGGCAATAGCGTGCTGCTGGAAGAGCAGATGCAAAAGATCGGCGAGACCAAGAACAACTACGATCTCGCCATCAACCTGCTGCAAAAGAACATCAAGATGATTCAGACCGCCATCGGTCACGGCAGCAACTCGTAACGCCGGTTAGCGGAGAACGCCCATGGACGAGCTCAATAAAACCGCGCTGATCGCCGTTTCCGGCATGAAGGCCCAGTCCGAGCGGCTGCGGGTGGTGTCGGAGAACCTGGCCAATGCCGATTCGCTCCCCACCTCGCCCACAGAGCAGCCTTACCGCCGCAAGGTGCTGTCCTTCCGCAATGTGCTGGACAAGGAAGTCGGCGCCGACATGGTCAAGATCGCCAAGGTCGATGTGGACCGTTCGCAGTTCCAGAAGAAATACGACCCCAAACATCCGGCGGCCGACAGCGACGGCTATGTGCTGACGCCCAACGTCAATCCGCTGATCGAGATGATGGACATGCGCGAAGCCCAGCGGTCCTATGAGGCCAATCTGGACGTGGTCAATGTCTCGAAGACCATGCTCTCGCGCACCGTCGATATGCTGCGCTGAACCCTAAGAAACGACTGAAGAAGACGGATTACCGCCATGGCCCTCGACAGCATCTCCAACGCCATCTCGGCCTATAACCAGGCCTCCAAGGCTTTCGGCACCGCCAAACCGGAATCGGACGGTGCTTCCAGCGATGTCGGCAGCGATTTCGCTTCGCTGATCCAGAAAGGCGCCCAGTCGGCTATCGACAGCGGCAAGAAGAGCGAAGAGCTGTCGAAGCAGGCCATCACCGGCAAGGCCGACATCCCGGATGTGGTCGCCGCCGTCAGCAATGCGGAATTGACCTTGCAGACTGTGGTCGCGGTGCGCGACAAAGTGGTCAGCGCCTATAACGACATCCTGAAGATGTCCTTCTGACGAGGAGAGCCTTCGGCATGACCGAGGCCGAACTGATCGAAATCGCCCGCGACGGCATGGTGGTCATGCTGAAAATGGCCGGACCCGCCTTGATTGCCGGCCTTGCTATCGGTCTTGTCATTTCGCTGTTCCAGGCGGTGACCCAGATTCAGGAACAGACCCTGACCTTCGTGCCCAAGGTGCTGGCCATCTTCCTGGTGCTGCTGCTGTTCCTGCCCTATATGATCCACACCCTGACCGATTTCACCCGCGGACTGATGGACCGCATGGTCGCCGGCGGATAGGCCGCCATGCTGCGCGAGCTTCTGGCCGTCGATGTCTTCAAGCTGCTGCTGATCGTCGCCCGTCTGGGCACTGCCATCATGTTCGCTCCCGGCTTCAGCGGCGCGCTGGTCACCAGCCGCACCCGTCTGTTGCTGGCCTTTCTGCTGGCCTTCCTGCTGATGCCGGTGCTGAACCCGATGCTGCCGCCGATGCCGGTCGATCCCATGGGGATGACCATGCTGGTGCTGGGCGAGGCCACCGTCGGGCTGTTCTTCGGCCTGCTGATGCAGGTGCTGATCATGCCCATGGATCTGGCCGGCAATTTCATCAGCTACGCCACCGGCCTGACCAACGCCTTCGTCTATGACAGCCTGAGCCAGGAACAGGCGCAGATCGTCACCAGCCTTTTGAACACCGTGACCCTGACGCTGATCCTGATCACCGACACCCATCATCTGATGCTGCGGGCCATGGTCGACAGCTATGGGCTGTTCCAGCCGGGCGGGGCCTTGCCGATGGGCGATTTCTCGCAGACCCTGATGCGCATGACCGCCGAAAGCTTTTCCATCGCCATGCGTCTGGCTGCGCCGCTGGTGGTGTTCGCCCTGGTGTTCAACGTGTCGCTGGGTCTGATGAACAAACTGGTGCCGCAGATGCAGGTGTTCTTCGTCGGCACCCCCTTGCAGCTTCTGCTGGGTAGCTCGGTGCTGATGATCGCTTTGGCGCCGATGATGATGATCATGCTCCGCTACGTGGCCGACGGCCTCGAGCCTTACCTCTCGTCTGGAGGCTGAGGCATGGCGGACGAGGACCAGGACTCTAAAACAGAGCAACCAACATCCCGAAGGCTGGACAAGGCCAGGGAGCAAGGTAATGTTCTGCAGTCACAGGAAGTGAAGACCGCCGCCATGCTGACCGCCATGCTGGTGGTGGTCTGGCTGGGCCTGCCTGTCTTGATCAATCTGCTGAAGAACTATCTGGCCGGCATGATCGACCATCTGCACGAGATCCGCATCGAAAGTGCGAAGGATCTGGTGCAGCTGGGCACCGACATCGTCTTGCATATGATGCTGGCGCTGGCGGTTCCCTTCGCCATCATGATCGCGGTGGCCTTCGCCTCGTCGCTGGGGCAGACCGGCTTCATGCTGGTGCTGGAAAAGCTGGCCCCGGACTTCAGCAAGGTGAATCCTCTGGCCGGGCTGAAGCGCATCTTCTCGATGCATTCGGTGGTCGAACTGATCAAGAGCGTCGCCAAGCTGACCCTGGTGGGGGTGGGCTGCTACATGTTCCTGAAGCCGAGGGTCAAGGAACTGGAACTTTTGATGTCCATGGACCTGATCTCGGTGGTGGTCTACATCCAGCAGACCCTGGTCAAGCTGATCATGGCGGTGGTGATCATGATGCTGGTTCTGGCCGGCGGCGACTGGTTCTATCAGCGCTTCACCTTCATGAAAAACCTGCGCATGAGCCGCCAGGAGATCAAGGACGAAAACAAGGATACCGAAGGCGATCCGATGATCAAATCGCGCCTGCGGTCCTTGCGCATCGCCCGTGCCCGCCAGCGCATGATGGCCAATGTGCCCAAGGCCGACGTGGTGATCACCAACCCGACCCACTTCGCCTGCGCGCTGAAATATGACATGGAAAGCATGGGCGCCCCGGTACTGATCGCCAAGGGCCAGGACTTCACTGCCCTGAAGATCCGCGAAGTCGCGACCGAACATGAAATTCCCATCGTCGAGAACCCGCCGCTGGCCCGCGCCTTGTTCGCGGCGGTCGAGATCGATCAGGAAATTCCCCCCGAACACTACAAGGCGGTGGCCGAGGTCATCAGCTACGTCATGCGTCTGAAGGAGAAATCCCGTGGCAAGTTCCAGCAGCGTTGACGCCCTGCGCCATGTCAGGCTCGTCTTGGCGGCGGCGGCGGTTGCCGTCCTGGCCGGATTGGCCTTGCGGGATGGAGCCGGCACCCTGTCCGACCTGGCTCCGCCCATAGGCGCCGCCGCCGTCGCGCTGATCTGCCTGGGCAGTCTGGCCCTGCGCCTGTCCGGCGAAAGCCGCCGCGCCGCCGGCACCGCCCGGTTGGAGCGCGCTTTGTCTGCCGGCCAGAAGGCCCGCCTGATCGTCGATGCCGAGGGCAACGAGCTGTTCCGCAGCGCCACCGCCATCGGCTTGTTCGGCCCGGCCGAAGCCCCTTGCGATCCCTTGCGTCCCCGCGCCAATAGCGAGGAACGCACGTTAGAGGAACTGGCCCGTCTGGAGCATGCCGGCCGTCATGGCGGCACCCATCATGCCGAGTTGTTGCTGACCGGCGAAGGAGCCCGCGAATGGCTCTCGATCACCGTGCATCCCTTGGAGGGCGGTGGCGCCGTCTGGACCGCCGAGGATGTCTCGGCCCGACGCGACATCGAGGAAACCCTGCGCCGCGAGCATGAGATGCTGGCGGACTTCATCGACTTTCTTCCCGTCGGTTTCTATTCCGCCGACAGCGACGGCTGCTTCCGCTTCGTCAATCAGCGCCTGGCCGAATGGGTCGGCCATCCGCCCGAGAAACTGGTCGGCATGGCCCTGTCGGACGTGCTGGGCGTGGTGCCGAACCCCGAGGAAGACCGAGCCGAGATGCGCCTGAAAGGTCGCAACGGCGACATATTCCAGGCCTTTGTCACCCATACTGTCTTCGATGAAGGCGGGGAAATGTTCTCCCGCTCGGTGGTGGTGCGCGACCTGATGCCGGAACGCCATTGGGAACGCGCGGTCAAGACTGCCGAGCGCCGCTTCCACTGGCTGTTCGAGGATGCGCCGGTGGGCATCGCCCTGGCCGATCCCGACACCACCGTTTCCGGCTGCAATCCGGCCTTCGCCCAGCTGCTGGGCAAGGAGATGGACGACATCATCGGCAAGCCGGTCACCGACTTCATCCTGGAGCCCGACCGCCCGGCCGCCGCCGAGCAGCTGTCGCGCGTGCTGATGGGCACCAGCCCCGGCAACCATCTGCCGGTCCGCCTGGACGGCGGCGGGCGCGATCTGGTGGCCACCCTTTATGTCAGCCCCACCGCCGAAGACGGCGCGGTGACCGGCCTGATGCTGCATTTCATCGACACCACCGAGCAGAAGAACCTGGAAATCCAGTTCGCCCAAAGCCAGAAGATGCAGGCGATGGGCCAGCTGGCCGGCGGCGTCGCCCATGACTTCAACAACCTGCTGACCGCCATGATCGGCTTCTGCGATCTGCTGCTGCAGCGCCACGGCCCGAACGAGCCGTCCTTCGCCGACATCATGCAGATCAAGCAGAACGCCAACCGCGCCGCCAGTCTGGTGCGCCAGCTCCTCGCCTTCTCGCGCCGTCAGGCCTTGCAGCCGCGCCTGTTCGACGTCACCGACGCCCTGGCCGAGCTGTCGAATCTGCTGCGCCGCCTGCTGGGCGAGACCATCGAGCTGGTGATTACCCATGGCCGCGACTTAGGACTGGTGCGGGTGGATCCCGGCCAGTTCGATCAGGTGATCATCAATCTGGCGGTCAATGCCCGCGACGCCATGCCCGGTGGCGGCTTGCTGACCATCACCACCAAGGCGATGAAGGTCGACCGCCCCTATCAGCGCGGCGCCGACGTCATGCCGCCCGGCCATTACATCCAGATCGAGGTGGCCGACACCGGCACCGGCATTCCCGCCGAAAATCTGGGCCGGATCTTCGAGCCCTTCTTCTCGACCAAGGAAGTCGGGGCCGGCACCGGCCTGGGCCTGTCCACGGTTTATGGCATCGTGCGCCAGACCGACGGCTTCATCTTCGTCGACAGCCAGCCGGGCCACGGCACCAGCTTCCGCATCTTCCTGCCGCGCTTCGAGGCTCAGGCCGAATTGCCCAAGCCGAAGCCGGGCGAGACTCAGGCCACGCTACCGGAAGAACGCAAGACAGCCCTGCCCGCCTCGGCCGACCCCGAGGGCCCGAGCAATGGCGGCGACCTGACCGGCGCCGGCACCATTCTGATCGTCGAGGACGAGGACGCCGTGCGGCTGTTCGGGGCGCGGGCCTTGCGCAACAAGGGTTATAAGGTGCTTGAGGCCAGTTCCGGCGAAAAGGCGCTGGACGTGCTGCGATCCGAGGAAGGCATCGACGTGCTGGTCACCGACGTGGTGATGCCCGGCATGGACGGCGCCACCCTGGCCCGGCTGGTGCGCATGGAGCGTCCTTCGATCCAGGTGATCTTGATGAGCGGCTATGCCGAGGACGTGGCCTTGGGCGATTTCTCGGGCGAGGACGGCATCCATTTCCTGCCCAAGCCCTTCTCGCTGAAGCAACTGGCCGGCAAAGTCAAGGATGTGATGGCGAACCCTCGCTAGAACATCCTTTTTCCTCGCTTTTGTTGTGGCCGGTTATGACGTTATAATTCCTTTCAAAATTGGGTCCCGTACAGGATGACCAGCATGGAAGAAACGCTTAAGGAAGACGACGTCAAGCGGCTGCTGGCCAGCCCGGACGCCGAGACCCGCGCCGAAATCGCCGGCAAGATCGCTGCCCAGCATGCGCATCTGACCGAAGCCCAGCGCAAGATGGCCGAGGATATCTTCCGCCTGATGGTCAGGGACGCCGAAGTGCGCGTGCGCGAGGCCTTGGCCCAGCAGTTGAAGTCGAACGCCATGGTGCCGGGCGACGTGGCCCTGGCGCTGGCCCGCGACGTCGATACGGTGGCGCTGCCGATCCTGCAATTCTCGGAAGTCCTCAGCGAAGCCGACCTGATCGAGCTGGTGAAAAGCCAGACCGCCGATCATGAAAAGCTGAAAGCCGTGGCCCAGCGCAGCCATGTGTCCGCCGGCGTCGCCGACGCCCTGGTGGATAGCGGCGACGGCAACGTGGTCGCCACCTTGGTCTCCAACACCGGCGCCGAGCTGACCGAACATACCCTGGCCAATGTGGTCGAGCGTTACAGCGGCTCCAGCGACGAAGTCGGCGCGGCTTTGGCCGAGCGCCCCGGCGTGCCGGTGACCATCGTCGAGCGCTTGCTGAACCGCGTCTCGGAAAGCCTGCGCACTCAGTTGTCGAAGCGCCCCGGACTGTCGCCCGAGATGGCGACCACTTTGTTGATCCAGGCCCGCGAACAGGCGGTGCTGGGCATCAGCACCGCCGAAAGCGACGTGGTCAAGCTGGTGGAGCATCTGTTCCGCAACAAGCGCCTGACCCCGTCGATCACCCTGCGCGCCGTCTGTATGGGCGACATGCGCTTCTTCGAGACCGCCCTGGCGATTCTGGGCGGCATTCCGGTCGAGAACGCCCAGGCCCTGATCTATGACGAGGGCAAAAAGGGCTTCGAGGCGCTTTATAAGAAATCAGGCCTGCCCGCCCCGCTTTACAGCGCCATGCGCGCCGCCATCGACATCTCAAAGGACATGAAGCTGGACGGCGAGGCCAATGACCGCGAACGCTTCTCGCGCAAGATGATCGAGCGCATCCTCACCCAATATGGCGAGCAGGGCATTGAATTCGAGAACGATGATCTCGATTACTTGCTGGTCAAGATGAGCGAATTGCCGGCGACGGCGGGCTAAGGCGAAGGCCGGGCCCGTCGATCAGCTCCGCAGATTACCGCTGCAGAGAAAAGCACCTTCAGCACTGCAACTGCGTCTTAATATCCAAGCCTTCCCGAGGCAGCCATGTCCGCCAACCAGTCCAAGCTGCTTACCGTGCTGCGGGTCACCAGCGGCAATTTCCTGGAAATGTACGACTTCTTCCTGTTCGGTCTTTACGCCACCTCGATCTCGGCGGCGTTCTTTCCGTCTGACAGTGAATATGGCTCGCTGATTCTGACCTTCGCCACCTTCGGCGCCGGCTTCCTGATGCGCCCCTTGGGAGCCATCACCTTGGGGGCCTATATCGACCGCATCGGCCGCCGGAAAGGCCTGATCATCACCCTGGCGATCATGGCGATGGGCACCATCCTGATCGCCTTCGTGCCGTCTTATGCCAGCATCGGCATCGCCGCCCCCATCCTGGTGCTGATCGGCCGCTTGCTGCAAGGCTTCTCGGCGGGCGTCGAACTGGGCGGCGTGTCGGTCTATCTGTCGGAAATGGCGACGCCCGGCCATAAGGGCTTTTATGTCAGTTGGCAGTCCGCCAGCCAGCAGGTGGCGATCGTATTCGGCGCTCTGCTGGGCTATGGCCTGAGCCAGACCATGACCGCGCCCGGGATTACCGGCTGGGGCTGGCGCATTCCCTTCTTCATCGGTTGCATGATCGTGCCGGTGATCTTCATCATCCGCCGCTCGCTCCAGGAAACCGAGGAGTTCCTGGCCCGTAAGCATCACCCGACCTTCGAGGAGATCATCAACTCGATCGGCGACAATTTGCCGCTGATCATCGCCGGCATGATGATGGTGGTGATGACCACCGTGTCCTTCTATCTGATCACCGTCTATACCCCCACCTTCGGTAAGAGCGTGCTGAAGCTGTCGTCCGCCGACAGCCTGCTGGTGACCTTGTGCATCGGCCTGTCGAACTTCGTCTGGCTGCCGATCTCGGGCGCGCTGTCCGACAAGTTCGGGCGCAAGCCGATCCTGCTGACCTTCACCATCCTGCCGATCCTGACCGCCTATCCGGTGATGTCCTGGCTGATCTCGGATACCAGCTTCGCCCATATGCTGATGGCCGAGCTGTGGCTGTCTTTCATCTATGGCTGCTACAACGGCGCGGCGGTGGTGGCGCTGACCGAGGTAATGCCGGCCCATGTTCGCACGTCGGGCTTTTCGCTGGCCTACAGCCTGGCCACCGCGCTGTTCGGCGGCATGACCCCGGTGGTTTGCACCTGGCTGATCGAACATACCGGCGACAAGGCGATTCCCGGTGCCTGGATGAGCTTCGCCGCCGTCTGCGGCCTGGTCGCGGCGCTGGTGCTGTATCGCAAGGGAGAGAGAGCGGCTTAGAGGCAACGGGCCGCTTCTTGCAAATGCTTAGAGCCGGTTTCGATTGATTGAAACCGGCTCTAAGTCTGCGCTCAGTCCATCCGCGCCAAGGCGAAGATGGATTTCCCCTTCGGGCCGACGCCATGGTCGGTCTCGGCGATGGCCATCTTCAGAACCTTCAGTCCGGCTTGCTCGATCAGTCGATGCACCGAATGCGGCGTGAAGAAATTGATGTGTTCGTGGAAATCGACCACCCAGGTCTTCGCCGGATCCTCTTGCGGGACGTCGATGAAGACATAGGTTCCCGGCCGGCAAGTGCTGACAATGTCGGCCATGATCTCCTGGGGATAGGAGACATGCTCCAGCACGTTCGAGGCCATGGCGAAATCCACCTTCCCCACCTCGGCCAGATCATTGACGATCCGCACCCCGTCAACCACGCCGACGCCGGAAATGTCATAAACGAACTTTTCGCCGCTGGTGAAGATTTTGGGGATGAATTGCCCCTTATCGCCGCCGTAATCAAGGATGCGGCTAATTTGCGACGGATCAATGCTGTCTTGCAGGAAAGAGCAGCTCAGGCTTTGCCGATTGATCCACTCCATATCGGAATTCATGATGCCCGCCCAGCGTTCATAGCCGGGTTCGAAGAAACTGCGGACCCGGTTATATTCCGGGCCGCGATAATCTTCATAGACTCGGGCCAACTCGTCGGGATCGGGCCGCATCTGCGAGAACACCGCTCCGCAGTCGTTGCACCAGATTGCATTGGTGAAGACGTCGAGAAAGCGATCCCCCGTTCCGTCATTCACCTTGAGCAGCGGCAATTCGAACAGCCGGCTTGCCATGAACGGGGCGAACAGCCCCAATTTCTTGGTAATGTTGTGACTGCCGCAGACCACGCAATGCTGAGCCAGCTTCATTCTATCTCCCCCTCAGCTTCAAACGGATCTCCGGAGAGGCTCCATACGCTATCTAGGATAGCATAACCTTGACCGCATTCACCGCCGCCACCGCATGCGGCTGAAGACGGGCGGCGAATTGGGTCGGGAAAATATCCGGCCCCAGGATGCCGATGCCCACCGGCTTCATATATTGCAGCTGCAGGGCGATAATGGCGTCGCTGACCGACTGGCCCATGACATGGCCATGCCCGGTCTCGCCGCGCTCGATGATGCCCAGCGCCACCACGCCGTCGATATCATCGCGAATGATCAGGCGCTTGATCGCCAGCGGCTTCTCGTAAGAGCCGGGTACGCGCACGACGCTGTCGACCTCTAGCCCCATTTCCTTGGCGGCCTTCAGGGCCGCTTCCAGCATCACTTCCATCTCGGTCTTGTGGAAGGTGCCCATGACGATGCCGATCTTGGCCATGATCTTTAGCTCCTGCGCCAGGTGGTGCCGCCGGCTCCGTCTTCCAGCAGCACACCGTTATCGGTGAGTTCCTTGCGGATACGGTCCGCCTCGGCGAAATCCTTGGCCTTGCGGGCGGCCAGACGCTGTTCCACCAGCGACTGCACCTGATCGTCCGACAGCGCCGAGCCGCCAGCCGGCACCCAGCGGAACCAGGTTTCGGGGTCCTGCTGCAGCACGCCCAGCAGATGGCCGGTGGCCAGCAGCGCCGCCTTCCACTTGGCCCTTTCTTCGTCCTTGGTCGCCTTGTTCAGATTGGTCGCCATCTCATGCAGATGGGCAATCGCCAGCGGCGTGTTCAGATCGTCCTTCAGGGCGGCCAGCACATCCAGCGGCAGGGATTCGGGGGCCAAGTCATCGACCTCGATCCCCGCCACCGAGCGCAAGGCCAGATAGAGCCGGTCCATGGTCTGGCGGGCCTGCTTCAGCCCGTCCGCCGTCCAGTCGAAGGGCTGGTGGTAATGGGTCGAGAGCATGGCCAGACGGATCGCCTCGCCGGGGGCTTGGTCCAGCAGTTCGCGCACGGTGAAGAAGTTGCCGAGGCTCTTCGACATCTTCTCGCCTTCCACCATCAGCCAGCCATTATGCAGCCAGTAGTTGGCGAAGGGGGCCGAGTTGGCGCAGCAGCTTTGGGCGATCTCGTTCTCGTGATGGGGGAACACCAAGTCCTGCCCGCCGCCATGAATGTCGAAGGTCGGGCCGAGATATTCCTTGCTCATGGCGGAACATTCGATATGCCAGCCGGGACGGCCGACACCCCAGGGGCTGTCCCAACCCGGCAGATCGGGGGTCGAGGGTTTCCACAGCACGAAATCGGCGGCATCGCGCTTATAGGGCGCGATCTCGACACGCGCACCGGCGATCATCTCGTCCTGGCTGCGGCCCGACAGTTTGCCATATTCGGGCATCGAGGGAACCGAGAACAGCACATGCCCTTCGGCCTCATAGGCATGGCCCTTTTCGATCAGCTTTTCGATCAGCGCGATCATCTGGGCGATATGGGCGGTGGCGCGCGGCTCGATGGTCGGCGGCAGGGCGTTCAGGGCGGCGATGTCCTCGTGGAACATCTTGGTGGTCTTCTCGGTGATGGCCGAGATCGGTTCGCCGCTGTCCTTGGCCTTGGCGTTGATCTTGTCGTCCACGTCGGTGATGTTGCGGACATAGGTCACCGCCGGATACAGCCGCTTCAACAGCCGGTACAGCACATCGAACACCACCACCGGGCGGGCATTGCCGATATGGGCGCGGTCGTAAACCGTGGGGCCGCAGACATACATGCCGACCTTTTCAGGGTTCAACGGCACGAAGACTTCTTTGCGGCGGGACAGGGTGTTGTAAAGAACGAGCGGCACGGCGGCAAACCTATCAGATCAAGCAGTCATTCCGCGCAGCCGGGCGGCGGCGCGGTCGGGTCCGATCAGAGGTAGCAGAGTCTTCAGCTCCGGTCCATTCTCTCGGCCCGTCAGGGCAAGTCGCAGGGGATGAAACAGCTCCTTGCCCTTCTTTCCGGTGGACTGCTGGATGGCCGATGTCCAAGCCTTCCAAGTCTCGACCGACCAGGGGGCAGGCGGCAGCAGGTCCAACGCCTGGGTCAGGAAAGCGGCATCCTCGATCACCGGCGCCACCTCCTCGCCGACGATATGCCACCAGTCGCGAACATCGGCGAAACGCTTCAGATTCGCCCGGATCGCCAACCAGAAGGCCTCGTCGGCGGGAATGCCGGCGGCGGTCAGACGGGGGGCGGCGGCCTCGAAGCTCATCTCGTGCAGCAGCCGGGCATTCACATGCTCCAGTTCGTGATCATCGAACTTCGGGGTGGCGCGGGAGTAATGCGCCATATCGAACTCGGCCACCAATTCGGCCATGGTCTGACGCGGGGCGATGGCGTCCGAGCTGCCCAGCTTGGCCAGCAGGCTGTTCAGCGCCATGGCCTCCAACCCGCTTTCCCGCAGATCGCCCAGCGACATGCTGCCCAGACGCTTCGACAGGCCTTCGCCCTTGGCGTCGGTCAGCAAGGTCAGATGGGCGAAGCCGGGAACCTTGGCTCCCAGCGCCTCGAAAATCTGAATCTGCACCGCCGTGTTGGTGACATGGTCCTCGCCACGAATGACGTGGGTGACATCCATCTCGGCATCATCCACCACCGAGGGCAGGGTATAGAGATAGCTGCCGTCGGCGCGAATCAGGACCGGGTCCGACAGATGCGCCCCAGTGAAACTACAAATCCCTCGAACGAGGTCGTCCCAAACAACCATTGTTTCATTAAGCTTGAAACGCCAGTGCGGCTGACGGCCCTCGGCCTCCAGCTTGGCGCGGTTGGCGTCGGACAGGCGCAGACCTTCGCGGTCATAAACGGGCGGCAGATGCCGGGCCAGTTGGCGCTTGCGCTTATAGTCCAGCTCTTCGGGCGTCTCGTAGCAGGCATAGAGCCGGCCATCGGCCTTCAGCTTTTCCACTGCCAGATCATAGCGGGCGAACCGCTCCGACTGCGCCTCGCGCCGGTCCCAGACCAAGCCCAGCCAGGTCAGGTCGGCATAGATGGCTTGCTCATGCTCGGCCAACGAGCGTTCGCGGTCGGTGTCGTCGATGCGCAGGACGAAATTGCCGCCCTGCTTCTTGGCGAACAGCCAGTTGATCAGGGCAACGCGGGCATTGCCCACATGCAGCCGCCCGGTGGGGCTGGGGGCGAAGCGGACCGTGACGGTCATTTTCTAGACAGTATCCGTAAATCCGTTGACGATGGGATAGCGCCGGTCGCGGCCGAAGGCGCGGCTGGTGATCTTGACGCCGGGCGGGGCCTGGCGGCGCTTGTATTCCGCCCGGTCCAGCATGCGGAAGATGCGGCGCACGGTGGCGGCGTCATGGCCCTTGGCGATGGTTTCCTCGACCCCCAGCTCCTGCTCGATCAGACATTCCAGCACGGCGTCCAACGCGTCATAAGGCGGCAGGCTGTCCTGGTCAGTCTGGTTCGGCTTCAGTTCGGCCGAGGGCGGCTTGGTGATCACCCGTTCCGGCATCACCGCCCCATCCGGGCCTAAAGCGCCGTCGGGCTTATGGGTGTTGCGCCAGCGGCACAGAGCGAAGACGGTGGTCTTGTAGATATCCTTCAGCACCGAATAGCCGCCGCACATATCGCCATAAAGCGTGGCATAGCCCACCGACATTTCCGACTTGTTGCCGGTGGTCAGCACCATATAGCCGAACTTGTTCGACAGACCCATCAGGGTCAGACCGCGCGAACGGGCCTGGACATTTTCCTCGGTGGTGTCGGCCCCGGCCCCGGCGAACAGCGAGGCAAACATCGAGCCGAAAGCCTCCATGGCCGGGCCGATATTGATGCTGTCCAGGCGGATCTTGCACAGCTCGGCCACCTTGGCGGCGTCGTCCAGGCTGTCTTGCGAGGTATAGGGCGAGGGCATCATCACGCACCAGACCTTGTCGGCTCCCAGCGCATCCACCGCCACCGCCGCCGACAGAGCCGAGTCGATGCCGCCCGACAAACCCAGCAGCACGCCCTTGAAGCGGTTCTTGGTGACATAGTCGCGCAGGCCCAGCACCATCGCCTGATAGATGCTTTCCAGCCCCTCGGGCGAGGCGGTCATACGGCCGGGCACGCAGGCCCAACGGCCGTCATGCCCTGGCTTCCAGGTCGAGAGCGCGATATCTTCCCGCCAGCTGGCCAGTTGTTGCACCAGCTTGCCGTCGGTGCCCATAACAAAGGAATCGCCGTCGAACACCAGCTCGTCCTGGCCGCAAATCTGGTTGACATAGACCAGCGGCAGGCCGGTCTCGGCGACACGGCAGCGGGCATGGTGGAAGCGGGCATGGCGCTTATCCAGCTCGAAGGGCGAACCGTTCGGCACCACCAGAATTTCCGCCCCGCCGCGCTTCAGCGCTTCGGCGACATCGGCGAACCACATGTCTTCGCAGATCATGACGCCCAGCTTGACGCCCTTGAAGGTCACCGGCTTGGGCAGCGGGCCGGGCACGAACACGCGGGCCTCGTCGAACACGCCGTAATTGGGCAGATGCGCCTTCAGGATCACCGAGGTGATCTGACCACCTTCCATCAGCAGGGTAGCATTATGACGCTTGCCCTCGACCCGCCAGGGAGCCCCCACCAGCAAAGCCGGGCCGCCATCGGCGGTATCGGCGGCCAGGGCATTGGCGGCCTCTTCCACCTGATCGAGGAAGGCTTCCTTCAGCACCAGATCTTCCGGCGGATAGCCCGACAGCACCAGTTCCGGCAGAACCACCAGATCGGCCCCGGCGGCCTTGGCGCGGGCATCGCGCACGCGGGCCAGATTGCCGGGCACATCGCCGACGGTGGGGTTGATTTGGGCCAGGGCGATGGAAAGACTTTCGCTCATCGTCATTCAGTCTCGGCGCAGCAGGAATTCGCGGCCCACCTTCACCTTGGGCTGGCCGTCATAGGCGATGATGTCGGACGTCGCATAGGTCTCGCCCCAATTGTCGGGCAGGAACGAGCCGGTGCCGACCACGTCGATGGGGGTCTTGGAATAGGCCATGACCCGGCATTTGGCCGGGCTGAAGCCGGACGAGGCGATGATTTTCACCTTGTTCCAGCCCTTGGCATCCAACTGCTCGCGCATATGCCAGATGGCGGCGGCGGAAACGCCGGTGCCGACCAGATGGCGCAGCTCGGTCTCGGTGCGATAGCCGCGGATCGAGGCCGGAGCATGGCGTTCCAGCACGGCATAGGATGAGGCCGGGTCCAACCCTTCCAGGAAGCGCCCACCATGAGTGTCGAGCCGCACCCCCAGCCGACCGGCGCGGGCCAGTTCGGGGAAGCGTTCGCACAGTTCCAGGCTGTCGCTGACTTCCTGGCCGAAATAATCCACCAGCACCGTCAGATCGGCGTCGGGGAAGGTTTCATGGAACATCTCGGCGGCGCGCAGGGTCGAGCCGGCATAGCCGATCAGGGCATGCGGCATGGTGCCCTTGCCCATGCTCTGGCCGAAATAATGCGCCGTCTCGGTGGTGGCGTTGCCGATGAAGCCCTTGGCCCCTTCGCGCTTGGCGGCCTCCGAGCCGACCGAGGCGGCATAGGCCATCAGTTCGCCCATCTCGGTGCCGGCGCAATGCCTTGCATCCATGGCCAGAAAGGCCACGTCCGGCAGTTCGATGCACATCATGTAGGCGTTGTAGGCGGCGACGCAGGCCGCGCCCAGCTTTTGCAGATAGATCGTTTCCAGATCGACCAAATGATAGAACGAGCCGGTGATATAAAGCAGCGGCTCGCCGGCCCCGACCCAGTCGCCCTCTTCATGCTTCAGCTCGATCTTGACGGTCTGACCTCGCTGGGCGGCCATGGCCTTGATCCAGTCCACCGCCAGCCGGGGGGTAAACACCACCGGGCGGCGCATGAAGACGGCATAGGTCACTTCGCGATCCCCGAACCGTCCCACGATTTCCTTGGTGCGCAGGAAATAATAGTCGGTCAATCGGGGAACATCGCCGACGCGGGGCTGGCTGGCCGCCCCCGCTTTACCGGCTTGTTCTCCCGATGGGATCGCGAGGTCCGTCATGACATCTGGGCCTTTCTCTCGGCGGCGCGGGCGTCCTTCAGGTTCTCGGCGATCAGGAAGGCAAGCTCCAGCGACTGGGTGGCGTTCAGGCGAGGATCGCAGGCGGTGACATAATTCTCGGCCAGACCCTCGGCGTCGATGGCCTGAGCGCCGCCGACGCATTCGGTGACGTTCTGGCCGGTCATCTCGAAATGCACGCCGCCGGCATTGGTGCCCTCGGCATGATGCACGGCGAAGAAGTCCTTCACCTCCGACAGGATGTTGTCGAACGAGCGGGTCTTGTAGTCGCCGGCCTTTTCGGTGTTGCCATGCATGGGATCGCACAGCCAGACCACCTTGCGGCCTTCCGACTTCACCGCACGCAGCAGAGCCGGCAGCTTGTCATAGACCTTGCCGGCACCCATGCGGGTGATGATGGTCAGGCGCCCGGCCTCGTTGTTCGGGTTCAGGGTGTCGATCAGACGCAGCAGATCGTCGGTCGAGGTGGTCGGACCGGCCTTGCAGCCGATCGGGTTGGCGACGCCGCGCAGGAACTCGACATGCGCGCCATCGGGCTGACGGGTGCGATCGCCGATCCACAGCATATGGGCGGAACAGTCGTACCAGTCGCCGCTGGTGCTATCGACGCGGGTCAGAGCCTGCTCGTATTGCAGGATCAGCGCCTCGTGCGAGGTGAAGAAGTCGGTCTCGCGGATGGCCGGAGCGGTTTCCGAGGTCAGGCCGCAGGCTTCCATGAAGGACAGCGTCTCGTCCAGGCGGGCGCAGAGATCGTTGTAGCGATCACCCTCGACCCCGGCCACGAAGTCCAGGTTCCACTGATGCACCTTATGCAGGTCGGCATAGCCGCCCTGGGCGAAGGCGCGCAGCAGGTTCAGGGTGGCGGCCGACTGATTGTAGGCCTGCACCAGACGCTGGGGATCGGGGATACGGGCTTCGGCGGTGAAGTCGTTGCCGTTGATCATGTCGCCGCGATAGCTGGGCAGTTCGACGCCGCCGATCACCTCGGTCGGGGCCGAGCGCGGCTTGGCGAACTGGCCGGCCATGCGACCCACCTTCACCACCGGCAGAGCCGCGCCGAAGGTCAGCACCACCGCCATCTGCAGCAGCACGCGGAAGGTGTCGCGGATATTGTTGGGACGGAACTCGGCAAAGCTTTCGGCGCAGTCGCCGCCCTGCAAGACAAAAGCCTTGCCCTCGGCGGCCTTGGCCAGATGCGCCTTCAGGTTCCGCGCCTCGCCGGCAAAGACCAGCGGCGGAAAGTTGCGCAGAGTCTCCTCGGCAGTCGCCAGCTTCTCCTGATCGGGATATTCGGGCACCTGCAGGATCGGCTTGTTGCGCCAGCTGTCCGGGGTCCAGGTCTCGGCCATTTCGGTCCTCTGCTCTTTCTTTTAAAGATAATTCCAAGGAATGAACGCATATACGCCCATCCGGCGGTCTTTACCAGCCCATCGGCGGCAATTCCCTGCCTTTTTTCCTGGGAATCAGGCCCCTCCCCCACAGGATGCGCCTGTGGTACAATTCCCAGCAGGCCAGTCGGTTGGGAGTTTCGGGTTTGGACAAATGGGATTATCGCACCATCCTGAATTGGGTCGCGACCTTGGTTTGCGCCCTGTGGATGGGCGTGACCGTCTATTCCCAGTTCTTCGATGTCGACCCGAACCAGTACGGCTTCCGCTCGCCCGAGATCGAGCAGAAGATGAAGAACTGCGCTGGCAGTTTCGAGCAGCGCTATAAGTGCAAAGAAGCCCTGATCATCGAAAAGGGCCATGACAGCTTCATGATCTGGATCGCCAAGATGGCCCTGGTGTTCGGCCCGCCGGCCATTCTGCTGGGGCTGGTGCGCGTCGCCATCCGCCAGCGCGAAGGCTCGGAAGCCGACAGTTTCAACCCGCCGCCGCCCGCCAGCATCAAGAAGCGCAAGGTGCGGTAAGGGCCTACAACCCCCGCAGCCATTGGGGCCGCAAGTGCCCCTGCCCCGTCTGAGCCATCGCCACATCCGCCAGCAGGCGATCTTTGTCTTTGGGCAGAGTTCCCGCCAGAGCCAGACAGTTCGAGGCATGGTTGGAGCGGAAGATCACCGGATGCGCCGGGTTCAACTTTTCCAACAGCCGTTTCTGTTCCGCCAGCACGCCTTCGTCGTCGAGGGGGCGGAACTTGCCGTCCCATCGCGCCAGGAAATCCGGCGCGGCATCGGGCATCAAGGTCAGTTGCAGGGTCGAGAGATAATGCGGCGCCGCCTTGTTGATCAGCGCCGCCGTGGCGTCGGCATGCTCGTCCGAGCCATCCTGACCGGCGATCCCCAAGATCACCGTGGCGGAAATCTTCAGCCCGGCGCTTCGGGCCTTGTTGATGGCCTCGGCCAGCCGCTCCGGCGTCACCCCTTTGGCGATGCGGCGCAGCACCTCGGCCGAGCCGGACTCGACGCCGAGATAGAGCAGGTTCAGCTTGGCCTCCTTCAGCGCCGCCAGGTCCTCGGGGCTTTTCTTCAAAATATTCAGCGGCGTGGCATAGGCGGAAATGCGCGTCAGATTGGGCAGGCTGTCCCGCAGCTTGGCGGCAATCGCCAGCAAGTCCTCGGTCGGCAGGGTCAGGGCATCGCCATCGGCCAGGAACACCCGATGCGCCGTCGGCCATTCCGCCACCAGATCGTCGATATGGGCGAACAGCTCGGCCTGCGGGCGCGGGCGGTACTGCTTCGAGCGATACATCGAGCAGAAGGAGCAATGATTCCAGCTGCAGCCGATGGTCGCCTGCACGATAAGATTGTCGCCCTCGGACGGCGGGCGGAACAGCGGCATGTCGTAGAACAAAACCGTCAGCCTTCGAAGGTGACGGGCCGGGTGGCCGGGGCCATTTTCTCGTAGCCCTGCACCCGCAAAAAGCCGGTCGCCGGCTCGGCCAGCGCCACCATGCGGGTATGTTTGTTCAGCACCGGCGG
>Ga0182038_10000090_pt1 | contig 43346 bp, 28 predicted proteins | sample sta12Can44000108_FD_125976 | JGI IMG/M metagenome (GOLD analysis project Ga0182038, IMG submission 125976) | Lab enrichment of tropical soil microbial communities from Luquillo Experimental Forest, Puerto Rico - statanox.12C.anox.44.000.108 | ecosystem: Environmental > Terrestrial > Soil >...
CGGACGAAGGCGCGAAGAGCGAGCAGGTGATCCAATGGGCCGATCCCTCGCCTTCCGTTTTACTCCAGCCGCCCCAGCGAACGGGCCAGCACCAGATAGAGCTTGCCGACCTCGGCGCTGGTGAAAGCGCCGGTCAGGATGTCGGAGCGATCCGCCTGACGGGCATGGTTCAGCAGCGTCTCGAACTCGGCCAGATAGCGATTCACGAATTCGCGGAACTGGCTGTCTTCCTCGTAGCGGGTGCGGATGGCGGCGATCTGGTTGCGGTCGAGATTCTTGAGAATCTTGCGCAGGAACACCGACTGGTCGCCCGAGTGGAATTCGCGCCAGGTCTTGTCATCGACGCCGCCCTGGAAGATGCGGCTGATATCCACCGACAGCGACTGCAAGCGTTCGACGATGAAGGCCGCGGTTTGCAGGAACTTGTCCACCGTCGCCCCGGCTCGCTGCTGCTCCAGCGCCTGGGCCTGGCTTTCGGCGGCGCGCGATGCCTTGACCAGATCGTCGGACTGGCGCGAGAAGGTCTGCACCAGCACTTCGGTCTGGTTCGACAGACGTTCGCCGGTAATGCCCAGATCATTGGACTTCTGGCGCAGCATCTCGAACACCGTCTCCAACTGGGCGGCGGTATGTTCGGTGGCGTCCGACAGTTCCTGCGACTGGCGACGCAGCGACTCGCCGGCGCCGCGCACCTGGGCGGTGATGCGTTCCGAGCCATTGGCCAGATCGCGCACGCCCGACTTCAGCTGCTCGGACACCGTCAGGGCATGAGCCGCCGTCTTGCCGGTGGTTTCCTCGAACTCGCGGGCGGTCTGGCGCAGGGCGTCGCCGGCGGTGCGGGACTGCAACTGCGCCGCCTGGGCGGCATCGCCCAGTTCCATGCTGTTCTTCTGCAATTGCTGGCCGAAGGCCTTGAGCAGGTCCGAGGAATCCTCGGCGATGCGGGTGACTTCCGAGGCCTGATGCTGCAAGGTCTGCCCCACCGCGCCGATATCCACATTGGCCTGATCGGCGGTGTTGATGATCAGCTCGGTCTGGCGGCGCAGATCGTCGCCGGTCATGCGCAGGCGCGAGGCGGCCTGCTCGGCGGCATGGGCCAGTTGGCTGGCGCGCTCGTCGAAGCTGTCCGAGACAAGCTGCACATCCTCGACCGCCTTCTGCGAGGATGAGGCCACGTCCTGGCTGCGCAGACGCAACACCTCGCCCACCGACTGCAACTCGGCCCCGACGCGGCTGGAAATGCCCATTAGGTCCGTGACGTTCTGGCGCAGGGTGTCGGCAATCGCCTTGACGCGGGCCATCACCTGTTCCGAGGTCGAATTCAGATGACGGGCCTGCTGACCCAGCGAGGCTTCCGACAGCTTGGACTGGGTCGAGACCAGATTGGCGATGTCGGCCAGTTCCTCGGACTGCTTGCGCAAGGTGCCGCGAATGGCTTCCGACTGCCCAGCCGCCTTGTCGGCGCCGCGTCCCAATTCGTCGATATGCTGGCGCAAGGCGTCGAGCAGTTCCCGCGACCGCTGGGTCATCTGGTCGGTCGAGGCCGACAGGCTGCGGCTCTGGCCCGACAGCGCCTCGCCCACTTCGCGGACCTTGGCCAGCGAGCGGTCGCAGCCGGCTTCTACCTCTTCCTTGCGCTGCAGGAACACCTCGCCCACCGCGCCCAGCTGGGTCGAGGCGTCGTCGGTAACCGAGCGCAAAGCTTCGTTGTGATGCACCATCGCCTCGCTCAATTCCTTGAAGCGGGCCAGGGCATGGTCGGAGGCGGTGGACAGCTCGCGGGTCTGAACCCCTAAGCCCTCTTCCACGATCTTGACGCGGGCCAGCACCCGCTCGGTGATCTGGTCAAGCCCCACCGCCTGCTGTTCGAGCGAGGTGGTGATGCGCCCGGTCTGTTCGGCCAGACGGGCGGCAGCATGGCTCAGATCTTCGTTCTGGCGCACAAACAGATTGTCCAGCGCCACGGCGCGGCGGTTCAGATCGCTGGTCACCTCTTCGGCGCGGGCGAAGGCGCGGTCGGACACCCCGGTGATGGTCGAGGCCTGACCGTCCACCGAACGGGCCATCTCCTCGACCTTGCCCTTGGCCTGGGCGACGGTGCGGTCCAACTGCTCGGCAGCCTTGGACAGGACAGCGTTGGCGGCGCCGGCTTGCTCGGCGGCATGAGTCGAACCGGCTTCCAGCGCGGTCACCCGCTCGTTCATGGTGACGCTGAAGTCCTTGGCACGCGACAGAGCGGTATCGGTGGCCGAGGTCAGATCCTGGGTGGCAAGGCGCACTTCCTGGATGCGACCGATCACGCCGTCGGTGCTGCGGCCCAGAGTCTCGATCTCCAGCTTCAGCCCTTCGACCACCTTCTGGGTTTCGCCGCCCACCTTGTCGGCCAGCTTGTTCAACTCGTCGGTCTGGTGGGACAAAATCTTGCGTACCTGCTCGGCCCGTTCGGCCGCCTGGGACGAGGCGGCGTTCAGGGCGTCGGTCTGCTTCAACAAAGCATTGGTGATGGTGGTGACGCGGGCTTCGGCGTCTTCGTTGGGATAGGCCAGCCGGTCCAGATATTGGCGCAGCACCGCCGCTTCATGCTTGAGGATGGTGCCTCGGTCCATGAAGGCGACGAACAGCCAGAGAAAGGCCACCGGCACCACCGTCGAGCCCAGCATGCCGCCATATTCCTGGGGCTGCAGCATGAACAGATTGGCCCAGCCCAGCGACTTGTCGACATAGGTCAGGCAGAGCACGAACCAGATCACCGTGGCCAGCGTGGCGCCGCCATACATCACATGATGCCGCCAGACGCTGCCCCCCGGCTCGTCGAGCAGGAAGGTGCGGCCCACACGACGTTCGGCGGTCAAAGGACGCGCTTCAGCTTCGAGCTGGACGGAATGTTCTGTCTCGTCGGCCATGACTGATCCATCTGGCAAGATTTCCCCGCTGCGACGTTGCCACAATGACGGGCAAGGTCAACGCCTTTCTGGAGGCAAGAGGGTTGCAAAGGATAGTTGAGCCTTATTGCCGACGCAGCAGCATGCGCTCGTCGCCGCAGACCACGGCTATGGGATCGAACGAGCCCAGCAAGGCCTGGATCAGCTCGGCCCCAGGCGATTCGCCCAAGGCATCCGGCCGTTCCGGATCGACATGCACCACGCAGGAATCGTGGCTTTCGTTGAAGGAAACCACGATGCCGCACAGATCAGGACGCAGATCTTCGGGGAAGCTGTCGTCCATCAGCCAGAAACATTCGAAGTTCCGGCAAGATTGCGGACGGGTCAGATGAATGGCGCAGCCGGTCTCGGTGCATTCAGGACACCATTCGCCGGTCGGCTTGCCGGTTTCAGGCACGGCGAAGAACTGGCAGCAGATGGTGCAGGGACCGCAGGACCGGGACGACGCTTCGGACATCAGTTGCCGAACAGACGGGCCAGCAGGCTGGCGCCGCCCTGGATCTGGTTGGTGGCGTCCAGGCTGCTTTGATTGGCGGCATAGTTCGACAGGGTCTGCAGGCTGTCGGCATCCAGCGAAACCGTGGCCGGCTTGCTGACCTGCTGCAGGGCGTCAGCCGTCGGGCTGGCGCTGCTGGCGTCCAGGGAAACCGTGGCCGGACGGGCCAGGTTGAGGATTTCCTGCGGGATGCCCGAGGTCGCAGACTGGCTGCTGCCCTGCGCCTGATAAAGCGAGGCATAGTCCAGAGACGTCAAGGCGCCGGTCATCGATGTCGCGTTGATCGCCATTGTCAGCCACCCTCCAGGCCGCGAAAATCCCAAGAAACTGAAGATTTAACCCGCGTGCCTGTCGAATTTTAGATATTGGGGCACCGCGGAGCTTTTTCCCACGGTGACCAAAATACAGAAAGTTTATTAAAAAATGATTGAAGCGGATTCGCCCAAGCCGCTAACGGTCATTATTTCGCAAAAATCGCTGGTGATCAAGTCGTTACCTCGGCATTAAGACGACCAGCCTCGTCACCGACGAATATTACCAAAGACCTATGCCCTTTTAAATGAGGGCCTTTGGATCTGGAAACAAGTGTGCACCCAAAGCCCGCGACAGATAAACAAGCATTCAGATTTTGGCGCATTATCGCTAAGGCTCTTGCCTTTTCTGTTTAGCGCGGTATCACGCCAATGATAAAAGTTTGCTGGGTGCGTCCAAGCGGGGTTGGAGACTTCATTTTGTCGAATAAGCATCGCCTTCTGGCCGCGGCTGCCATGTCGGTCGCCGGTGTCCTGTTTTTTGGCCCCTGTGCCGAAGCTCAGACTGTGCAGAACCAAGCCGTCGGTGCTGAGAATGCACCCGAGCAGCAGCAGCGCCTGAGCCAGGGCATCGTCAGCGCCAACCAGGCCGCCGCCGAATCTTATTGGCGCAGCCTGTCGGAAGGCCAGGACGTCACCTATCAGCAGGTGCTGGCCGACCCCGACAATGTGGCGCTGAATGCGGCCTATGCCCGCACCCAGATCCGCAACGGCGACGTGCTGGGGGCCTCGGCCACTCTGGAGCGGGTTCTGCTCAGCCATCCCGATGATGTCGAGGCCGGGCTGATCTATGGTCTGGTGCTGTTCCGTCTGGACGACACCGTCACCGCCCAGGATGTGCTGTCGCATCTGCCCAATGACAAGCTGAACCCCGAGCAGCGGGCCGAGCGCGACCGCGTTCTGGCCCTGATCGAGCAACGCAAAAAGCGCCTGCGCCAGGGCTTCACCCTGACGGTGGGCGAGCATTTCGACACCGACCGCAATGCCGCCCCCAACTCCGGCAACATGCTGATCAGCGACAACAACTTCACCCTGGGCGGCAGCGCCCGGGCGCAGAAGGACTGGGGCACCCTGATTAACGGCGCTTACGAGGCCGAATATGATCTGGGCACCGATCCGCGCATGTCGATCTATGGCGGGGCGAGTGGCCTCAGCGACACCCAGGCGCAGATCAAGACCCTGAACAACCAGACCGGCGGCTTCACCGGCGGGCTGAAGTTCGAAGACGGCCCGATCAGCGCCCAGGGCGGCCTGTTCTGGAACAGCATGAACTTGCAGTCGGATTATTACCTGAGCGACTACGGCGCCCAGGCCCATGCCGGCTATCGCTTCCTGCCGCAGTGGGAAGCTTTCACCGACCTGCGCTATGACATCCAGGCCTTCCATAACGTGCCGGCTGACAGTTCGGGCCACGACAACAGCGGCACGGTTCCGTCGATCTGGACCGGCCTGAACTGGAAACCGGTTCCCAGCCATATCCTCAGCAGCTCGGCCGGCGTCACCCGCCGCTATGCTTATGCCAATTACAATTCCAACAGCCGCCTGGCCGGACGCCTGTCCGACACCTGGCTGCTGGGCCAGGGGCAGTTCCTGTTCACCGGCGGCGAATATGGCGGCAATGTCTATGACGCCAATAACCCCACCTTCAGTACCGCCACCCGTCACGACCACGACATCCGTCTGGACCTGACCTACGGCGTGCCGCTGGGCACCATCTCGGGCGCGGTTGGCGGCGGCGAACTGCCGGAACTGTTCAACGACATGGTTCTGTCGGCGAACCTGGAATACTACCACAGCATGTCCAACCTGCCGAACTACACCTATTCCAACATCCGGACGCAGGCCCTGCTGTCCAAGCATTGGGAGTTCTGAGCATGCTGGCTTCGACCAAATCCCGGATCGCCCTTGTTGCCTCCCTGCTTGCCGCCGCTCCGGCGATGGCCGATGTCCCTGCCGGCGTTCAGGCCGGCACCTCGGGCGGCGTGCATGGCGAGGTCCAGATCGCCAAGGCGGACTATGTCACGCCTCAGCGCCAGATCGGCCATCAGATCGGCAGCGGCGAACCCATCTATATGGGCGACCAGATCAGCACCGGCGCCGGCGGCGGCTTGCAGGTGATGCTGCTGGATCAGACGGTGATGACCCTGGGCCAGAACGCCAAGATGACCATCGACGAGATGGTCTATGACCCCAAGTCGGGCACCGGCAAGCTGAACTTCAACGTCACTCAGGGCGCCTTCCGCTTCGTTTCGGGCCAGATCGCCAAGGCGAACCCCGAGAACGTCAATATCAAGACCCCCATGGCCACCATCGGCATCCGCGGCACTCTGGTGGGCGGATCGGTGGATTCCGGCAATACGCTGGTGGCGCTGCTGGGTCCGGGCGATCAGACCAACACCAGCGCGCGGCATGGCGCCATCGAGGTGACCACGCCGTCCGGCACGGTCAGCATCACCCGCACCGGCTATTCCACCGTCATCACCCCCGGCGCGCCGCCCAGCCCGCCGGCCCCGGTGACGGCAGAACAGTTGCAGCGCTTCGGTCAGGCCGGCGCCGGTTCGTCCGGCACCGCCGCAAGCACTGCCGCCAACGGCGGCGCGCAGAACAGCGGCGGCGGGTCGTCGTCGTCCAACACCACAACCTCGACCACCACCAACAGCGGCACCAGCGCCAACAGCGTCAGTGGTGAAGGGCTAGCCAACGGCGGCGTGATTTCCAATGTGGTGACCACCTTTGTCTCGAATGTTCAGCAGCAGAACAAGATCGTCTCTGACAATGCCGTCACCGGAGACCAAAAAAAGGTAGCTGACAGCAGTTCCAGCAGCAGCGACACGACCACTCTGACGCTTAGTGAGAAAATTGGCTCGACGCTAAGCATTACATCTGGCTATGGCTTGATTACGGCCTCGATCAGCACCGACTGCTATCCCTCGGTCTGTACCACAGCCAACGTCACCAGCGACCCCACAAGCGGCAGCGCAACCCTTACCGACAGCACCCACACGACATTTTCGCTTCCGAACATCGGATATGACACAAATAGTTACACCATCCTGAGCGATACGGCTGACCTTAGCTATGTAAGTGAAAGCTCTGGCATCACGCTGTTACAAGGGACTGGAAATACTTATGGATACAACATAAGCGTATACGATTACAAAGATAATGCCGGTCTCAAATATATGACATTCGGTCGATATGAAGCCTCGCTCGGATACGACTATGGAGTGGGCGTTTTCGTTTATGGCGTCCAGACTCCGGTGGCCTCCATGCCATCTTCAGGGTCTGCGACCTATTCGGGCACGACCACGGGATATGTTAGCAGTGATCTAGCAAACACCTCATATGCCTATAACGGCATAGCAACTCTTACTGCAAACTTCAGCAGCAAAACTATCAGTGGAAGCCTGACCAACCTGACGACGACGTCATCAACGGGCATCGGTACCGTCAGCGGCACCAGTATAGGCTCGATATCGCTTGGCAGCGCCAGCATTTCTGGCAACAGCTACTCTGGCAGCGCAAGCAACTCAACCACTTCGGGACTGCTGTCTGGCGTCACGTTAAGCGGAACTTATTCCGGTAATTTCTATGGGGGTGGCGCCAGCGAAACTGGCGGCGGTTATTCCCTGTCCGGAAGCCAATCAGGCAATACCTATACCCTAATTGGCACATACGGCGCCAAAAAGTAGTAGTGAACTCTACGCTGCGTCCCTAAGCCTGATCACCCTCGCCATTTCGGCGAACAGCCCGTCGGGGGTGAAAGGCTTGGGGACATAGCCGTCCATGCCCGCTTCGCGGCAGCGCTCGCGGTCTTCATGCAGGGCATTGGCGGTCAGCGCCACGATGGGCAACGAGCATCCGGCCTGACGCAATTTCCGGGCTGCCTCCAGTCCGTCCATTTCGGGCATCTGCATATCCATCAGGATCAGATCGAAGCGATCCTCGGCCGCTGCCTCGACCGCCTGGCGGCCATCCCCCACCGAACGTACCTTGTGCCCGGCATGCTGCAAGATCGCCTCGGCCACCTTGCGGTTCACCGCATTGTCCTCGGCCAGCAAGACCGAAAGTGGACGCAATGACAGCGGCTGCGCCGCTTCCGGCTCGGAATGCGTCTCGACAGCCAACGGCAGAGTGACCGAGAACCAGAAGCTGCTGCCCTCGCCGGGGGTGCTTTGCAGCCCGATCATGCCGCCCATCAGAGTGACCAGGCGCTGGCAGATCGCCAACCCCAGCCCGGTGCCGCCGAAACGCCGGGTGATCGAGCTGTCGGCCTGGGTGAAGGCAGTGAACAACCGGCGCTGCACCGGCACCGGAATGCCGATGCCGGTGTCGGACACGGTGAATTGCAGCCGCGCCAGACCTTCGCTGCGGATTTGGCAGACCATCTCGACGACGATGCCCCCGGCCTCGGTAAATTTCACGGCGTTGCCCAGGAAGTTCAGCAAAATCTGCCGCAGCCGGGTCGGATCGCCCACCACCCGTCGCGGCAGGCCGGGATCGATCTCGGTCACCAGGAACAGACCCTTGGCCTCGGCGGGACCGCGCATCAGGGTCACCGTTGCCTCCAGGAAGGGAACCGGATCGAACTCGACCTCTTCAAGGCTCAGGCGGTCGGCCTCCAGCTTCGAGAAGTCGAGAATGTCGTTCAGGATGGTCAGCAGCGCCGTGCCCGATTGCCGGATGGTCTCGACGCAGTCTTTCTGCTGCACCGATAGCGGCGTGCCGGTCAGAAGATGCGTCATGCCCAGGATGCCGTTCATCGGCGTGCGGATTTCATGGCTCATCATTGCCAGGAATTCCGACTTGGCGCGATTGGCCTCGGTGGCGATGCGGGCCTGCTCTTTATGCAGATGCACTTCGTTCTCGGCCAGGGCCATATCCAGCCGGCGCTGGCGATAGAGCAGCATCGTCAGCAGAACGCCCGCCACCGCAATGCCGACGCAAAGCGCGACGCTCCGGTTGCGGTCCTCGCGCCAGTCGGCCAGGGCTCCGTCGGCGGTCAGTCCGACCACCGCATACAGGGGATAGCGCTCCAGCTTACGGAAGGCCACCACCCGGTCGACCCCGTCAATCGGCGAGATACGGCGATAGCGCCCCTCGGTCTTTCCCTCGGCCAGGTCCTGGGCGACGCGGTCCACCACCACCGGGCGGTTCATCGCCCCGTCATCGATGGGATAACGCACGACGATGCGATGCTGCATGTCGCGCAACGACAGCAAGGTGCCCTCGGACAGGCTCAGGCTTTGGTAGAAGGCGGCGAAATATTCGTTCATGCCGACATTGGCCACCACCATGCCGGCGAAGCGGCCATCGGGCCAACGCAGCGAGCGGGCCATCTGCACGCCCCATTTATGCGAGAAACGCCCGAAGATCAGTTCCGAGATCACCGGCTTTTCGTCGTTCTGCGCCTTCAACTGCTTGAAGTAATCCCGGTCCGCCAAGGTGCCGCCCGGCGGCTGGCCGACGGTATTGGCGAACACCCGTCCGTCCTCGTCGGTGACGGTGATGGAAACGATGCCCGGCGCCTGACGCTGGATGAATTTCATCTGCTCGGTCAGGGTCTGACGCCGCTCTTCCGACAATGTCTTGGCCTGGCGCAGATCATCGGTCGAGAAAAATCCCAACGAATGGCCCAGCACCACATTGGTGCGGTCAAAGGCCGAGCGGGCATGTTCCTCGACCAACCGGACATAGCTGGTCGAGACCTCGTAGGCATGATCAATGGCGCGATCATGACTTTCCATCAAGTCATGGACGAAATAAGCCAGGATCGACAGCACCGGCAGCCAGATCAGCAAGGCCGGTCGCCACTCCTGGAAAAGGCCAGGAAAGCTCCGCCGGTCAAAAGGAAAAGGCCTCAACCCCGACATTCCGTCGTCCGTTCCTCGTCGCGTCGCCCCCCAGCGCGCGCTTTTCTTTCAAGGTAAAGCCGGCCCGGAAAGGGTTCCAGCGTGAGACAGGATGACAACCACCTGGGTTAGCCTTCTCATCACAAAGTCATACCATAGCGTTCATAGGGTGGGTGGCGGCCTTGCCTGCGCCCGGGGATGCCGCTAGCTTGAGCACGGCAACACACCCGATGGATGAAAGCATCACCATGGCAAAGGGACCGATGGCAGGAACGACGGGCATCGCCGATGCGACTCTGGCCTTGGCGGCGCAGGCCCATCAGGCCGGACGATTGGCCGAGGCCGAGCGGCTTTATCGCAGCGCCCTGGCCGCCGCCCCTCGTCATCCGCAGGCCTTGACCATGCTGGGGGTGGTGCTGGCGCAGCTAGGCCGAGCGGAAGAAGCCGTCGGCTTCACCGCCCAAGCCGCCAAAGCCAGCCGCGAGTTCGGGGCGCATTACAACCATGCCATGGTCCTGCGCGCCGCCGGACGGATCGAAGAAGCCGGACGGGCCTTCCTGAAGGCCGCCAACCTGAATCCCCGCGATCCGCAATTGCCCTGGCAGGCGGGCGTCTGTCTGCGCGATGCCGGACGCCTCGGCGAGGCGGCGCAGGCCTTCGATCAGGTGATCAAACTGGACCCCGCCAGCCCCGAGCCCTGGCTGCAAGCAGGTCGCGCCTGGCTGGCCCAAGGCAGCGCGGCCCAAGGGCTGGCTCGTCTGCGCGAAGCCCTGACCCGCTTCCCCCAGGACGAGGGCGTGCTGGTCAATGCCTGCATGGCGCTGGACGCCGTCAGCTTCCATCGCTTCGACCCGGTCTTTCTGGCGGCCTTGACCCGCTGGGAAAGCCTGCCCGATCCCAAGCCGGTCTGGTTCCCGGCGCGGTTGCTCAGCCTGCTGAAACTTGACCCGGCCCTCGCCCCGCTGATCCATCGGACGGCAAAGAATGATCTCGACAGTCTGTCGCCACTCTTCGGCCAGCAGGCTCTGCTGGAGCTGATGATCGGCGATCTGGTGCCCGATCCCGATTTTGAAATCCTGCTGCTGACCGCCCGCCGCCTGCTGACCCAGGCCGTCATCAAGGGAACGGCGCTGTCGGTCGCAGCCAGGCACTTCCTGACCGCCCTGGCTCTGCTCTGCCATGCCAGCGAATATGCCTTTGCCGAGGATGTGGCCTCAGCCGCTGCCGTCGAAAGTCTGGCCGCCGGATTGGACGGAGCTTCGCCGCCCGAAATGATCGCCGCCATCGCCTGCCACCGTCCGCTGGCCCGCCTGCCCGCCGCCGCAGCCCTGGCCGCCCGCGTCGAAAGTGAAGCCGACCCCCTGCTGGCCCGCCTGTTGACCCGCGCCGTCGCCGAACCCTTGCGCGAACGAGCCCTGCAAGGCGGCATCGTGCAACTGACCGCCGTCGATGACGCCGTGTCGCTGTCGGTCGCCCAGCAATATGACGAGAACCCCTATCCCCGCTGGTTCCAGCCGCCAGCCGCCAGCCCCGCCAGTTTCGCCGAAGCCCTGAGCCGCACCTTCCCCCATCGCGCCTTCCCCGCCGCCGTACTGACACCACGGCAGGTGCTGGTGGCCGGCTGCGGCTCGGGATGGCAGGCCTTCAATGCCGCCCGCCGCTATCCCCAAGCCGAAATCCTGGCAGTGGACATCAGCCACGCCAATCTGTCGCACGCCCTGCGCATGCAGGAAAAATTCGGATGCGACAACGTCACCTTCCGCCGCGCCGACATCATGCGGCTGCGGGAACTGGGTCGCAGCTTCGACCTGATCGAAAGCAACGGCGTGCTGCACCATATGAAAGACCCGGAAGCCGGGTGGGCAGTCTTGCGCGATGTGCTGAATCCCGGCGGCGTCATGCGCATCGGCCTCTATAGCGAGGTGGCGCGCCGCGGCCTGCGGATCATCGAGGCCTTCGCCAAAGAGCAGGGCTTCGACGGCAGCGAAACCGGCCTGCGTTCCTTCCGCGCCGCCGTGCTGGCTTTGCCCGCCGACCATCCGGTGCGGATGATTGTGCGCAGCAAGGAGTTCTACGCCCTGTCCAGCCTGCGCGATCTGGCCTTCCATGTGAACGAACACCGCTTCACCATGCCCAGCCTGAAAGAGACACTGGCCCGGCTGGGGCTGGAGTTCGTCGGCTTTGAACTGCTCTATTCCCTGACCGAGCAGCTTTATCGCCGCCGTTTCCCCGAAGACCCCGCCATGACCGATCTGGATCGCTGGACCGCCTTCGAAGAAGACAATCCCCACAGCTTCTCGGGCTGCTACGATTTCTGGTGCGCCAAGCCGATGTAAGCGGGTCTTCGAATACCAGAGCATTCCTTCAACCCCTGATCCATCAGTGACTTGCCGCACTTTCACCCCCATGTTGCGGCACGGAAAAAATCCCCAGATTTCTTGCGCAGTGCAATTGCAAATGATTCGCATTCGTGATAACTGCGATGTCCTAGGCCCATTTCCGGGCCTTGCCGGGGAGTGTTGTCAGGGTGAGAAACTGGGTCAGTCTGGGGGGAAAGAATAAAAGGGCGTGGCAGTTGCTGGCGGTTTTTGCCGCACTGCTGTTGCAGTTCGTCCTCGCCACCGCCTGGGCCGACGACGATTTCGACCTGGGCACCGTCGATCCCGATCTGCCGGCCAAGATCAAGACCTGGAACGCCGACTGCCTGTCCTGCCATAGCCAGCAGGGCGTCGAACATCCGCCCCGCGCCGGCATGGATCTGAAACTGCTCTCCACTCTGACCATTGATCAGGGCCACTTCGAACATTCCGACCATGGCAAGATGGCCTGCCGCGACTGTCATGGCGAGGGCTACATCCCCTATCCGCACAAGGACGGGGCGAAGAAGCTGATCAAGGACTGCGTCAGCTGCCATCAGGCGCCGGCCAAGACCATCATGCCGGAATTCAAGGCCAGCACCCATTTCAAGGGCCATTCCGACCGCTTCACCTGCAACGCCTGCCACGAGCCGCATCTGATGCGCAAGGGCACCAGCTTCCATACCGGCAAGGAAGCGGCGGCGTCCGACAACGGTTCCTGCCTCGCCTGCCATGACGACGACAAGCGCTATCTGGCCCTGATGAAGCCGGGCTCGAAGCGCCCCGACATCGCCGCCGCCCATAACTGGCTACCGGAAGAAGCCCTGCATATGCAGCAGGTCCGCTGTGTCGACTGCCATTCGCCCATGGCCGATGTCGGCAGCCTGTCCCACGAAGTACAGCAGAAGGACAAGGCTGTCCGCGCCTGCGAGGCCTGCCACGACCAGAAGACCGAGTTGGGGGGGCGTCTCTACAAGACCCGCATGCGCGACGGCGAGGCCCATTGGGGCGGGTTCGACAATGCGCCTTTGCTGCAGGAAATCTATGTGGTGGGAGCCAACCGCAACAATTGGCTGGACTGGGTCATCGGCGGCTTGCTGGCTCTGACCGTTGCTCTGCTGACCGGGCGCTGGCTGATTCGCCGCCGCCGCGCCCGCAAAGGAGGCCTGTGATGACCGCTCTTCCCGCCCAGACCGATCAGCCGCAGCATCTTGTGGTAATCGGCAACGGCATGGCCGCCACCGCCTTGATCGAGGAGCTGAGCAAGCATCCCGGTCGCCCGGCCCGCATCACCGTCATCGGCGACGAGCCCCATGGCGGCTATAACCGCATCCTGCTGTCGTCGCTGCTGGCCGGCGACAAGAGCCTGGCCGAGATCGTCACTCATCCGCCCGTTTGGTATGCCGAGCGGGGCGTCACCCTGCTGACCGGCGATCCCGTCACCGCCATTGACCGCCAGGATCGCGTGGTGCTGACGGCTTCGGGACGCACCGTATCCTGGACCCGGCTGGTGCTGGCCACCGGAGCCCAGCCGATGCGCCCGCCGATTCCCGGCATCCATCTGCAAGGCGTGCTGGGCTTCCGCTCCATCGCTGATGTGGATGCCATGCTGTCCGCCACCGTTCCGGGAAGCCGGGCGGTAGTGGTGGGTGGCGGCATCCTGGGGCTGGAGGCCGCTTGGGGCTTGCTGCGCCGGGGCATGCAGGTGCAGGTGGTGCATATGGTGGAAAGCCTGATGGAGCGTCAGCTGGACTCCCAGGCCGCCGAGATGCTGCGCCGTGATCTGGAAGGCCACGGCATCAGCTTCGTCACCGGGGTCTCCGCCGCCGCCATCGAAGGCGAAACCCGCGCCGAGTCGGTGCGCCTCGCCGATGGCCGCGCTCTTCCCGCCGATCTGGTGGTGGTCGCCGCCGGCATCCGCCCGAATGCCGCCTTGGCCGCCATGGCTGGCCTGTCGGTCGGGCGCGGCGTGCTGGTCGGCGACGATATGCGCAGTTCGGACCCCGACATCTATGCCATCGGCGAATGCGTCGAGCATGAAGGCCAATGCTTCGGGCTGGTGATGCCGGTGCGCGACATGGCCCGCGTCTGCGCCCATCATCTGGCCGAGACCGGCCACAATCCCGCCTTCGCTCCGCCCGATCTGGCGGCCAAGCTGAAGATTCCCGGCATCGATCTGTTCTCGGCGGGCCTCACCGCCCCGGCCAATGACGATGACAGCGAGTTGGTCTATGTTTCGCCCGATGGCGGCATCTATAAGAAGCTGGTGCTGCGGGCCGGACGCATCGTCGGCGCCATGCTCTATGGCGATGTGCAGGACAGCGCCCAAATCTGGCATTGGATGGTGGCGGGAGCCGACGTCAGCCATCTCTGCCCGCCCAACTGCGCCCAGGCCGCCCAGGGGGCTTGCCCCTGCCGCGGCTGGATCGAGATGCCCGCCAGTCTGGATGCCGCCCTGCTGCCCGACGAAGCGGTGGTCTGCCACTGCAACGGCGTCACCAAGGGCGCGATCCTGGCCTGCGCCCGCACTGAAGGCCTGACCAGCCTGGAAGCCGTCAAGGCCCACACCGGCGCCGGCAGCGGCTGCGGCCAATGTCTGGCCCTGACCGCCGCCGTGCTGGCTCTGGCCCTGACGCCGGAACAAAGCCGTCAGTTGGAGCAAGAGCAGCAGCACAGCCTGCGCCGCAACCGCGCCATGGGCTTCGGCTTCCGCTGGTGGCACCGGGCCAATGCGGTGATGATGAGCCTGCTGCTGCTGACCGGGCTGGTGCTGCATTTTCCCGGTATCCTGCCGCTGGCCGGGCGCTTCGAATGGTCTTACCGCCTGCATAAATGGAGCGGGCTGGGCACCGCCGGGGCTTACCTCCTCTTCTTAGGCTTGACGCTCGTTTTCCATCGCCGCTGGAAGCTGGATATCGACGGGCTGGCGATGTTCCTGCTGATGCCGCTGATGCTGCTGACCGGCCTGCTGTTCCTCTGGCCCGCCTTGCTGCCCGAGCATCTGTTCACCCTGGCCGGCATCACGCCTGTCGCCCTGGGTCATTTGTTGCTGGCGGCCATCGCCGGAGCCTTCCTGCTGCAGCACTTAAGCAGCGCCCCGTTCTCTTGGTGGCGCAAGCGAGCTCTGCGCCGCTGATCCCTTGAATCGATCCTGAAACCATCATCCGCCATCTGGCCCCTCGGCGCTTCCATGGCGAAGACAAGTTAAACGGAGCTTATTTAATGAGAATGAGTCTTAATCGCATAATTCCCACCTTGGGATTATCCCTGTTGCTGGCCGCCCCCGCTCAGGCTGCCGTGGATTGGAACAAGGTCCAGGGCAAGGAAGTGGTGCTGCTCTATCCCGGTCAGACCTCGTGGGAATGGAACCTGACCGACGCCGACCATTCCGCCGCCACCAAGTTCAAACAGGGCCAGAACTGCGCTCAATGCCACCGGGGCGAGGAAAAGCGTCAGGGCGATCTGATGGTCTCGGGCAAGAAGGCCGAGCCTTCGCCGATCGCCTCGTTCCCCGGCTATGTGGTCTCGACGGTGAAGTTCGCCTATGACGACCAGAACCTCTACATCCATCTGGATTTCAAGGACCCTGGCGCACCCGATGCCAAGATGGACGCCAAATACGCCACCAAGGTCGCGGTGATCCTGAACGATGCCGGCGTGCCCGAAGGTGTGCGCGCCGGCTGCTGGGCCAGCTGCCATGAAGACAGCGCCTCGATGCCCACCGCGCCGCAGGGCGTGGACCGCACCCATTACCTGATGAAGACCCGCGTCAAGATGAGCCGCCAGGGCGGCGGCGACGCCATCAAGGGCGCCGACGATCTGGCCAAGCTGACCGAGACCGGCTACGCCCAGGAATGGTGGCAGGCCCGCCTGAACCCCGGCGCCAAAGCCGAGGCGGCCGGCGGCGTCATCTTCGACACCCGCCAAGAGGTCAAAGGCAGCCCGATCCAGGCCGAAGCCAGCCAGTCCGGCGGCGTCTGGAGCGTGACCCTGAGCCGTCCGCTGAATGCCCCCGCGCCCTTCCATCCGATCACGACCGGCAAGGTCTACAGCATCGGCTTCGGCATCCATCTGGGCCATTCGGCCAAGCGGTTCCACCACACTTCGTACGAATTCACCTTCGCCTTGGGTGACGGCCAGGCCGATTTCGTCGCGGCTAAGCAATAAGGAGACCCAGGGGGATGAAGATCAGAACGCTTTTGTGGCTGCTGGCAGCCCTCTTGCCTGCCCTTTGGGGAGAAGCGCAGGCCGGCGAACAATTCGGCGGCGGATACGCCATTCCGTCCAACTGGAACCTGCCCAAATCCACTCCGGCCGACACCCAGGCGCTGGCCATGGAAGAGGCGCAGACCAAGGACCAGCCGCCCGCAGAACAGCTGGACGACAAAGAGGTTCAGTCCAAGCTGGCGCAATGGACGGAAAGCTCGAAGAGTTGTCTGAAATGCCATGACGACAGCCATTCAAAAGCGATTCTGGTCTCGCCCCATGCGGTGAAAGCCGACAAGCGCACGCCCATGGCCGAGGGCAAGCATGCCTGCGAAAGCTGCCACGGCCCCAGCGCCGAACATACCAACGCCACTGTGCCGAAGGGCAAGAAGCGCCCGCCGGTGGATGTGGTGTTCAAGGGCGAATTCCTGTCCTCGATCGACAAGCGCAACGAGACCTGCAACGGCTGCCATGCCGGCGGCGAACATATCAACTGGCCGGGCAGCCCCCATCAGGCCAACGACGTCGCCTGCACCGACTGCCATGTCGGCCATACCGCCAAGGATCCGGTGCTGTCGAAGAAGACCGAGGCGGAAGTCTGCTTCGGCTGCCATGCCGAACAGCGGGCGGAAAGCTTCCTGGCCTCGCACCATCCGATCCGCGAAGGCAAGGTCACTTGCAGCGACTGCCACAACACCCACGGCTCGCCCACCGACCATCTGCTGAAAGAGTTCACCCTCAACGAGACCTGCTACAACTGCCATGCCGAGCAGCGAGGGCCGTTCCTGTGGGAACATGAGCCGGTGCGCGAAGATTGCTCGAACTGCCACAAGCCCCATGGCTCGACCCAGACGCATCTGCTGACCATGCGCGAGCCTTTCCTCTGCCAGACCTGCCATCAGAACAGCCGCGCCAGCCATGAAGGCCTGGTCTCGGGTTCGAAGCAGCTGCCCGGCGGCGGCGGTATCGGCACCTACAACATGATGCTCGGCCAGGGCTGCGCCAATTGCCATTCCAAGGTCCACGGCTCGAACTCGCCTTCGGGCAATGAACTGACGCATTGATTGGGGGGAACGACCATGAAGAGGACTCTTCGCCTGCTGGTGCTGACCAGCAGCTGCATCTGCCCGCCGCTGGGCGCCGAAGCCCTGGCCGACGATTTTGATATCGACCCGGTCGCAGCGCCGACGGCTGGTTCGGGAACAGGCTCAAGCTCGGGCCAGACCATCAAGGTCAACGAGGTCACCTTCGGCATCGGCGGCATCAGCGGTGCCCGCGCCATGTCCGGACGTTTCGACGGCCTGGACAAGAGCGGTGTCTTCACCACCGGCAGCCTGCATCTGTTGCATCGAAACACCGAGGACCTGAACGACGGAAGCTATGCCGAGCTTGAGGGTGACGGGCTGAACGTCACCCAGCACACTCTGGCCCCCTCGGCCTCCCTGTCCTTGCGGGCGGGGAACCAGGGGGTGTGGGGGCTGGACCTGTCCTATGAGGGCACGCCCTATGCCGAGAGCGACAATTTCAAGACCCTGTTCACCACCAGCGGCACCTTGCAGAACGGTCTGGCGACCCGGTCCATCAGCACCACCGCCAGCACCGGCGCAGCGGTGGTGAACAAATATCTGGCCACCGTCGATGTCGGCACCCGCCGCGACAAGTTCGAGGGCAAGGCCAATTATTCCGGGTTGGAAGACTGGGTGTTCAGCAGCGATGTCCAGCATGAGCATAAGCAGGGCAGCAAGATCAACAGCATGATGTTCCTGTCCACCTCGAACTATGCGGCCTTCGCCGAGCCGGTGGATTACGACACCGACAAGGTCTCGGTCAGCGGCGCCTATACCGGCCAGAATCTGCAGACCCAGCTGTCTTATGTCTTCTCGAGCTTCCACGACAACCAGATGCAGTTCAACGTGCTGTCGCCCTTCAGCGGCACGGTGCGGACCGGCTATGTCACCTCGCAATATTCCCTGCCGCCCGACAATATGGAGCATCAGATCAAGGGCTCGCTGGGCTATAGCCTGACCCCCGGCACCCATCTGGCGATGAATGCCCGCTATGGGCTGCAATTGCAGAACTCGGCTTATACAGCGAACTACTACAACGACTATGCCGTCGCCGCTTCATCCAAGGGCACCGGCAACAGCGCCTATGACGGCACCATCCAGAACATGTACGCCAATGCGGTGCTGACCAGCCGCCCGACCAAGGATCTGAACCTGAAGGCGGCCTATAGCGTCGATGACCGCGACAATATGGGGCGGACCTATAAGCTGACCGCCTATCGCGCCGACGGCACCGCCGCCTTCAACGGCAACGGCAGCTATTCCAGCCCGGCGCCCTATTCCTTCCTGTTCCAGAAAGCCAATCTGGAGGCGGGATACAAGCTGACCCACGCCAATAAGCTGACAGTGGATTATCTGCTGGATGATCGTTACCGCGATTATTCGGTCACCAACCATAACCGCGAGAACAGCTTGGGCGCGCAGCTGAAGACCAATATCACGCCCGAGCTGACCAACAGCTTCGGCATTTCCCAGGGCCGGCGCGCCGCCACCGCCTATAACGGCAATGCCGGCTGGAACGCCATGTCCCGAACGGTGACTGCCGAAAGCAATCTGGGCCAGTACAACTATGCCGCCCGCGTGCGCGACGAGGTAAAGGACAGCCTGACCTGGGCTCCTGGCCCCGACCTGTCCATGGGCACCACCTTCCGTTACACCATGGACAATTATCCCTCGACCTTCTTCGGGGTGACCAGCAACCGCGCCATTTCCGGCGGTCCCGACATCAACGCCACCTTGCTGCCGGGGGTAACCGGGCATCTGTTCTATACCTACGAGCTGAACTCGATCGGCATGATGGAATGGACCGGCAACAGCACCAGCAGCGTCATGTGGCATCTGCAGAACCGCGACGAGGTGCATACCATCGGCGCCAGCAGTCAATGGAAGCTCAACGACCATCTGACCCTGTCGTTCGAAGACACCTATTCGCTGGGCAACACCGCCTTTGACGAAGCCAGCTGGCTGTATGGCACTTATTCAGCCACCACCGGCACCGCCGTCAGCCTGCCCACCGCCCACAGCGTCACCAACATGCTGAAGCTGAACGGGGAATATGAATTGGAGAACGGCCTTTATTTCGGCCTGACCGGCATCTGGCAACGATACCTGAACCAGGATTATCTGCTGTCCGAAGCAGCGTCTTCGTCGGCCAACCAGACCTCGACCTCGACCGAAAGCGTCGATGGGAATGGCAGTTATTCGGTCAAAGCGCTGATCGCCACCATGCGCATGACATGGTAGCGGCATGGTTTCCCCCTCGCCCGAAATCGGGAGAGGGGGCTAGGGGGTGAGGGAAATCACAAGCGCAGACCGCGCTGTAACATTACCTCTCCCCCTCACCCCAAACCCCTCTCCCGCCTGCGGGCGAGGGGCTTTTAGTTAGCCCTCAGAACCCCTTGGGCTTGCCGGCGCGGGGCTTGCGCAAGGCCTCGCCGCCGCCGTCGCCGCCACCCTTGCGGTGGGGCTTGCGCTCCGGCTTGCCACCATGGAACTTGCCTCCACCCGGCTTGCCATGGGGCTTGGCGAAGGGCTTCTTGCCCGTTTGCTTGATCTCGCCCACCGGCTGCGGAGCCGGAGCCGCCTCGACCACCGGCGCAGCCGCCGGCTCGGCTTGCGGCTTGGGCTGGCGGGGCGGACGCGGAGCCGCCGGGGCCTCGTCGGCCTCGTGAGCGCCGGCAGGAACCGGATCGATGCGGCCTTCGGGATTCTTGGCGGTGCGGATCGCCGACAGGAAACGCTCGGCGACCGAGGCATCCACCTCGAAGCGGGTTTCCCGCTCCAGAATGCGGATGGCGCCGATATCCTGCTTGGCGACCTTGCCCTGACGGCAGATCAGCGGCAGCAGCCAGCGCGGATCGGCGTTTTTCTGCCGGCCGATATTCAGGCGGAACCAAACCGACGGACGCGACGGACGGCGCTCGTCGTTCGAGACCCGACCTTCACGCAGCTTGCGCTGCTCGTAAGGCTCGTTGGCGTCGCGCGGAGCCCGTTCGCGGCGCTCACGCGGCAACGGATCGGGACCGGGCGTGAAGACTTCTTCGGCCGCCGGCAGCGACGAGCGATAGAGCCGCACCAACGCCGCAGCGATTTCCGCCGGGGTACGATTTTCCATCAGGGCCTGAGCCATGGCGATATCTTCCTCGCCCGGAGCTTCCGACAGCATCGGATGCTGCAACAGGCGATCTTGATCCAGCGCGCGGATATCCTCGGCGGTGGGGATCTGTACCCAGTCCACCTGCACGCCGGCCGATTGCAGCAGCATCTCGGCCTTGCGGCGACGCGACAGTGGCACCAACAGAACACTCACCCCCTTGCGACCGGCGCGGCCCGTACGGCCGGAACGGTGCTGCATGGTCTCGGCGGTGCGGGGCAGTTCGGCATGGATCACCAGATCCAGGCTGGGCAGATCGATGCCGCGGGCCGCCACGTCGGTGGCGACGCAGACCCGAGCCCGGCCATCGCGCAGGGCCTGCAGCGCATGATTACGCTCGGCCTGGCTGAGTTCGCCCGACAGCGCCACCACGCCGAAGCCGCGCTCCAACAGGTTCGACTGCAGATGCCGCACCGATTCGCGGGTGCCGCAGAAGATCATGGTGGTGGGCGAATCGATGAAGCGCAGCACATTCACCACCGCATGCTCGACCTCGGTGGGAGCGACGCGGATGGCCTTGTGATCGATGTCGGCATGGCCCTGACGACCCGAAGCCAGGGCGATGCGCCAGGCGTCGCGCTGATAGCGCTTGGCCATGGCGGTGATCTCTTTCGGCATGGTCGCCGAGAACAACAGGGTGCGGCGCTCGGCCGGAGTCACATCCAGAATGGCTTCCAGATCTTCGCGGAAGCCCATATCCAACATCTCGTCGGCTTCGTCCAGCACCACCGCCAGCAGCTGGCTGGCGTCCAGGGCGCCGCGCTCGATATGGTCGCGCAGACGGCCCGGCGTGCCGACGACGATATGGGCGCCATAGTTTAAGCGACGCGCCTCGGCGCGCGGGTCCATGCCGCCAACGCAGGCCACCACCTTGGCTTCGGCCTGACGATAGAGCCAGGACAGCTCGGTATGCACCTGCAAGGCCAGCTCGCGGGTCGGAGCCACCACCAGCGCCAGCGGCGCTTCCGCCGGGCCTAAGTCCATTCCCTCGCCCAGCAGGGTGTCGGCCAAGGCCAGACCATAGGCCACCGTCTTGCCCGATCCCGTCTGGGCCGAGACCAGCAGGTCGCGCCCCTCGGTTCCGGGCTCCAGCACCGCCGTCTGCACGGCGGTCAGATCGGCATAGCCGCGTTCGGCCAAGGCCCGGGAAATGGGATGATCGGGGGTAAAGGGATGCATGGTCGCGTAAATCTTTCAGGGTGTCGCCAAGGAACCGATGGAACAGCGTCGCGCCAGACCGGATCGCCGGACTGGGAGACTTCTGCCTGTGATGGGGAAACCACCGGATCGTCGCGGAAGCAAAATGCGGAACCATCGTCCCGCCGGCCCATAGGGCCATTGGAGCGCACACTACACCGCGATGACCGCAAATCGCAACATTTTCATCCCGATGCAGAAGGATTACGCCGCCGTTTCCTGGGTTTTCGGCAAGGCGACGAAGAAACTGCTGCCCATTCCCGGCTGGGATTCGATCCAGATACGCCCGCCGTGATGTTCGGCGATCTTCTTACAGACGGCCAAACCAATGCCGGTTCCCTCGAACTGGCTGCGCGACACCAGGCGCTGGAAGATGCCGAACACTCTCTCGAAATCCTCGGCCCGGATGCCCATGCCGTTGTCGCGCACCGAGATCACCCGTTCGTCACCGTCATCCTTGGCGGTGATCTCGATATGCACCGGCCGGTCTTCAAGACGATATTTCACCGCATTGCCGATGATGTTCTGGAACAAACGGGTCAGTTCGCTCCGACAGCCGACCACCACCCCCAGGTCCGATTGCAGGCGAACCAGGGCTTCGGCATCGTCGATCGCCGGCTTCAGATGTTGCAGCGCATCCCCCATCACCTCGCCCAGCGAGACCGGCTCGAAGGCGACCCCGACCCGGCCGATCCGGGAATAATCCAAAAGATCGAGGATCATCTCGTCCATGCGGTTGGCGCCATCGATGGCGTAAGCAAAATATTCGGCCATCTCGCCTTGCGGCTCTGGCCCGACCATCCGCTTGATCAGCGTCAGATAGCTGGAGACCATGCGCAGAGGCTGACGCAGATCGTGGCTGGCGACATAGGCGAACTGTTCCAACTCGACATTCGATTGCTGCAATTCCTCGGCGCGGCGATCCACCTCGTCCAGCGCCTCGCGCAGGGCCTGGTACATGGCGTCGATTTGGTCGGGCCGGCTGCCCGGCCTGGTCTTCAAGGCCTCGGGCCAGTCGCGATTGTCGCGCCACTGGATGATCGCCCCTTCCAGCGCCTGCAGGCGGCTGTCGATGTTCTGGCGGTAAAGCCTTCGCACCCCGAACAGCAGCATCAGCGACAACACCACCGTCAGCCCCAGCAGCCATTCGATGCGAGCGGCCCAGTTGGCGGTGTCGCGCTGCTGACGGATGCTTTCGGCGGAAGCGTCTTCCGACTGGCTGCTGGCGACGAACAGCAGACGGCCCAGCAATTCACTTTGCCGCCGGGCGATGTTTTCCAGTCGCTGGTTCACATCGGTCAGAGTTTCCTGCGACTGCGGCAGATTACGGGTCAGCTGATCGCGCTGGGCCAGCAACTGGCGCTGGCTTTCAATCCCGACCGACAGCGAGCGGATGGTTTCCGAGGTTTTGGTCAAGGCCCCTTCGTCCAGACCGCTGCGGCCCATCTCGTCCAGATCACGCACCATTTCCTGGCGGGTAAACAGGATGCGGTCCATCACCGTATGGCGCTCGGCCTCGCTGACCGCCGCCGACAGATCGGCCCCCAGCGCCACCAGATGTCCGGCCTCCATGGCCAGATGCTGGGTCGCCTTGGCGCGGGGCAGCAATTGCGCCGACACATCGTCGGACTTCTGCCGCGCCATCTCGACCGCGCCCAGAGACAGGCTCGCCAGCAGCAAGATCAGAAACGAGAACCCCGCCGCCGACCAATAAAAATATCGGGAAACGCTGCGTGGCGCAGAAGGACGCGGCGAATTTTCCACGGACAATCGTCACACTCACGAACTTGCGGGGCCTTGGGTTCAGGCCTCATAATAACCGTCTTCCTTCAGGCCACCAGAGGCTATTGGTATGCATCCCCGGTCAGCACTCATCATTGGGGCCGCTCTTTTCTGCGGCTTTTTCGCCATGTCCTCCGCCAGCCAAGCCGGCGAGGATGTGCTGTCGCGGGTGCGCCACAACAATCAGGTCCGCTGCGCCGTCGATCTGACCCCTGGCTTCAGCCAGATTAACGATAATGGCGAGGCCGCCGGCTTCGACGTGGATTTCTGTCGGGCGGTGGCCGCCGCCGCGCTGGGCGATGCCCGCAAGATTTCCACCCAGCGCATCAGCACCGCCAATAAATACAAAGCCGTCAGCGGCGGCGAAGTGGATCTGGGCCTTGGCATGTCCACCTGGACCCTGAACCGCGACACGGCTCTGGGCACCCATTTTCCGGCGGTGATCTTCAATGACGGCCAGGGCTTCGCCGCCTGGGGCGACAGCGGGGTCAAACATCTGTCCGACGCCAAGAATGCCAGCGTCTGCGTCCAGACTCAGACCACCAGCATCGACACCCTGAAAAGCACCATCGCCCGTAATCATCTGTCCCTGACCCTGTTGGAGCTGCCCTCCAGCGAAGAGAAGTGGAACGCCTTTTCGGCCCATAAATGCGCATTGGTCACCGGCGACCGCAGCGAGCTGGCCTCGCGCCGGGCCACCATGGCCGCCGATCCCAAGCGCTGGCTGTTGCTGCCCGAAACCATCTCGCGCGAGCCGCTGGGCCCGGTGGTGACCGCCGGCGACGAGCAATGGTTTCAGATCGTCCGTTGGGTGGCGCTGGTCACCCAGATCGCCGAGGCCCGAGGTGTCGACAGCACCAATCTGGACAGCCTGAACGACGGCGGCGACGGCGAACTGGCCCGCCTGCTGGGTCGCGACCCCGACTTCGGCAAGGCCATCGGCCTGGACCCGCAATGGGCCCGGCGGGTGATCGCTCAGGTCGGCAATTACGCCGAGATCTATAACCGTAATCTCGGCCCCGGCACCGCCATCAATCTGGAACGCGGCCAGAATGCGCTCTGGAGCGACGGCGGACTGTTCTATCCGCCGCCGCTGCGGTGATGGGGGAGTAGAAAAGCGAAAGGCCAGATCTTTCGATCTGGCCTTTCCTGCGGTGGTTGGGTTTCCCACCAAATCTTGGTGGGCGCACAAGGACTCGAACCTTGGGCCCGCTGATTAAGAGTCAGCTGCTCTACCAACTGAGCTATACGCCCGCAACCGCGAGGCCGGCTTTGTAACAGCCTTGCATAGGGTTGGCAAGGGGGAATTTAGAAATTTTCCCAAGGCCTGGATTTCCACAGCCTTGGGAACAAGCGCCTGACCCCAAACAGCAAAAAAGCCCGGTCTGACGACCAGGCTTTTTAGATTTGGTGGGCGCACAAGGACTCGAACCTTGGACCCGCTGATTAAGAGTCAGCTGCTCTACCAACTGAGCTATACGCCCGCAACTGCGAGGCGGGCGTTCTAGCAATGACGGCAGGGCTCCGTCAATGGTTTTTTCCTCAAAACCCGATCAAACATCGTCCGAAGCGCCGCGCCGACCAATGATCACGTCGCGATGGATATAGACGCTCATCACCAATCCGAAGCCGAACAGCAGGGTCAGCATGGCGGTGCCGCCATAAGAAATCAGCGGCAGCGGCACGCCCACCACCGGCACCAGCCCCATTACCATGGCGATGTTGATGAAGACATAGAGGAAGAAGGTCGAGGTGATCCCCAGCCCCACCAGCCGCCCGAACTGGCTGCGCGAACGCATCGACAACACATAGCCATAGACCAGGATCAGAGCATAGAGGCTGACCAGCACCACCCCGCCCATCATGCCCCATTCCTCGGCCAGCATGGTGAAGATGAAGTCGGTCTGCTTTTCCGGCAGGAAGTTAAGATGGCTTTGCGTGCCCAGCATGAAGCCCTTGCCGAACAGCCCGCCCGAACCCAAGGCGATCTTGGACTGCAGAATATGATAGCCCGAGCCCAAGGGATCATTCTCGGGGTTCAGGAAGGTGACGATGCGCTGGCGTTGATATTCGCGCATGAACCGCCAGGCGATGGGGATCGCCCCTCCGGCTCCAGCGATCAACAGTCCGAACTTCCACAGCCGCACGCCGGCCAGGAAGAACATGGCGCCGCTAGCCAGGGTCAGCATCATCGCCGTGCCCAGGTCAGGCTGCTTCAGCACCAGCCCCACCGGCAGGAACACCATGATCAGCGCCGGGACAAGAAACAACGGCCGCCCCACATCCTGATAGCTGGCACCGTGGAAATAGCGGGCCAGCGCCAGCACCATGGCGATCTTCATGATCTCGGACGGCTGAATCTGGATGAAGCCCAGATCGATCCAGCGCTGTGCGCCCATGCCCACCGTGCCATGGGCCTCGACCGCCACCAGCAGCACCAGCGCCAGGGCATAAAGCCCGTAAGCCCAGCGCATCCAGGATCGGATATCGACCATGGACACCGCCAGCATCACCACCATGCCGATCAGGAAGCGCATCATCTGACGATCCGCCCAGGGCTCCATCGAGCCGTTGGCGGCGGAATAAAGGGTGAAGAAGCCGACGCAGCAGACCAGGGTAATCAGCGCCACGAAGGACCAGCTGACATGCCACAGCTTCTCGCGCAGGGTCATCTCGGAACCGCTGAAGCGGAAATGCAGATGCCGGCTTCCGATCATGCGCCGCAGCTCCCGTCTTCGTGATCGCCGCCGCAGCCGCAAATCCGCGAGGCCGCGCCCGCCCCCAAACGCCGGTCGATCTCGGTGACCAGAGCGGCGGCGGCGCCACCGGCTCCGGCCTGAGACTTCCAATCGCTGAACTGCTGCATCATCGCCTGATGCTTGTCATCGGCTCCGCTGCGCAGGGCAGCCCGCTGGGGATCGCGCTTTTGCACCTCGATCAGGATGTCGCGGCACATCGGGGCGCAGACCACCGAGCCGCCGCCGCCATGTTCGACGGTGACGCAGCAGGCCCAGCGGGGATTGTTCACCGGAGCGAAGGCGACGAACAAAGCATGGTCGCGCTCTTTCCAGGGCAGGTCTTCGTTCTTTTTCACGCCGGTATCGCGCTCGCGCATCGAGATGCGTCGCACCTGGGCCGAGCCGGACTTGCCGGCCATGGCCATGGCCTCGTCCTTGATGCGGGCGCCGAAGGCGGTGCCGCCCGGTTCGTTCACCACGGCGAACATGCCCTTATGCACCGTCGCCAGGTTCTGCCGCGAGAGGCCCATATCGGGCCAATCCGGGGCCTGACGCGGCACGGCATGGATACCTTCCACCTGATCGCGGGCCAGATGCGGCATGACGGCATAACCGCCATTGGCGACGCGGGCGGCCATCACCGCCAGCTGCAGCGGCGTCGCCAGCACATAGCCCTGGCCGATCGAGTTGATCAGCGTCTCGCCGGGATGCCAGGGCTGACCCATGGTGGCGCGCTTCCAGGCCTTGTCGGGAATGGTGCCGGGGCGCTCTCCGGTCAGGTCGAGACCGGTGGGTGCGCCCAACCCGAAGCGCTTGCCCATTTCGGCGATGCGCTCGAAGCCGACACGGCGGGCGATTTCATAGAAATAGACGTCGCAGGAATTCTTCAGGCCGTTGACCATGTCCAGCGAGCCGTGACCACCCTTCTTCCAGCAGTGGAAGGTGATGTTGCCCAGGCTCATCTGGCCGGGGCAGAGCACCCGCGTGTCGGCGGTGATGATGCCGCTTTCCAGCGCCGCCAGCGCGGTCACCAGCTTGAAGGTCGAGCCCGGCGGATATTGGCCGGCAATCGCCTTGTTGGTCAGCGGCGCGCGGGGATTGGAGATCAGATCCTTCCACTCATCGGGCGACAGACCGCGATTGAAGGCATTGGGATCGAAGCTGGGCGTCGAGGCCATCACCAGGATATCGCCGGTATGGATGTCGATCAAAACCGCCGCAGCGCTTTCATCGCCCAGACGTTGGGCGGCGAACTGCTGCAATTCCAGATCGATGGTCAGATGCAGATCAAGGCCCGGCTCGCCTTCGTCGCGCTTCAGTTCGCGGATGGTGCGCCCCACCGCATTGACTTCGACCTGACTGGTGCCGCCCTTGCCGCGCAGGGCCGCGTCATAAACGCGCTCGATGCCGGCCTTGCCGATGCGAAAGCCCGGCAGCTCCAGCAAGGGATCGGTGGAATTCTGCAAATCCTGCTCGGACGGCACCGCCACATAGCCCAGCAGATGCGCCCCCAGCCCTTCCAAGGGATAGTTGCGGCTTTGCCCCACATCGATTTCGATACCCGGCAGGTCGGGGGTATTGATCTCGATGCGCGAAACGTCTTCCCAGTTCAGATTCTCGCGCACCGTCACCGGCACGAAGGAGCGATGCCGCTTGGCCTCGCGCAGGATGCGGGCGCGGTCATGGTCATTGACCGGAATGATGTTGGACAGCGCGTCCAGGGTATCGTCCAGATCGTCGGCTTCCTCGGACACCAGCAGCACACGGTAGTTCTGCTGATTGACCGCCATCGGCACGCCGTTGCGATCGAGAATGCGCCCGCGCGGCGGCGGGATCAGGCGCAGATTGATGCGGTTCTCGTCCGCCAGCACGGTGTATTTGTCGCTTTCGACCACCTGCAGGTAATACATGCGCCCGATCAGGGTCGAAAGCAGCGCCAGCTTGCCGCCGCCCAGCATCACCGCCCGGCGGCTGATGATTTTGCCGCGCTCGGTGCCTTCCTTGCCGGCATTGATGCTGCCCGAGCTGAAGCTGCCGCCTGATTTAAATCCCTTGGCCATGGCCGCCCTACTCCGCCCGCAGCATGGCCGCATGGATGCGACCGAACAGCCAGCTCAAGACCGGATAGATGGAAACGCTCATCAACAGCGAGAACATCACTGGGCGCAGCGGCACCAGGGCATCCACCAGCATGCTGACCAGCAGCCATTCCAGCAGCAAAGCCACCGCCGTCATCACCCCGAAACAGCTCCAGGTGACCACGAACGGCTTGCCCAGGAAGAAGCGGCGCTGCGACAGGGTCAGCCCATGCACCAGCAGATAGACCAGCGGCGAAACACCCAAGGGCGTGCCCATCAGGATGTCGGTCATCAGCCCCACCGCGAAAGCCATCGAGGCCGGCAACAGGTCAGGACGATAGATGGCCCAATAGAACACGCCGATCAGCGGCATCTGCGGAGAAATTTCAGCGAAAGCCGGCAGGTGGGTCGGCAAAGCGCCGATCAGCACCAGCACCAGCGTCAGCCCCGCCGGCAGCAGATGGCGCACCCAAAGGTCCATCCGCTGCAGCCATGAGGTCTTCACCGGTCGCGTCCCTCGGGCGGGTCGGAGGGAAGAATGCCGGCCAGACCGTAATCAACCACCGTGACATATTCCAGCTGGTGGCGATGGACCAGGGGCTCGACCCGGACAATGCCGTCCTGCACCGACGAGATCACGCCGATCGGCATGCCGGGCGGAAAGACGCCGCCATGGCCCGAAGTCACCACCCGGTCGCCGGGGGCGGCGGGCGTGCTGGCCGACAGATAGTTCAGGCGCGGACGGTCGGTGTTGTCGCCGGTCAGGATCGCCTTGGAGCGCGACCCCTCCAACATCACCGGCAAATGGGAATTGATATCGGTCAGCAGCAGCACGCGGGCGGAACGCTCGCCCACCTCGGTGATGCGACCCACCAGCACTTCGCCGGCGATCACCGCCTGGCCCTTGCGCACACCCTGATTGCCGCCGGCATTGATCAGCATCGAATGCACGAACGCGCCGCCGGTATCGCCGATGACGCGCGTGGTGATGAAGGACGGATCGGGATCGGGAATGAAGTTCAACTGGCTGCGCAAGGCACGGTTTTCGGTGTCCATATGACGGGCCACCGTCTGCCAATGCATCAGCCGGGCATTCTCTTCGCGCAGACGGGCATTATCTTCGCGCAGGCTTCCCAGCTCGCGCACCCCGTTCACCGCCTCGGCAATCGTCGAGGCGGGGCGGAACACCACTTCCAGAATGGGGGCCACGGCATCGGCCAGGGTCAGGCGGATATGCTCCACCAACGCGCCATCGGCCTTGCCCAGAACCATCAGGGCGAACGAGGCCAGCACCAGAGACAGAAAGGCGAATCGCTGCGCCAAAAGCTTCAGCGACGCCAAACGTCCCATCGCTCCCGAATGCGGTTTCACCTGCTGCCTTTCCTTTGGCCCGACCTAACGACCCACAGTATACCCCAATTCAGGGGCATACTGGAATTAGTACATGCTGGTCAGGACGTTCTTCAACTTATTCATCTCTTCGAGCGCACGGCCGGTGCCCAGCGCCACGCAGGACAGCGGATCGTCGGCAATGCTGACCGGCAGGCCGGTGGCATGACGCAGCACGAAGTCCAGGTTCGACAGCAAAGCGCCGCCGCCGGTCAGAACGATGCCCTTATCGACGATGTCGGCGGCCAGTTCCGGAGCGGTATGCTCCAGGGCGACCTTCACCGCTTCGATGATGGCGCCGACCGGCTCGGCCAGGCTCTCGGCGATCTGGCGTTCCGAGATGATCAGTTCCTTGGGCACGCCGTTCATCAGGTCGCGACCCTTGATTTCCATGGTGCGGCCTTCGCCGTCTTCCGGCGGGCAGGCGGAACCGATTTCCTTCTTGATGCGCTCGGCCGAGCCTTCACCCACCAGAAGGTTATGGTTACGGCGGATATAGGCGATGATGGCTTCGTCCATCTTGTCGCCGCCGACGCGCACCGAACGGGAATAGACGATGCCGCCCAGCGACAGCACGGCCACCTCGGTGGTGCCGCCGCCGATATCGACGACCATCGAGCCGGTGGGCTCGGTGACCGGCAGGCCGGCGCCGATGGCGGCGGCCATGGGTTCCTCGATCAGGAAGACGCGGCGAGCGCCCGCACTTTCAGCGGATTCCTGAATGGCGCGGCGCTCGACGGCGGTCGAGCCGGAGGGCACGCACACGATGACCAGCGGGCTGGCGAAGCTGCGGCGGTTATGAACCTTACGGATGAAATGCTTGATCATCTCTTCCGCGACTTCGAAGTCGGCGATGACGCCGTCGCGCAAGGGACGGATGGCCTGGATGTAGCCCGGCGTGCGGCCCAGCATCATCTTGGCTTCGTCGCCGACGGCCAGAACCTTCTTCTTGCCCTTCTCTTCGGCGATGGCCACCACGGAGGGCTCATTGAGGACGATCCCTCGACCCTTCACATACACCAGAGTGTTGGCGGTGCCCAGGTCGATCGCCATGTCGGCGGAAAACATCCCCGTCATCTTGGAAAACATAAGACCTCACTCGACCACATGCGTTACGCGTTGATCCGCCCGGCCCCAATGGCCTGAGCGGCGAAATTCGTCACCATCCGCGCCGTTTTTCCACCCGGCGCGGACATATATATCAGGCGGAAAGCCCTTCGGGGGCTGTTTTTTCCCGCTTGAGCAACAATTTGTTCAGGGCGTGAACATAGGCCCGCGCCGACGCCACCAGAGTATCGGTGTGTGCGCCCTGGCCGTTCACGGTCTTGCCGTTTTCCTCAAGACGCACCGTCACTTCCGCCTGGGCGTCCGTGCCCTCGGTCACCGCATGCACCTGATAGAGCTGCAGATTGACCTCGTGGGGGAACAAAGCCTTGATGGCATTGAAAGTAGCGTCCACCGGGCCGTCGCCGGTCGACTTGACCGACTGGACCTGCCCGTCGATTTCCAGCTCCAGCTCGGCCTGCGGCGGCTGCTTCGAGCCGCAATGCAGGTCCAGCGAGATGAAGCGAATCTTCTGGCTGGCATTACCCGACTCGTCGTCCAGCAGAGCCAGGATGTCTTCGTCGAACACATCCTTCTTGCGATCGGCCAGATCCTTGAAGCGGGTGAAGGCGTCCTGCAGGGCGTTGTCCGACAGCTCGTAGCCCAGATCCTTCAGCTTCGACTTGAAGGCGGCGCGGCCGGAATGCTTGCCCAGCACCAGGGTCGACTTGTTCAGACCCACCGATTCCGGGGTCATGATCTCGTAGGTCTGGGCATTCTTCAGCATGCCGTCCTGGTGGATACCGGACTCATGAGCGAAGGCGTTCTTGCCGACGATGGCCTTGTTCGGCTGCACGGTGATGCCGGTGATCGACGAGACCAGACGCGAGGCGCGGGTGATCAGCTCGGTCTTGATGCCGGTCTGGAAGGGCATGCGGTCGTTGCGGGTGCGCAGCCCCATGACGATCTCTTCCATCGCCGCATTGCCGGCACGCTCGCCCAGGCCGTTGATGGTGCATTCCACCTGACGGGCGCCAGCGCCGACGGCGGCCAGTGAGTTGGCCACGGCCAGACCCAGATCGTTATGGCAATGCACCGACAGGATGGCCTTGTCGATGTTCGGCACGCGGTTGATCAGCATGGCGATCAAGGCGGCATATTCGTCGGGGATGGTATAGCCGACGGTATCGGGGATATTGATGGTCTTGGCGCCGGCGGCAATCGCCGCCTCGACGCAGCGACAGAGGAAATCATGCTCGGTGCGCGAGCCGTCCTCGGCTGACCATTCCACGTCATCCACCAGCGAACGGGCAAAGCTCACGCTGTCGATCACCGCCTGCAACACGGCATCGGGCTCCATCTGCAGCTTGTACTTCATGTGCAAGGGCGAGGTGGAGATGAAGGTATGGATGCGGTGACGCGGCGCGGGGCGCACGGCGTCGGCGCAACGCTGGATGTCGTTCTTGGTGGCGCGAGACAGGCCGCAGATGATGGCCGACTTGGCCTGCTGGGCGATCTTCTGCACCGATTCGAAATCACCGTTCGAAGCGATGGGGAAGCCGGCTTCGATGACATCGACGCCCATTTCTTCCAGAAGGGCTGCGACCCGGAGCTTTTCCTCCAGGTTCATCGAGCAGCCGGGGGCTTGCTCACCGTCGCGCAGGGTGGTGTCGAAGATCGTGATGCGATTGCTGGCCATGCTCTCGTGTCGTCACAGACTGTTCATGAAGATGCGGCTGGGTGTCTGTTTTGCACCCTGGAAACCCGCCAGCGCAATAGGAAGTATGGAAGGGGTGTCTTTGTCAACCATCATGCGACATCCGCATGCATGCGGAGTCGTTCTAGCTGCCCAGCGCATCCCTGCCATCTTCCTGACAAAAACCCCGGAAGTCGCCTTCCGGGGTTTTGCCGTTGGTAAAACAGGTTGGGGGCAGAGCCTTAGTTGCGGCTCTTGTCCACCAGCTTGTTCTTGGCGATCCAGGGCATCATGCCGCGCAGCTTCTCGCCGACGGCTTCGATCGGATGCTCGGACTGGATACGGCGGGTGGCCTTGAAGGAAGGCTGACCAGCCTTGCATTCCAGCATCCAGTCGCGGACGAAGCGACCGGACTGGATGTCTTCCAGCACGCGCTTCATCTCGGCCTTGGTCTCGTCGGTGACGATGCGCGGGCCGGTCACGTAGTCGCCGTATTCGGCGGTGTTCGAGATCGAGTAGCGCATGTTGGCGATGCCGCCTTCATAGATCAGATCGACGATCAGCTTCACTTCATGCAAGCACTCGAAATAGGCCATCTCGGGAGCGTAGCCGGCTTCAACCAGGGTCTCGAAGCCCTTCTGGATCAGCTTGGTGACGCCGCCGCACAGAACGGCCTGCTCGCCGAACAGGTCGGTTTCGCACTCTTCACGGAAGCTGGTCTCGATGATGCCCGAACGGCCGCCGCCGATGGCGGAAGCGTAGGACAGAGCGATCTCGAGGGCATTGCCCGAAGCATTCTGATGCACGGCCACCAGACAGGGGACGCCGCCGCCCTTCTGATATTCGCCGCGGACGGTGTGGCCGGGGCCCTTGGGGGCGACCATGAACACGTCCAGATCGGCGCGGGGCTCGATCAGCTTGAAATGCACGTTCAGGCCATGAGCGAACACCAGGGCCGAGCCCGGCTTCATGTTCTTGGCCAGATCGGCATAATACAGATCGGCCTGCAACTCGTCGGGGGTGAGGATCATCACCACGTCGGCCCAAGCGGCGGCTTCGGCCGGGCTCATGACCTTCAGGCCTTCGCCCTCGGCCTTCTTGATGGTGGCCGAGCCGGGACGCAGGGCGACGACAACGTCCTTGACGCCGGAATCGCGCATGTTCAGCACATGGGCATGACCCTGGCTGCCGTAGCCGACAACGGCAACCTTCTTCGACTTGATCAGATTGACGTCGGCATCCCGATCGTAATAAACGCGCATGACACTTCCTTTCGCATGTAAGCAGGGCGCCCGCACGTCTCATGGCGGCAACGCCTGACGGCCCGGCTTTTCCGCCGGGCGCGAATTTCGATAGTTCCTTTAAATCGGATTCGGTCCGCGTGCAATGGCCGCGACGCCAGTGCGCGACACATCCACTAGGCCCAAAGGCTCCATCAGCCCGACGAAGGCATCCAGCTTCTCGGTGGCGCCGACGATCTCGAAGACGAAGCTTTCATTGGTGGAATCGACCACGCGGGCGCGGAAGATATCGGCGATACGCAGGGATTCCACCCGCTTCTCGCCGGTGCCCTGCACCTTGACCAGCGCCAGTTCACGCGACACCGACGGCCCATCTACCGTCAAATCCGACACCTTATGCACCGGCACCAGACGACGGATCTGCGCCTTGATCTGCTCGATCACCATAGGCGTGCCCGAGGTGACGATGGTGATGCGCGACAGCTGTTCGCGCTGGTCCACCTCGGCCACCGTCAGGCTTTCGATATTGTAGCCGCGGCCCGAGAACAGGCCGATGACACGGGCCAGAACGCCGGCCTCGTTGTCCACCAGAATGGCGATGGTGTGGCGGCGGATGGGATCTTGATGATGGTTGCTCACTTTATTTCCCCTCCTTCTCAGACCAGAACCATGCCGTCTTCGGACACGGGCTTCTCCGCTTCGTCAGCGGGGCCGAGAAGCATTTCGTTATGCGCAGCGCCCGACGGGATCATCGGGAAGCAGTTTTCCGAGCCATCGACGCGGCAATCGACGATCACCGTACGCTTCAGCTTGATCATCTCTTCGATGGTGCCGTCCAGATCGCCCACCTGATCGACGCGGAAGCCCACCGCGCCATAGGCGTCGGCCAGCTTCACGAAGTCGGGCAGAGCCTCGGAATAGCTCTGGGAATAGCGGCCGCCATGCAGCAGTTCCTGCCACTGGCGCACCATGCCCATATACTGGTTGTTCAGGATGAACACCTTCACCGGCAGCTGATACTGGCAAAGGGTCGACAGCTCCTGAATGTTCATCTGCACCGAGGCCTCGCCCGAGACGTCGATCACCAGCGAATCGGGATGCGCCAGCTGCACGCCCATGGCGGCCGGCAGGCCATAGCCCATGGTGCCCAGACCGCCCGAGGTCATCCAGCGGTTCGGCTTGTCGAACTTCAGGAACTGAGCCGCCCACATCTGATGCTGGCCGACTTCGGTGGTGAAGTAGACATCCTGACCCTTGGTCAGTTCGTACAGACGCTGGATGGCGTATTGCGGCTTGATGATCTTGTTGCTCTGGGTGAAGCGCAGGCAATCCTTGGCGCGCCACTGCTCGATCTGCGACCACCAGCCCTTCATGGCCTTTTCGTCCATGCGGTACTGCTTGGCCTTCCAGATCTTGGTCAGGTCTTCCAGCACATGCGCGACATCGCCGACAATCGCCAGATCGACCGCCACGTTCTTGTTGATCGAGGACGGGTCGATATCGACATGCACCTTCTTCGAATTCGGCGAGAAGGCGTTCAGACGGCCGGTCACGCGGTCATCGAAGCGAGCACCGATGCAGAGCATCAGGTCGCAGCCATGCATGGACATGTTGGCTTCGTAGGTGCCATGCATGCCGACCATGCCCAGCGACATCGGATCGGTGCCGGGAAAACCGCCCAGACCCATCAGGGTCTGGGTGCAGGGGATGCTGGTGGCATGCACGAACTGGGTCAGCAGCTGGGCCGCCGCCGGGCCGGAATTGACCACGCCGCCGCCGATATAGAACAGCGGCTTCTTGGCCTTCGAGATCAGCTCGGCCATCTGCTCGACCAGCTTGACCTCGGCCTTCACCTGCGGCTTGTAGCTCTTATGCTTGACCTTGGCCGGGCCGATATATTCGGCCTTGCTGACCAGCACATCCTTGGGCAGATCGATCACCACCGGACCCGGACGGCCGGTACGGGCGACATAGAACGCCTCGTGCAGCACGCGGGACAGATTGCCGACATCCTTCACCAGATAGTTATGCTTGGTGCAGGGACGGGTAATGCCGGTGGTGTCGGCTTCCTGGAAGGCGTCGTTGCCGATCAGATGCGTCGGCACCTGACCGCACAGACAGACCAGCGGAACCGAATCGCACATGGCGTCCAACAGGCCGGTGACGGCATTGGTGGCGCCGGGGCCCGAGGTCACCAGCACGCAGCCGACCTTGCCGGTCGAACGGGCATAGCCTTCGGCGGCATGCAGCGCGGCCTGTTCGTGACGCACCAGGATATGGCGAATCTTGTTCTGCTTGAAAATCTCGTCATAGAGGGGCAGTACGGCGCCGCCGGGATAACCGAAAATTACCTCGACGCCCTGATCCTGCAGAGCCTTGAGGACGATTTCCGCTCCGGACATCGCTTCCTGAACCATGACACGAGCCTTTCATTTCTGCTTCTAAGACACAGGCGCACCCCGCCCGCAGACACGGGCAGATTACGCGAACGGGCAAACTAGACGCTCAACTGTCGCCGGTCAATAGGAATTGACGAATTTTAGAAAAGATTTCCTCAAAAAAACTTTCCGAAAATTGCGTGGCGAGGCAGAAATCCGTATTTAGCTGATGTCGGAACCAAGTCAGCTGACGTTTCGCGTAATTTCGTGTCGTCTGCTGGGCGCGGGCAATCGCCTCGTCCAGCGAGCAGGTTCCCTGCAGATAGGCCCCCAGCTCCGGCACGCCCAGCGCCTTCATGGCGGGAAGTGCCGGGTCGAGGTTCATGGCGAGGATCGCCTCCACCTCGTCCAACGCCCCTTGCTCGATCATCAGACGGAAGCGGCGGTCGCAGCCTTCATACAGCGCCTGACGCTCGGGCGTGATGGCGACGGTGTAGAAGGCGGCGTCGAGAACGCCCTCGGCGGGCTCGTCCTGCCAGTCGGACAGCGGTCTGCCGGTGGCCTGCACCACTTCCCAGGCGCGGACCAATCTTTGGCTGTTGCCGGGATGCAGCCGTTCGGCGATCACCGGGTCTTTGGTCGCCAGCAAGGCATGGAAGGCATCATTGCCCATCTGCTCGAACAAGGCGCGGGCTTCGGCCCGCACCGCATCCGGGATATCGGGAATGGGCGACAGTCCCTGGATCAGGCTGCGGATATAAAGGCCGGTGCCGCCGCAAAGGATCGGCAGCTTTCCGTCAGCCCAAGCCTCTTCCATCGCCGCCACCGCCAAGCTGCGCCAACGCCCGGCGGAACAGAGCTCGGAGGGATGCAACACCCCATAAAGCCGGTGCGGCGCCCGCGCCTCGTCTTCCTCGGACGGACGGGCGGTGACGATCCGCAAGGTGGAATAGACCTGCATGGAATCGGCATTGATCACCACGCCGTTCAGCTTTTCAGCCAGAGACAGGGCCAAAGCGGATTTGCCCGAAGCGGTCGGACCCGCGACTGTGATTGCTTTCTTCATCTTCCCGTACTTGCCAACGGCCCCTTCATGACCTTAGAACTGCGGCTCATGGAACATGTCCTTACCCTCATCGCACCGCCCGACGGGCTGGACGATAGCATGCTCGCCCGGGTCCGGTCCGCTTTGACCGATCTGGGGGCCGACACCCTTGCGCCCACCTGGCTGGACAAGGGCCGCGCCGCCGACCTGCCCTTCGCCATGCTCAGCCCCGGACAGGCCGACGCCGCCGCCCGATATCTGCTGGGCGACGCGCCGATCGACATCATCGCCCAATCCGCCGCCAACCGCCGCAAGAAGTTGCTGGTGGCCGATATGGACAGCACCATGGTGGTGGGCGAGACGCTGGACGATCTGGCCGCCTTTGCCGGCATCAAGGACCATATCGCCGCCATCACAGCGCGGGCGATGAATGGCGAGCTGGACTTCAAGGAAGCCTTGCGCGAACGCGTCGGCCTGCTGGCCGGCCTGCCCGCCGACTGCCTGGACAAGACCTACGCGCATCTGCAATTCATGCCCGGCGCCGAAACCCTGGTGCGCACCATGAAGGCCAATGGCGCCATGGCGGTGCTGGTCTCGGGCGGGTTCAAGTTCTTCACCAGCCGCGTCGCCGCCCATTGCGGCTTCGACCGCGATCTGTCGAACCAGTTCGAGATCGAGAACGGCAAGCTGACCGGTAAGGTGATCGAACCGATTCTGGATCGCTCGACCAAGCTGGAAACCCTGATCAACGCCGCCGCCGAATTCTCGCTGCCGCTGGCTCTGACCATCGCGGTGGGCGATGGGGCGAATGATCTTGAGATGATCAAGGCCGCCGGTCTGGGCGTGGCCTATCACGCCAAGCCGATCGTGGCCGCCGAGGCTCAGGCCCGCGTCGATCATGGCGATCTGACCGCGCTGCTGTTCGCCCAAGGCTATAAGGCGGACGAGTTCGTTTCCTAAGAACGACCGTCCGCCTTACCCCGGCTATTTAATCGCGTCATGGGCCGCCAGGGCGGCCATATTGACGATATCGTTGACGGTGGCGTCCATCGAAGTGATCTGCACCGGCTTCGACAAACCGGTCAGCACCGGCCCGATAACGGTGCCGCCACCCAGCTTCTGCATCAGCTTCCAGGCGATGTTGGCGGAATAGAGACCCGGCATCACCAGGATATTGGCCGGACCCGACAGACGGCAGAAGGGATAGAGCTTCATCAGCTCGGCATCCAAAGCCACGTCGGCGGCCATTTCGCCGTCATATTCGAAATCCACCCGACGCTCGTCGAGAATCCGCACCGCCTCGTTCACCCGTTCCGAGTTCAGATTGGTGGGGTTGCCGAAGTTGGAATAGGACAGCAGCGCCACCCGGGGCTCATAGCCCAGCTGGCGGGCCTTGGCCGCGGTCTGGCAGGCGATGTCGGCCAGCTGCTCCGAAGTCGGAGTCTCATGCACCACACTGTCCGAGATGAAGACGGTGCGGCCATGGCTGACCAGGATGGTGGTGCCGAACACCAGCTGACCGGGCGACGGATCGATGACGCGCTTCACATCGTCGAAGGCCTGGTAATAGTTGCGGGTCAGACCAGTCACCATGGCGTCGGCATCGCCGGCTTCGACCATGGCGGCGGCGAAGACATTGCGCTCCTGATTCATCTGACGCTGGGCGTCGCGATAGAGCAGACCCTTGCGCTGCAGCCGGGCATAGAGCAGGTCGGTATAGTCCTTGGTCTTTTCCGACAGGCGGGCATTGACGATCTCGATGCCTTCGATGGCGCCGCCCAGGCCGGCGGATTTCATGGTCGCCATGATCTGTTCGTCGCGGCCCAGCAGGATCGGGGTGCCATAGCCGGCATTGCGGAAGGCGACGGCGGCGCGGATCGACTTTTCTTCCTCGCCCTCGGCGAAGATCACCCGCTTGGGATGCGACTTGACCTCTTGGAACAGGGTCTGCATCGAAGCGGCGGTGGGGTCCAGACGGGCCGACAGTTCGCGGCGATAATTGTCCATATCGATGATCGGCTTGCGGGCGACGCCGCTATCCATGGCGGCCTTGGCCACCGCCGGAGGAATCGCCGAGATCAGGCGCGGATCGAACGGCACCGGCACGATATATTCCGGGCCATAGCGCAGGCGGCGGCCGACATAGGCAGCGTCGACTTCGTCGGGCACATCCTCGCGGGCCAGAGCGGCGATGGCCTTGGCGGCGGCGATCTTCATCTGATCATTGATGGTGCTGGCCCGCACATCCAACGCGCCACGGAAGATATAGGGGAAGCCCAGCACGTTATTGATCTGGTTGGCGTAGTCCGAGCGTCCAGTGGCGACGATGGCGTCTTTGCGCACCTGCTTGACCTCTTCCGGGGTGATCTCGGGGTCCGGATTCGCCATGGCGAAAATGATCGGCTTGTCGGCCATCTCGGCGACCATTTCCGGCGTCACCGCGCCCTTGGCCGACAGGCCGAAGAAGACGTCGGCGCCCTTCAAGGCTTCTTCCAGGGTGCGGCGGTCGGTTTCCACCGCATGGGCCGACTTCCACTGGTTCATGCCCTCGGTGCGGCCCTTGTAGATCACCCCCTTGGTGTCGCACATGATGACGTTCGAATGCGGGATGCCCAGCGCCTTGACCAGCTCGACGCAGGCCACGGCGGCAGCACCGGCGCCGTTCACCACCAGACGAGTGTCCTTCATGTCGCGCCCGGTCAGATGCAGGGCGTTGATCAGGCCGGCGGCCGAGATAATGGCGGTGCCGTGCTGGTCGTCATGGAAGACAGGGATGTTCATCAGTTCGCGCAGGCGCTGCTCGATGATGAAACATTCCGGGGCCTTGATGTCTTCCAGATTGATGCCGCCGAAGCTGGGGCCGAGATAGCGGACCGCGTTGATGAATTCCTCGACATCCTTGGTGTCGACTTCCAGATCGATGGAATCCACATCGGCGAAGCGCTTGAACAGGACGGCCTTGCCCTCCATCACCGGCTTGCCGGCCAGCGCGCCTAGATCGCCCAAGCCCAGCACGGCGGTGCCGTTCGAGATGACCGCCACCAGATTGCCCTTGGCGGTGTAGTCATAGGCCAGCGACGGATCGCGGGCGATCTCAAGACAGGGGGCGGCGACGCCGGGGCTGTAAGCCAGCGACAGATCGCGCTGGGTGGTCATCGGCTTGGTCGGGCAAATCTCGATCTTGCCGGGGCGGCCCTGGGCATGCATCAACAGGGAATCGCGTTCCAGCTTGGAGCGGGAGGAATCGTCCATCGGTATCGGTCTCTCTTTGAGAAAAAAGGGGAGGGTCGGTTTAGACCCTCAACCCTTACGCTCGTTGGTATGAATCTGGCTGGCGTTGGCGGCGGCGAGAATGCGCTTGGCCTCGGCCTCGCGGGCCTCGTCGGCGGCATAGACCCACAGCAGCAGCTGCCCCTCGGCCAATGCCTTGGCGAAGGCGTCGGCATGGGGGACGGCGGTCACCTCGTCCAGCAGCTCCTTGATGGCGGCGCCACCGATGCCGGCGGCTACGGCCACGGCGGCGGCGGCCACCACCGGCTCGGCGATCAGAGCGATGAAGCCGGCGGCCACCAGCGGGCCCTGATAGCGAAGCTCGCCCAGCAGGCCGACCAGGGATTCCTTCCAAGAGGCGTTCTTGGGGTCCGAGGCGTCAAGGGATTCATGGGAAGTCAGCACCGAGATGTCGGCGTGACCGAAACCGGCGGCCTGCAAGGCCTGCACGGCGGTGTCGAAGTCTTCGCGGCGGCTGATGATGCCGGTCACTTCGCGGCGGGTGTTTTTCTGCGTCGTCACTGGGATTCTTCCTTCTTGGACTGAGCTTCATTGTGCTACAGCCTTCCGCAGATTCATAGCCCCGCACATGCCTTCATGGTAAGGTGCGCCCCCTCTTCACGCTTCTGCAACCCGCCGAGACCGCCTTGAGCAGCCCTGATACGGACGATTCCACCGTCCCCTCTCTCGAAGACGCCACGCCGATGATGGCGCAGTATCTGTCCATCAAGCGCGAGCATGCCGACTGCCTGCTGTTCTATCGCATGGGCGATTTCTACGAGATGTTCTTCGAAGACGCGGTGAGGGCGTCCGAGGCGCTGGACATCACCCTGACCAAGCGCGGCAAGCATGGCGGCCAGGACATCGCCATGTGCGGCGTTCCGGTGCATAGCCATGAAGGCTATCTGTCGAAGCTGATCCGCAAGGGCTTCAAGGTCGCCGTCTGCGAACAGATGGAAGACCCCGCCGAGGCCAAGAAGCGCGGCGCCAAGTCGGTGGTCGAGCGCGGCGTGATTCGCGTCGTCACTCCCGGCACCATCACTGAAGACGCGCTGCTGGACGCCCGTCGGCATAACTATCTGGCCGCCCTGGCCGATGCCGCCGGTTCGCTGGGCCTGGCTTGGCTGGATATGTCCACCGGCGATTTCCAGGTGCAGCCGGTGACGATCAAGACCGCCGCCGCCGCCGTGGCGCGGCTGGCCCCCGGCGAGCTGCTGATTCCCGACCGGCTGATGGCGAACGAGGCCTTGGCCGAGCTGTTCCGCGAATTCCGCAGCGCCCTGTCGCCCTTGCCCTCGGCCCGCTTCGATTCCGAAAATGCCAGGAAGCGGCTGGAATATGTCTATGGCGTCAAGGCGCTGGACGGCTTCGGCGCTTTCAGCCGGGCCGAGCTGGCGGCGGGTGGGGCGCTGATCGACTATGTCGAGCTGACCCAGAAGGGCAAGCTGCCGCGCCTTGGCGCACCCCGTCGTCTGGCCGAAGGCGCGGTGATGGAGATTGACGCCGCCACAAGGCGCAATCTCGAACTGTCGGAAACCTTGACCGGCGAGCGGCGCGGCAGTCTGCTGCATGCCATCGACCGCACGGTGACCGGGGCCGGGGCGCGTCTGTTGGCCCAGCATCTGGCGGCTCCCCTCACCGACCCCGAGCAGATCGGCGAGCGTCTGGACGGCGTGCAGTTCTTCGCCGACCGCCACGGCCTGCGCGGAGCCTTGCGCGAACAATTGCGCCGGGTGCCGGATGTAGAACGGGCTCTGTCGCGCCTGACCCTGGGGCGCGGCGGGCCCCGCGATCTGGCCAGCGTGCGCGACGCCCTGGCCGAGGTGCCGGGCCTGCGCACTCTGCTGCGCTCCGACGGCGGCATCGCCTCGGTGCCGGCGCTGCTGGAGGCCGCCGCCCGCGATATGGGCGAGCATGACGCCCTGGTCGAACGCCTCTCCCGCGCTTTGGCCGCCGAACTGCCGATGCTGACCCGCGACGGCGGCTTCATCGCCACCGATTATCATCCCGGACTGGACGAACTGCGCACGCTGCGCGACGAGGGCCGCCGGCTGGTGGCGGCGCTTCAGGCCAAGTACGCCGACATCTCGGGCGTGCCGGCCCTGAAGGTGAAGCACAACAATGTGCTGGGCTATTATATCGAGGTGCCGCCCAAGCAGGCCGAGCGGATGGGCGAACCCTTCATCCATCGCCAGACCATTGCCTCGGGCGTGCGCTACACCACCGTCGAACTGGGCGAGTTGGAGGACAAGATCCGCGGCGCCGCCGACAAGGCGTTGGCCCTGGAGTTGGAACTGTTCAAAGACCTGCTGGCGGACGTGGTCGCTCGCGCCGACGACATCGCCAGGGCCGCCCGCGCCTTGGCGGCGCTGGATGTGGCGGCGTCTCTGGCCGAGCTGGCGGTGGATCGCCGCTATGCCCGTCCGCAGGTGGTGGCCGGCACCGCCTTCTCGATCAAAGGCGGGCGGCACCCGGTGGTCGAGGCGATGATCTCGGAAAGCTTCGTCGCCAATGACTGCAATCTGGAAGACGCCCAGCGCCTGTGGCTGATCACCGGTCCCAACATGGCCGGTAAGTCCACCTTCCTGCGCCAGAATGCCTTGATCGCCGTGCTGGCCCAGATGGGCAGCTTCGTACCCGCCGACGCCGCCACCATCGGCGTGGTCGACCGGCTGTTCTCCCGCGTCGGCGCGGCGGACGATCTGGCGCGTGGACGATCCACCTTCATGGTCGAGATGGTTGAGACGGCAGCCATCCTCAATCAGGCCGGGCCGGGGGCGCTGGTGATCCTGGACGAGATCGGACGCGGCACCGCCACCTTCGACGGCCTGTCGATCGCCTGGGCGGTGGTCGAGCATCTGCACGAGGTCAATTCCTGCCGCGCTCTGTTCGCCACCCATTACCACGAGCTGACCGCCCTGGCCGCCAAGCTGCCGTCGCTGTCCTGCCATTGCATGCGGGTCAAGGAGTGGCAAGGCGATGTGGTGTTCCTGCATGAAGTCGGGCCGGGCTCGGCGGATCGCTCTTACGGCATCCATGTGGCGCGGCTGGCGGGTCTGCCGTCGGCGGTGATCGCCCGGTCGGAAACCATCCTGCATTCGCTGGA
>Ga0182038_10000091_pt1 | contig 42838 bp, 36 predicted proteins | sample sta12Can44000108_FD_125976 | JGI IMG/M metagenome (GOLD analysis project Ga0182038, IMG submission 125976) | Lab enrichment of tropical soil microbial communities from Luquillo Experimental Forest, Puerto Rico - statanox.12C.anox.44.000.108 | ecosystem: Environmental > Terrestrial > Soil >...
AGGTTTTCGAATCTTCATCAGCAAAAATAAACGGATCGCTTAAACGAATAGAATCGAGCGGAATATCGGTGCGGACGGAAGATCTTTGCGCCGAGATATGGATGTATGCAGAAGACAAAAGCCACAAGAAAACAAAAAAGACCTTTTTAATATTCATTTTGTATAAATGTGTTTAATGAGTGTGATGTAAGTGATACATTCAAATATTTATTACCCACTTTTAGCGAAACCGGATTAGCTGTATCATTAAAATTCCCGGCAATCACCATCTATTTATTTTCCGGTGTAATGAATATTAAAACGTAAATCTCAGTGCTTGCCGGCTATGTACACTCTTATTTTAAGCTCATCCCAACAGGCGGAATCCCTTCATGCGTAGGATTTACTTTTTTAATGGTTCCATCTTCATTGAACTCCATTTTGTCAATACACACTTCCCTGTTGTAACCCGCAGCCCTGCCCATTTTAATTCCGTTGGGATATGAAAAACGATGATACACGATGTACCATTCATCTTTACCCGGAATCTGCACAACGGAATTATGTCCTGTTCCGTAAATGCCTCTGGCTGTATCTTTTGAAAGGATAAGATTATCTGCCGGAATGGTTATAGGGCCAATCGGAGATGTTGATGTACCATATCTTACCCGATAATCTTCATCACGGGTATCACCTTCGCTCCACATAAAATAATAAATTCCTTTTCTGTAAAAAACATACGTGCCTTCTCTAAAAGTTTTATCGGGTGTAATTATTTTGATGGAATTTTTATTAATGGAAATCATATCATCATTCAATTCTGCAACGGCCATGTGACCATTGCCCCAATACAAATAGTTTTTTCCTGTTGCAGGGTCAGAAAAAACGTCAGGATCTATTTCTTGTCCACCTTTTACACCATCGGGCTTTGTATCAATTAAAGCTTGGCCCGCATCTTTAAACGGACCCGCGGGGTCATCTGCAACAGCCACTCCAATTTTTTGTGCAGCAACATAATAATAGAAATACTTATAGTTTTTCTTTATTTTTTTTTCGATGATGCAAGGTGCCCAAGCATTGCGTTTAGCCCACGATACATCTTTATTCAAATCTAAAATCACACCTTCATCTTTCCAGTTATTTAAATCACTCGAAGAAAATGTTTTGAAATAAGTGCCTGCCCAATTTGTAAATCCATCACTGGTTGGATAGATATAATACTTTTTATTTTTTTCAGAATATAAAATTTCAGGATCGGCATAATAACCTTCTATGGTTGGGTTATATGCAACATCAGGAAAACCATTCGGCTTTCCCCATTGTTTAAATAAATTTCTTAACTCACTTCGTGTAATGTTGATAATGGTTCCGTGACGCGGATGAAAATTCATGGACATGGCATTATCAATCACAGTAAACGAATCGAGTGTTTTACTTTTTGTAAATTGATATTTACCTTTTGTATATACATCATACATTAAAATATAGTCATCAGAATTAGCTAATTTAAAAATACCGGAGCCTTCAACAGGATCTTTGGTTTGTTGCATGTAACTTTCTTTCTCATTCCATTTTCCGGATGTTAAGGATGTTGCAGTAGCTTGTTTAATTCCATTGCCATTACCTTCTGTTTTATAAAAAAGATGATACATGCTGTCTTTTAAAACAATATCAGCATCTATGCATGATTTACCATTGGACGGAAAAAACAATTGTTTAGGCTCGGTAATTAAATCGGTAAAGGCATCGTTGGCATAAGCATAGTAAATAATATCAGGATGATTGCCATGTTTCATCGACCAATAAATCATGTACTTCCCCGTTTGAGAATCATAAATGGTTTGCGGTGCCCATACTCTTAATAAACTATCATTGCCGGGAAACTTTTTTTGAATATTGACAATACTCGATTGCCAATGAACCAAATCTGTTGATTTCATTAAAACCATTGCCCTGTTTGAGTTCCAGCCTTTGTAAGAAGTCATATCAGTTGCCACCATGTAAAATGTTTTTCCATCTTTGGCCCTTAAAATATGCGGATCTCTTACACCGCCTGTTGCACTAATATTTTTTGAATCGATAACAGGTTGATTATTATTTAAAGCAAGAAAATTAAACCCATCTGCACTTACTGCAAAATGAATGGATTCATCTTCAACCTTATTACCTGTGAAATATGCAAACAAATAGGCCGAAGCATCCTTCTCTTCCGGAAATGGTCTCACCACCGTTTGGGCATTTACACTTACAAAAGCGAGAACAGATAAAATGAATACTGTACCTAAATATTTATTGTTGGCCAGGCAACCAACAATGGCAAAAAGAATTGGTGTTTGAAATTGTTTCATAAAAAACTTGCGTTGAAATTATTTTAATTGTTATTTATTCACTGCCTAATCTATTTTCCTTTATAACCTTTTATTACAAAATATCTCCGGTTTATTAATAACAACTATTCAATTTCTTCATTTTTCTTCATCTTTTCTATCAACTCAGTTATTGACTCATCAGAATTTTTCAGGAGTAAAGCACATTTTTCCATATACTGCATTGCAGATTTTTTCTCCTCTGCTTTATATAGCAATAAACTGTACGTTTGAAAATAATAAGGGTAATTTTCATTTTTTGTTAAAATAGATGCCCAACTTATTGCATCCTTAAAAGATCGTTTATCTTTACAATCCTCAAGAAATTTACCAGCCATATAATAAATCAAAGCCGTATCTACTGCATTTTTTCCGGAAGTATAGTCTAATAAAAGAGCATTAAAATTTCCCCAATCTTCAAGCCAGTCATAATATTTAAGTTTTCCATTTAAAATTATGCGTTCGGTTAAACTGTTATATTTTGAAGCTATCTTAGTTTCAATGATAGACCAGTCTACATTCTTATTCATCTTTCCACCACCATATACACTTAATCCGCCTCTATAGGTTGTCTTCTTACCATTAATCATTATTACAGGAAATATTTCTTCATCAAATGCTATGGTATTTAATAATCTAATTCTCTCTTCTTTTCCTATAATTACTTCTACCTCTTTCGGATAATTATTTAAGATTTTAAATCCAATATCATTACTTTTAGTTGTAACCTGATCAATTAGTTTTATATTTTGTGATGTAAGTAAATTTGTTTGTTTAGCAAGATAACTATTAGCATAAATGTGCAGCGATGAATCGTCGTCTGCTATTGTAGCAGCGTTGATTAACGATAACAATAAGCTTGTATCTCTTCTGCCGTTTTTGTATTCACGTTTAAGGTTCGAATATTGAGATTTGGGATCTAATGCATTTTTTACATTTACTATAAAACTATCAGCACTATTATTCGCTCCAACTATGGTTTGAACGAGAACCCCATTCTGATTGAATAATAAATAAGTCGGATAAGCTTGTATTCTATAAAGCTGGGCAATTGTTTTAGCATCTCTATACCAGCTTTTTACATACTCGTCATCTTGTTTTGTAGAGTCTATTTGAATTGCTACATTAATAAAATTTTTATTGAAAAAATCACCTACTTGGTCTTGTGTGAAAATATTTTCAGCCATGTATTTACAAGGTCCACACCATGTAGTATAAGCATCTACAAAAATGTATTTATTTTCATGTTTAGCTTTTTGTTTAATATCTGACCATCGAAGTTTTTTTTCAAATTTAATTCCGGTGGTTTGTTGAGTATTGCCCAAATTTGCAATAAAAAATAAAGCAATCATTATTACGAATGGCTTTACGACTTTATTATCAGCGTTAATTTTAAGTACATCTTTCTTCATTGCTATTTGGTTTTTTGATAAACACGTATATAATCAATTTCGGACAATCTTGGAAACGATGTGATGAATTTTTAATGAGCACTCAGTATCTCCTAATGATGATAATGGCGTTTTAGTGCTATGCCATTCTTGCTTATTTTGTTTTCTCAAATAGAGGATATTAGCCAATAACGTTTCGCTGTAATATTCCATTATATCTATTTCCCCATTGACAGGCCAGTGTTTATCAATTCCTAAAGTTCATAAGCCATTGCTTACATCAATTTTTGCACGCATTTCAAAACGACCGTATTGCCATATTTTTTTTCTCTCGTAATTAAGCAGGCAGATGTGTATTGAATGCTTTCCCTGTTCTTCTTCCAATTATTGCTTAATGAATCATAATGAGACTTAGCCTCGTTTCTCTTTTTGTTTCAATAATTAAAAGCCCTTTTTTGCAATATGCATTTTCAGATTGATATCATTATAATTCATTGTTTCTTACAAAACCATTTTCGCAATTCCAGTTTAAAGAATCTGGTTTGCCATCTTTATTAAATTCATCTGCCCAAACCAATTTGTAATTTGTTTTCTTTTTTTTGATTGGATCATTGTCAAAATCCTTACAATTGCCCACCATTTGTGCAGTGAAGAAAACAATCATTATGGCAATGCAATATTTCATCAAATTTTTGTGCTTATTATTTCTTCTTAAAATAATTCAAATCCCATTCATCTTTCCATTCAATAGAAATCTTATCATCTTTAAATACTATCGGCAACCAAAAATATCTTCCGTCAATTGCATTAGATGGCACCCATCTGTCTGCAATAAAAATAAATGCATCTTTTTTTCCAGCAACAGGTAACACATAAGTACTTTGCCCGCCATAAGTTGTATCTGCACCATTACCAACGCATGGATTATTCTGGTATTTCCATTCTCCCCAAATAGAATCTGCAACAAACCATCTTGCAGCATTAGGAGCCCAACCTGTACAACCGGAACCAATCATATAATATTTTCCATTGTGTTTAAACAATGCAGGTGCTTCTGTTTGGTGACCCACATAAATGCGAATAAATTTTCCGGTATGCCCTGTGTAATCATCTGTTAACTCTGCAAGGTCTAATGTAAAATTTTCTTCAGAAGAAAAAATGTGATAGGCTTTTCCATCATCATCCACAAACAAAGTCATATCCCTTGCCATTTGCCCACCGGGTAAATCCCTGCAAAAGACACCATCACTTTTCTTGGCAGGTTTAGTACAATTAATTTTTTCGTTTTCAGGAATTGATGAAATATAATAAGGCAACTTACCTGCATTGGGCCGGTAGCTTTTTATAAAAGTATATGGCCCTGTAACATTATCACTCACTGCAACACCGGCTCTTGCCGCACTGTAGCCTTTGCCTAATAATTCTAAGTGAAACCACATTACAAACTTTTTTGTTTTTTTATTGTAGATCACTTTGGGGCGTTCGAGAATACAACCTTTTGCAATATCGTTTTTAACATCGTCCGATACGGATAATGCAATGCCTTCATCTTTCCAATTGTATAAATCTTTGGAAGAATAACAATGTACACCAACCTGTGCGGAGTTGCCTTTTCTTCCCTCAATTTTATGTTCACCAAACCAGTAATATTTTCCCTGATGATAAATAAAACCACCACCATGGGCATTAATATGTACGCCGTTATTATCGGGCCATAAAGCTCCTGGTTTGAAATTTTTATTTTGTGCATTTGCGTTCAAAATAAAAAACAAACTACTCATCATTACTATGAAAAATGTTTTTTTATTCATCATTAATTGATTTTATTTTCAGAAGGATTATTTATCTAAGAAATGATCGCCTGCAACATTTTCTCCGCTCCATATTTTTTGTGCTGTCCACTTTTCTGCAGGAGCACTCCAGAAGGGGTCTGTATCGGGCAAACCCAATGGCAATAAGATATTGGCGCAAATGTAAAGGCTTCCGGTATTGTTATAAAAATCTGCAAGGTCCGGTTGCGAACCATATACGCCGATGGTAAGCCAACCATCTTTAAATGTTGATGGATTTTCCATTGTTTTTTTAATTACTGCAGTTAAAGCACACCTTACCTGTGCAGGATGTAGCGATTGCGGTAGTTTATTCCGCCATGCCATATCTGCCAAATGTTGAAATGCGGCACCACGATATACAATAGATCTTCCTGTTGCAGGATATGTACCATCCGTATTAATTAATCGTTCCTGAATAATTGCATAACGTTCGCTTCTTTCTTTCAGTTTTGGAGACAATGATTTATAGTTGTTGTTTTTTTCGTTGATAATATCTGTGATAGTTGTGAGATACGGATGAATAACATAACTGTTGTAATAATCCCAATGATAAGATACGCCATCAGAATAAACACCATCACCAACATACCATTGTTCAAATTGTTTCACACAAAAATCAATTCGCATTGCATCCCAATCGTAATCGTATTTACAAAAGAATGCTTCAATCATTCCGGAAAATAAAAGCCAGTTGGTAAATACCGGTTTTATTCTTCTTGTTAAACGTAAAGCATCAACAACTTGCCTGCGTGTGGCGGTATCAATATTATTCCATAACCAGGGGCAGCGCAAAAAAGAATATGCCAAATAAGATGCATCTACTAAAGATTGGCCCTCGGTAAAATTCATATAATCTTTGGCAGCAGGATTCACCGCATTAGACATTCCCTTTACAACCCATTGCCTGTACTGTTTACGCATGGCAATTTCTTCTGCATTACCGCTTTCGCTGTTTAACCATGGCGCAATGCCACTTAATAATCTTGCAAAACCTTCGAGATAAGCAACCCTTGTTCTGATAGCAGGATTGTCAATGCGTTTAGAAAGTGTAACCGGCATTACTTCTTTTAACTTGTCTTGCGCAAGATTGGAAAGAATAGGTTTTGCCAGTTTATCCATTGTATTCAGCCAAAATTGTCTATCGTTTTGTGCAAGAATCGTAGAACAAAAAATAAAGCTAAAGACAATGAATAAGAAAATTTTTTTCATCTGTTTCTTTTTATTGTTGTTAATGGTCAGATGTAATTTCCCACAAAAAATATACATTATAGGTTGGTATAAAAACGAATATTTTTTGATGGTTTATTTTATTAATTATTTTTTTAAGGATTCGAATTGCAAATATCGTTGCAATGCTTCAACAAAATAATAATCTGCATACGTCAATGGTACGTCTACCTCGGTTTTATTAGGCATATGTCCAACAGAATGCTGCAAAATAAAACCGCCGTTAGCACCTGCTTGTGCTTTATATGGTTCTGCAGAAAGTGAACGAAGAATTTTTTCTGCTGCTGCAAAATATTTTTGAGCCCTCTGTGCATCTGTATATTTGCACAATTCGAGCCATGCAGAAGCCATTACACTTGCAGCAGAAACATCTCTTAACGCATGCGGAATATTGGGTGCATTAAAATCCCAATAGGGAATTCCATCATCAGGATAATCTGTATTATTTAAAATAAAGTCTGCAATATGTTCTGCCTGTTGCAAATATTGTACATCTTTTGTTTCCCGGTACATAACGGTATATCCGTATAAACCCCAAGCCTGCCCACGAGCCCACGCAGAAGAATCTGCAAAACCCTGTACCGTTTTTCTTTGCACTACTTCTCCCGTTGAAGGATTATAATTTACAAGATGATAAGAACTGTAATCATTTCTGAAATGATTTTTCATAGTAGTATTGGCATGAGATACCGCTATTTTATAAAAAGATGAATCACCTGAAACTTTGGTAGCCCAGAATAATAATTCAAGATTCATCATATTATCAATAATTACAAAAAAATCGGATGGTTTTGAATCCCACGATTTAATGCAACCTACTTTAGCATTAAACCTGCTTGCCAGGGATTGGGCACTGTTTAACAATATTGTTTTTGTATCTTCAGACGGGTGCAGGCGATACTCATTTCCAAAACTGCAATACATCATAAAACCAAGATCGTGTGTACCTGTATTATATTGCTGTTTCTGTAGTACTTTAAGCATTTTTTCTGCCTCTATATACAACGAAGAATCTTTCGTTTGTTCGTAGAGATATAATAATGTTCCCGGATAAAAACCACTGCACCACCACGCAGCAGTACTAAATTCATATTTACCTGTTGCGGGATAATATGTTTTAGGAAATTTTTTTGGCGGAATGTTTTTTGATAAGATTTTATACTGGCTAACAGCATCTGAAATAGTAGTACTGAAAGATGAAATAGGTTTTTCATCCGGATGAAAGTTACCCATGTACTGTGCTTTACCTAATGCAAATATCAAACACAAACAAAAACTCAAAAGAAATGTTTTCATTCAAAAAAATGTATTAACGTGCTTTAATTACTTTACTATCTTCTGCTCTCCGATGAGATATTTTTACACTCAGTAAAAAAGATTGAATGATTTTTTTCATTCACTTTCCTTCTAATAATCGTATATTATCTATAGAATGTAATTTTTTTTCTTTTCATCGTTTTATATACATCTGCTTTAATTTTTATTTAAGTTCTATCAATGAACTCTGTTTTCTATTAACGTGATATATTTATTTCAAAATCATCCATGCAATAAATATTAATTCTGTAAAAACGAATAAAGGCCGGGCCACCATTGACTACCGGCCTTTGATATTCCTAACACTAACGATTGCTTGTTAATAGTCTGGATTTTGATCTAACATTGCATTTTTATTAAGTTGTATTTCTGTTAAGCATGCACACTTTCCCGTATATATAACAAACTTAATATAACAAATTGAAAGTTGTTGATACATTATTAATTTGTTTGCTTTTATATTTTATACTTAACAGCCCGTACATATTAATTTTTAATGTTTATCTTCATCAGCAACGGCATCTTTCCAATTATCCCATTCCGGGGTGGTTGCATCGTAACCGTCATAACCAAAGTTTTGCATAAGTACGCCTTTGTTATTTCCGACAATAGCTGCATTGGGAATAGGATAATAAAGGTTATGCTTGTCCATAGTATAACTAAAGCTTTGTCCATTACTAACAATCACACCTCTGTTATATATATTCCCGTCAACAGTTACACGTTTGTACCAATAACTGCTCACATTGTTTGTACTAACATCTGTACCGGAATTTTTATCATAAGTACTTACCTGATAAGTATTGCCCCATTCATCAGGTTTACCACTTAAAGCAAGGCAGTACGAAACACGGCTTAACTCCATGTGCCGCCATTCTTCCAAATACAATTCACGGGCACGTTCGTCCATAATATCGCCAATGGTAACATTACTTGTATATAATTGAGAGCATTTTGCCCTTGACCGTACCGCATTTACATCATCTTTTGCAGTAGCATCACCCAAATAAAATTTGGCTTCGGCACGCAACAAATATGCTTCTGCCAAGCGATAGAGATACCAGTCTGCAGTACCGCCGTTGGTAGCACCATTGAATTGAGTAGATGCCTGGCTTGCTTCGGCAACAACATCGTTCAAAAAGAGTTTGTAATGAGGCCATTCAAACCAGTCGCGGATCGTATCGGTACAGAGTAGTGCATTGGTAGAAGGATTACGCAATACAAAATTTTTACCATACCAAACAGATGTAGATGCATCATTATATTTAAGAGAATCCATTCTGCCCCAATTTCCTACCTGGCTATTGTGGCGTAGATCTGCAATATCTTCAACTCCATTCACAGTCCACATGGCGTGTTGCGCATAATAGGTAGGCCGCCAAACACCTATACCACGTCCTACGGCTCTGAGCAAATCAAGGTTTGCATTATAGCTGCTACTATTACGTGCCCATGCATCTCCTGCATTTTTTCCATCAGGAGCTTTCAAAGTACCTGTGCCGTTCCAAAACGGGCCAAAAATACGCATGGTTAAAAATTGGATGAATGATAAAGTAGAAGAACCTTCATTAACCATACCTAAAATCGTTTCCTTATTGGCGGCAATCAATTTGTTTTCCGGGCGGTGCAAATCCCAAATTACATTACGGGTAATGGGCCATGTTTTCGGCTCGCCACCCTGATTAAATGTACCGAAAGTAGATGTCATTAACGAGTAGCCTTCGTTGTTAATTAAGGTGTCGCACTGAGCTTTTGCCTTTGCATATTGCCCGGTTGCCAAATAACATTTAGCCAGCAACATACGACAACCGCCCTTGTTCACCATTCCAATGGCATTCATACTTGATTGTTCGGGTACCCATTGCACTGCAAATTCCATATTTTGTGTAAGCATATCCAAAATAGCTGCCTTTTTAGTGCTCTTGTAATTTTGTTTTGGGGTTGATAAAATTTTAGTTACCAATGGCACGTCGCCATACTCGAAAACCAATTGCATATAACTAAATGAACGGTGAAAGTATGCTCTGCCTATATAAGCATTTTTAGTTGCATCACTCAAACCTGATACCTTGTCAATATAGGTTAATATGGTATTGGCATACTTAATGGCATTATACGTTTCATCCCAAAAATAACCGATATACCCACCATCGTTTGAAGTTCCTGTATAACCACCTATGGGAGTCAATCCGGTAGCAATTTGAAAATTGGCATTACTTGGAGAAACATCCGTTTTCCCGTAAACAGCTAAATCAGAAAATTGATATTCTGTGGCAATAGGAACCGAATTACTAACACCTGAATAATAAGTCCAATACGTACGCACATGCCTGTCGCACATAGCAAGCACCGATTGCAAACCCGATTCTGTAGTAAATGTGGTAGTAGGATCGAAGAATGATAACGGGTCAGAATTTAGATAATCTTTTTTGCAACTGCTTAAAAATACCAGCCCGAACACAGTGATTGCTAAGGCTGTTTTTTCTATTTTATGAGTAATATTCATTTTTTAATATTTATATATTATATTAATATTATTTAAAACATTAGAGGCTCACATCTAACCCAAGTTGAAAAATGCGTGTTCCCCAAGTGCCTGTTTCCGGGTCACCGTATATCCAGTTTTTGTCTTTCTTCCAAACGGCTACATTACGTATAGACCCATATATTTTTGCTCTGCTGATGTCTAATTTTCTTGTCATTTTAGCAGGAAAATTATATCCGAAAGAAATATACTCAAGACGAATAAACGAACGATTATATAGTTTTGCAACACTTGTAAGACCACTAGGACCTTGAGCATTTAAACGCCCATAATCATTCGTAACATCGTTCAGTGTCCAGTATGGCTTAACAAACGTGTTCATTCCATAAGTTATCATTGAACCTGCATTATCCTGATTCAGATAACGTGAATCAAGACTTTTGTGCCCTGAATACGAATAAATATTAATTGATATATCCCAGTTCTTGAAAAGTGTAAAGTCGTTACGCAATGTCCAGTTTACAGGAGGTGTGGTTTGTCCCATAAATACCTTGTCTTTATCGTTATATACAGCCGTAACAGTACCAGAAGTAAGATCATCGGCAGTATAATTATTAGCAACCTTTGGATCTCCCGGGCGTTGGCCAGATTTTGCTGCATCAGCAATTTCGCTTTTTTGCCAGATACCCGTTACTTTGTAGTTCCAAATGGCACTGATTGGTTGCCCGATAAACCAGTTGTTAGTCTGGTCGTTCATTTCTTGTTGACCTATTACATTTCCATTAGCATCCAATACGTTTTGGTATGTGTAATACAGATGTTCTATTCTGTTTTGGTTGTATGAAAAATTAAGGGTAGTGTGCCATTCCAGATTTTTATTTTTGATATTAAGAGAACTGATAGCAATATCAATTCCTCTGTTTGAAACTTCACCTAAATTGGTTGCAATACTACTAAACCCTGAAAATCCCGGTAAAGTTTGGTTCATAATCATATCATGGGTTCTCTTTCTGTAATAATCAATACTTCCTGATAAACGATTACCGAAGAATGCATAATCCAACCCGAAGTTGTATGCTTCTGTTTTTTCCCATTGCAAATTTGGATTAGCCATACGACTAATGGATAAGTATTGATATTGCACCAATGTCGAACCTACAATATATCCCTGAGTTGCACCTGTACCTGCAGCAAGGTTAGCTAAAGCTATATAAGGGTCAGACAATTGGCGGTTACCGTTTTTACCCCATGAAACACGTAATTTACCCATACTCATTGGTTTCCAGTGAAACCAACGCTCATTGGAAAAAGACCATGCACCTGCAAGTGAAGGGAAAGTGGCATATCGATTATTTGCACCAAAAGCCGAATAACCGTCTCTGCGTACCGTAGTGGTTAACATATAACGATCGTTGTAAGAATAAAAAGCACGTGCAAGCAATGCATCTGCCGATTGATGCGTATCGGTAGTTGAAATAGAACTATAACTCATTGTAGCATTTTGCGTATTATGGAAGCCCAATGCATCGGTAGGTAATATATACCGGGCATTCGTAATATCAGACCAATACCTGTAATTTTCAGCCTCCTGGCCCAAGGTTACATTAACATGATGCTTTTTAGCAATAGTACGATCCCAGTTAAGAGTATTGTCTACAATAAAATCAAAATTTTTTGACCATCCGCGGTCTACTCCACGAGTTGTTGGATCAGAACCGGGTAATTCAGCTGACATGAAATAACGGTTATAATACCATTGAAAACGCGGATTTGCATTAAATGTATAAGTAATATTAAAAGGTAAAGTAATTTTGGCATTAAGGCTATTATTTAGTACTGTATATCCTTTTTCTAGTGCCAAATATTGTTTATTAAAATCAAAATTGTCACCTTTATTGCCATTTTGCTGTCCCATCGGATATTGGGTTAAAGTTCCATCTGTATTTTGATAACTGGCGTAAGGGCTATTCCATAACGGATTGGTATTCCAATAATTTGTACCCATATCCGGCTCAATATCACCATCGGTGCGGTCTTGGAAGTTTACGTTAGCTCCTATTTCCAACCAGTTGGTTACTTTGCCCTGCAATTTCATATTTGCACGTACGGCTCTAAACATATTACCTTCCACTGCTCCATTGTTATACAAGTATCCGGCAGACAGATAATAATTCATACGGTCGCCGGCTCCTGATACGCTGATGTTGGCATCCCTGTTAAACCCTGTACCAAAAGTGTGCTTGAACCAATCGAAAGTTTTACCCGCAACGTAATTGTCTAATGCAGTATTAGCCAATCCTAAACGTTTGGCGTAAATACTGGAATCGGATTCGCCTGTTACATTAGTAGTGTAGGCACGCCATTGGTCTATCGTAATACCGTATTGGCTCAGATTAGCCGGGTTATCATAATAACCCAGTTTTGTAGTTCCGGTTTGATAAGCTTCATAATTATTGGTTGTAGAATTTAAGCCATAAGTTTGAGCTTTGTACCAATCTTCTCGGTATTTGATATATCCTGATGGTCCATACACCTGGTTATAAGCAGTTTCATTCACAGCACCACCATTTAAGACAACATTTACAACCGGTTTGCCGGTACGTCCTTTTTTGGTGGTAACAATAATAACTCCGCTTGCTGCCCTTGACCCATAAATAGCGGCAGCCGAAGCATCTTTCAACACATCAATTTGCGCAATATCCGTAGGGTTTATTTCCGATAATACGCCATTAAAAATTATTCCGTCAAGTACAATCAACGGAGTATTATGGCCAGCTGCAGTATATACTGAATTTTGCCCACGTACCTGTAACGATGCATTGCTATTTGCAGACGGGTCGTAACCAACAGATAATCCCGGTGTTCCACGCAGAATATCTTGAACGGTAGTTGGGTTTGAATTGGCAATTTGTGCAGGTTTTATCTGTACAATCGCACCGGTTAAATCTTTTTTCTTCATTGTACCATATCCTACTACTACTACCGCATCCAACTGTTTGGCAACGGAAACCAATTTTACCTGTACAGGGGCATTTTTTGGCGTTATTTCCACAGACTGATAACCAACGCTGGATATTTCCAACTTGATGTTGGTTAAACCAGTTGGCAGATTTAAGCGAAAAAAGCCTTTTTCATCGGTATTTGCGCCTAACTTCGAGTTAATTACACGTATAGATACACCTGTAAGCGGTTCTCCCGTTTCAGAATCTGTAACTGTACCTGTAATAGTTTTTGTTTGAGCAAACAGGCCTGCACTTAAAAGCAGGAATTGTACCAGAAATAGAAATTTTTTCATTTCTTGACATTTAAAAATTTGAATGAATTTTAAGTTGACAATCGTTGTTAGTGAATTTTTGTGATCTACAAAAGCGAAAAGTGTTAAGCTTCATCATGAGCAATCGTTTTAAGTTTAATAAAATGTTTTCTTGGCAATCGACGTGTTAAAGACAGTCAAATTTCATCATTCAATGCATTTGTATAAGGGGGGCAAATGGTATATAATAGGGGGTAAACTCATCTGAAAACGCCTTTTATAAAAAAAGTGTAAAAAAAACACTTTTACAGGCAGCAGCTTATTAAATAAGGTATTAGTTACCGGGAAATATGAGGTATTCTTATAGGAGAAGAAGCATGAATATTATTGAGGAATAGATTTATTACCTAACGGTTTTCGGTACCGCTTAATATACTCTGACGGATTTATGGTAAACAACTTATTAAACTGCTCCCTGAAATATTTAATATCTCTAAAACCAACTTCATAAGTTACTTCGTTAATGGTTTTATTTGTATTTATTAAAAGCTCTGCTGCTTTTCTTAACCGCAGGTAACGGATAAATACATTTACAGAAAGCCCCGAAACAGACTTAACCTTTTTATACAATTTAGGGTGGCTCATTCCTATTTCTCTTGAGAGGGTTTTAATGGTAAAGTCGGGATCGTCCATGTGTTTCTCTGTAATTTCTATACACTTTTCAATAAACTCTTTATACTCACTTGCAATGCTAAAGTTCGGTTGCAGCGTTACCGCATTAAAAAAGTATTGTTGCAAACGGTTTCTTCTTTTCAATATATTTTTTACACTGGCAACAATAATTTCGTTTTCAAATGGTTTGGTAATATAATCTTCGGCACCACCTTCCAGGCCTTTTAATTTGCTGTCGGTAGACAAACTTGCCGTTAAAAGAATAACAGGTATATGCCCTATCACCGTATCTGATTTTATTTTGGCACACAATTCAATACCACTCATTTTACCCATCATAATATCGCTGATAATAATTTCGGGTACTTCTTTTCTGGCACATTCATATCCTTCTTCTCCATTTACGGCTTCATATATAATAAACTGATCTTTAAAAATCTGTTTCAGCAAATCCCTCATGTCTTTATTATCATCTACGATTAACATGGCAGGTAAATCTGACGTGAGTTTATGAATAATATCCGACTTGTTTTGCGGATATTCTGTTTCCGTTAAAGAAACTTTTTCAATAGAAACATCTTCTACCAGTTCTTGCAGGAAAGAAGAGCTTTTTATTTCATTTACCGAAATATCATCTGTTATTGAAGCATCCGGTTTTGGAAGCGTTAAAACAAATGTTGTACCTATGCTTTCTTCACTTACAAAATGCAATGTTCCGCCATTGGCTTCTGCGAGTTTTCTGGAAAGATAAAGGCCAATTCCAAAACCTGTTGGATGATTACTGTCTTTTGCATTTACCTGATAAAACGGCTGAAACATGCGATTGCTTGCTTCTTTCGATATTCCACAACCATTATCAGAAACAAAGATTTCCACCTGTTTATCCTTTTCGGTTAATCTTAATGAAATGATGCCGCCATTAGGTGTAAACTTAAACGCATTTGAAAGCAGGTTAAACAGAATGATTTCTATTTTTTCTTTATCGGCAATCAGGTTTGTTTTGCTTTCAATTCCTTCAATAGAAAAATGAATGTTCTTTGATACAGCATGTTGTTGAAAACATAAATACACTTCGTTACATAAATCTGCAATACCAAACTTTTCAATTTTAAGTTGTTGCTCTTCCGCCTCTACCTTTCTAAATAAAAGAAGTTGATCTACCAGGCTTAATAATCTTCTTGCATTTCTATACACAACAGTTAAACGCTTATCTTCTTCAGCACCATTTTTACCAAATACAATTTCTTTCAGCGGATTAATAATCAGAGTAAGCGGGGTGCGGAACTCATGAGAAATATGCGTGAAAAAAGATATTCTTTTTTCTGTAAGCTCTTTTTCTTTTTCTGCAGTAAGCATTGCAAGGTTTACCTCGTATTTCAACCGATGCTGGTTGCTTTTATAGGTTACATATAAATATATTAAAGTAGTTGCCAATCCTAAGTAAAATAAATATGCCCACCAGCTTCTATACCATGGCGGCAATACTTTTATTTTTAACAATTGTGTTTCTTCTCCCCAAATGCCCAATATATCTGTAACCTTTACTTTAAAATAATAAGTGCCTTCCGGTAAATGAGAATACGTAACAGTGTGGTTTAAATTAACGGTGTTAAACTTTTTATCCCAACCTTCTAAATAATAACTATACCGTATTTTATCGGGTGCACCATATTCCGGTGCTACAAAATCAAGTGAAATATATGCCTTATCGTAAGGGATGGTAAGTTCTGTTACCTTATCAAGAAAAATATTGGTGATATGGTTAATATTAGCCTCTATAGGTTCGCCGTTAATATGTACACCTGTAAGAAAAACATTAGGCTTTACAGCCGATGTGTATACACTATCAGGATAAAAAATATTAAATCCCTTTATTCCTCCAAATAAAAATTCACCTGATTTTAATGTAGTGGCTCCGTTAAAACTAAACTGGTTGCTTTGCAAACCATCCGATTTTGAAAATTTTATAAATGATTTTTTTTGGGCATCATATTTAATTAATCCGGTAAAAGAGCTCATCCATAAATTACCATGGCTATCTTCCAGGATTCTTAAAATAGTATTGGATTGTAAGCCTTTTGCTTCATCAAATCTTTTGTATGTGCCATCTTTTCTATTAAACAGCAATAAGCCACCGCCTTGTGTAGCTACCCAAAAATTTCCATATTTATCTTCATGAATAGAACGCACCGTATATCCTATATGATAAGTAATATGCTTTTTATTTTTTTTGTCGATCTTAATTAAGGATGAATAATTTCCACCCCATAGATTGCCTTCTTTATCTTCTGCAAGACATTGGATGTTTATTAATGCCGGATCGAACAAATCAAACCTATCTGTTGTTCTGTTTAATGAATATAACGTGCCGTCGTTACTGGTACTGGCCCAAAGGTTTTTATCCTTGTCTTCATATAAAAACCAAACCTGTTTTTCTTCTAAATCTGTAAAAGAATTAAAGCAACTGTAATGCTTAAAAGTATTAGATGCCTTATCAAAGCGGTTTATACCGCCATACCATGTAGATGCCCAGATATTCTTCTTATAATCTTCAATAACAGAGGTAACCAGATTACTGCGTAACGATTTATCGTTATTTGCATCGTTTGCATAAAAAGTATACGTATTTTTATTTCGGTTCCAGCATCTTAATCCGCTGCCATTAGAACCTATCCATATATTTCCATCGGCACTTTCTGCAAAGGATGAAACGAAATTTATATTAGGATTCTTTATTTTATTATCGTTATATACAACAGATTTAAAAGGATTTTCTTTTGACTCTATTACATTAATACCGCCACGCAAAGTACTGATCCATTTTCTGCCCTGCTCATCTTCAAAAAGATCCAGAACAGAGCTGCTGTTAAGCATTTCTTTACCATCGGCAGATAAAAGTGGTTTTAATTTTTTCGTTGCCAGATCCATTAACAACACACCTTTTCCATCGGATGCAATCCATAAAACACCTGTGCCTGCAATATATAAATCTGTTATTCTATAATTACCATTAAAGTAGTTATCGGAAAATGTATTGGTGGCAGGCATGTATTTATACAATCCTTTATTACTGCCTAACCATAAATTTTGATCATTATCTATTTCAAGGCAATTACCCTGTCTTGCATTTCTGTTCACAACATTTACAGTATTATTTTTTTTATCGTATTTACATAATCCCACATCATCCACAAACAGCCATACATCGTTGTTTTTATCATTAATTCTAATACTGTTTACTTTATAATGAATTCTTTTTGAAGTGCCATCTATCAAAGCAATTTGTTGCCCTATTTCTTTATCAGGATTAAATATCAAAACACCTTCGTCTATGGATGCAATAAAAATGAATCCGTTTTTCTGGACATAAATTCCGGAGACGGTAAAATCAATTTTTGAAGAAGATGAACTGGCTAACGGAAGATAGCGTATTGGAGAAAACAAGTTAGTTGCCGGATGATAAATACAGGCACCGTTTCTTCCACCAATCCATAAGTTATGTTTTAAATCGCTGGTAATCGTATATACTTCGTTGCCAACAAGAGAGGTACTATCGTCAATTCTGTTTCTGAAAATTGTAAAAGAACTGCCATCGTATTTATTTAATCCATCATAAGTTGCAAACCACATAAATCCGTTATAATCTTTGTAAATACAAGTAACAGCATTATTAGATAAGCCGTTTTCTATGCCTAAAAACTTAACAGGAAGATTTTGAGCAAAACAGTAAGATGTAATAATAAGCAACCAGGATAAAAAATATTTTCTCATCAGCCTTTAAAAGTAAAAAACTTTCAGGTATCTGAAAGTTTAATTAATGTCAACAGCATACTTATTATAAAACGTAATTTTTTTATTGCATTAAATTTTTTCTTTTAATTCTTTAAAAATGCATTCAACATCTTCTTTTTTACACAATGCGGTTCCTGAATTAATAGTTGCTGCTGTTCCGCACGCAATACCGTAACGTAAAACATCTTTCATTGGCCAACCTTTAGATACGGCCAACACCATTCCGGCTACCATACTGTCGCCGGCACCAACTGTACTTTTAACAACAACTTCCGGTGCTGTAAGATGATAATTTTCATCTTTGGTAACCAATATGGCTCCGTCTTTCCCCATTGATATTACCATTATTTCGCAACCACCGTTATTAATAATAGATTTTGCTGCAGTAATAATTTCAGATTGTTCCAGATTTTCTTTTCCGTATAAATTGCTTAACTCGCCAATATTAGGCTTCAATAAAAAAACACCTACTTTAACGGCTTCTTTCAATGCTTCTCCGGAAGTATCAACAATCAGTTTTGCATTTTTATTTTTAACAATAGATGCAACTCTCCCAAAAAAATCCAAAGGAACACCTTCGGGCAAACTTCCACTTGCAACAACATACTCAAATCCTTCCTGCTGCTCTAATTTTTTAAGAAATGCTTTCCAGTCTTTTTGCATTACGGCTCCGCTTTCCATTCCAAACCTGTATTGCAGGCCAGTTGTTTTTTCTACAATAATTATATTGGTTCTGATGTTGGTTTTAACAGGAACAACTACTGATTTAATATTTTCTTTTGTCAGTAATTTTTTAAAAAAATTACCATTAAAGCCGCCGGCAAAATACATAGCCAAACTTTGGCAACCTAAATGTTCCAATGCCCTGGATACGTTAATGCCACCACCACCGGGTTCGTAAGTTGGATGCACACAGCGTAATTTTTTTTCCGGTGCTATTTTTTCTGTACACGTAGTTTTATCTATTGCCGGGTTAAGGGTAATGGTGATGATTTTTTCCATGCTGAAAAATTAGCGAAATATTTTTGTTACAAGTACTAAATAATCCGTCAAACCCTAACAATATGCAACGCTTGATTTGTAAATAGGATAAATTATTAATTAATGACGCTCAATTTGTGCCTTTAATAATTTTCTGGCAAAATGAATACGACTTTTAATAGTTCCCAATGGTTCTTCTAGCATATCTGCTATTTCATTGTATTTATATCCGTCAAAATATAACAGAAAGGGGTTACGAAATATTTCGGGCAACTGATGTACAGCAGCTTGTACCTCTTTTAAATTGATATTGGTAATTGCATCGTTTGCAACGGCACCCTGATTTAAGTTGATTAAATATTCATTAGGTGTTGCGTCGAATATAGTTTGTTGTTTGGCTTTTCTGCGGTAGTTATTAATGAAAACATTACGCATAATGGTATATAACCATGCCTTAATATTAGTACCTACATTGTATTTATCTTTATTAGCAAGTGCTCTGTATAATGTTTCCTGAAAAAGATCCTGAGCCAATTCATGGTCTCTTGTTAAGGTAATAGCAAACGGCCTTAAAAACTCCGCATTGTTTACCAACATTTGATTAAACTCTATCCCGGCCATATATTATGTTTAAAGGTGAACTATTGAAAAACTGTTCCTCTCCTTAGCTGTAGAAGACACTAACCCGAAACTGAAAATTAGATAATTTGTGAAAGGAAAAAATGAATAATTATATAAATGGATTTCGAAAAAAGAAAAACCTGTATAATTTTGCTTGTTCTGCGTTCGAAAAATAAAAAACCCAACAAATTGTTGGGTTTAATGTTTTAAAAAGCTTTTTATATTTTATAGCTTTACTCTTCTCAGATAGTCGCCATATCCGCTTTTTGCATATTTATCGGCCAATATTAACAATTGATCTTGATTAATAAAACCCATTCTATAAGCTACTTCTTCTATACAACCAATTTTTTGGCTTTGGCGTTTTTCAATTACACGAACAAATTCGCAAGAATCGCTTAAAGAATCAAAAGTACCGGTATCTAACCAAGCTGTACCCCGGTTCATTACTCCAACTTTTAATTTTTTATTTTCTAAATACACTTTGTTTACATCTGTAATTTCATACTCACCACGAGGTGACGGCGGAATATTTTTTGCTATCTCCACAACACTGTTATCGTAAAAATATAATCCCGGAACTGCATAATTAGACTTTGGCACAGTTGGTTTTTCTTCTATAGACAAAGCATTAAAATCTTTATCAAATTCAACTACACCATATCTTTCAGGATCATGCACTTCGTAAGCAAAAATAGCAGCACCATCAATATCATTGAATGATTGTACCAATTTACTAAAACCCGAACCGTAAAAAATATTATCGCCTAATACTAATGCAACTTTATCCTTGCCAATAAATTTTTCTCCAATTACAAATGCCTGTGCCAAACCATTGGGTACAGCCTGTACAGCAAAAGAAAACTTGCAACCGATTTCGCTCCCATCACCTAATAACTTTTGAAATTGAGCAGAATCTTCCGGAGTTGTAATAATAAGTATTTCATTAATACCTGCTAACATTAATACAGAAAGCGGATAATAAATCATGGGCTTATCGTAAATGGGCATTAATTGCTTACTGATTCCTTTAGTAATCGGGTACAATCTTGTACCGCTTCCGCCTGCTAATACAATGCCTTTCATGGTGAATGATTGAATGAGTGAATGAATGATTTTAGAAAAGGTCTAAATTTTTTATCTCATTAAAGGTTGGCAATATTTTGTCTTTATCAGACAATAATAATTCTTCTTCTTGCAACTGCCAATCGATATTCAAAAACGGGTCGTTATAAATCAATCCGCCTTCCGAGGTTTTGTTATAAAAATTATCGCATTTATAAAAGAAAGTTGCTTCATCGCTCAATACTACAAAACCATGACCAAATCCGCGTGGTACAAAAAATTGAACATGGTTATCGCCTGTTAATTCTACTGCTTCCCATTGGCCAAAAGTGGGAGATTCTTTTCTCAAATCAACTGCAACATCTAAAACCTTTCCGCTCAATACACGAACTAATTTTGCCTGTGCATATTCGCCTTGTTGAAAATGAATTCCGCGTAAAACACCTTTACAAGATTTTGATTGATTATCTTGTACAAAAGAAACATTCAATCCAATTAAATTGGCAAATCTTTGTTGATTAAAGCTCTCAAAAAAATATCCCCGGGGATCCGGGAAAACCGTGTCATGAATAATAAAACAATCTTTCAGTTTTGTTTCCTGAACTTTCATATAAAGAGGTTTAAAAGGTTTGAAGGTTTAAAGTTTGAGAGGTTGTTTTAAAGAACTAAACGTTTTAAACATCTTAAACTCTTACACTTTTTAACCTCTGTTTGTATACATTGAATCGTAATATTTTTCGTATGCCCCGCTGGTAATATTATTTAACCATTCTGTATTTTCTAAATACCAATCAATCGTTTGGCTTAGGCCTTCTTCAAAAGTTACAGTTGGTTTCCAGCCCAATTCTTCATTAATTTTTGTAGCATCAATTGCATAACGCCTGTCGTGCCCCGGGCGATCTTTTACATAGGTAATTAATTGTTCGCTTTCGCCTTTTTCACGGTTTAATTTTTCATCCATCAATTTGCAAAGCAATTTAATGAGATCAATATTTCTCCACTCGTTAAAACCTCCGATATTATACGTTTCATCAGGTTTGCCTTTATGAAAAATTAAGTCTATTGCCAATGCATGGTCTTTTACAAATAACCAATCTCTTGTATACAGCCCATCTCCATAAACAGGCAAAGGTTTTTTTGTAATGATATTGTTGATGAAAAGCGGGATTAATTTTTCGGGAAAATGAAACGGCCCATAATTATTAGAACAATTAGAAACCACTGTTTGCATGTGATAAGTTTCTGCATACGCCCTCACAAAATGATCGGAGGAGGCTTTACTTGCAGAATAAGGCGAGTTGGGATGATAAGGCGTAGTTTCTGTAAACAAACCCATATCGCCCAATGCACCATATACCTCGTCAGTTGAAATGTGATAGAATAAATGTTTGGTATAATCTGCAATCCATTGCTGGCGTGCCGTATTTAGCAAATTAACAGTACCGATGATGTTGGTGTAAACGAAATCCAATGGAGACACAATTGACCTGTCCACATGAGATTCTGCAGCTAAATGAATAACATCGGTAATATGATGTTTCTTAAAAACAGCATTTAAGGCTTCTACATCTAACAGGTTTACCTTTTCAAAAAAATAGTTAGATGAATGGTCTATATCTTTTAAGTTTTCAAGATTACCCGCATAAGTAAGGGCATCGAGATTTATAATTTTATAATCAGGATATTTTGTAACAAACAACCTTACAACATGAGAACCGATGAAACCTGCACCTCCTGTAATTAAAATACTTTTCATTCCTTGTACATTTAATTTTTTTTGTACCACTCGAAAGTTTTCTTCAAGCCTTCTTTTACAGAAACTTCCGGATGATACCCTAATAATTTTTTTGCTTTTGAAATATCTGCCAAACTATGTTTTATATCTCCTGCCCTTTCCGGTTGATGAACAGGCTGAATATTACTTGCAGCTAATTTTTTTAATTCGCCCAATAATTCCAGCAAACTTGTTTCTTCGCCGCAGGCAATATTAAACACTTCATTGAAAGCTGTTTCCGTATTATGAAACAAAGCTACAATATTTGCATGCACCGCATTTGAAACATAAGTAAAATCCCTGCTGTGTGTTCCATCGCCATTAATAACAGGTGCTTTATTGTTTAACAATGCTTCAATAAACAACGGAATTACTGCTGCATACGGGCCGTCGGGGTTTTGTTTTGGACCAAATACATTAAAATATCTTAACCCTATTAAATTCAATCCATATACATCTGCATATACTTTTGCATACAGTTCGTTTACATATTTGGTTACAGCGTACGGGGAAAGCGGATTGCCGATTTTGTCTTCTACTTTAGGTAATCCGGGATGATCTCCATAGGTTGAGGAGCTGGCAGCATACACAACTCGCTTAACTGCTTTTTCTTTTGCCGCTGTAAAAATATGGAGCGTACCCGTAATGTTAACTGCATTAGTAGTTAGCGGATCGTTAACAGACCGTGGCACCGAACCCAATGCCGCCTGATGAGAAATAAGGTTGATAGAATCACATGCTTGTAGGCAGGTTGTATAGTCCCGGATATCTCCTTCCAAAAATTCAAACTTCGGATTGGTTAAAAATTCTTTGATATTGTTAATAGAACCGGTGGAAAGGTTATCCAGAACCCTAACTAAGGAAACCCGTGAGTCTTCTAACAGTTTTTCAACCAAATTAGAGCCTATAAAACCGCTACCACCTGTTACTAAGATTTTCATTTTACTTCACGAGTTTTATCATAATCTGTGTAATTAATTCCAAACAATATCCTTTACTTCATCATACACCATTTGTATACCTTGCTCTAAAGTAATGCTTGCAGTCCACCCCACATTTTTCAATTTACTTACATCCATTAATTTTTGAGGCGTGCCATCCGGTTTTGAAGTATCGAATTTTAATTCGCCTTCATACCCTACTATCTTTTTTATTAATTGAGCCAATTCGAAAATAGTAACATCCGTTCCCCAACCCACATTCACCAATCCTTTCTCATTATAAGTTTGTAAGAGATAAAAACATGCATCTGCCAAATCATCTACATGCATAAATTCTCTACGCGGAGAGCCTGTTCCCCATAATTCAACATAAGGCTTTTGTTCCTTCTTTGCAGTGATAAATTTTCTAAGTAATGCAGGCAGTACATGCGATTTTTCCAGATCATAATTATCATTCGGCCCATACAAATTTGTTGGCATGGCCGAAATAAAATTGCATCCGTATTGAGCCCGGTAACTATCACACAACTCAATGCCCGCAATCTTTGCGATGGCATAAGGTTGATTGGTATGCTCCAAATAACCGGATAATAAAGATTCTTCTTTCAATGGCTGCGGTGCCAGTTTCGGATAAATACAAGATGATCCCAGAAACAATAACTTTTTAGCCCCATTTACATACGCTGCATGAATGATATTTGCTTCTATCATCAAATTTTCATAAATAAATTCCGCTCTGTACGTGTTGTTAGCCACAATACCACCAACCTTTGCTGCAGCCAATACCACATATTCGGGTTTCTCTGCCGCAAAAAAATCATTCACTGCCTGTTGATTTCTTAAATCCAATTCTTTTGACGTTTTTGAGATGATATTGGTAAATCCATCTTTTCTTAAACGTCTTTCAATAGCACTACCCACCATCCCACGATGACCGGCGATGTATATTTTACTCGATTGCTCCATAACTTTTTCCCGACCCCTGAGAAGGGGAATTTTATTCATTAAAATTGTTGATCGAATATCCACTATCTTTCAAGTGCTTTTCCCTGGCAAATAACTCCACATCACTTGCAACCATCTCTTTTACCAATGCTGCTAAATCATATTTCGGTTTCCACCCTAATTTGGTTTGTGCCTTCGTAGGATCACCGATCAATAAATCCACTTCTGTTGGCCGGTAATATTTCGGATCTACTTTCACCACTACCTTTCCTGCTTCCACCTGATATTTCGGATTGTTGCATTTCACAACATAGCCTTCTTCTTTTTCTTCTGTTCCTCTGAATGCTACTTCAATTCCTACTTCTGCAAATGCCATCCGCACAAATTCTCTGATCTCTGTGGTGATTCCTGTTGCCAGTACATAGTCTTCTGCTTTCTCCTGCTGCAATATCAACCACATACCTTCTATATAATCCTTCGCATGACCCCAGTCTCTCTTTGAATTCAGATTCCCCAAATAAACTGTATTCTGTAAGCCCAATGCAATCTTGGCAACGGCTCTCGTAATTTTTCTCGTTACAAATGTTTCGCCTCTTTGCGGTGATTCATGATTGAATAAAATTCCATTGCATGCATACATATCATAAGCTTCTCTGTAATTTACCGTGATCCAGTAAGCATAGAGTTTTGCAACCGCATAAGGTGATCTTGGGTAGAATGGTGTTGTTTCACTTTGCGGAACTGCCTGTACCAATCCGTATAATTCTGATGTGGATGCCTGATATACTTTGGTTTTTTGGGTTAGTCCTAATAATCTTACGGCTTCCAATATTCTTAATGTTCCGATACCATCCGCATTAGCGGTATATTCCGGTTCATCAAAGCTTACATGCACATGGCTCATCGCTGCCAGGTTATAGATCTCATCCGGTTGTACCTGCTGAATGATGCGTATCAGGTTCGTACTATCCGTTAAATCGCCGTAATGTAAAGTCAGATGCCTGTCCGGCACATGCGGGTCTTCATAAAAATGATCAATACGCTGGGTATTGAATAATGAACTCCTTCTTTTAATCCCATGTACCTGATAGCCTTTCTTTAATAAAAACTCAGCTAAATATGCTCCGTCCTGGCCCGTTATCCCCGTAATTAATGCAACCTTCATAAATTGTTATTTAATAAATTGAAATATTTTTCTGAGGGGCTTCAAATATAGTGTAAAAAAATATGGCCTGATACCATTTTCCTTCCATGCCATACGGTCATTTTTATTTGCCAGTATTCTGTTTTTAATTGTCTGGTTACTCACTCCGCCTGTACGCATGTGCACTATTTCTTCGGGCAAATAACTTGCCTTTATTTTATGCCTATATAGCATACGGAGCATTAATTCGTAATCTGCCGCACTTCCAAGATTTAATTTAAAAACACCGAATTGTTCATAACATTTCTTACGGATAAAAAATGCAGGATGCGGCGGCATCCACCCATATAAAAAATTATTTCTGTTATATGAACCGGAAACCCATCTGCGTTTTACTTTTTCTACATTATTGCCATCTACATATAATAAATCTCCATATACGGCATCGCAATCAGTTGTATTAAAAAGCATCACTATTTTTTCTATTATAGAGTCAGACGGATAAAAATCATCCGAATTCAATATGCCTATAATGTCACCTTTAGCTATAGCGATACCTTTATTCATGGCATCGTAAATGCCTTTGTCTTTTTCAGAAATAATTATGCCGTTGTGTAATGACCGGACGATGGATAATGTTTCATCTTTAGAGGTTCCGTCAATAATGATATGTTCTATATTTCCATGCGTTTGTTTCCGGATAGACCGGACGGTATCGGCTATGGTTGCAGCACTATTGTATGTAGCTGTGATGATTGAAACTTTCATGAAAAAGCAAATGGTGAATGATAAAACGAATTATTGAATCACTCTATCTTTTATTTTCTCTGCAGGATTACCGCGATAAATGGAATATGCTTCTAAATTTTTTGTTGCAACAGAAGATGCAGTTAACATGGCATGAGAATAACATATTACACCGGGACAAACAATGGCTTTTGCACCAATCCAAACGCCATCTTCCAAAACAATTTCTTTAACTACTAAATCGAATGTTGTTTTAGTAAAATCGTGGTTGCCCGTTAATAGATAAGCACCTTGCGATATACATGCGTTACTGCCAATGGTAATTTTTACCAAACTATCAATCCAAACTTCTTCCCCAATCCATGAATAATTTCCAATAGCAAGGTTCCATGGGTACTTAATATTTACCTTAGGTTTAATCATTACACCAACTCCCACCTTTGCACCAAACAGTCGCAATAAAAAAACTTTAAACAAAGGCGAAGGAATTAAGTTACTATTCATAAATGCAGCATTTATATAAAACCATATCCAGCGTTTTATAAAACTACCGCCCGTATTATACCACGAGTTATTGTATTTACTAATATCAACCTTCATTATTGTGAAAATAAGGTATAGTAATTTTTTAGATTGATTTGCTTGTAATATACGTTGGCTTTTGTAAATGCAGCTTCGCACATTTTATCGTACTCGCCCTGCTCCATTTTGTACAACTGTTGCAATATAATTGAACCTGCGGCAAAATTATCAATCTCAATATTCCATCCTGCATTATCTTTTTCTAAATTATTCCATGGAGTAAAACAACTGGTAATTACCGGCCGGCCTGTACTTAAGCTTTCATAAATCGCATGTCCGAAATTTTCTCCTTTGGTAGGAAGTATTAATCCATGATAACCTGAAAACGTTTCCTGTACTTCTTCTGCAACAACATCTCCGCAATACTTTATATTTTTATTGTTTCCTATTGCATCTTTACATCGTTTCCAGTATGCTTCGTCCTTAACGGGGCCGATGATGTGTAACTCAACCGGAATGGATAAAGATTGAATTAATTGAATGAGAAAATACAGGTTTTTCTTTTCGGTAATAAGCGAAAGAAAAACCAACTTTAATTCGTTCTTCTTTTTCTCAATAAACGGAATAGACTCAAGTGGTTTTTTGGGAATATTTTCTGCCGTTATAATTTTTTCGTTATTGCCAATAAATGAACGGATATCTTTTTCTTCGTCAACAGTGGTTGCATGCCAGTTTATTCTTAATTTTCTCAACACAAATTTCATTACAGAGAAATATATTTTTTTCTTGGCAGATTTAACTGCCAATGCACCTTGCTGCAGCATACCTCTGGGGCAAACAACCAACTGGTAATTATATTTTTGTTGATTAAAAAAAGAAAACAGTAATGGTTTAAATACAAACGAAAATGTGTAAATGCCATTTAAATAAATGAAATCCGGTTTTATTTCTTCAACAATTTTTTTAATATCGTGCATACGAAGGCTTACAGGATCTTTTGCATACCAAACTTGCATAAAACCGCTATTGAACATTACTTCGTTCCATGTATTGGGAATAGCAGCCGTATAAGGTATTTCAGCATGCAAATCGTACCGCGTTGTAATTACATAAACAGCATATTTTTTTTTTAATAACATTATTAAATTAGCCAACGATTGAACAGGGCCTCCGGCTTTATACCCCGGAAGAAAATATTCGTAAAAAACAAGTATTGTTTGTTTACCCGCCATTTTCTTAATTAATCTTTGTAAGAATATTTTTTAAATTTTCTTTATATATTTTAAACCCAAAAGCTTCTACTACTTTCTTCTGCAATTTTACAGCATTAAATTTTGTAGTTGCGATAGACGTTTCAATAGCTACTTTAATTTCCGCCGTATTATCAGGGTTTACAAGAACACCCAATTCTCCATTTAATAAAGCTTCTGCACTTCCATCAACATTACCTGCAATTACATTTCTGCCGCAAGCCATCGCTTCTATAAATACAATACCAAAACCTTCTTTTCTGCTTGGCATTACAAATACATCGCTTAATAAATAATGGTCGTTCAATTCATTGTCTTCAATGTATCCAAGTAAACGCACATTATCTTCAACTTTATATTTCTTTATTAATTGCTGTACTCTTTCTTTTTCAATTTCATCTGCTTTACCGCCTATCAGGTATATCATATTTTTATTTTGCTTTGACAATACAGCCATCATTTCAATTAAAATATCGTATCCTTTATATTTTTCAGAGTCTGCCAAACGGGTAACCGTTAGCATGACTTTATGTTGCTGATTAAGTTGATAACGTTGCAATAAATATTCAGGCTTATTAAATTGTTGCGGTAATGAAAACCATGGATCGATGGTATTTCTGAATATTTTTATTTTCTCTGCCTGTATTTTAGGGTTATGCATTAACAACTTTTGTTTGGTAAAATCACTTACTGCCAAAATAATATCGGCGGTTGTTACTATCTCTTTTTGAAACCCTTTTAACTCGTGCCAAACATCTATTCCATGTACAATGAGTATTATTTTTTTTTGCGGGAAAATTCGTTTGATAATGCAGGCAATTAAAGCAAGATTAATATGTCCAATAACAATGGTATTATAACGAATGGCTTTACATATTACTATTATAAAAAATAGTACCCGGTTTCCGCCATATCCTTTAAACCGATATGATGAAAAATATTTTTCATTCGTTTTTGTATCGTGTGATGAAATTGCCTCTGCATCAATACATCCATCTATACTTAATTCGTGCAGGGCTTTTAAAAAGCTGCGATTAAATTTTTGTATGCCGCCAACAGTAGAAAAAGCAGAGAGGTATGCGAATAAAACTTTCAATTAATATGTGTTAAAAAATGAAACTGTTTGAATAACTTATAACGTTGCATAACATTTATTGCTGCCATGAAAATATGCGGATGAAGTGCTTGCGACGCAACAGGCGATGCCATTATAACTCTTGCCGGTATTAAAAAAACAGTAACCAAAACAATTTTTAAAATCTGCAATTCGTAATTTTCAGTTACCCGTAATGTACCGTTTCTTCTTTGCTCAGCAAATAACACCAATACCTGCTCCAATGAATATCGCCCGATAATAATTTTTTATGCAAGCCTGTTGTTGTACTATCGTTTGTTTGTAATTGTACATGCTGCATCCATTGTTCAAAAGGGAAAGTGAAGCCTTGTTTTTTTCTATTCCATATTGCTTCGGGCAGTTCTTTTGCAAAAGCTTTAGTTAATAAATGCTTAGGGCGTTCCGTATTAAACCTTACAGAAGGATGAATGCTGTAAGCCAACTGCATTAATTCTTTATCTAAAAAGGGAACCCTTACTTCAATACTATGCCACATGCTCATATAATCGGTATCTTTCAATAGCTGGTTCTGCATATACCAGTTTACTTCGTAATAACTAACCTGTTCTAATGGGTGTATTTTTTTTAGAAAAGAAGGAACCGGAATTTGTTGAATGAATTGGTCTATCTCATCTTCCGAACAACCTAATAATGCTGCAATTTGAGAAGGAACAAAAACACCACGATGCAATAAATAATCGCCTAATATATTTTTGAGATGCAGAAAACTTAATTTCTTTTTTTTATCATCGGGAACAATATCCGCTGCTTTCAATAAAAATGACGGCAGCCATTTTATTTTGTTTAGTGATGCTGCTCTTCCGAACGAAGGGTAACCTCCAAACAATTCATCTGCACCCAATCCACTCAATACCGCTTTTAATCCATATTGCTTGGCATATTTGGAAATGAAATAAGAATTGATACCATCGTAACTGGGTTGATCCATTGCATTAAGTATATCGGGCAATGAGTTTTTAAACTCTTCTTCATTTACCAAAAAAGATGTATGCTGTGCATTGGTTTGCTGAATGATAATTTGCTGATATTGTTTTTCCGAAAATCTTTCATCGTCAAAAACAATGGAAAGTGTCTGCAGGTTATCGCCAACAAAAGGTTTGGCTAAAATAGTGAGCAAACTGCTGTCTATTCCCCCGCTTAAAAACAAACCGATAGGTGCATCAGAAATTAAATGGCGTTCTACAGCTGCCGTTAATGTGTTTCTTATTTTTTCGATTGCTTCTTCTTCCGAAAAAATTGAATAATTAAAATACGTGGCGGTAAATGAGGTAAGTGTTGCATGCAGAGTACTTAACTCTATTTCCAACAAATGCCCTTTGGGCAAAGCTTGCACATTTTCTAATGTAGTAACCGGCTCGGGCAAATGCCCGAACAGCAAGAAATATTTTTTCCAATCAAGATTACTGCTCCATGCCGAGTTTATTTTTTTAAAAGCCCTTACTTCTGATGCAAAATAAAACGAATGTTTATCAATAGAATAATATAAAGGTTTTATACCTGCATGATCTCTTGCAAGAATTAATTTATTACTGCGTTTATCCAACAGAGCCAATGCAAACATCCCATTAAATTTTGCAAAACAACTATTGCCCCATTCTATGTACGCATAAATAATAACTTCCGTATCTGATGAAGACACAAAACTGTATCCTTTATGTAATAATTGTTTTTTAATGGTTTGAAAATTGAAAATCTCACCATTAAAAATCAGCACAATGTTTTCTTCTTTATCCGTCATCGGTTGATGGCCCAGAGAAGACAAGTCTATCAACGACAAACGCCTATGTCCGAAAGCAAGATGCAGATCTTCATTAATGTATATACCGGCATCATCAGGACCGCCATGCCGCATACTGTCACGCATGTTGCATATAACCTCTTTACTTGGTATTTTTTGATGATCAATTATTCCTGCTATCCGACACATGAAAAATCAGTTGTTCTTGTTTTTGCTATTTTCTGCTTCTTCAATTACTTCATTCACCGTTTTATAATACTGTTCCCAATTATACTGTTCTGCCCCGGCTCTCGCATTTTTGCCCATTCTTTCAATTTCAGAACGATGATGATAAAAATATTCTATTTTTTCTTTCAATGCAGCTTTACTATCTACAGGAATAATAAAACCGCAATTGTTATTTACAACTTCTTTGGCCCCGGTATTTTCAGTAACAATAACAGGTAATCCGCAGGCCATTGCTTCAATTACCACCATTGCCCAGCTATCTAAATAACTTGGAAAAACAAACAGATCTGAAGCATGAAATATTTTAACCAATTCTTCGTGATGCACAAATGGATGATAATGGATAGCCGGATGATTGAACATCTCTTTCGTAATTCCTTCACCCAAAGGCCCAACTATAGTTAATTGAATATTTAGGTTTGTGGATTGCATAAAATTTAACAAAAGATGGATACCTTTTCTGTAACTGACAGTACCCACAAATATCATTTTAAAAGTTACAGTTTGATCGGTTACATATTTTTGCTTTAAAGTAAATTTAGAAGCATCAAAACCAAGGTTTACTAATTTTAGCTTTTTTTCTTCGATACCATTATCTAACATTGTTTGTTTGGCAAACTCAGACAGTACCAGAATTTTATCTGCCAATTTATATTCTTCCAGCTTAATGGTTTTTATCTTTTCAAATAGTTTTTCATCACCGGTTATTTTTCTAAAAAAATTAAATTTATCTCTCAATTCTTCAATAAAATTTACATGTACTTGTGCCAAATCTAAAATGGTAACTGCTCCATATTTTTTGGCTTCAAGAAAGCTTTTTAAGCAAGATTTTTCGTATCCGATAATTATAGAAGGGTGATATTTTTTGATTAACTTTTTTGCCCAGCTGTCGTGAATACAATCCTCTTTAAAAGAACGTTCTTCAATACTATAAAAAAATCTGCCTAAAAAAGAAAATACAATACCCCGAAAATGATCTTGAACAAAATGCCTTGGTAATTCTTTCGAATATTTTCTCAGGAGATTGTTTTTAAAAGATGAACGAATGGCAGTAATTACTACCTCGAACCATCTGGATGGATAATACCAGTAGGATGTTGCAAAAACAAAATCCTTTTTGCCAATATTTAATGCTTTGGCAGTTTGGTGTGTATATTGTTTTGAAGGGTTAGAGAGTAGAATTTTCATTTATAATTTCAGGAATCTGTAAGCGAACTTATCGGGGAATTTTCTTTGCTTTTAAGATAATAAACATTATCAATTAATATGATTCCAAAAGCCAGATAAATTGCATTATATATATTGAAGGTATAATTAACCAAATAAACAATTAATAAAAAAAATAAGAATTTTAACAACTTAGGAGCTTTTATTAAAGAAATCACATAAATACATAAAGCAATTCTTGCAAAGAACAGTAAAAACCCTCCTTCTAATATTACTCTGGCAGATTCTCCTTCGTAATAACCATACTCCTGAACATATTCCGAAGTATTAAATAAAGAAGTTGCACCTTGATAAGTAGCACCTAATCCAACTCCAAAAAACGGATATTTCCCACGAAAATTCCATACCTCTAACAGATCTCCTGTTATTCTGCCGTTTTCTTCTCCCTGGTTTGCCAATTCTGCTCTTCTATCATCGAAGTTTTGATATGCCAATTCAATCTTTTTTTGAAAACTTCCAAAATTACCATTTAGAGTATACATTAATGCTAATAAGAGAAGGGCCGGAAGTAAATTGGTTAGTTTAAGTTTTTTAAAATCTTTAAACTCAATCAAAAAAAAGAATCCTAAGATTATAAAATAAAGATAAGTTATCCCTCTTGAGCCGGTCATAAACGATGTAACAATTCCTCCGGCAAGGCATGCTATCGTTACAATAGGTGTAAAATTTATTTTAAACAAGTACCAAACAAAAAAAATATAAAAAATAACAAATGCACTAAACCCCCCTATGTAAGAAAAAGTTCCGGTAATTCTTACTGCAGAGCCTACTGTTGCATAAACACCTCCAACTTTTTCAATATCAGCATAACGATTTAAAAAATGATCCTGCGGCAATTGGTATTGGATAAAGCCTAAAATGACTTCTCCAATAAGCACTATTAAAAAAGTATACACAAAACCAGTAAAATCAAACTGGTCTCTGTTTTCAAAGTAAAGAAACAACAAAAACCATAAATAGCTGTGAATGAGTATACCCAGCAATCCATGATATATTGTTAAGTTAAGAGGATTGAGTGCTTCTATTACCAACAATAAAAAAAATGCTGTGAAAGCACGATTGCTAAACACCTTCTTACTATCTGTATTAGCAACTATGAAAAAGATGAGAGGGAACAGCAAAAGTATTCCGAATACAATATTACCTGTTGCGGTAGATTGTAGTATCCATTTTCTAAGCACCCCACTTAAAGTAGCAAATAAGAAAAATGATATGTACAAACGAACTAATTTCTTTGGCAAAATCTCCTAATTAAAAATTTCCAAATATTTTTTCGCTACAAAAACAATTTGATGCTGCAACAGAAAATCATCCAACTCTCTATTTAATGTGGAATTATTTTCTACTAAAGCAATCTTTATGGTATTAATTAGCTCATCAGTATTTCCGTTAGAAAACAAATAACCAAACTTTCCTACTGCTTCCGGTAACCCACCACCAGAAGAGCATACCACTTTACAGCCACAGGCTAATCCTTCTAAGGCTACTATTCCAAAAGGTTCAGCCCATTTACTCGGGACTACCAATATAGAATGAATATTCATGCAAGAAGCCAGATCATTTCCCACCTGTTTTCCTTTTAACTCAACACTGCTATTTAAATTATTCGTATTTATGAATTCTTGAATCCATTCTCTTTCTTCTCCTTCACCAACTATTGTTAGGGTTAAATTAATATTCGTTTTTTTTAACTCAATAAATGCATGTAATAACGTATCTATACCTTTGTCTGAAACCAGCCTTCCCACAAACAATAAACTATCCTTTTTCTTCTCTAATGTCTGATTATAAAAAATTTCATTATCATATCCATTATGTATAATTTCAGACCTAACTGGCAAAGAATCGGCTACTGCCTTACTTACTGATATGTTTTTACAGAAATTAAGCAAGAATAGTTTAAGCTTGGCTGCAAGCTTAGTATGAAGATTATAACCATTATACCAAACATTATGAGAAATAACCCACTTTTTAAATGGGTTTAATAATAATAACCAAATACCTTTTAATGACAAATTGGGCATATAAAACACATCACTTTGGATAAATAGTTTTATCTGCTTAAAATAATGTGGCGAATACAACACTTCAATTCCGCATTCAGTACCATCAGGCTTTGCTGAACTAATCACTTTTACCTCGTGCCCTAATTTTTTCCATTCTTTTGCCAAGGATAATGTTAAGTTTTCTAAGCCACCAACCAAAGGATAAAAACGAGGAGAATAGATTAAAATTTTCATTCCTTCATTATTTTGGATAATCTCCTCATAAAAGAGGACGGCAGTAATATTCTTGAGGAAAAGCGTAATAAATTATCAATATCTTTTTTCCATTTTTTTTGATGTTCTCTCTTACTATAAAAGCAGGGTATTTTCTTTAATCCTGCATAATTATTCTGCAATAACATATCACGATAACTGTCATACAATTCTTTTAAATCGGCTCTGGTATCAAAATGAAATCTATTATGAAACGCTGCAATTTGATTGGGTTGAAGCGGATTATAATGGCTAAAATGAAAAAATACCAATGGTACCCCATTCACTCTATATCCATCTTCTTCTTTGCTGATTTGTCGTTCATGAATATTCCAATGCGCCATATTATATCCGGGATATTTATCAATTAAAACTTTATCAAAATATACCGGTGCCAGATTCATCCAAAGTTGGTCAACAAATAAGCCTCTGCTAAGGTTAATATAGCACTTGTCTTTTAATCGGTCGCACCACCAATGCAACATATCCATTGTATTTGCTGTATTGCGAACGGCCAGAAAGCCGAGGTTATATATTCCTGTTTGCATTACATGTAATTCCGTAGGAAGAAAATGATCGTTGATAGGTTTAGTAAAGTGAGGAGTTACAATAATATCTGAATACTGCAGCTTTTGCAGCAAATCGGTCAATGGCTGAAAGATCAAGATATCCGGATCAAAATAAATAATATTTTCTGTGTCAGTGTATCTGGTCAATAACCATTTAAAATAGTACGGTTTTACAGAAGTAAGCAACTCTACAATGGTGTACTTTTCCGCCATCTTTTCCAGATAAGGAATCTCTATTTCTTCTACCCAAAGCACTTCGCTGTTTAGAAAAGACAGATCTACATTTTGTGTGTTTTTGTCTACTATTCCAATTATAAAACGCCAGTCCGGATTAGTCTGTTGCATCGATGCGTGCAAACTATTGGCCTGAGCTAAATAATTAATAGAACATAATGTAAATGCAATATTCATTTTATGTTATGCTGTTAAAAGATCATTACAAAAAAGATTAGCAACGGTGGACAGATTTATTTCCTTAGCTGCTAAAGTGGTTGCTTTGTACGATAGCTGATATAAATCCCAATCCGGCTGTAAGAGTATTGCGTCTTTAAGAACTGAATTAAAAAAACCAATTCCTAATTTTGAATAGGCTTTCTCTATTACAGGGGCAGCAACAGGAATACCATGCGAGATAAATGCTGCAATACTGCCACTTTTACCCAAAGCATGAATCGGAACCGGCGTAATTCCCAAATTGCAAGTAGCCAGTATTTTTGAAACATTGGCTGAATCTATAAACCCTGTGCAGGAAATGTTTTCTATGAAAGGAAATGCCTGCTTAAATTTTTTCGATAGTTGATCCATTTTATGATTATTTCCACCAATAAAAATCAGTTCTGGTAAAAAACCTCTTGTTTTAACCTGTAGTATCATTTGATTTATAAAATCAATGATTTGATCTGATATTTCAGCCTGGCTAAAAAAAGCAAATCGAAATAATTTTTCCGGCTGCTCTTTTTTTAAAGTTGTAGCAGGTATAATATTTGAAAACAACGGCAATGGCTTAGCACTAAACCCTATCTTCTTCAAATTAAACTTAAAAGCAGGTAGATGTGTATGCACTACCTCAGGCCGAATTGTCTTGCAGAGTTGTTTGATGATAATTTGCTGCAAGTAAGATAACCCCTTTTGTTTGAACGAAGCACCCGCTGCCCTGCCAACCCACATTTCATGAAACATAATCTGCCATCTGTATCCTTTGCCTATTTTTCTCAATTTCTTGCCCAATCCAAAAGGCAATCCTTTTTTCTGAAACGAGAAAGGTACATATTGAAGGCTAATCCAATCAGGATTAAAATCTTTTATAAATGTTGCAGCATATTCAAAACGATGTTCCGTAGACATAAAAGACGGAAGCCTTAACACAGGCACATTTATTCCATTCACTACGTGAGTGCTAAATATCAAACTCTCAACAGATCGATCATCCAATATAACAACCCTAACCTGTTGTTCATTTTCAGAAAGTGATGCTGCCAATAACATAGTATAATCCAATACTCCATTTTTGCCAAGATCAGCTGAACCACACAGAAAAACAATCTTTATCATTAAAAAAAATTAGCAAAAAAAACAATATTATACTATCTGTAAAAAAGCAATCAGTTTTTCACCCACGCCAAAATTGAGTCAAGAAAAATTTTAATCCTATTCAATTGATAGCCCACAGTTCTATATTTTACAGCATAAGGAAATTGTTTATCAAATCTTTCTATTTGCATAAACAATTTCTTGTTGATTATAAAGTCGCACGCCATAAATTTTATCTCTCAAATTAATTGGAGTTTGAGTTATCATCTATTTTCTTTCTCCTATTTTTTTTGCAGGTACGCCACCCCAAATTTCATAAGCCGGAATATTTTTTGTAACTACAGAACCTGCAGCAATTACAGCACCTTTCCCAATATCAACTCCTTTTAAAACAATAACATTATAACCAAGCCAAACATCTGCTCCAATTATAATTGGCAGTGTTTTACCTATTTGTAATGCCATTAAAGTATCATCCTTAATTATTCCATGGTCGTGATCTACAAATTTGCACCCCGAAGCAATTAAAGTATATGCTCCTATTCTAATTTCGCTTTTAATATTAAACTCACAATTGGCACCTATAAAAACATTATTATCAATTCGTATGTGCATATTTCCTGAACAAGGTCCATCGCATTTAAAATAAATATCATTTTCTAATACACAATTATCACCAATACTAACCATATGCGGCCAAGTAGCTTTAAAACTACCTATTTTAGAATGACGACCTATATAAAATCCTGATAATGCCCAGAATTGCTTTCTAATTCTAAAGAAAACATCATTAATCCATTTCCTACAATAAAACAACCCTATGAACCAAAAACGCATCCGCCTTTAATTTTTACAATATCTTTTATTAATATCAGCTATGTATTCAGTATACTTTCACAATATCTTACCACATCATTTCCTATTATCTCCCATGAAAAATCCTTAACTGTATCATGAGCTTTTTTACCCAATTTATTTACCATTTCAGGATTTGAGATACACAGTTCAACCAACTTCTTTAAACAAGTATAATCTCCTGTCGCAAACAATAACCCATTTTCGTTGTGTTGTATTAAATCAGTTTGCCCACAATTATCAGTAACAATTGGGCATAAGCCAAAAGCCATTGCTTGCAACAATGCAAGGGATTGGCCTTCATAATACGAAGGCAGTAAGAAAACATTTGCTTCATTATAAATTTGAAACTCTTTTTCGGCATCAAATGAAGGTATAACTACAATTTTATCATTATATTCTTCATCAAAATAAGAGAGAATATATTCTTTGGATAAATTAGTTCCCGCAACAATTAATCTACAATTCACTTTTTCTTTAAATAGATCACTAAACAAACGAACTAATAGATCTATGCCCTTTCTTTTCAACCAACTAGCATTAAAAAGAAAAACAATCTCTTTGTTCGTTTTGCTTTCGCTATTAAAATGATTTACCGGGTAAAGACCATTTCTAATTACAATAGTTTTTGTGGCAGGGATCTGTTTTTTATTAATTAAATATTTCTGATCTTCTTTATTTAACAAAAACACGAGGTTAGCAAGTTTGAAACCTCTATCATTAGAATAAAAACGTAATTGAAATGGGATGAGCCTTGAAGTAAGCTTTACTTCCTTTGGAAAATATTTGCTTAAAACCTTCCATCCTCTCTCTTCTACACCATGACTAAAACTTATTAATGGGATATTTTTAAACTTCAAAAAACCAGCTAATGGTTCATGAGCCAAAATCAAATCAGCATTTATTTTTTTTTGTAAAATATATTTTCTAAATCTCCAGGCTCGGAATAAAGGGTGCACCTTATATCCAATATGTTCTAATCCAATATGGATAAATTCGTATCCCATATTTTCAAATGCAATTTTCCAATAATACGAAACTCTCCCCATGCCAGAATTAGGAACAGGATCGACACTGGAGACGTGGAGTATTTTTTTTGGTTGCTCTGACATTAATGAAACCATCTTTTATAACTTGCAGAATATGTATAAATACCTCCTCTATTTTTCCGTGGGGTTGCAGGTATTCCAACATAAATAGAATCAGATTTGGCATTTTCATGTAATAATGATTTAGCTGCCAAAGCAGCCCCTTTTTCCATTGTTACCCCGGGTAAAATCATTGCATCGCTACCAATAAAACAGTAATCTTTTATAATAATAGGTTTTTCTCTTCCGTAACATTCAGGATTATATAAATCATGGTCTGCAGTAATTAATTTGGCATATGGAGAAATAGATACATTATTGCCAATATAAATTCCACCTCTATTATCTATCCTGCAAAATTGGTTGATAGTAGAGTTTAATCCAATCTTAAAATTGCCTTTACAATTAAAAACGCATCCTAAATGAATGGAAGATCCTTGCCCGATTTCGAACCCCATCACATATTTATAATAGCTAATTCTTATAGCATGAAAAGGAATGTATGCAATTATAAAATTGCATACATATAATCTAAAATCACTTATCATTATTTATATAAATATTAAACTAAAGTTGATAATATTTTGTTCAATATAAGTAGGAAAACCTCTGAATGAATATCTAAAAAGATCAGTTGACAATCTGATAAATGCAATAAGAAAATACTTTATTCGGTTAATCTTATGTTTAGCCGAAATATTCAGTCCATGTTTATTATTCAAATATTTAATTGAAGCAATATGCTTTTTAATTCTACTAAATGGTTTTATCCGTCTCCAAGGATGTATAACAACAGCCTCTTTTAGAAAGAGTACCTTAGTCAATTTTCTTATGCGTATATTTAAATCAGTATCCTCTGCAGCTGCGTAAGGAAATCCTTCATCAAACCCATTTAATTTTGTTAGAAAGAAATCCTTTTCAATCATAAAATTACATGACCATAAACAACCTCCCGATTCATTAACTGGAGATTCTTCATCTAATCTTTTTCTTTCGCGATCGGCTCTTGTAGAACCTTCAAAAACTATACTACCAAAATTAGATTTTACCGCGTTTATATATGACTTTAGTAATGTATTGTTTGGCAATACATCATCATCCAGAAAAATCAACCACTCTCCCTGTGCATATTTTGCCCCATTATTTCTATTTGCAGCAGGTCCCCGCTTAGGGCCTTCAACCCATTTTACCCAAGAATGATTTTGTTCTATCAATTGTTTTGCTTCACTATTTTTTCCATCATCACTTACTATTACTTCGTACAAATTTTTATTTAACTGCTGCACATCATAATGCAAACAATCAAGGCATTTATCTAACAAATCGTTGCGGTTGCAGGTAGGGATGATAATGGATAACACTAAATTATATTTTATGATTTTTTTAGAGGGGCTTTTACAAAAGACCTAAAACAATACTTGCCTTATTAATTTTAGGTGTTCAATATTTTATGAAACATTTTAGTATAATCGTTTTTAAGAGCATCCCAGGAATATGTACTTTCTACAAACTTCTGTCTATCTTCATTTTTAATTACTATTTCCGAAGAAGTTATTATTTCATTAAACGAGTTTATAGCAGTATTTTCATTTTCCATATTTATTAAAAAAGCATATTTCTTCAAAACAAATTGTGCTTCTTGTGAGTTATTGCAAATAACAGGAAGATTAAAATAAAGAGCCTCCAAAAATACCAGGCCAAACGACTCTGCACGGCTACATAACATAAAAACATCAGCAGCCCTATAATACGTTCCTAATTCTTCTCGTTTTACTTTGGTTATTGTATAACCGTTTTCTCCGAAAAGATCTTTCATTTTTTTCTTTATAGCCGGCGTATCATTGGTTTCCTGCCCAATTATAACAGGGAAAAATTTATCTTTATGATTACCCACTAACGTTGCAAATAAATCCATTCTTTTATAATTGCTATCTATAGAACCAATGCTTAAAATAATTTTTTTGGTTCCTGCCTTCTGTTTTAGTTCATTATAAATTTCTTGAGAAAACGAAAAATTAAAGCTTGTAAAATGAGGTACAACAAATTGATGTTCGGCCGGAAAATGCTGCCTTAAAAGCGTATCGTAATAAACATTTGTAACATGGTGTACGTAATCTTTTTTTGCATCAAACAAACCAGGTATTGCAAACCCGCCTGTGTACAATACCAATGAATAATTAAGACCTAATAAAGACCTCAACCGGAATAAGTAACAGTATAACTTATATTCTCCCAAGTAAATGGCTGTTGGTTTTTTTAATATTACAGCAGGAATGAAAAAAAAGAAAAAGCTAATCAGTTCTATTTCAAATGCCCGTTTTCTGAATATTTTTCTACCCAACCAACCGGTTCTGTGTATTGACAGAATTTTTAGACTTTGAAATTTTTCTCCAATAAAATTACCACCGCCATATACACTAATACCTGTGCCAGGTAAGTTTGAAATAAGATTATCTGCCAAGCTTGATATATGGCTTTCAAAACCTCTATATACTTTTCCCAAACCAGTACATACAAGAAATAATTTCTTTTCAGTTTTCATTTCTCTGCATCATTAAACCAACGTGATTATAAACTTCATCTACCGATATTTTCTTCATACATTCCATGTAAGCCTCGCCTTCATTTAAACAAGCCCCGGGGCTATAACACGGCGAGCATTTAACTTTTGAAATAATATTAGTATTATGCGGGTAACCTAACTGCTCCGGAAGTGCTCTGCCGCCAAAAATAATTATTGACTTTTTATTTACACTTGCAGCCAAGTGCATCAAGAAACCATCATTGCCTATGTAAAACAAAGAATTATACATAACAGCTCCGGCTTCTCTCAATGTTGTTTTTCCACGCATATCAATAGTGCCTTCTACATATGGGTCGTTGGGTGTTCCTAATTGTATTATATCTACCTCGGGATAATTGATTCTAATTTTAGTAACTAACTCTTGATAGCAATTTACATCCCATTCTTTTGAAGGGATATAAAATTTTGCCCCCTTTCCCGAACTTTGTATAACGATTGTTTTTTTTTTCGTTTTAAATTTTTCTATTTCTTTTGAAGTAAGATACAATGTAGGTGTATCAACTGTATTACTGTTATAGCTTAAACCTAAAGAAGCAATTCTGTTATGAATAAAATGTATAGGCAGCCCTGTTTCTTTTGATACAGGATGATCTTCAGAAGGAATACTTTTAACCCTTGACAAAATTTTTTTCTGCCAAAGCAAACAACAATATCTCGAAAAAACTTTAACTGAAAGATGAACATCAGGATTGTTCTTAAACAAATCTGTATAAGGAGAATTTATCCAAATGTTTTTTCCGGGTAATGATTTTATGACTGCGGCCAAAAGAAAATAATCGCCAATTCCACCAGCAGTCCAAAGAACATAATCGGGCAATTTTCTGTTTAAAATAATCCATCCGTTACATTTTATAACTGCTATAATTGATTGGATAAAGAAATTAATTCTGTTCCTCATTGTACAGCTTTTTGTTTAGCGGCATTAATAAACCGTATTAATTTACCATGTGCTTTTTCAAAACTTAATTCATTTTTTAATACATTGTATCCATTGGCTACCATATAACTGTATTGCTCTCTATTAATAAAGATTTCTTTTAAAACAGTTGCTATTTCTTTGGGATTATTTGACTCGATACAAACCCCGCATTGATTTCTTTTTAAAAAACTGTGGTTTACAGAATACGATGGCCCGCAACTTATAATTAATGAACCGGCTTTAAGGTAATCTGTAACTTTCGTTTGAATAGAGCTTCTTGAATGATTGTAGAATTCATCAGTAAAAGATGAAGTAAGCAGCAAGGCATCTGATTGAGACAAATGTTCCTGAATTTCATTGTACTTTAAATGCCCGCCATATAAAACATTTAATAATTCTAAAT